>Ga0126376_10002509_pt1 | contig 10413 bp, 10 predicted proteins | sample PanSoiMetPlot_15_FD_92760 | JGI IMG/M metagenome (GOLD analysis project Ga0126376, IMG submission 92760) | Tropical forest soil microbial communities from Panama - MetaG Plot_15 | ecosystem: Environmental > Terrestrial > Soil > Tropical forest > Bulk soil | place: Panama | collected 2016-02-17 | reverse complement strand
GGGTCCACGCGATCAGAATCCCTCGATGGCGCTCGCGTCGGCGACGATGATCTTGGTCCCGTCCGCCTTCTCGCAGTAGACCGTGACGTCGGCGCGCGTCCGCCCGCCCTCGGCGCGGCGGCCCGTGATGATCCCCCGGGTCGTGAAGGGCTCGTTCGGCCAGAGCACGTTGGTGAACTTCACGTCCAGGCGGCCGCCCGTGTAGAAGCCGCGGCCGAAATGCCGCGTCAAGAGCTCGGTGACGCACGAGATGGTCATGCGGCCACCGATCACCGTGTCGCGAAAGCCCAGCTCCTTCGAGGCGTCCTTGTCGTTGTGATAGTTCCGGCTGCGGTAGAAGAACTCGTCGCACATCTCCGGGGTGAACGTCTTGTGCAGCTCGACCGACAGCGGCTCGCCGGTGGGCTCGCCCGCCTGCCGGGCCCCCTCCTTGCTTGCGGGATCGCGCAAGGCGACCTCGCCCCGGGTCTGCTCGGCCATGAAGCTCTGATGATGCACGCTGCGCGCGATCAGGTTCCCCGCTTCGTCGCGTACCCACATCTCCTGCGCAACGACGTCGCGATCGCGCCGGCGGTAGCGATCGGCCACGCGCGCGCTGCATTTCAAGACCTGTCCGACGTGCGTCGGCGCGTGGATCTCCCATTCCTGGCGCCGCCAGAGGTTGCCGAACAGGTTGTCCAGATACCAGCCCTTGAACTCGCTGTCCGCTTGCTGATAGACGATCACCGGCGCCACCGGCCCTCCGAACGGCGACGCGGCCGTGTACCAGGGGTTCGGCGCGTCGAGCCCCTTGATGTAGTGCTGCACCATCTCGTTGGTGATCGTGAGTTCGAGTGTGCCGAGATCCTTGCCCGGATAGACTTCTGCCGTCGCCATGCGCGCGATCCTCCTGTCAGGGCGGTGATGACGGATTCTAGCTCCGCGCCCCCGCCGGCGCTGGAGATTCCTGAATCCGCGCTCAGGAGCTTGGTCGACCACTTCTGGAAGCGGGACTGCGCTAGAATGCGGCCGATGTGGTCTGTGGCATCGAGCCTGGTGCTTGTGCTGTGCGCGATTGGGTCGGCCTGGGGAGCCGATCCGCCCACTCTCGAAGAGCTCGCGGCCGGGATCGAGAAGGTGAGGAGTGGGCGGGACGGCGAGCGCGTCGTGGTCGGTCACATCTCGCGAAAGCTCGAGATGTCTGTCGACTCGCTCCGTACCCAGCAGGCTCGGACCACGCTGAGCTGGGGCGACCTCTTCATCGCCAATCTGCTGAGCAAAGGCACCAAGGTGAGCGTGGACGCGCTCGCCGCCGAGCTCAAGAGCGGTACACAGTGGGAAGACATCGCGCGCCGCCACAACGCGCGCCTCGACGAGCTGATCGCCGAGGTGCGCCTGTCACAACAGGCGATGGAGCAACGCGCCGAGGACCGGGCGCCGCCTCGTACCGAATCGCCGGCGAGTCAGGGTGGCGCTCCGACGTCGGTCGTGCCCTTGCCAAATACAGGGGGCTCGGGTCGGCGGTACTAGGCGAGGCGGATCACGTAGAGCATGCTTCCGCTGTCCTTGCCCGAGAGGAACCCGTCGGGGCTCGTCACGGTGTCCGCCAGCGGCTCGGCGCTCCGGCGCACGGTGCGCCGCGTCCGGAACGGAGCGAAGTGGACGCGCGCAGCGCCGAGCGCCTCGCACGCCGCCCCCGTCCACTGATTGGTCGCCTCGATCATCATGTAGGCGTACCCGAGCGTCTGGTAGCGCGAGGCGGTCCCCGCCACCAGCTCGAAGGTGTGCGATTTCGGCAGCGCGCCCGACCGCGCCACCATGAAATGGTGGCCCACCTTGCCCGCGGCATGGGCATCCCGGAAGTCCGGGTACGCGACGGACAACGCCTTCAGCGCCTCCGCGTCCTGGGCACCGAGCAGGGCGAAGACCGGCTCCACGAACGCGAGAACCGCGTCGAGGAATGGGTCGTCCCGGCGAAAGCTCGGCGGACCGTCGTGGCGCGGCATCGTCTCATTGAGCGCGCCGCCAACGATGTCGCCGGCGTCGTCGAGGACGGCCAGCGACTGGGCGAGCGTGTCGGTGTTCACCTCGACCGACGACCGCGGGCTGGTCGGGTCCGTGAGCACGAGCAGACGAATGAACCAGTACATCAGGCGCTCCGTGCTCCACGGGCCGAACGCGGATTCGCCGAGCGGATCGGCATGCAGCGCCTCGCGCAGCTCGGCCGGCGGAGCGGTCGCGGGCCGCAGATGCCGGCACTGCGGCTCGCGGCGCGCGAACGACGTCCCCACGACTTCTGCGAGTCGCAAGACCTCGGGCGGCGTCAGATATGACGCGGGCATCGCGGCATATCGCAGGCTCCGGTACGGCCGGGCGCGCTCGAAATCGACGAGCGGCAGGCTCGCCGGGAGTGTCTGCATGCCGTGCTGCGCGACGTCCGAGGCGCTGGGATAGAAGCAATAGGGCAACGGGCGCGGCTCGCTCATATCGTCTCCTGTCGCCTCATCCTCGGGCGCTGTCATCCATCCTTGGCAGCTTCGGGCTGAGCGCACGCAGTAGCATCCGAAGTGCCAAGGATGGAATCGTCGCGAACGTCAGAACATCCAGCCTCTTCGGCGAACGGCCGGAGGAATTGGAGCAACGCATCGGGCGAGGTTCCGCGGCGTCCGGGCGACTTGCCTGACGCCGGCCGCTACTTCGCCTGCCCTCGAAGACAGTTGCCCAGGAAGCTCCGAACGATCGGCGCCGATCGGTCGTCGACGTCGACGCCGTAGCTGATCGAAGGCGAACGGAGACCGATCTGTCTGGCGAGCCTCGCGCGACGGACCAGATCGGGCGGCAAGGCGAACGTCGGGCGAAGGCCATCGCCGTCAGGGGCGCGCCTCGCCGTCAGAGCGGCCGCGTCGCTTCCGTCGATCGTCAGCCAGTAGCTCCCTTCCCGTGAGTCCCGGCGCTGGCCGGTGCCCTCGGCTTCGTAGGCCGAGCCAAGGAGCGTCTGCTTGCCGTCGCACGAGAAGAATACGGTCCCGGTTCCGTCGACGGTGACCTGACGACCTTGCAGTCGAGAGCCGGCGCCCGGCGCAACACTCCACTCCGACGGCTTTCTGCCGTTGTTGACGACGCCGAGATCCTCGGCTTCCTTCCGGGACAGCACGTACATCTGGTCGGGCCGTGCTTTCGTCCACAGGTCGAGCAGGCGCACATCGACATCCATCTCGCGAATGTAGCTGCCGACCGCCCCGGTGAGGTCCGACACTCGATCGGCGCTTTCGCCGGCGGGGCCGAGCGACGCGCTGTGAACTCCGTAGCGGGCGCCGTTGTCGCCGAAGCGATAGACCCCTCCCAGGAAGGCCAGCGAGCATGCGCTGTAGCATCGGCCCGGCAGGAGGGTGCGCGCGTCGATGATGTTGGTCGAGGCGCCGTGCCGGCGGATGATCCGGCCGAGCTGCATGCCAGCAAACAGGTTGCCCCCAGCGGAGTTCAGCCAGATCGCGGTCCGGCCGTTGATCCCGTCCAGCGCCTTCGAGAGTCGATCCGGCGCGCCGGCGTCGATCCGGCCGTCCAGGTAGACGAGCGTGGTATCCCGGAACGCGCCCGATGCCGATCGAGGCACGACGGTGACGGTCAACGTGACCTCGCGCTCGGCCGTGGAGGCGGGCGCCTGCGCGAGGGCGGGCGCCGCCCGTGCGGCGATCGTGAGCGCCAGGAGGCCTACGGCAAGGCACGCGGATAACCGTTGACGAGCAAGCGCACCCGATTTAAGTATGAGCCCGGGCCATCGAGCCACGAGGAGGAGCGAGCGATGATCGGCACTGTGACGCTTCGTCCAATCGAGGGCACGTTCGCTGCCGAGGCGCTCGGCATCGAGCTGGCGCGGCCGCTGGATGCGGAAACTCTGGCCTGGGTCGAACGCGCCTTCGCGAGCCATCCCGTCCTGATCTTCCGCGACCAGGATCTGGGAGCGCGCGAGCTGGCGGCATTCGGGCGCTGCTTCGGCACGCCGAAGCGTCACTCGCTGGTCGACTATCGCCATGCCGAGTATCCCGACGTGTCGTGGCTGACCAACGTCGACAAGGAGGGCAACATCGACTGGTTCGGGGTCAAGCGCGCGACCGACTGGCACACCGACTCACCGTACGAGGACGTGCTCCCGCGTCTGGCGATCCTGCACGCCAAGGAAGTGCCGTCGTCGAAGGGCGGGACGATGTTCGCCGACATGCGGGCCGCCTACGACGCGCTCTCGGCCGAGATGAAGCAGCGGCTCGCGGGCATGGTCGGGCTGCACGGCCGCCACGACGGACCCGCCGGCGTCCGGCTCTACGCGGGCGACCCCGATCAGCGGATCGATCGCGCCTATCCCGAGAAGGCGCGGCCGGCCGTCGTCACCCATCCGGTGACCGGGCGGCCGATCCTCTTCGTCAATCCGCTGCACACCCATGGCTTCCAGGGTATGCCCCGCGACGAGGCCTGGGCGCTCATCGACGAGCTCGCCGACCACTCGACCCGCGACGAGTTCGTCTACTACCACCAGTGGCGCGTCGGCGACCTGCTCATGTGGGACGAGCTCGCGACGATGCACCGCGGCGCCGGCGACTATCGACCCGACGAGCGCCGTGTCTTGCTGAGGACCATCGTCTACTCGAGCTAACGCCTTGCCAGGTCGTCGGCTCAGGCGGCAGCGACCTTGACGGCCACGCGCAGTCCCAGCTTGGCCAGCTGGATCGCTGCGTCGAGCACGTCCGCCCATCGCTGGCGCGCCGCCGCGTCGAGCGTGGCGCGTCGCAACAACACCTTGAGGGAATCGACCTCGTCCTGCGTGAACGGCACGATCTTCCGGACTGCATTGTTGTAGGTGTTCGCGAGCGCCACGTAGAGCGCGGCTCGCGTGGCCAGGAGCGGCGTCGTGATGTCCGGGTGGTCGCGGAATTCCTGGATCGTTTTGCTCGTGTCCTCGATCTGGTCCAGGATCTGGGACTGCTTGGCCGCCATGTCCGGCGTCCCGGCGACATCGAACTGCAACCGACCGAGACCGTCGACGAGGGTCGCCGCGTCCTTCCGCTGAACCTCGATCCGGTCGGAGAGCGTGGTGATCACGTTGATGGCATCGCGGGCGGTGTTGCCAACCGCCTGGACGAGGTCGTCGTTGCCCTTGAGGAAGTCGATGATACCCGTGGCAGTCGTCGGAATCGCCATACCGTTCTCCCTTTACTTCCTCACCCGCTGGAGGAGATCGAGCAGATCCTGGGTAACCGAGCGGACCTGCTGGCCCGTTTCACCGCCGAGGGTTCGACCGCTGAGAGCCTTGTCGAGGACGTCGTTGACCCGGCGGGCCTGTTTGAGGGCCGCATCGATCTGCGGGTTCGCTCCCGGCACCTGATCGGCGACCGCTTTCACGAACGCGGCGTCCACGGATGCCAGCGCGGACTTCTTGGCGAACGCGTCGACCTGATCGTGCAGCTGCTTGATCGACTGCCATGAGGTATCGAGGCGGTCGGCGAGCGCCGCCAGCGTGCTGTAGTCGGTCTCGAACTGATCGCGAACCTTCTGCTCGAGCCCGATGTGCTCGGAGAGGTAGATCTGCCCGATCATGTACGCCACGGCGTGGGCGTCGACGCCCGACTTCGTGCTGAGGTTCTGGTTCGAGGAGAAGATCAACGCGTGAACGTGCTCCGAGGCCTGCTGCTGTTTAAGCGCAAGGTCCAGATCGGCCTGGGCCTTCTTGAGAGCCTTGACGCGCTCGTCGCTTTCCGTCCGAAAGCCCTTCATCGCGGCGGTCGCGCCCGCGATCTTCTCGCCCTCCAGGGTGATGAGCTCACGGACGCCGTCGCTGTGAACGGCGCTACACGCCGCAGTCGTCATCAGCACAGCCGCGGCGACAACAAGACGCGCTGCGGCAGGTCGAACGTGGGCACTGAAAACGGTCTGGGCTCGGCGGCTCATCGCTGGATCTCCCGAATCGCATCGGCAATGTCCTTCACGTCCTGGGGCCTCACGGTCACGTCGATGTCGAGGTATTGCTTGATGGCGCCGTTGATCTTCCGGAGCGCTCCCACGTTTTTTTCGTAGGCGGCAAAGGCGGAGACGTCGAGCGCCTTGAACGGTGGTGCGTTGTCGACCGAGGCGGTGATGGCATTGACCAGCCCGGGGATGCGCTGAACGAGGGTCGTGATGTCAACCTTCCCGTCGACGAAGACCACGTCGCCGCTGGGCTTTTTCCGAGCTCGCAGCGTCTTGAGGCGCATTTCGTTGACCAGCTTGACCACCTCGTCGCCCAGCACGAGCGATGACACCTCGGCGTACCGCTCGTCGGTAATCTTCGGGTCCTGCGTGTCCCCGAGCGGATCCGTGGTGGCCCAGCGCAGCGCAAGGTCCAGCTTGGCCCGATACAGCACGTAGCGGTTCCATTGGCTGAAGCGCTCGTTGACCGTGCCAACGAGCTCACCGTACTGGTTCATGAGCTTGGTGTTGTCGGCGTAGCCCTGGTCAAGGGAGATCATCGCCTGCTTGACCTCGGGAGGGGTCGCACAGCCGACACCAAGCGCCAGCAACGGAACGAGCCAAAGTGTTCGCTTACGCATCTGAGTCCTCCAGGTGAGATCGCGGTCCTGCACCGCGCGAGTGCCGCCGACGGAGCCCGCATCGAGAGCGCGCTCCGAGCGGTCCTAGAAACCGTGTCAATCCGCAACCAGGACCGGCGCCGGCCCGGAAGCGCGGCCAGTCTATCGCATGCTGCAAGAGTGCGTAATCGGCAAATGGATTATTACGCTGATGGTGCTCGGGATTGAACGCGGACGTCCCGATCGGAGTCAATAGACCGGGCTGCTGAGTTGTTGGACAGTTCTGCTTCAGGTGTGCCCACACGTATCGAGGTGAGCTAGCGAACGAGATCGGCGAGGCCTATTTGAGCTTCAAGTCCTCCCACGGATAGGCGTAGCCGGTCGTGATGGTCGGGAAGACGTCCTGCCATTTCTGCGCCGCGACCCGGGGACCGATCGCGTTGATGAACGCGTGGCGGAACACCGGTACGAGGTAGTAGTTCTCGAGGATCCCGCGCTGGATTTCCTCGGCGAGTCTCTTCCGCTCCGCCGGGTTGGTCGATCGCTCGTACTGGTCGAACTTCCCGTCGAGGTCCGCCACGCAGATGCGGTCGCGGGAATTGAAGCCACCGCACTTGAAGAAGCCCTCGTACCAGAACGACCAGCTGCCGGCGATCCGGGTGGCCTGAAAGATGATCTGCGTCCCGGGCCAGTCCTTGAGCCCTCCCTGCAGCCGCTGCAAGAAGATGCCGCGCTCCATCGTCTGCAGCCTGGCTCGGATCCCGATCTCGCGGAGCTGCGCGATGACACGCTCCCCGCGGGAGTAGAACGGGGGCACGGGCGTGACCCAGTCGACGTCGAAACCGTTCGGAAACCCGGCCTCGCGCATCAGCTGCTTGGCGCGCTCCACGTTTCTCTCGAACTCGGGCCACTCGATCGCGTACTGGACGTCGTTGTTGATCCAGTTGCCGGTCGGCTTCCCCAGCCCGCCGGCCTCGGCCTGATTGATGGCCCGCCGGTCGATGGCCAGGCTCACGGCTTCGCGCACGCGCTTGTCGCGGAACGGGCTCTTGGGATCCTGGAAGCCGGGAAACTCGAGCCACCAGGATCCGGAGAGCACCGGCGCCAGCATGACGCCCGGCAGCTTTCCGGTCTTGTTGATCAGCTCGCCCGGAACGAAATAGATGATGTCCGCCTCGCCTCGCTCCAGCATGGCGATGCGGGTGGCGGCCTCTGGCACCGAGATCATCACCAGCTGCTTCACGTTGACCGGCCGGTAGTAGCCCTCGAACGCCTCCATCTCGATCTGCACACCCGGTTCCTGGCGGACGAGTCGGTAGGGCCCGGCACCGATGGGCTTTTGCTTGAAGCCGTCCGCGCCGATCTGCTTGTAGTACTTCTCGGGGACGACCCAGCCCGCCCCGGCGACGTTCGCGGTCCCAAAGAGGATGGCAAAGTCGAGGAAGGGCTCCTTGAAGAGAAAGCGGATCGTGCGATCGTCCACGATCTCGACCCGCTCCGTCTTCTTCTTGAAGACGTCCGCCTTGGCGCCCCGATAGTTCTCGTAGCTCCACTTGACGTCTTGCGGCGTGACGGGCTCACCGTTGTGGAACTTGATCCCCTTGCGCAACGTGAACGTGGCGCTCTTGGAATCCGTGGCCACCGTGAAGTGCTCGGCCAGGGCCGGATGGTTGTAGAGCGCCGTGCCCTGGTTCTTGATCAGGGCGTCGTGGATCGCCGTGAGGAAGTTGTCGGGAGTCGCGGTGCCGTCGTGCTCCTGGGGATCGAGCCAGCGCGAGGCAAGGCCGGCATGCCAGGCGAGGACGAGCTTGCCCTTGCCCGCGGCCCCGGCCGCTAACGAGAAGTACGCGACGGTCGCCAGGGTCAGAACGACGATCAGGAGATCGACCAGTGGACGCACCGTGGATCTGGAACGTCTCATGTCTTGCCCCTTTGCTAGGTCGGGACGTGGTCGTTCGGCTCCATCGTGCCGTGGACAAAGTGCCGCCCGCTGGCGCTTACGTGACCGCGCCAGCCGAGCGCGGCGAGGCGTCGCTCCAGGTCGCCGGGCTCGTAGAAGACTTTCACGATGTCGAACTCCCGCCCGTCGTTGAGTCGTCGCCGCGTGATGCTCGAGCCGTCGAGCGGGGCCTGGTCACGCGCCGTCGCGTCCTGCTGCCGCAAGCTGTCCACGAAAAAGACGCGGCCACCCGGGCGCAGCGACTCCCGAACGAAGGCCCAGAACGCGTGGAACCTCGTCGGCGGGACGTGAGAAAGCCAGAACGCGAAGAGCACGAAGTCGAAGCGCCGGTCGGGTTTCCAGGTGAAGAGGTCGGCGACGACGTACTCCACCTTTCCCGATCGAAGCCGCGCTCGATTGAGCTCGATGACCTCCGGCGAGGCGTCGATCGCCGTGATCCGACGAGCGGCGACGGCCAGATGCCTCGTCCAGAGGCCGGTCCCGCACGCAAGCTCGAGCACCTCGCCGCGAGGGCCGGCCAGACGGAGGGCCGCCTCGACCTCGGCGACCTCGCGGAACCATTCGGCCCGGTGCTCCGGCCCTCGGTCGTACCGACCTTCGCGCAGAAACCACTCGTCGTACTCTCCGGCGCGCGCTCGATAGTACGCGAGCTGCTCGTCGAGCAGTCGCCGATCGTCCATCAGCCTAGTCTTCGCCGAGCCACACGTCCTGGAGCTTCTGGTTCGAGTAGTGGTTCGGCGGCGCCACGTAGTTCTTCACCTTCGCCCAGTGCACCACGGTCCGCGCCCACCAGATGCCCGGAATGTAGTAGACGTGACCGAGCACGATCCGGTCGATCTCGTTGATGAGCTTCTTGCGCTCGGCGGGATCGAGCGCTCGCGACTGGCGGTTGAAGAGATCGTCGATCCGGGGATCGGAGAATCGCCCCCAGTTGTTGCTGTCGCCCGTCGTGTACCGCTCGAGGAACTGATCGGGGTCGTCCATGAAGTTGAACGAGGGGCTGACCATGAGCTCGAAGTTGCCGGTGTCGCGGCCGTCGGCGAACCAGGCCGCCGTCTCGAGCTGCCGATGCTCGGCCTCGACGCCGATCTTGCGCCACTCCTGGATCACGAACGTGCCGAAGTCGACGTACGGGACCCGGACGTTGCGGTTCTTCAGCACGACCTTGAGGCCGTTGGGGTAGCCGGCCTCGGCCAGGAGGCGCTTGGCCTCGGCTCGATTCTTCTCAATGTCCTTGCCGAAGCCCGGAAACTTCTGGAGCTCGGCGTCGGAGATGGCCCAGGGCGTCCCGGGGCGCATGAGCCCGCCGACGTCCTTGAGGCTCGCGATCGGGTAGAGCACGCGGCTCGCAGTGTACCGGTCGAGGCCGAGCGTCAGGGCCTTGCGGACGCGCTCGTCGTTGAAGGGCTTGATCGTCTGGTTCACCGCGATGCCGAAGATCCCGGTGGCCGGCGTGTCCTGCACGACCACCTTATCACCGAGCTGCTTCTTGATCGCCTCGACCTCGGCCAGCGGCAGGGTGCGGAACTCGATCCACGCGCGCCCGGAGCGGATGGCGGCTGCGCGCGCGGACGTCTCCGTGCTGACGAAGAACTTGTAGCCGTCGAGGTACGGCCGGTCCTTGATGAAATAGTCGGGGTTCCGCTCGCCCTCGAACGTGGATCCGCGCGTGTGGCTCTTGAACTTGAAGGGCCCGGAGCCGACGATGTTCGTCTTGAAGTAGTTCGGGTCTTTGTCGAGGTATTTCTTGGGATAGATCACGTTCCACGGCGAGGCCAGGTTGTCCAGGAGCGACGCCGACGGGTGCTTGAGCTTGAACACGAGGGTGCCCGCATCGGGAGCTTCGATGCTCGCGACCGCGGCGTAGGCGTTCTTTCTGATGCTGCGCACGCCCGCCGGTGGGAACACTATCTTCTC
>Ga0126376_10002508_pt1 | contig 10415 bp, 6 predicted proteins | sample PanSoiMetPlot_15_FD_92760 | JGI IMG/M metagenome (GOLD analysis project Ga0126376, IMG submission 92760) | Tropical forest soil microbial communities from Panama - MetaG Plot_15 | ecosystem: Environmental > Terrestrial > Soil > Tropical forest > Bulk soil | place: Panama | collected 2016-02-17 | reverse complement strand
TGGCGGCGCGCAGCACTCCACCCTCGCCTTCGAGGCCGGTGACCTGGCCGAGCTTGAGATCAATCTTGCCCTCCGCCACCAGAGCCCGCATCTTGTTGACGCTGTCGGGCGCGGCACGAAACTGGTCGCGCCGGTGCATCAGGGTGAGGTGGCGCGCAATCGGCGCAAGGTTGAGGGTCCAATCGAGCGCCGAGTCGCCGCCGCCGACGACGAGCAGGCGCTTGTCGCGGAACTGCTCCATCTTGCGCACCGCGTAAAACACCGATGTGCCTTCATAGGCCTCGATGCCGGGCACCGGCGGGCGCTTGGGCTGGAACGAGCCGCCGCCGGCCGCCACCACGATAAGCTTCGCCTCAAATACCTTGCCCTGATCGGTGGTGACGCGGAACTCAGGATCGCCGATGCGCTCGATCGCCTCCACCATCTCGCCGAGATGAAAGGTCGGCTTGAACGGCTCGATCTGCTTCATCAATGCATCGGTGAGCCCCTGGCCCGACACCACGGGCATGGCCGGGATGTCGTAGATTGGCTTTTCGGGATAAAGCTCGGCGCATTGTCCCCCAACCTTGTCGAGGATGTCGACGAGATGAGCCTTGATGTCGAGGAGGCCGAGCTCGAATACGGCAAAAAGACCGCAGGGCCCGGCGCCGATGATGAGTACGTCAGTCTTGATGGGATCGGACATGCTTGTTCTTTGCGGCCTCGAAACGATGAGATTGAAGGGAGAGGGTCTAGCCTGGGCTGCCCGCCCGGCAAAGAGCGCTTTTGGTCGTAAATTGCAAGCGTGACGGGCTTTCGTCAGCATGAATCGGCTGTCAAATCGCCTGTCAGGGAACGATATGCTGCATGCGGACCGCCGCATAGCAATTCCGGTTTTCGCGGCTTGCGGATTGAGTGAGGGCAGCTGCGCAAGCTCGAAAGTCATCGTCCTAAAGAAGGTGCCGGAGTTTCGAATGAAGCTCGGGTCACCGAAACGTTTGATCAGGGCGTCGGCGCCGGCGGCGCCCGGATGGGGTGAACAGATGGAGTGAGCGATGGCTGATGCTCTGGCAGCGCCAAGCGCGCGGCTAACGATGATCCTTGGGGCCACGGCCATCTACCTCGGTCTCGCCGTGCTCGGCTGGGGTGGGTTCTCCGCGTTCTTCTCCCACCCTGCACTGATCGCGCTCGCGCTCGCGACCTGCGCGATGTCGGGAGGCGCGTTCTTCGCCGGCGGAAACTTGAGCACAGGCGTGCGCGAGGATCGGGCCAACCGCTGGGTCATTGCGGCGTTTGCGGCGATCGGATTGCTGTTCGCCTATTTGCCCGCTTGGACTGATCGCAACGAGCTCTGGATCATCGACGGCGATGCCGTTCGCTGGCTTGGAGTCGTTCTCTTCGCCGCCGGCGGCGCGCTGCGGATTTGGCCCGTCTACGCGCTTGGCAACCGGTTCAGCGGGCTGGTGGCGATCCAGCCAGGACACACCCTGCTCACCACCGGCATTTACGGCGTCATCCGCCACCCGAGCTATCTGGGGTTGCTCATCAACTCGCTCGGATGGGGCCTCGCGTTTCGATCGTGGGTGGGCGTGCTGCTCGCGGCACTCTTGCTCCCGTTGCTCCTAGCCCGCATCCGTTCGGAAGAAGCGCTGTTGCGCGCGCAGTTCGGCGCCGAGTACGACACGTACTGCGCCCGGACATCACGGCTCATTCCAGGCATCTTTTGAAGTCGTCAAAAAGGTGTCCGCGGCATACACCGGCAGCGAAACGGATACTGCGGACCAGTGCTCAAATGCGGTCCGGGAACCGGATGATGAAATTGTCCCGGTTCGGCATTTTCACCTGCGGCAAGGTCTTGGCGTTGATCTCGTCGTCCTCGCCGGTCAGCTTGTTGGCCGCCAGCAGAAGAGCCGTCAGCGCATCGACCTCCTCATCTTGTATGGACGATTGGCGGGCTAAAGCGCCCCTACGCCAGCTTCGTGGAATCGATCTTCTAATGCTTACCCGGAAACAACGGAATGAATCCGTCCCGGTTGGGCATCTTGACCTGGGGCAGCGTCTTGGCGTCGAGCACGTCGTTGTCGCCGATGATGCCGTTGAGCCGCAGGATGTGCGCCGTCACGGCATAGACTTCGTCATCGGTGAGCGATTTCGGCGCGGTCCATGGCATTGCGCGCCGCGTGAAGTCGAACAGCGTCGTGGCGTAAGGCCAGTAGCTGCCAACGGTCTTGACCACAGGTCCATCGCCGGTGATCTGGCCGCCGACCAGCCGGGCATTGATTTTGCCTTCGCCTTTGTCGCCGTGACAGGCGGCGCATTTTTGCGCATAGACGACCGCGCCCTGGGCGGGCGTGCCGCTCCCCGGCGGCAAGCCGGCGCCGTCGGGACCGATGCTGATGTCCCAGGCAGCCGCGTCGGCCGGCGAGATCGGTTGTCCGAAATGAGGGGCATCCGCGGCCATCGCGGCACTTACACCGAATGCAAGCGCGACGATGACGGCGGCGCACTTGCCGGATATCGGGCTCTCAAACATAGACATTGGTCACCTCGCCCTTGGTGCTCACGGCCCAGCTTGAGATCACGTTGCAATGCTCCATCGGGAAGGCGGTCACCGGTGGCGACGTCCTGGGCTGGCCACGCTCGGCCAGGAAGGCGGCTCGGCTCGGCTGCACGTTGCCGGCCTCGTCGGTTGCCCGGCTGAGCAGAACCGCCGGCGAACCGTCCCAATTCCACGGCATGCGGAAGCGGGTCAGCGCCTTGCTCAACACCGGTGTCTGCAGGGCGGCGAGCGCCCAGCTCTTGCCGCCATCGGCCGAAACCTCGACCTTGCTGATGCGGCCATTGCCCGACCACGACAGGCCCGAAATCTCGTAGAAACCGGGTCCCTTCATGGTCATTCCCGGCGACGGATACGAGATGAACGACTTGACCTCCTGCGGGTAGAAGAACTGCCATGCCTTTCCGGTCGGCAGCAGGATCGTGTAGGACATGGTTTCGTTCTGCGCCATGATCGGCCCGTCCACCACCTTGATGCGACGCAGCCATTTGACGTTCATGTTACCTTCGTAACCCGGCAGCAGCAGGCGCATCGGGTAGCCGTTCGACGGGTTGATGCGCTCGCCGTTCTGGTAAAGCGCGATCATGGCGTCATCTATGGCTTTGCTGACCGGGATGCTGCGGTGCATGGTGGGCGCATCGGCGCCTTCCGCCACGAACCATTTCGCTTCCGGGTCGATGCCAACTTCATCGAACAGCGTCGACAACTTGACACCGGTCCATTCCGCGCAGGAGACGAGGCCGTGCAACGCCTGGACATTGGCCTGAATCGGTTCCTTGGCATAAAGCGGCGCGCTGTTGCCGCCGCATTCGATGAAGCTCACCCGCGACACCATCGGATAGCGAAGCAAGGCTTCGAGCGTAAAGGTCATCGGCTGCTTCACGCGGCCGTGGATCAAAAGCTTGTGCTTGTCCGGATCGATATCCGGAAAGCCGCCGCGCGCAATGACAAAATGCAGGCCGTTCGGCGTGATGGTGCCGTTGAGCAGATGGTGCGGCGTGCGCGCCGCGCTGCCGCGCGGCTCGAGCTTCGGATTGGTCAGGGTACGCACAGTTTTATCTTCGAACCGCGATGGTAGCCCGTAAGGCGGGATGGCAATGCCGGGCGCAAGGCTCCACGCATCGTTGGCGAGCGGCTCGGCAGCCGCTCCGGTCGTTGCGCCGACCGCACCTACGCTCATGGCGCCTGCAAGCGCGGCGCCCTGCGACAGCAGCGCACGGCGATCGAGAAGGCTGTTGCCGGCCACCCGTTCGAGGGAATTAGCACCTTTGCGATGTCTGGATTTGATCATGTTTCGCTCCCTTCGGAGACGGTCGCGTCGGGTACCCACCGGTCCCGATACAACCCCAACGATGCTGCGCCACAATCCGCGAAGTGTCCACAACGCCGAAGTAGAAACCGCGATAACTGCTTGGTCAGGCACCCGCGTCGGAATGGGGATCAGGCCTGCCGCTCCGGTATCGCGACAACGAGGCCATCGAGCGCTTCGGTCACCTTGATCTGGCATGACAGGCGCGAATTGGCACGTACGTCATAGCCGAAATCGAGCATGTCCTCTTCCATCGGCGAGGGCGGACCGACCTTCTCGCGCCAAGCTTCGTCCACGTAAACGTGGCAGGTTGCGCACGCGCAGGCCCCACCGCATTCAGCCTCTATGCCCGGCACGCCATGCTTGATCGCCGTTTCCATGACGGTCGATCCAGGCTCCGCTTCGATCGTGCGAGACTTGCCGGTTTTGTCGATAAAAGTGATTTTGATCATGCGCGCCGAACAGCCCGATTCAGGCCCCAACCCTGGAAAGCGCCGCGGCCGGATCGGCCGGGCGCATTCCTATAGCGGCTCGCAACGTTGCGCGCCAGAGCATGGGGGCCTGGGCATGCAGTCAAGGGGTGGGCAAAGCGAAGCGTGCCCACATTCTCGTCGTTGCGCGGATCGCCAATGATGGCGCGTCGCGTATTATTAGGATATTCAGGCTTTGCCGGATCAGTGGGTTGGCTGCGCGGAAGATCGCGCGCGTCCGGATTGCCGATCGCACCCGTAAGCGCTCCGCCAAGGATGAATTGTTTGTTCGCGCTGTAGAGAAGAGATAAGGCGCATCATCCGGCGCCTTGCCGGCGATGCTAAAATCGAGTGTGAGCCTCCTCACACAATCAGATGAATGACACCTCCCACTAGCCGGCAGCAAGGGCATGTCATCACGGTTAATTTTTGTTACGTTTTTTCCGCGAGCGTTTCGGCGCGCCATCTTCAGGCACGGCCTCGGGCGGGGTCCGGCCGAGGACCGCATAACCTTTTGCAGTCAATCGGCACACCAGCCAATCGGGTTTGATGGGATTGTTGAACCAGGGCTCGGCCCAACCATGAGCCACGCACGCTTGAACGGTACGCGGCGCCACCTCGCGGCCGTCGGCGTCGAACAGCGGCAGCTTGCCGCCCGGCTGCGACAGACCGCGCTCCAAATAACGACGCTGCGGCGCGGTTGGCCGTAGTGCTGCCGCCAGATCTTCGTGTCGCTCGCTCTCAGGTTCTTCGCTCACGCGCAATACCGATCCGCCGTCTAATTATGTCTATTTTGTATCCAAATCGGCAATTTTGGCCACAATGCGTATTAACCCCGATTAAAAAGAGGTTAAGAATCGGCTTCGTGATTCACCGCACCGCGAGTAAAATGCGGGCAGAGAGGTGGCTTGCGGGGACGGTTTTCCACCTCTCATTCGGCGGCAGGGATACAGACATTCATCATGCAACGGGGTGCAGGCGACAGCTCGGCGGCGGGCTGTGACGCCTTAGCTAGCGTAGTTTGTGAGGCTACCGAACCATGGCGATCTATTCGAAGAAGGGCAAAGACCCGACCGAAGTTGCGCTCTCGGCTATCGCGGCCACGCTCAACGTTCGCGAGTCCGATATCAGACCGATGCGCAACGTCGATCCGACCGCGACGGCGCCCGCCATGGAAGTTCGGCACGACATGGGCCGCCGCGATGCGCGCGGCGCTGCACGAGAGATTCCGACCGAGACTGCCGTGACAGGTCCGGGCCACGACGAGCGCAGCATCGTCCACGCCGCCAACGACGACCGCGAATCGATTGGCCAGATCATGCAGTCGCTGCAGCGCCGCCCGGCGCGCACGCCGTTCTTCATCGCGAGCTTGTTCACGGCCCTATGGACCATCGCCGTGTTAGCCCTGTTCTATGGTCTCGGTGGGCAGCTGCGCCAAATTTCCAGCGAGGCCGGCTGGGCTCCCACCGCGATCGGGCTGGGCGGTGCATTCAGCGCTCCGATCGTGTTCTTCTATGCGCTCGCCATCATGACGGCACGCTTGAACGAATTGCGCATTGTCTCCAGTTCCATGGCGAAAGCGACGCTGCGTTTCGCTGAACCCGACACCATCGCCCGTGATTCCATGGTCACGGTCGGCCAGGCGATCCGCCGAGAAGTCGCCGCGATGGGCGACGGCATCGAACGCGCGCTGGCGCGCGCGGCCGAGCTCGAAATCCTCGTCAACGACGAAGTTGCGGCGCTGGAACGCGCATACAATGACAACGAGGTGCGTATCCGCAATCTGCTCGACGGCCTCGCGCAGCAACGCGAGACCCTGGTCGGCCAAGCCGAGCAGGTCCGCAATGCCATCACCAACGTGCATCTCGACCTGTCGCACGACATCACTACGGTGAGCGAGCTGATCGCGGAGCGCGTCAACGAGGCGGCGCAGCGCGTCACCCGCTCGCTCGCCGACAAGGGTGAGCAGATCACGGTTGCGCTCGGCGTCGCCGGCGACACCATGATCGAGCAACTTGGCGAGCGCGGCGCCGACCTCCTGAAGCGGCTCGAACATACCAGCGGCGACACCACCCATGCGATTGACGCCGCCGGCGATCGGCTGACATCGAGTCTCAACTTCAAATCCGACCATCTCAACGAACAGTTCCTGGCGATAGCAACCAACCTGCAGCAGTCGCTAGCCTCCCGCCTCGACGAAGTCGTGCAGGGCTTCTCGCAAAAGAGCGCCTCGGTGTTGGACACCGTCGAGAGCCGCACACGCGAGCTCACTGAGACGATTTCGGACCGCTCCGAGACGGTGTCACGGGCGCTGATCGACACCACCGGCCGGATCGCCGAGACCATCGTGTTGCGCGCCGATGAGGTAAACAACTCCCTGAAGACCACGGGAGAATCGATCGTTCTCGATCTCAGCCTGCGTGGCGGCGATATGGTGTCGAAGCTGGAAGAGGCCGGCCATAAGCTCACCGAGACGATCGTTTCGCGCAGCGACCACGTCACCCAGCACTTCGGAAGCAGCGCCGAAACGCTTGCCGCCTCGATCACGTCGCGCAGCGACATGATGCGCGACATGCTGGCCCAACGGCTGCAGACCTTCGAGGAGACGTTTTCCCACAACGGCACCGAGCTTGCCGAGTGCATTGGGCGCGATTCCACCCAGCTCGGCGATCTCATCACCCGTCATCTCGCCGAATTCGACCACACCGTGAGGACCTTTGGCGACGAGGTCATCGAAAATCTGAGCCGCCGGACCGCCGAGATCCAGGAATTGATCGCCGCCACCGAAACGACGCGCGGCGACGTGCTGACCGCCGCGCTTTCCAGCAAAATCGACGACGCCAATGCGGCGCTTGCGACGCGCGCCGCCGAGGTGGCCGACAACCTGGAAAGCCAGATCGGGCGGTTCGAGGAATTGCTGTTCGGCCGCACCCAAGCAGCGGCAGATTCCACGACCGAGCGGATCGAAAAGGCCGTAACGGAAGTCGAAGCCCGCACGCATGCCGCCGCGGAGTTCGCCGCGACCACGATCGACCGCATCACGCACGAGATGGGCTCACGCACCGGCACGGCGGTCGAGCGGGCCGCCATGTTGGTCGGCAAAGCGACCGAGGCAATCGAATCGCGCACCCAGGCCGCCGCCGAGTTCGCAGCCGCGCGGCTCGCCAGCGCCACCGAGGACATGGAGACGCGGACCATCTCGGCCACCGATGAAATCACGCTCAAGGTCCGCAATGCGACCGTCGACTTCGACGAGCGCACCAGCGAGGCTGCAAGCCAGTTGCTGGAGCGCACCGGCAACGTGTCCCAGGAGATCGAGACGCGCACCCAGGCTGCCGCTGATCTTATGCAGGCACGCGCCTCTGAACTGTCGCACAGGCTGGACGAGGCGAGCAGCGGCCTGATCAACGCGATCTCCTCCAAGGGCGGGCAATTCGCCCTGGAGATCGAGCGGGCGGCGGAAAGTGCCGCCAACGCCATCGACGTCAAGGCATTCGCCTTTACCCAGTCGATGATGGACAACTCGAATGAACTCGCCCGCATCATCACCGACGCCAGCACGAGCGCAACTTCGGTCGTAAGCCGCACCCTCAAGGAGCTGCAGGATTCGACCAAAAACTCCGTCTCGCAGGCTACCTACACGGTGGCGCAAATCCTCAAGGATCTCCAGCAGTCGACCAAGGGCGCGATCGAGCAATCCAAGCAGGCCGCCGTGTCCACGGTCTCGGAAATCCACGAAACCAATGACATGCTGCGTTCCGATACCACCGCCTTGTTCGAGCGGCTGCGCGACGCTAACGGCCGGCTTCAGGAGGTGTTGGGCGGCGCCCAAACCAACCTCAACGCGATCGAGCAAATTCTTTCGACACGGATTGTCGAATTCGTATCCACGGTCGGAAAGCTGCTCGAAAGCACCGACACCACCACCAGCAAGCTTGACCGGCAGTTCAGCTCGTTTTACGGCCTCACCTCGCAAGTGCTGGGCGACCTCGGCGAGCTTGCGGTGCAGTTCGACAGCCACGGCAAGGTGCTCGCCGACGCAGTCCATTTGCTTGAAAAAACCAACAACGACACCGTGACCTCGGTCAGCGAACACAAGAACGCCATCGAAGGCATGGCGGCGGCGGTAAATGTCCGTACCGAGCAGCTCGACAAACATCTCAGGCGGTTCTCAAATCTGCTGGACGTCTCGCTGCGCTCGGCGGAGGAGCGCGCCCGCGACGCCGCCCGGCTGGTCACCGAGGCGACGTCTGAAGGCGCCCGTATCATCGCCGAGCAGCACGCGGCGATTCGCTCCAGCACCGAGCAGCAGAGCAAGCACACGCTTGCGTCACTGCGCGAGCTTTACGAGCAGGCGTCGTCGGGGAGCAAAGACCTGTTCCGGCAGAATACCGGCGAGGCACACCGGTTGCTGCAGCAAGCGAATGACCGCTTCGCCGACATCATGCAAAGCATGAAGCAGATGTCGCTCGACATGCAGCGCGAACTCGCCACGACGCGCGAGGAGCTGCGCCGCGGCGTGCTCGAACTGCCCGAAGAGACCGCCGAGAGCACGGCGCAGATGCGCCGCGTCATTGTCGATCAGATGGAAGCGCTGGCGGAACTCAACCGCATCGTGGCCCGCCACGGACGCGCCATGGACACGGTGGGGACGGCTATCGAGCAGGCCTCGGCCAAGCGCGGTCATCGCGAAGAAAAACCCGCCGCCGTGGCGAGCATGGCCGTGCGGGCGGAACCCGCGCCACGACAAGCCGCAACGGAGGCTGACCAGAGCGCCCCGCAGCGCAGCCGGGCCGAAACGTCGCCGGTTGCGCCCGCAGCTCCGAACGGCGGCGTTCCCGCCGACAAGACTGACAAAGGCGGATGGCTGTCGGCTCTGCTGACGCGGGCGTCGCGTGAAGGCGAGGAGTCCTCACGCAGCGACGATCTCAGCTCCTTCGTGCCGCCTCGCCCGGCCGCCGCGAAGGAACAGCGCATGTCGCGTCCCGACGACCACGATGTCCAGCATACGATGGAATCGCTCAACTCCCTGTCGGTCGATATTGCCCACATGATCGATGATGATGCCGCAGCAGACGTGTGGGAGCGCTACGACCGCGGAGAGCGCAACCTATTTACGCGGCGGCTCTACACCAAGGAGGGACGCAAAGCGTTCGACGAGGTGCGCAAACGCTACAAGTCCGACCGCGAATTCCGCCAGGCCGTCGATCGGTATATCGACGAGTTCGAGCGCTTTCTGCGTGATGTTGCGCGCAACGATCGCGGCCAGGCGATGGCGCGCACCTACCTCACTTCGGAAACCGGGAAGGTCTACACGATGCTGGCCCACGCAGCCGGCCATTTCGAATAGGCAGGGCCGCGTCCGGTCGCGGATTTCGGTCGTTTGCCGATCGAAAGCCGCCCGGCACGTCGGGTAGGCGCCCATGTCCATCATGCTCTCCGTGCGCTGCGAGCGTTGGCCGATCGCGGGCGCCTTTACCATCAGCCGCGGCTCGAAGACCGAGGCCGAGGTCGTGGTTGTGGAACTCATCGATGGCACTTTCGTCGGGCGCGGGGAATGCACGCCCTATCCGCGCTATGGCGAGACCGTAGCGGGCGTTGCAGCCACTGTTGTGAGTTTCTCCGACGACATCCGGCGCGGCTTTGACCGCGCCGCCCTGCAACACTCCCTGCCGGCCGGCGCCGCGCGCAACGCCCTCGACTGCGCCTTCATCGATCTCGAAGCCAAGCGCGCCTGCCGCCCGGCGCACGAATTACTCGGCGTAGCCCCTCCTCAGCCGCGGCTCACCGCCTACACGATTTCTTTCGGCCCACCCGAACGAATGGCACAGGCCGCAGCGGCCGCGGCGGCCCGCCCCTTGCTAAAGATCAAGCTCGGCGGTGCCCGCGATCCCGAGCGCATCGCCGCAATACGCAACGCGGCACCCGACGCCGAATTGATTGTCGATGTCAATGAAGGTTGGCATCCTGACGACTTGGCCGCCAATCTAGCGGCCTGCGCGGCGGCCGGAGTGACGCTGATCGAGCAGCCGCTCCCGGTGGCGGACGATGCGGTGCTCGCCGCAACTGCACGGACGGTGCCAGTCTGTGCGGACGAGAG
>Ga0126376_10002507_pt1 | contig 10419 bp, 8 predicted proteins | sample PanSoiMetPlot_15_FD_92760 | JGI IMG/M metagenome (GOLD analysis project Ga0126376, IMG submission 92760) | Tropical forest soil microbial communities from Panama - MetaG Plot_15 | ecosystem: Environmental > Terrestrial > Soil > Tropical forest > Bulk soil | place: Panama | collected 2016-02-17 | reverse complement strand
GGTCCCGGCGATGAGTAAAGTATGCTTTAATCAGCTCGGCCAGATGTCCTAAGGTGAGTGTAATGTCAGTGATTCCATATTGAATCAGACGGCGGATGAGAATATCGAGTATTGGCGTATCGCCCAACGGCACAAGAGGCTTAGGAAAGCTGACCGAAAACGGCTTGAGGCGTGTCCCCTTGCCCCCGGCAAGGATGACGGCTCGCAATCCGGCCGCAGATCGTCCCGGTTCGCTCATACTACGTAGTTCTGATGGCCTACTGGAATGTTGTAGTAGCGCTGGTTCTCAGGATCCTCAATGAATCCAAGCCTTAAGGCTTCTAGTATTTCTTTCATTCCTTCGGGCACAGTCTTCGATATCCTAAATCCGAGCACGGCGCGAATCTTGTCAAATTGCACGCGGTAATCCCTTGGATCCTCTTCCTTGTGAACATACCTGACGCGGCCTCCTGGCATTTGCTTCAGTAATTCATTCACCAACATTTTCTTAGTATAATTTTCGCCCGAGTCGCCAACGTTAAAGGCGCTATATGCCACTTTATCCCTCGGCGCTTTCAACACTAATGTTATTGCTCTTGAAATGTCTCTTACATGGCAATACGGTCTCCAAAATTGTTCCCCAAACACCACCAATTCTCGGTCCAGGGCCAACTCCTTAGTAAACTCATTGACTGTTAAGTCAAAGCGCATACGCGGCGATATCCCGAACGCCGTGGCAAATCTGAGCACAGTCGGAGAGAACGTTTCCCGCCTTTCAGTTCTATTTAGCAATAGGTCCTCGAGTTCCACTTTGAATTCCGCATACAGCGAAATCGGCGCTAAGGGAGAATGCTCGTCAAGATACCCATCCGAACTTGTCATCTTGCCGTAATTGCTACACGTGGATGCGAAGATAAAGCGAGAGACACCAGAATGAATGGCTTTTTCCAGTAAGTGGATGGAAGCGTCCAAGTTTGTTCTTCGAGCCAATTCCGGTTCTAATGCGCACGCGGGATCGCCCACAATCGCGGCAAGATGGATTATGGCAAAACACTTGACTGCATCGATTATCGGATCTACCTGGTCAAAATCTCTTATATCCGCTTTTATGAATGTGAAGTTGGAGTTCCCACATACGCTAAGCAGCGCTCCCCCTCCAAATCTCAGATTGTCAACGCACACCACTTTGAAACCCTCTTGTAATAGCGTTCTTACCAGAACCGAGCCGACGTAACCGGCCCCGCCCGTAACTATTACTGGTTTCATTAGTTCTCGCCCTCCTGTTTGGCCCAAACAAACAGGTAATCCCGCAGGCCGGGAGTGGCCTTAGTTGCGGAATCGAAGCGGAGGCGCCAGGCGGCGCATAACCTTCCGCCCATTTTGACAAATCCCAATGGCAAGCGAGGCGACAAACAGTAATTCTCGAACCGCCCACTGTACCTCTGTACTATTCGCATGTCTTTTGTGACAAAGCCGGCGTCTTCAAAATCGCGCGTAAAGGCACGCGGGGGGTTATCCACATACATCTCGATGTTAACCACGAAACCACCCGGCTTCAATACGCGATACATTTCTTTGGCTATGTCTCGATACACCGGATTGGGGACGAGAAGACTGAATCTCAACACGCCGCAGCACCAAATCATATCGACGGACTGATCAGGGAGAGGGATATTGATCCCATCTATTTCTACCAGATGACAGCGCTCGGGCACGCCGAACCGCCTTGCGGCTAATAGCATCTCCATTGTGATGTCCACCCCCGTCACTGAAGCCCCCCGCCGGCCGAAGAAGCGGACGAACCGGCCCGTGCCACAGCCGAAATCTATGATTACTGGATTATCTTTATCACGATTGAGCGACAGGGCGACTTTCGCAGCGACCAGTTGGGTAGAGTGAAGAAAAACATTTCTTTTTTCGGAAGCGAAGGGCGATAAGACGGAGTGTAATTCCCCCAACTCGGCCCGCTCCGCCCAACTCGGGCTAGTAATCTGGAACCTGCTTAGTTCATCCGGCATAAGTTAGCCGTAAGCCTCGCTTTGAAATTTGACATGCGCGCCCAGAAAGGATTCGTCCACTCGAACTCACAATTTAATTCAGTGCGCGCGCCCCAGAAGGATTTAAATTGATCTAGAGATGATAGCCCCACGGAGCCGCCGAAATTAAAGAACGTAGCGCCGCTTTCACATGCCCAGCGGATGGCTTCATCAAGCACCGCGCATGACGGATAAAAGCGCGAGTATTCACGGTCAGACGCCGCGTGCCAATAGAGCACAGAGTTTCCGTCCTGGAAGAACAGTCCCCCCCCGATAACGCGCCCCTCATACTCAGCAACCAACAGACGCGCAATGCTGCGGACCTCAACCAACTCAAGAAAGAGTTTAACAGGGTAGGTATCTCCATAGCCTCCTCGTTGCTGAGCAAGGCGCGTGTAGATTCGGTGGTACTCCGAGACTGAATCCCGGTTGGTTGTTTCCCGGACGGACACACCTATGCGACGCGCTCTCCTGACCTGATTGCGTATCGTCGCATTGTAACCGGCGAAGGTCCGTTCATAACCGGGCGTCAGGTCAAGTACCCGCGTAGGAGTCTGAGAAAATTTCAGACCCGAAGAAATTAAGCCAGCGGCTAACTGTTTGTGGTCGAACCGGACGTTCCAGATGAAGCTGCTTGTCCGAATCCCTGTCAGGCGCCCGAGAATCCCATCGAGCGTGGATTGCCGCAGTTGTCCTTGCCACCCGGGGCTTGCGTACAGACTGAAAGGGGCGAGCAAAAGAAATCTTCGCCCATAGGAAGTGGGGTGTTGTATCCCATACATTGTTCTAGGCGGGCCCGACCCCCTGATGGGTACGGCCAATGGTCGATATTCTTCCCCAAAGGACCGGGTCAACGCTCCGACAAAATCAGAGGCGGAGAAGCAGGTCTGGCTTGCCTGGTCGAGGTCCCGCCTTAGGGCCGATACGTTCGAGCGACCCAGGGTATTATTGTGGCTATGATCATCAACCATTTGACTGCCAATCCGATTGAACCCAATATTTTCCCCAACGCGAATCCAGTTTCAGGTCGCCGAAAGGGCCTGGGGCGGGGTCTACCTGCAATGCGCAACACAGCTTGACGTAATCAATGTCGCGTTTGGCGGTAGAATCCGAGATCCAGGGGCTGAGAAAGTAACGTCCAGGGTATAACCCAAGCTTCTCAATCCGCGCCCGGACGATAACTTGACCGCTGACTCGGCCGGGCCGGAAGCCGCTGTGGTGTGATCTCACATCCAGAATCGGTTCTCCGAGTGTGTTGTGAATAATAACTCCGAAGGTCGGGTCAGCGGTTGGCCGGTAAAATTCCATACGAAATACAAAACTGACACTTCCGCCCACGGGAATTCTGTTAGTCAAGTCTCCCTGTCCGTTACGGATCTCAACTTCCAGCAGCCGCGCTTCCCCCGTCGTGCTACGGTCAGTCCATCCACGGAGTGAAACTTTACCCTCATTCGCGGCCTCCGACAGATAAAGTCCGATGACGTCCTGTGGCTGCCCGATGGCTTCTGTTTTACCCTGCCGCAAGAGGATTACCCCGGCGCAGAGATGCTGTACGGTTGGCAAGTTATGGCTGGCGAACAGAACGGCGCGTCCCTCTTTCGCCACATTGGTCATTTTCCCCAGACACTTCTCTTGAAAAGCGATGTCCCCCACCGCCAATATTTCGTCTACTATGAGGACCTCCGGTTCAAGGTGCGCCGCCACTGCGAATGCCAGGCGCAGGTACATACCGCTTGAATAGCGTTTAACCGGCGTATCGATAAATTTTTCCACCTCGGCAAAATCAACGATTTCATCAAACTTATGTTGGACCTCCGCCTTCTTCATCCCGATAATCGTGCCGTTCAGGTAGATGTTCTCCCGACCGGTCAATTCAGGGTGAAAGCCCGTCCCTACCTCCAGCAGGCTTCCCACACGGCCATGAATCTCGGCCCGCCCTCTGGTCGGCTCGGTGATACGCGAAAGTACCTTGAGCAAGGTGCTTTTGCCCGCGCCGTTGCGGCCTATGACGCCGAATATTTCGCCGCGCTTGACCTCAAACGAAACGTCTTTGAGCGCCCAGATGGTGTCCACACCGTCAGCAGGCTTTCCATTACCTTGAAACGCTGAACGGACTCGCCGAAATGGGGCGTACATCGCGTCAGTTAAAGTGTCGCGCAAGGTTTTATAGGGCCCCCGCATGCCTATGCGATACTGTTTGCTCAATCCCTCACAACGTATGGCAATATCATTCATTGTTTCACACCACGTCGGCCAAATCCTTTTCCATCCACTTAAAGTAAAACGCGCCGCTTATCAAAATCATCAGGGAGGCCGCAGAGGAAACGGCTATCATCGGTCCCGGGCCGGTATTGGCTCCCAGCAGCGCCCAACGAAACCCTTCCACTACGCCGACCATCGGATTGAGGCCATAGAGCGTCCGCCAGGGTTCGGATAGCAAACTGCTCGGATAAGCTATCGGCGTGACGAACATCCAGAACTGGGTTATAAACGGGACCACGTAGCGGACATCACGGTATTCCACATTCAACGCCGAAAGCCACAACCCGACCCCGAGCGACGCGACCAGAGCCAGCAACAGGAAGAATGGCAACCACAGCGCATTTACCGTTGGGACCACTCCGTAGTAAAGCATCATCACGAGGAGCACCAGAAACGCCAGCGCGAAATCAACCACGCCTGAGATAACCGTCGAAATCGGGATGACTAGGCGCGGAAAATAGATCTTGGTAATCAGCTGGGCGCTGCCCACCAGGCTGTTGGATGACTGGCTCAGACCGTTGGCGAAAAAGATCCACGGGACTAACGCGGCGTAAGCGAAGATCGAGTAGGGAATACCATCCGAAGGGACCTTGGCCAGCCCTCCGAAGAAGAGGCTGAAGACGAGCATAGTGAAGAGGGGTTGGATGATGGCCCAGGCGGCGCCCAGCGCCGTCTGCTTGTAGCGGACTTTAATGTCACGCCAGGTGAGGAAGTAGAGCAGATCGCGGTATTCCCACAGATCGCGCAGCTTGAGGGGCGCCCAGCCTCTGCCCGGCTCTATGAGCAAGGTGGGTAACGCGTTCTTACTTACCCCGTTATCCATTGGAGCGATATCGATAGGAATAGTAGTAATCGTGCCCCTCCCGGCCTACGTTACAACCATTCAGAATGACGCCTAATACCCTGGCTCGCACGCTTGAAAGGTCACAGACGGCGCGGCGCAGAGCCTCGCTCTTACTCTTGCCGCTTTTCGCCACCAGGATGACCCCGTCAACGATAGTCGAGAGAATTATTGAATCGCCGCCGCCGCCCAGAGGTGGCGAGTCAAGCAGGATATAATCGTAACGATCAACCAGTGAGTTCAGCATCTCCTTCATACTATCCGAGCTGATCAACTCTGACGAGTTAGGAGGCGCCGGGCCGGAGGGAAAGATCGAGAGGTAGGGTGTCGGCGTTTGCTTGATAAACTCTGCGACGTCACCACCGCATGCCAGGTAAGTAGATAACCCTTTCTCCTTTTCAAGGCGCGCCAGTTTATGGATCATGGGCGTACGCATGTCGCAGTCTATAATCAAGACCTCAGCTTTCAGTTGTGTAAAGGCAATGGCGGTATTGATGACATTGGTGGTCTTGCCGTCCCCGGGTTGCGCGCCGGTAATCAGTATAGTCCTGGGCGGATGTCCGGCGGTTGATAGTAATACCGATGTTCTGAGCATACGGTATGCCTCACCGGCCACTGAGAAGTCTCTGAGCATGGCTGAAGAAACTGATCTCGCAGGCAGGTCTAACGCCAGCTGAGGTGAACCGCCGCCGTCTTTCAGTTCGCGGAGGCCTGTTTGTATCGCCGAGAGAGAGTTCTCACTCAAGGTCGGAATCACGGCCAATACTGGTAACTGAGTGGCGCGGCCGACATCCTCAACACTCCTGACCTTAGTGTTAAGGTTTTCGATCAACCAGGCCAGACCTACCCCGAACGCTAAACTCAGGACAAATCCGATCAGTATCGTCGACATACGGTCCGGACCGATAGGCCCGGTCGGAGGTTCCGCCGCCTCAATTAGGCGCACGTTGTTGTATTGCTCAGCAAGCTGTATGTTAGCCTGGCTGGTCTTGCTGAGAAAATCGGTGTAGAGCGCTTTTGCGGTAGCCTGATCCTGTTGGAGCACATTGTATTGTATCGCCGCCTGGTTCTGCTGCACGGCCTCGGCTTTGGCGCGGTTGAGCGCGGCTTTAAGCGGGTCCTCCTCTCGGACGGCGCGTTCGTAATCCGCCTTGAGCTTCTCTTCCAGTATCGAGCGGTTGGCGTCAATCTGCTCCTGGATGGTGGCCATTTGTTGTCGAATTTCGATTAACTTCGGATGCCTCGATCCGAACTTGACGCCGAGCTGGGAGGCCGTCACCGCCAGTTCATTGAGCGTTTTTCTGAGCTCCGCCGTCTTCGGGTCAGCGAACGCCTCGGGAAGTTGAGCGACACGCCCCCGCTTCACCTCTTCATAGAGCGATTGTTTGAGAAGGCGGTCGGTCTCGGCCCGCATAGCCTGGTCGTGCAGACGAACAAGTTTATCGACTGTGAGATTCTCCTTGCCCTCCAGCGAAAAGATGTCATGCTCGCGGCTGTAATTAGCTAGCTTCTGTTCGGCTTGTTCGACTCGAGCTTTGAGTTTGCGTGTCGAATCTTCAAGCCAGGCCGATGTGTTGGTGAAATATTGAGTCTTGTTTTGGAAATTATATTCAATAAAATTTTGCGCGACTCCGTTGGAGACAATCGCTGCAATCTCAGGGTCGGTATGGGTGAATGAGAGCCTCAGTAACCGCGTCTCTCTAACATCCTCCACCTTTAAATTATTCATGAGCGCCTGAATATACGGCGTCAGCCGCGCGCGTTCGGCCGCTGAGAGTGTGCCTTTATCTGCGGTCTCAGACTTATCCCCGGGTTCACTCTCAGCGCCTGGAGTCTCAACAGCAGCAACTTGATCGTCTTTTTGCTCTTGCTCGGCGTCCCCTTGCTTTAGAGCTGTTATCGCTTCCCAAACCGACCTCTTCCTGGTTACGTCGAGGAAGCGTGGGTTCCGGTCGAGCTTCAATTTGACGACCGTCCTTTCAATCACAGGACGGCATTTCATAATGAGAGCTTCGGTCTTGGTATTGTCATAAGCATAATGGTAAAAAATGTCGTTCGGCTGTAATGAGCTCCCTTCCCTCCTGACCTCAATGGTAGTAATGGCTTGATAAACAGACCTTTTGCGATACGCTTCAATGGTCACAAAGGCCAAGATTATCATAATAACAGAGATAATCAGCAACTTGCGCCGGCAAATCAGGCGCCACCATTTGCGCAGCAGAGAAAGACCTTCGTGCCTTTCGTAATTTGAACCGTATGCATTCCCATCCGAAGAGAGAGCTTCGTGGAGATGATTATTCGATTGTGCCTGATTCGCATTCGAATCAGGCGTTTTCTCCAGACTTATACGCTCTTCTGCCATTTGATACTCCCTCCCAGGCGGTTAGTAGCGAATTGGAACCCTCATCGAGTTGACTCCGAAGGCCATCAGGAGCGCCCATCCCACCGATTTCGTTTGGCTGTTGGGAACAATGATCACATCATTCGCTTGAACCGGGATGTCCTCTGTCTTTCCGTTCATTACAGCGTTGATGTCCACCTGGATCTCTTTTCGCGATCCTGTCACAGGGTCTTCGCGAAAGATGATCCCTCGAGCCGGTTTGGCCTTGAAGGTCATGCCCTGAGCGAGCGAGATGGCCTGACGCAGCGTCGTCCCATCCTTCAGAGTGAACGAGCCAGGCGCCTGCACTTCGCCGGCGACGAAAAAGACATCTGCGCGCGGGATGTTGACTATGTCTCCCGGTTCCAATCTATGATTCTGATCGAATTGCCCTTTGTAGAGCGCGCTGAGGTTAACTTTGATCAGCTCGTAATCCGCGGCGGTTCCCGAGTCGGAATCGTTTGCCCGAGATTGTGAAGTCGGACCGGGGTCGGATGTTTGTGTTTGCGTTTGAGCCCATGGTTGGTCTTGTACATTCAAATCTTGATTGTCGGAGGCCTTTTTCTGAGTGCTGCTGGGGCGAAGAATGAAGACGGTCGAGCCGTGATTATCGGTCAATCCGCCGGCGAAGCTGATCATCGTGAGCAACGACGGCCGGCTTTCAAACTGGTAGAGGCCGGGCCTGTGGACCGCGCCCTGAATAAAGAACGCCCAGCTGTTGTATTGTCTAACATTGACTACAACGTTCGGGGTCCTAAGATATTCCTGTTCACGCAACCCGTTCGCGATCTCCCGGGCTAGTTCATAGGTGGTCTTCTGCCGCGCTACGACGCGGCCGAGCACGGGTATTTCAATGTAGCCCGCGGCAGTCACCTGGTAATTGTGTGACAGTTCAGGGGCGTCCTGGACCTGAATCTCTATTACATCGCCCTGGGAGATCAGGTAGTCCTTGTTAGAATCGGTGAGAGCGCCGGCAGTCACCCGATCAGGAGGCGATGTTTGAGTGACAGGACGGTCCTGTTGTGGCAGGCCGCGTCTTTGCTGCGCACTGATCGTGGAGGTGAACATGGCTATCCAAACCAGCGGCAGGATCACCAAAGCTGTTGCGCATACAGCGGACAGTCTAGCCTGCGGACGTCTTCCGCCCCTCAAACATTGGCCCAGGACTGACCCTCTCGGTAAACTGTGCGTTGTCTCTGTATATTCCGTCTTATTGAGATGGCCGCAGACTAGACAATTAACAGTACAGTTTCTAGGTTCATTGAGTCTCATGGCGATACCTCACGTCACCACGCCTATTGTCTGAAAAAAATCGTTGTACTCCCGGCGCGGAGAGTTCGGGCTCTTGTAGGCAATCTCTGCCACAGCACGGCGATCAAGGCGCTTAGCCCCTCTCGAAAACCATAAAGGAAACCTCATGCCGAGGCAGCAATCATAGGTTGTTTTAAGGACAGCCGAAGGCCCGACTGCCTGCAAAGCTTTATTGTGATGAGGTCTCTGGCGCGGTCACATTCGTCTGCTTCTCACCAGCCGCCGTGCGCAACGCGAGTCCGCGATTTCTATCAATGCTGACTTGCGGCGCGTCTTCAAAAGCGAGTTTGATCTGGCCGGGGTCCGCGCCCTGGGCAACTACAAAGTCAAATTCTGATTGTTGCTGATTTCTGTAATACGCGAGATTGGCGCCAAGGTAGACTTTCTGATACCGCATCCTGGCGTAATGTGGGGTATTGGCGCGCCACTCGGAAGATTTCGACGAGATTCTATCGCAAATCACGCCATGGTGACAAATGGTTTTGAGAGGCGAATGACAAAATAACATGCATTAGATACCGCAAAAATGGAACAGTTTCTCCCGATGATAAAACTGCTCCAGTTAGGCCCGCTTCTCGCGGCAGCGGGAAAGGATGGCTAAGTAGTTCCCCTGAAAAAGTCTAAGTTATTGACTTTCAACAATTAACCTTGAAAAATGGGTAGTAGTAGAAATATAGTTTAGGCTCAACAAACTCAGAGTCCTGGTTGAGGATCAAGTTCATTCGAGCATGTTCGTCTTGGCTCAGTCACTGATTCTAAAGCTCTTTTTGCCTGACTTTTCAGCGAGAACTAAGGGGTGCATTCAGCAAAATCTATGCCGCCTTTGGCAGCTTTGCGATCCCGGACTGACGACGTGGTTGATCTCTGCGGCGTCGGCTCCAGGCAAACGGATGACGATGTTTGTTCCAATAATCTGTGGCGCTTAAACCGCCTGCTCAATCCCAGCCTGAGTTTCAAAGCGGTACCCTTTGAGAGCGAGCGTCGGTAGGGACAAGCGGCGGCAGCCTTACCGTAAATTTTCGCAGAGCTACTGCTGATACTCTGTCTTGCTTCGAAAAGCGGCCTCCGTCATGCTTCCTGCGCAACCGCGCGGGCTGGCCCAGACCAGGCCCACGAAGGCAGCCAGGATTCTGTGTCCCAGGCCGCACGGCTGCGCCATCTCACCCTAATTGCGCCCTAATAGGACTGAGCGCAACTAATCCTTCAGCTGCACCTGTTCAACCGTCAAAGTTTTCGGGCCGAGCACGGCCGCGATAGATGAAAAGGTGTTTCCCAATGGGAATCTCACATTGTTGAAGAGGAACCGAGCTTGCACCGCCACAGTATGATCGCCAACCCCAACATCCCGCGCGATCCAGGTGTAGCTCCGGGCGCCCCCTTCATCGACGACCAAGGTCAGGAAGTCAATCTGACCCGGAGTGAACCGCGTTGTCGTCCGAATCAGGTTGTCGAGGGTTATATTCGACAATAGGGAAGGGGGAGCGATAGGTACCGGAACACCATCCAGCAGAACCCGCACCTGAATTACAACATTTTCGACGGTTGATGTCGATTGCGGGGTGGGGAGGTCGTTATTGTTGTTCTGGGTGAACAAGCCTGTTTGTGCGGAG
>Ga0126376_10002506_pt1 | contig 10421 bp, 11 predicted proteins | sample PanSoiMetPlot_15_FD_92760 | JGI IMG/M metagenome (GOLD analysis project Ga0126376, IMG submission 92760) | Tropical forest soil microbial communities from Panama - MetaG Plot_15 | ecosystem: Environmental > Terrestrial > Soil > Tropical forest > Bulk soil | place: Panama | collected 2016-02-17 | reverse complement strand
ATCGGGTATAAACCGTAATCTCTTGTAGGACAAATCGACACAGGAATGAAAGCGGCCGTCCCACAATCCAGCTGCCGGTGCCTTAAAGCCCGGCGGCGGGAGCCTCTCAATCCACGAGTTGCGACCGCAGAGCGAAGCGGATGAGTTCCGCGGTGGTTTTCATCCTGGTCTTCTCCAGGATGCGCGAACGGTAGGTGCTCACCGTCTTAACGCTCAACGAAAGCTCGTCGGCGATGTCTTGGACCGTCTTCCCCGAGCCAATCATGCGCAACACCTGGAATTCGCGGTCGGAGAGCAGCTCATGAACGGGTGTGTCCGCCCCTCTTCTCAAGTCGTAGGCCAGCCGCTCCGCCAGGGTGACGCTAACGTACCGGCCTCCGGAGAGTGCCCGCTGAACCGCGGTCTTCAGTTCGTCGGGTACGCTCTCCTTGGTCAAATACCCGGAGGCGCCAGCCTTGAGCGCGCGCCGCGCGTACTGCTCTTCGGGATACATGCTCAGGAAAAGGACCGGCAGCTTTGGACGTATGCGCTTCAGGTCGCTTAGGATATCCAGCCCGCTTTTTCCGGGCATGCTGATGTCGAGAATGGCGATTTCCCAGTCGTGCGCGCGCACATGCGCAAGCGCTTCTTCCGCGGTCTTCGCTTCGCCGAAGGTCACTCTGGGAAAAGCGTCACCAATGGTTTCTTTCAATCCCCGGCGGAATACTGCATGGTCATCTACTATCAAGATTCTCATCACAAGCTTTGCCGGGGCTGGGCCGATAGTACCACTGGAATCCGCAAAATCATGGTGGTACCGCAACCTGGGATTCCTTCAATCGTGACTTTTCCCCGAAGAAGATGCGCACGTTCCTGCATTCCCACTAGGCCGAGCGATTTTTTTGCTTTGGCTTCCTCCGGATCGAAGCCTTTGCCGTTGTCGCGTACGCGAAACACGAGCTGGTCCTCATCCATTTCCAAGCTCGCCTCCACGCTCGTGGCTTGCGCGTGGCGCGCGACGTTTGTCAGCGACTCCTGGAAAATCCGGAAAATCGCCGTAGATCTTTCCGAGTCCAGATTCGGCGGCTCTTGCGGCAGAACCAAGTGGCAGTAGATTCCCGTGCGTTTTTCGAACTCCTGGCTCTGCCACTCGAGCGCCGCCGCCAGTCCGAGGTCATCCAGCGTTCTCGGCCTCAAATCGGAGGCAATCCTCCGCAAAGTGATAATCATGTCATCCACCAACCGCATGGAAGATTCGATTTTGTCGCGCAGCTGGGTTTGTCTCTTGCTGATTTTGCGGCCAATCAGAGCCAGGTCCATTTTGATGGCCGTGCAGGCCTGGCCCAGTTCGTCATGGATCTCCCGCGCAATCGACGCGCGTTCTTCTTCACGGACGCTTTGTAGGCGGGCTGCAAGGGCGCGGAGCTGGTCGAGCGTCTCCTTAAATTGTTTCTCAGCATGCTTGCGTTCTGCAATCTCTATTCGCAATTCTTCGTTCACCCGGGTGAGCACGGCGGCCCGCTGCTCCACCCGAAGTTCCAAGAGCTCTTTCGTCCGGGTCAGTGCTTCTTCTCTTTCGCGGCGTTCGCTCATGTCGCGCGTGAGCTTGGCGTATCCGCGCAAATTCCCTCCGGAATCGCGCAACGCGGTGATAAGAACGTTTGCCCAGAAGCGCGATCCGTCTTTGCGGATTCTCCAGCCTTCCTCTTCCGCTTGTCCGGTGCGGCCTGCTTCCGCCAAGTTGTGCTCTGGCTTGCCTTGCAACACGTCTTCCTTTGGATAAAAAACGGAGAAGTGGTTCCCGATGATTTCTTCGGCGCGGTAGCCCATCAGGCGTGCGGCGCTGGCGTTCCAGCTGACCACGTTTCCTGAAGGATCGAGCTGGAAAATGCCGTATTCCTGAACGCCCTGGACCTGCAAGCGAAAACGTTCCTCGCTTTCGCGCAACGCGCGCTCGGACCGCCTTTGCTCCGTGACGTTCTCAAAAACGACGCCAAGAAAATCGTGCGAAAGCGGAAACACTTGCACGGTGTAAATTCCTTCGCGGATGTGCTCATCGCCGTAAGTGATTTCTCCCAAGTTCCGCGGCTCTTGGGCGCGCAAGGCTTCCAGACAAGAAACAGGGAGCTGTGTTTTCAGGAGATTGGGAAAATCTCCCAGAGTTTTGCCGCGAAGGTCCTCGAGTGTTGCGCCGGTCAGCGTCGCGGCCGCAGGATTGACTTCGATAATCTTGAAGGTCCTGGGATCTTTCGGATTCTCCAAATGCAAAGCGATCATCCCCACGGGCATGCCCTTGAGGATTTCCGGGTAGAGAGACGCAAGGAGTTCCGCAGGTTTCTTGATGACGGATTTTGCGACAGCAGTTCCCAATCGAGAACTTCGGCGCGTAGACATAATTATTCTTTGGGTACCCTCTCCCGCTCGTCCCTGGCGAAGCAACCGGGAAATCACCGGAAATAAGGTGCTGGAATACCGCATTTTCGGCTCAGGTCTTTCCGGAATGCTGCAGTTCGGCTTTTGGGGGAGGGCCCGGTGCGAGCTACACTACTGTAGGACATGCGGAGACAAAGCTCAACTAGAAGGTCTGACGCTAGAATCATTTCCCTGCCGACATTCAAAAAAATCCTTTCCACTTAACCCTCGCATGTGGGCAAAGTACTGAAAAGCGCATAGGGTCTTTCCGGAGTGCGCTGGCCTCTATCGAGTTGTGCGTACTCAGGTTCCGTGCTGGTCGCTAAAGACCGCGAAGTGGGTATTCCGCTGGCACGAAAGGCTGGTTTCATCAAGATTGTTCCGGCCGAAGAAGCCGCAATATGCCCATGTCAAAGGAACTCTGGCGGTTCTGCTAGGGGTATTCGGCTGCTCCGCGAACGCTGCGGCAGCTAGCACCATCTGGGCAAACACGGCCGTGCCGGCTGTCATTGATGCCGATGCCGGGGCCGATTCTCCCGTGGAACTGGGCGTTTCGTTTAAGTCCGATGTCAACGGCTCCATTACCGGAATTCGTTTTTACAAAAGCTCCGCAAACACGGGAACGCACGTCGGGACTGTGGGCTCGCCAGACTAGCAAGGAACTCTTTCCGATTTAGGGCCGACTTCACGGGAGAGCGTCAACGCAGGTGCGATTCAAGCTTGAGCCGTGTTGCCGGCTGGGAGTTCGGATTTGGTATACTGGAAAATCCGGCGCGGTACCCAAGCGGCCCAAGGGAGAGGTCTGCAAAACCTCCATTCGTGGGTTCGAATCCCACCCGCGCCTCCAAGCTTTTCCTTTAAAGTCAGTTGATTACAAGTTTCGTCTCTTTCCCAGAATCCCTAACTTGGGAACATTTGGGAACAATTGGAAAAAGAGCTTGTTCGAGACTCTCAATTGCACGCCGGTGCGTATCTGGAATCGCATGGGTGTAGAAATTCAGCGTGGTTTCGACGGTAGAGTGTCCCAACTGTTGCTGCGCGATCTTGGCGGGAACGCCAATATCATGCAGGACCGAAGCGTGGATGTGGCGAAGTTGATGCCACGTCACACGGCCAAGCCCTGCCGCTTTTGCAGCTGGTTTCAGGACGCGTTCTAGAAGGTTATTTTCGCGATGCGGTCCGCCCACCTGGTTCGGAAAAAGCAAGTCTTCCTCCTTCCGGTTAGCGGCGAACCTTCGGCGATGCTCTTCCAAGAGTAGGCGTGCCTGTGGCCCAATTGGGATCGTGCGAATACTGCGCTCGCTCTTCGGCATCTGTACCTGGCCATGGAAAACTGATTCGCAAATGCGAATTGTTCCGGCAGTCAGATCAACCACCTTCCAGCGAAGCGCCAATAATTCTCCCACCCGCAACCCCGTAAGGGCCGTGAACATAACCATAGATCGGTAGGGCTCCTGAAGCTGGGCGAGCACTTTGGCCAAGGCATCCGCATTTAGAATCTTCGGCTCCTTGCGGAGTCCCTGCTGAGGGAACTTTACGCCCCGAGCCGGATTCGAATTCAGATAGCCGTAGTCCGCTGCTGCATCCAACACGCTCGATAGTACAATCCAAGCGTTACGTACGGTCTGCCAAGCCGAGCCTTTGCGGAATTGATCTGCGACGAATTGCTGAATGTCCATTCTGGTGATGTCGCAGAGCCGCCTTTCTCCAAAGCAGGGCAGAACCCGCTTTCCAAGAACCATCCGATACCCACGCTGTGTGGAGAGTTTGAGAGTCGACAAGACGAGAGGTATCCATTCGCATTCAACGAAGGCCTGCAGCTGCTTCGTTGCTTGCGGCCGCTGCCGGCCCTGGTTCAACATCTGCAGATGCTGGTCGAGTTGTATTTGAGCCTGCCGGCGAGTTGGGATCTCGCTAACGAGCCCAAGTACAATTGAACGTTGAATGCGTCCTAGACTGCCGTCTGGGCGAATCACATCCTCTCTCCAACGGGCGATCCAGACTTTCCTGCGTTTACCTCGCTTGAATAAACAACCGGATTGATACCTGCGACGAGCCACTGTCCACTTCCTTTCCCTTGTGGCTCGTCTTGCCTTTTCAGGTTGTAGAGTAGCGTCAGTCGTTACGGTGTTCAACGCCAAACTCCATGAAGCGAACGCGCATCTTGGAGATAGTTTGTAATATCGGATGGGAAAAACCGCAGATACTTTCCTAACTTGATGTGTGGAAGAGGGTTCGCACATCTCGGGCGCGTGTGTTCATACACCCATGAAACTGGAACGTGCAATAGTTTGGCCACTTCTCGGACACTGAGGAGTTGAGTGTCCTCTGTCTTCTCCTCTGTGTCCGCACTCGCTGCGGCATCTTCGTGCGAGATATGTGTTTGGGTATCTCTAAGAACGGTTGCCGCTCCTGCAACCACCTGGCCATTGTTTGTCTGCAGTGGATGACACTTCAGCGACGAAAGATTGACCGCAAGGCGCGAGACATGCTGTCTTGAGGACGCTGTATTCTCGCGCGCACCGAATTGGAGATGAGTCCGCTTCATGCTTTCTTCGCAATCTCGAAAAGAGAACCTCCATCGTCTTGTGTCTGGTCGCCGTTATGGTTCGAATTCTCAAGCCAACTTTTGAACTCGTCGTCCTTCTTAAACACGAGCTTCAGCGCTTCACTGACCACGTAAGACTCCGACGAGTCGATGAATTCGGCGTACTTTGTGAGTCTAGATCGGACGTGCTCCTCGATCCGGATTTGAAGCGTTTCATTCTTCGGTGTTTTGGGCGGTGACTTCAGAATTGCCATGCGTTCTCTCCTTTTCTGCACGCACCTTTTAATAAAGCGTGCATGAAACTTTGCTTGCGCCGACTCTTCACCGTGGAAAAAGGCCGACGCCAGTTGCGTCGAGGGCGGGAGCGACCCCAAGAACTTTTTGGGCGGCTGGAAGCCGAAAAAGTGGGGTCGCTCCCGCCCGTTTCAGTTTTTTTTTCCACGGTGATTTTTGCTTGCAATGCGTTTCGTATCTCCTTCGTGATGAACAAAGCGCCTGCACCACAGGGTGATGAAAGTGGAGAGGGCGAAGGTGGGGGATGTAATCCCTACCTTCTTCACCCGTCTGCCCCAGGTCCCTGTTCAGGAGCGCCAAACCGGTGGAGTATTTCCGTCTTGAAATGCGCGATGACAGGACGGCTAGTTCCGCCAAACTCCTGACGAATGTCGGCCTCGGACACGCGGCCTGCTTTCCATCCGCGATACAGATGCTCGAAGCGATCCCCGACAAATCGAGTCTTGGCCTGATTGCGGAAAATGAGATCCCCGTCGCTGACGGCTCTGTACTGGCGGAGGTCCCACGCCTTGCGAACTTGGAAGTAACGGCAGAGCTCCGCTGATGGGTCAGACCCAAGTGGGATCGTCACGGTCGAATCGAATACTTCTTTGGCCTCTGCGAAATGCGAATCGATTCTTGCCAGATAAAGGAACCGGAACTCGCAAAGCTGCCGAAACAAAGGGAGGTAGGCTTGCAGATGATGGATAAATTCGCTGAGGCTTGCCTCTGGCCCTTGGACGTAGGTGAACGTCACCACAGGCGAGGAAGAGGAAGCATCACTGGCGAAGAACATCGGGAACTTGTCGACGAAGTAGCGAACGGTGGGTTGGCTGGTCTTCTGCCCACAATAAATCTTCGCGGGAAGGAAGTGCGTTGGGACCTTCAATTGGTTGCAGAAATAGCTCACCTTTTCCGGGTCGGTTTCGAGGTATTGGCACTCCGGATGGGACAGGACGAAATCGAGGATTCCAATACGCTTCTGAATGTACTCGAATTCATGTTCCCGCCTGTTGCGCAGGTTCTCTCTGCCGATCTGGTGGTACAGTCTGCGAGAGAAGACGTGATAGACCCTTCCGTGCATTGGAAAGTATTCGGTGCGCGCGTGCTTCTTTGTGTGGAGTTTGTGCCAGAAGGCGGTCGCGCGCTTGCCCCAATGGCCGCCGGTGAAAGCGAGGAATTGACGGGCCACAAAGTAGCCAGAATGCGTGGCTACAACGTAAAGAAAGTGAGCTTCGGATCCGGTGTAACCCAGCGCTTGCAACGCTTCGAGGTACGGCGGTTTGACGCTCACAAAAACAGGATTTGGTTTAGCAGAGACAGGGGCGCTAGGTGCGGGAGACGAGAGTCCCGTGTGACTTTCAGAAAACAGCCCGGTTTGAGCCTGGTGTGGTGCTGGCATTAGACGCCTCATATTCCTGGAAATTGGAGATGCTCTTTGAGCCGACTCAAAGGCACAAGTTAAGCGTGCGCTCGAATAGCAGGGTTCTACTTTCGCCTGAGTTCAGGACCATCGAGCGGCACGCACCAAAGCTAGGCGGCTAACCGAAGTGGGGCGGCGGCCCACCAAGCCCAAAGGAGAATCGGCGACAACTCCCCCATATACTCAGAGGCCCTAAAAACGGAAAATGTACTGAAAAATTTTGGTACCAGTACGTTTTTTTATATCCAAACGCAGTCAGCGAGGCTCAGAAGGTGCTTTGGGATGGCTGGAAAGCACCAAAGGAACCGGAGTTCGATTCCGAACTGCAGGCGGCCTCCAAGGCGGGCTTCAAAATGGCTAATCGCCCAACTATCCGGAACTCTCTGACCACTCTACTACAAAGGATGTGAGGAGATAACGGGCTCGCGGTGCTTCCTCAACTACTTTCGCAGCACGTCGTCTGCCCAGCTCATTGCGGCCATTGCACGAGGGAATCCGATGGTGGTGATGCTTAGGACGATCACGTGACGAATCTCGTCGGCGGAAATCCCGGTGGCCTTGGCATGGCGAACGGCGGAATGCACCGCTCCTTCGGATTGGGCCGCTGCAGCTATTCCAATTTTGACGAGTCGCCGCACGCGCTCGTCGAGGGGACCGGCACCGTGGCACTCCTCTCCCAATTTCTGAAAGGCCTGCCACACGGTGTCAAACGATGCGGAGAAGGATTCGACAGTCTTAGGCACGGGGGGCTTTTTCATCTTAGGCCTCTCTTTATGATGGTCAGTTTTCCGAAGTCTAACTGCTATGGAACGGCTTCAGCACGCCTCCGGATACCGAGCAATTGTTCACGCTCCATAATGGCATGCACCCACGGCGCCGTGAGCTTAGCGAACCATGGTGGCAGGCCGTAGGGGCTGTAGCCGGGTGCCGCTCGCCCGCGCACGATCAAGCGTGTACGGTTCGGCTCCGGACGTTCCATGACGAACGCCCAAGTCGTCAGATACGTGCCGTCGGGTGAGCGCCACGCGAGAACAATGGTGTGCTCCGGCTCACACCGCGTAACGACGAACACGTCCTTCACCTCGGGGAGCGCGGGGAATACCGTGCCTATGCCAATGTCTTGAAACTCGGGCAAGATGCGTTCAGAGCTGTGGCGACCGCCGTTATCTATGAAGTCGTAGGCGTACCATCCGGCGCGGCCGGATCCCATCTGGGCGAGCCACGGCCAAACGTCAACAGCAGAGCGCCCAATCGAGATTGCGTGAGTGACCGATCCCGTCGGCTTCGGAATCAACTCGTCGCCTGGAAGATCGCGGACTCGCTCGTCGTGGTCCGCCCGCACCGACGAGTCTGAATACCATGCGAATGTTGCGAGCACTGTCACGAGAACCACGAGTGTTCCCAACACGCCGATGATCGCTCTTTTCACAACGATACGTAGCTGAGCCACGTTGGTCTCTTGCCCGAAAACTCAACTCTAGATAGGGAAGTTCTGTGCGCTTCGCACTTGGGCCTTCAACACACGCCGTATGAAATGGCACGCCTGCCTGACTTCGGGAAGGGCAAGAGAACAGTAGACCTGCTTACCCTTTTTCTGCGTCACCACGACACCTGCTGCACGAAGCGTTGCCAATTGCACGGAAACATTGGCAAGAGGGATTCCCAATTCTTTTTGCAGGCCAGAGACTGTGTAGGTTTTCTTTCCAAGCAGATCCAGAATACGCAGACGGTTAGCGTTCGCCAGCGCCTTGCAAATACGCACCTGCATCTCATAAATGCGGCTGTCCGCGTTTGCGGCTTGCGAGGCTCCGGCGGGTCGAGAACGCTTCACTGATCCATGTTCGCTCATCCCAGAAATTCGAATTGGCCGTCTCCGGGCTGTAAGGCTTGGGATCCGTTGCCTTCTGTTCCCTTCATGGACAACGCTTCGTGCAGCGAATTCATTCTCGTGCATTGGCCACCTCCATCGCAAGGTACTGTGATAGGCAGAAGCCTCAATGAATGGCACTCATCTGCCCTGCGAAAACAAAGATATATCGCACGAGCACGCCGCCCATGAGGACGAGAACCGCTGCTGCGACGGCCCAGCTGCGACTGAAATGCAATTTCCTTGACGGGGACTGCTCAGGGTCAGCAAGAATGGATACAGCCGCTCCTGGTGCTGCTACTGTTGCAGTGTCCACACGAGGAACGAACTGGGCGTGGCGGAGAAGCAGAGGAAGTGCTTCATAGACTTCGATTGCGAAGGGAAGCAGCAGCCCCAAACCCATAAAGAACACCCAAAACAAGATTGTGAAGGGTCCGCCAAGCACTAATTTTAGCGACTTGCGCACGGCCTCTACGGAGAGCTCGCCGTGAATAACGTAGGGAACGACGATAAAAAATTCCAGCGTCAGGAAAGAAACATCCAGCAAATACAAGGACTGAAATTCATGCATCTCAAATTTTCGAGGCGACGCCGCAAGAACGAGGATAAGTAGAGCGCATCCACCCGAAAGCGCTGAAAAGAGAAAGAGCTGAGCCACAAGGTTCGTGTTCCAGAACGGGCGCGACTGCACGGCCCCGAGCAGCACCCCTGTATAAATGGCAACTCCAACGCTCATGGGAAGCCCTGCAATCGCAAGCGGACGGCGAAGCCCCGAGACATCCCTGTTTAAGAATTCAAGAAATCTTAGCCGCTTGGGCAGCCTTTCAAAGAACCCTCCCCGCACCCGGGAGGGTACCCAGCCGTACGCGTAAGTCAGTGAGGCACAGATGAAGAGCACCAGCAACCAAGATCCGATTGACATGGGGCTTTCCCAGCGGAAATGCAGGAACAGCTTATAAAAGCGGTACCAGTGCCCGAGGTCGAACACAAGCAGAGTGCAGCCTATTATCACTGGCCACGGCGCCAGCAGAGCCCCAACGCGGGCTATTTCTGTCTTTGCTGAGTCACCGTGGCGGCGAAACAGCTCAGTCACTGCGGAGACAAAGAATAGGCCTGCTGACAAGCCGCCCAGGAACAGGTAACTGACAATCAGGTATTGCCACTCGATCGTCTTCATGGCCTTTCCCTCACAGCAGGTAATAAATCTGCGGCCCGGTGCCTGCTTCTGGTTTCTTCACCCGATACTGCCGCTTTTCCAAAATCTGATGAATCTCGCTGGTCGGATCGTTCAAATCGCCGAATATGCGAACCTTTGACGGACAAGTTTCAACGCAGGCCGGAAGCTCTCCACGATCTAGCCGGCGTGCGCACAGATCGCACTTCTCCACTACACCGAGATCTTCGCGAAAAAAACGCGCGTCGTATGGGCAGGCAATCATGCAGTATCGGCAGCCGACGCATTCCGATGGATTAATCGCCACAATGCCGTCCGGCCGTTTATATGAAGCCCCTGTTGGGCAGACGCGCACGCAGGCGGGCTCCTCGCAGTGATGACATTGCTCCGGCTCAAAAATCTGCATCAGTTTTGGCCAGTCGCCGCGAAGTTCTTCGTTAATCCAATTTCGGCTCTTGCTGAGGGGAACGTTATTTTCCGCACGGCACGCGACGACGCAGGCTTTGCAGTCGATACACTTCTTGGCGTCGATTGCGAGTGCATAGCGTTTTGGCCGGTTCGTCATGGCGGCACCTCAGGCTTTCCTGACCTTGACGAAGGTCTCGTGCATGGCAGCTCCTCCGGAAACCTTGTCCCAAGCGGTTTCGAGGAGCTGCGCATCGGAACCGCCGGAATTCGCCAAGCGCAACCACGGTGAGCGCTTCCCAAAGCCGTGCTGCATGAAAACGCAGTCCGGACGAATTTT
>Ga0126376_10002505_pt1 | contig 10421 bp, 4 predicted proteins | sample PanSoiMetPlot_15_FD_92760 | JGI IMG/M metagenome (GOLD analysis project Ga0126376, IMG submission 92760) | Tropical forest soil microbial communities from Panama - MetaG Plot_15 | ecosystem: Environmental > Terrestrial > Soil > Tropical forest > Bulk soil | place: Panama | collected 2016-02-17 | reverse complement strand
GAACTGCCACGAGAACCGTTCCATCCCGCGAAGAAAAACCATTTGTTGCCGCCGTTAAAGATCTTGGGAATGTTCAGCGGCCCGCCGACATTCACTCCAAAGCGCGACTGGTTGTAATCCGGCTTCGTAGCCGGGATTCCAGTGAGCGCAAATGGTGCAGCATCGAAAGCCGAAGCGTCATCCGAAAAATAAAGCACGCCATGCGGTTGATTGATATTGAATCCGCGTCCGCCGATTCTTCCGATTGCGATCGGACCGCCACCCCCACCGAAGACCCCGCCTCCACCTCCAAACGGGCCGCCGGCGAAGCCGCCTCCCCCTTGCTGCTGCATGCGCTCGCGAAACTCCTGAATCCGATCCTCAATATCCTGTTCGCTACCGCCGCCGAAGTCCTGCGTACGTCCTTGTGCTCCGGAAATGCTCACCGATTCCGTCGGCGCGTCGGCTCCGACTCCGTTTAGTGGAAGACTGCTGAGTTCAGCACCAGTCGGGCTCCCATTCGAGTTCCCGTTGGAACCAGCGCCAGAAAGCGCAGAAAGCGCAGCGTCACCTGCCAGACTTTGGAGTCCGCGCCCTGCAGCTGTGGCAGCGACATTGGCTCTCTCCTCTTGTTGCTGCTGGCGAGAAGCCAACAACATTTCTGCGTCAATCTTCGCCGAAGGGTTTTCTGGATTGAGGACAACTTCCTGCGTGAATACAGCAAATCCCATAAACTCAATGCGAATCACGTATCTTCCACGGGCCAACGCTGCAAATTCGAATTTGCCTTCGGGACTCGTAACAATCGCAAATTTCTTGCCCGTCAGTGTATTTGCTGCGGTTACCGTGGCGCCGGGAAGGGGCGTCTTGCCGCTGTGTGTGGATCCGGTGATTTCATAACTCGAAAGAACAGCCACAGGCGCGTCTTGCGCCCGCATCCCAAACGCAAAGAGCCCCAACAGAAAATTGAAGAGAAGTAACCGGCGCAACATCCCTAACAATCGATGCTCCTGAATGGCGCTGCGCCTACTGCTGTGGATGCGCCGGTGCGTTTGGTTTTTCGCCGCCGTTTGTGTCTTGCCCAGCACCGCGTGCACGGCCTATAAATTCCTGCATGCGCTGCCACTGCTCCGTCGAAACGATCATCACATTCTTCGGCGTGAAAACGTTGTTCTGCACCGAACCGCGCGCGACCAAATGATCGCCGGGCTGAATGTCCGCCATCGTGATACTGTCGCGTCCTTTGCGCAGCGAAGTTTCTTCGTCTAACTCAATCGTTTGTGTCACATTGTCCGTGCGAAGCACCGTAATCTTCGGCGTGTCCACTGACTTTATCTCCCCCGCGACGTAATCCTTGCCCATTTCTCCAAAACCCGCTCCGCCGCCGAATCCGCGGTCCCCGCCTTGCCCTCCTGGTCCCACAGATCCGCTGCCTGAGCGCGCTGCGACCACCGCCGCCGTCACCGAATGATCCGCATTCTGTTCTCCGCGTACGAAAACCATGTCGCCGACTTTAAAATCACCAAGCTTGGCTGGTTGACGATCTTTCCTGAACTCCGTTTTGTCTGAAAGCTTCACAATTACAGCCGATCCATCCGGCACGCTCAACTCTAGAGTCCGATCTTTAATTGAGGAGATTTTTCCGATCAGCGGCGGTGGCCCATCGCCACGTCCTCTGCCTTCTCCGCGCATTCCCGGGGCTTGTTGTCCAGGAGGGGGCGAATCCTGCGCTTGGGCCGACATGACCCTAGCGGCAAGAAACAGCAGCAGAGCTAATGCGGCCAATTTTCCCAAAGGTGTAATCGAAAACATGGAGGCGAGTCCTTATCCGTGTCCAGGTGTGGCAAGCAATATTGGCTTACGGCTCTCATTGGCCCCTTGTAATAATTCCTTCGGATCGCGGGGAAAGTTCCCACGAACGCCATTTCGCCGACGCAGCCCAGTGCTATTGCCGTAGCTTCGCAAGCAAATTAGCCAAATAAGAAAGCAGGGCACGCTGTACTGTGAAAGACTGAATTACTGGCGAATTCGCGGTGGATTCGAACTCCTGCACAATTGCGGCGCGTTTGGACTGCCAGAATCAAAAGCTAAGAGAGCGCTGCCGTGCTTGCATACACATAGAAAGGCTAGAATGACCAAACTCCGAGTACATCTCTTGCTTGCGTGTGGATTCTTGCTTGCTGCTAGCGGCCGAGTCACAGGGAAAGAACCGGCCAATTCCTCAGGAAGCCAAACGCAAGCGCAGTCCCAAGATAAATCTCGAGCCTAGTCTCAATCCCTGGGGCCAACCCAATCCCAGCAACAAACGGAATCCAAGCCTCAACCTTCTCAAACTCCGCAACAGCCGGACACGCCAACGCCCAAGACGAGCATCGAACGCGAAACAGGAACGGTTAACGAGCGGGTTTTCGAAGTTATGCCCAATTACGGTACCGTGCGGAATAACAACGAGAAGCCGTGTCCCTTGCCATTCGCCAAGGCTTGTTTTCCTCTGATTTGAAGGTCGTTCCTTTTTCTTAATTCTCAAAGCACGGAAGGATCTTTGGAATTCTTCGAATTCTTTGAGGTCGATCCGCGCACTACAAACTCGGGGTCAATCAGAATTTCCGGACTGTAGTCCAGAGAGCCGGTAACTTGCCCAATTACGGTCTCGGCTGCGATCTGGCCCATTGTCTTGAGAGGTTGGCGCACGGTGGTAAGGCCGGGCTGCGTGAACGAAGCGCCGACAATGTCATCGAAGCCCACTATAGAAACGTCTTCCGGGATGCGGACGCCGGACTCCTGGAAGGCCCGCATCATGCCAATGGCCGAGATGTCGTTATAAGCAAAGACCGCCGTGAACGGCTTCTTGCGGGCCAATAATTCCTTGGCGTAGGGATAACCGACATTTGGCGTGGGGTCGGAGGTTTCGAGCTGAATGGTGAGCTCCGGCCTGATGCGAATACCAAGCTCGCCGGCCACCTCGCAAATCGAGGACCACCGCACGGCGGTATCCGAGCTGAACGGCTGTCCTTTCACAAAAGCAATGTCTTCGTGGCCGAGTTTACGCAGATGCTCCAAGGTCAAGTGCGCCGCAAGCTTGTGGTTCAACACGATGTTTGTCACACCAGGCACCCGCTCGTGTCCCGCGACGGCGACGGTCGGCAGCGAAGGTTTATCTGTGATAGAGGTGTCGACGGTGATGAACCCCTCGACGCCGCGCTCCAAGAGCATTTGCAAGTAAGCCTGCAGGAGCTTTGGATCGTGCCGATGGATGCCGGTAAGGAAAAAGTATCCGTTCTTGCGGAGATGTTCCTCAATTCCGCTAATGACTGCCGAGCCGTACGCGTCACCAATCTCCTCTGCGATCACGCCGATCGTGTAGGTCCGCCGCAGTCGCAGCGTCCGTGCGAAAAAATTAGGACGGTAATTGAGCTCCGCCGCGGCTGCCAAGATGCGCTTTTTCGTGTGTTCGGGTATGGAGCGCGCAGCGGGGGAATTGTTGAGCGCTGCGGAAACAGTCCCGGGCGTGAGTCCCAGGTAATCCGCGACGGTCTTTAGCGTCACGCCTTTCCTTGAGCGCGCGCCGTGGCTACCCTTGCTTGAAGATTTCACGGGAGACTTATAACACGGCATTCGGCCAAAGGCACCGAACTCGGACCGGCGGCGCCGGACAAGAGCGGGCCCTAAGGGCATGGCGCGGCCCGCGCCCACAAACTTTCCAGGACGAAAAGTGCGCTTTTTTGTTGCATCTGGGAGGCGCTGGTGTTATATAGCTGCCCAATATCCGGCGGAATTAGGTCCCAGTCCAGCAAAGAAGAGATCGCGCAAATTTTCTTTAGAATATCAATTTTTTGCTTGACAAGCTGCCCGAGGGTGGCGCCTAATGCCCGGCAACGAGGGGTGCAGTGGCACTATAGAGCGGTTGCGTACTGTCCTGAACTTGGGTTCTTTAGAAAAAAATAAAGAGTGGTAGCAAGCCATTCCCTTTTCTCGGCGTGCAACGTCGAGGCGCCACCGGGCGAAGAGATGGCTCGTGGAGGGGGCATGAAATCTCGAGTGTTCTTAAAGGGGGTCGCTTCCGCCGGTTTCTTGCGATGGCGGAAGCTTGCTGTTCTCGCTTCGCTTCTCGTGTTGTGCTCGTTCACGCTAGTTGCGCCGGTTGAAGCGCAGAAAGTGGCCGGTTCCATATCGGGCGACGTCACCGACAGCAGCGGCGCGTCGCTTCCTGGTGTGACCGTCTTGGTGGTCTCGGCGGAAACTGGCGCCAAACGAACGGCGAGCACAAACGATCAAGGTTCGTTCGACGTGCCGGAATTGAACCCCGGCGCTTACAATCTCACCATTACCAAAGACGGCTTCAAGAAGGTTGAAGCAAAAAACGTTATCGTTCACGTCAGCGATATCACCCATCTCACCTTCCAGTTGACGATTGGAGGCATGTCTGAAACGGTGGTCGTCGAAGCATCCGCGGTCCTGGTGGAAACACAAACTGGCACGGTTGGAAATTTGGTGAACGGGCAAGAGGTTCGCGAGCTCCCGCTCAATGGCCGCAACTTCGTGCAGCTCACGACGCTGATGCCGGGTGTGGCGGTGGCCGAAAACTTCGACGCCAAGAACAAGGGCTTGCTGGCGGGTGTGGACATTTCCTTCAGTGGCGCACCGTCAAACGCGAATCAGTGGCGCGTGGACGGAGCCAATAACAACGATATTGGTTCCCAGCGCACCATTCTCATCTACCCTTCGGTGGACGCCATCGAGGAGTTTAAGATTCTGCGCAACAGCTACGGCCCGGAATTCGGCGGCGCCGGCGGCGCGCAGATCAATATCGTCACCCGCGGCGGCGGAAACGAATTTCATGGCAGCATGTTCTATTTCGGCCGCAATGACGCCTTGAACGCAAAGAGCGTATTGTTGCAGCAGGGCCAGCACAAACAGCTCCTCCGCCGCAATGATTATGGATACACACTTGGCGGGCCGGTGAAGAAGGACAAACTCTTCTTTTTCTGGTCCGAGGAATGGAACAAAGAAAAGCGGGCTCGTGTTCGCTCGTTCAATGTTCCGACAGCAGCTGAGAGATTAGGCAATTTCACAGATCTCAGGGGATGCCCAACAAACGGTGCGAAAGACAGCCTTGGCAACCCGCTCCCGGCAGGAATGCCCGTGGATCCAACGACCAACGCGCGGTTCGGTGCTTCGGGCCAGTTCGGTACGCCTGGTGCGGTTGCGCCCACGGATATGATCCCTGCCAACCAGCTTAGCCCGGCTGGTCAAGCGTACATGGCCCAGATCGCACTTCCCGATATCGCCAATCCCTGCGGAAAAAACTGGATTCAGGGCGTAACGATTCCGGTCGACTGGCGCGAGGAAAACGTGCGCGGTGACATCAACATCACCAAGAGCACCGTGCTGACCCTGCGCTTCACGCAGGACTCCTGGAAGAACCCGCTCCACTCCGATGGCGAAGGCGGCCTGTGGGGCGAACAGGCATTTCCCGCACTCAGCGATTCTTGGGATCAGCCAGGAAAGGTTGCGATCGCCAAGCTGACGAGCACGATCGGCAGCACTTCGACGAACGACTTTTCGTTCGCTTGGTCCGCCAATCGAATCAACCTCACCGTCGGCGGGGATGACCCGGCGTTGAACGGTACGATCAAGGCTGCGTTCCCGACCGTGTTTCCGCAGTCAGGCAAACTGCACGGGGATCAGACGGCAGCACCCCTCTGCTGGTGCGGCGCACCGAGCGGATTCCTCGGCCACTTCGGGCCTTGGAACAACGCACAAGACTTGTTCACTTGGAGAGACGACTTTTCCAAAGTCATAGGACGTCACGTCCTCAAGACCGGCATTTCTTACAGCAAGAATAAGAAAGACGAAGAAACCGGAGCGGATAACGGCGGCCTGTGGGGCGCAACCGGACATGGCAAAGGCAACTGGAACGGCACGACCGGGAACGAATATGGCGACTACCTTCTGAAGGACATCATGTGGGGCTATGGAGAAAACGTTCGCAACGGCCGTGCACAAGCGCGGTGGAGCGATCTGGAGTTCTACGTGGGAGACAGCTGGAAGGCGCGCCCGCGCTTGACGCTGGAATACGGCTTCCGCTGGTCTTTCTCTCCACCCGTATACGATGCAAACAACAACAACTACTCAGTCTTCCGGCCAGAGCTCCTAAATCTGGGTGCGCACATCAATGACCCATGCAACGGCATTGTGCTTGCAGAGGGCGCCAAATTGCCACCGGCCACCGTTTGTACGGGAGGGACCGCAGCAACAATCGGCACAAACCGGTCGCTGGCTCCCAGCAACTATCACTTAATCGCTCCTCGTCTCGGTTTTGCCTGGGATGTATTTGGCACGGGACGGTTTGCCCTGCGCGGCGGCGTCGGACAATTCTTCTCTAGAGACCCCGTGGGTCTCTTGGTCAGAATTGAATCCAACAACGCCCCGGAAGCGATTGCACCGGGCGGCGAGCGAACGCTCGACGGCCCATTGTGCACAGCGGCTCAGGTTAGCGCGGCTTGCCCACAAGCCACTTTGCAGGACTGGGTGGGTGGCGGAGGTCCAAAACAAAGCCTGGAACAAAGCGACCACGTAGCGAACAGCTGGCAATGGAACCTGACGACCGAGACCCAGCTTTGGAAGAATTCAAAGCTGGAAGTCGGCTGGGTTGCCCTGCGCGGCATCCACTTGAACTCCTCGGAGTCTCTGAACCAGGTTGCGCCAGCCGATCGGCTGGCTTACATCAACTTCGGCATGCTGGGTAATACGACTGCTCAAAACAATCTAAAGCCATACCTCACGCTGCCGGCGCTCATTCAATGGAACCATCGCGGCGACTCGATCTATCACTCGCTGCAGACGATGTTCCAGACGAAGTTCACAAAGAACTCGCAGTTCCAAGCGAGCTACACGTTCTCGAAGAATATTTCGGACACGACGCTCGCTTACGTGGACACCACGACCGGTCTTGCGGACCGTTACAATCCGCGCGCCAGCCGCGGCAATGCTGACTTCGACCGCCGTCACGTGTTCAACGCGAGCTTGATTTACAACCTGCCTGGATTGGACGGACACAACGCGCTCGTCCGGGGCGTTTTCGGCAATTGGGAAACGGCCACGATCGTCAACGTGTTCACCGGCACCGGGTTGAGGATTCAAAACGGAAACATCAACCAAGCGTGCTATCTGGATGTTGTCACCAACGCGAACGGCGTTTCGAACGATTGCAACCAGACAATTAACCCGGCAACGATTGATCCAGTGACCAACCCGAAGGGTAGTCCGTTTGGAAAGTATAGCTTCTTCAGCGGCAATCCTTGGGGCATTGGAAATTCGGCTGTTTTATCCGCTGCTCCAAACAGGAACTTTGGCCAGGCCTGCCATACCGGCAGCGGTGACCGCACTCAATGGCTAAACCAAAATGCCTTCACCTTTGACGGCTTCCATCTGGGTGGCTACGCGAATACCGGACCTGGCGCTTGCGCAGGACCGGGCGTACAGGATGTGGACTTCTCCATCGTTAAGAACTGGAAGATTGCAACGCACGGGCTGAAGTTCCTCGGCGAGAAATCAACCCTCCAGTTCCGTATGGAGTTCTTCAACCTATTCAATCATCCGATGTTCCGCAATACGGATGTCAACTACAGCGTAAACGGTGGTCTGATCCAGAAAGGCGTTTACAGCTGCAACGCTGGTACAGTTGCTGGCGCGGCATCCTGCGGTCTTGCTAACAACAACTTTGGCGTAGCGAATACCCCGAGCAACATCGGCAACCGGGAAATTCAATACGCTCTGAAGTTCACCTTCTAACTGCCTTCTTGTCGAGGCATACTGAAAGGCGGGGCCGATCGTATGTGGCCCCGCCTTTTACTTTGATCGGTTCGATCGAGGCCCTCGTGATGCCTTTTCCGGTATTCAGTAGCGCTTGTCGGAACTGGTGCTGCTTTGCTAGCCTCTGCGTGCTTTCCTGGATTGGGTTTTCTGATTGCCCGCTTCTCTACGCACAGCAAAAACCGCAACCAAAATCGGCCGAGAAGAGACCTGCCGCGCCAAAGCCCGCTCCGTCCACGGCAAAGGATCCTGTCGAAGCGCACTACCAGGCTGCGGAAACCTTCCAGCTGACCGCCGATTTTCCGAAGGCTGAGATCGAGTATCGCCGCACGATTTCGCTGGCTCTAGCGCGGCTAGCGGCAGTTCGCACGCTTGCCGGGGACGAGCGTAACGCGATAGAGCTTCTCGAAGCCGCGGTGAAGGCTGACGCGACCGACCTTGACGCTCGAATGAACCTGGCAGCCGCCGAGTTCCAAACGGGCGATTTAAAGGGTGCGAAAGATGTGTTGCTCGCCGTACTCGCAAAGGATGAAGGGCGCCCTGCAGCGAGGAGCCTGCTTGGAAAGATTTTCTTCATGGAAGGCGACTACAATCGTGCAACCGAGCAGCTACAGACCGCCCTTGCGGCGGAAGCCGACATCGATATCGCCTACAGCCTGGCTCTCGCCTATCTAAAGCTCAATCGGGTTCAAGAAGCGACCAACGTCTTCGATGAGATGCTCACCTCCTTGGGCTCTTCGGCCGAATTGCACGTGCTCATCGGCCGCGCCTACGAGGACGGCAACCAGCTGGAATTGGCCGCCGTGGAGTTTCAGAAGGCACTCGCGCTTGACCCTGCCGCAGTTCGGGCTCACTCCTATCTTGGAAGCGTGCTTCTCCGGCAGCGGGGCGAGGCGGCGTTGGCCGAGGCCCGGCAAGAGTTCGTCGCCGAGCTCGAGCACAATCCGACCGACTACCCAAGCCATCTGAACCTCGGAATCATCCATTCGAAGAAGTCAGAATTCGCTCTGGCGGAGCAGGAATTCATAAAGGCCGCGCAGGCGCGGCCAGAAAGCGCGGAGGCTGAGCTCGAGCTTGGGCGAACGTTCTCCGCCGAAGGCAAGCTTGCTCAAGCTGTGAAGGCGCTCGAGAAATCGGTCGAGCTCGATGCCTCTTCGCGCCCCGCGCATGCAGCTCTTGCGACGGCACTCGATAGCCTTGGCAAACACGAGGAGGCTCAGAGGGAAGTCGAAATAGCAAGACGGATCGAAACCGCCGAGGGAGCTTCGCAGGCAAAACCTTCCGCAGTCCTCTCGGGCGAGCTGCGCGACCGAATGAAGGCGCGAGGTTCAGCAGAGGTGGCTCCGAAAGTCCCCCCCGCGTACATGGCTGGCCTCAAGGAAGCGCTTGGGAATTCCTATCACAATCTCGGCGTGATTCTGGCTCAGCGATCAGAGTACGCCGAGGCGTCGGCGCTTTTCGCGGACGCCGGCAAGTGGAGTCCCGGAATCAAAGCGCTCGATCGCAATTGGGGCACCGCGGCGTTTCGCGCACAACAATACAAGGTGGCGATACTGCCGCTCGCCCGGCACGTGGCCGCAAGCCCGCAAGACAGTGCTGCCCGGCAGATGCTCGCTCTCAGCTACTTTATGACCGAAGATTTTGCGCGCGCGGCAGAAAGCTTTCGCCCGTTGCTCGCCGTGCTTCCTGACAATCCGAGCCTTCTCTATGCAGCGGGTGTTTCGCTCGCGAAGTCGGGAGAGTCAAAGGCCGCCAGTGAAATCTTCGAGCGAATGATTGCACGCAATCCCGATGCCGCGGAAGTCCATTTGTTTCTCGCCGAAGCGTATGCCGACGGGAAGGAGGACACAAAAGCCCTCGACGAATTTCTGAAAGCGATCGCGATCAATCCAAAACTTCCCGGGGCAAATTACGGGGCGGGAATGGTCGAGCTGCGCAAAGGCAGCCTCGACGAAGCGGAGCGTTATTTCCGGGCGGAGTTGTCCGTGAATCCGGGCGACGTTTCGAGCGAATATCGCCTGGGTTATGTTTTGATGTCGCAGCGAAAGCTGTCCGAAGCGGTCCCGTTACTGTCCGATGTCGTCGGGAAAAGACCCAGCGACGCGGATGCGCATTACGAACTTGGCAAGGCGCTGCTCGAAAACGGCGATCTAAAACCGGCCATTGCCCGCCTGGAAAATGCTGTGCGCCTGAAGCCGGAAGAGCCTCTTGCGTATTACCAGCTCAGCCTGGCATACCGGCGGGATGGGCGAAAGGGCGAGGCGGACGCGGCACTCGGGCAATACGAAAAACTGAAGGGAAAAAGGAGCGCTTCGGCAGGCAGCGAGAGGAATGAAGCGAATAACTAAATTACAGTGCCGCAAGCAGTTGCTTCTGCTTTTGCCGACTGCATTCTTCGCGCTCGCGCCCGTTGCCTGGTCCTCCCCGCAAGTCGCTGCCACGCGAAGCCCGGCCACGGTCGAGCGGATGATTGAGCAAGGCCAGCTGGACGCGGCGGAAAAGCAATTGTGGAGCGTTCTCACCCGGCAGCCAGAAAATGCTCCGGCGCTCCGTCTGCTCGGTGAAATTCGTGTCCGGCAAAACCGCCTGGCCGAGGCGGAATCGCTCTTCAAGCGGGCGCTCGAGAT
>Ga0126376_10002504_pt1 | contig 10422 bp, 6 predicted proteins | sample PanSoiMetPlot_15_FD_92760 | JGI IMG/M metagenome (GOLD analysis project Ga0126376, IMG submission 92760) | Tropical forest soil microbial communities from Panama - MetaG Plot_15 | ecosystem: Environmental > Terrestrial > Soil > Tropical forest > Bulk soil | place: Panama | collected 2016-02-17 | reverse complement strand
GTTGCTCGCCTGCATCAACAAACGATCTTGCTTCACTGCGTGCAGATAGTCGACAAGCTGCGTGTATTCGCGTTTATCAGCCGCAGTGACCGCTGCAGTGTTGGCAACTGCAACCGCTTGCTCGGCCTCAGCGATGCAGGGATCGAAGACCCCGTCGGGCTCATTCTGGGCTTGCTGAGCGTTTTCAATCTTCTCAAACGCAATCTTTCCCAGTTGGTGGAAGTTAGAAGAAACGGTGGCTGCGCGCCCAGCCGGTGCCAAGTGAGTGGCCCCGTAATAGAGCACCGGGGCGAGCAGCATGACTAGAAAGCAAATGCGTACTTTCATACTCAAATGATGGGCCTTTCCGCTCGACCGGAGGTAATTACGCCAGTCACAATCGGGCGTGCGGGACAGCGGAAAGTAATCCGCAAGTAACGGTACTTATTTACTGCTTGTCAACTAGCGCAGCAGCCCGATTTGGCGCTCAACGGCTTGAAAGCGCTTATCCGAGTGCAGCTTCCGGAATTCGGGATAAACGTTTAAGTACACGAGGTACTCGTCGCGCCCCTGGCAGGCCTTTTCAAGCCACTGAATAGCCGCCTGAGTGTCGCCGAGCCCGTTATAGACGAGCGCGACATGCAGAGGCGAAACATACTGCTGTGAATCCTCGAGTTTCTGAAGCTGGCTCAGCACGTTCAGTGCGTCGGCTTTCCTACCCGTAATTCCGTAGGCATATCCCAGCCACGCTAGCTTGTCCTGCTGGCCATTCGAGTACTCTTTGGCTTTTTCGAGTATGGCGATTGCGTCCGCATTTCTCCCTTGCAGGAGCAGAACAGGTCCCATGCGCTCGTAAACGTACGGTTGTTGTGGATCGATATTAACTGCCTTCTCGTACTGCTCATTCGCCTCGTCGAACCGGTTCATGAGGGCCAGAAGCGATCCCCGATTTGCCCGACTGAAAGACTCCATCGGACTTAGCTCGACCGCCTGCGTGGACTGAGCGAGAGCCTCATCGAAACGGCCCATGCTCTTCAGGAAAAGCCCAAAGATATCCCTGGAAGTAGCATCGTTAGGATTGAGCTCAATCGCTCGCCGAAATTCCTTCTCCGCCTCGATAAAGTTCCACTCGTATCGCCACTCCACCCAACCCAACTCCCGATGAGCGGCGAAAAAGTCGGGATCCAGCTGCAGCGCCTTCAGCAGGAGAGACCGCGCTGCAGCGTAGGCCAATTTGGGATCAGCCGCGCCGTTGCTCGCCATCGCACGATTTGCCACAGCCATAGAAACATATGGCGGCGCATAGTCAGGATTGAGCCGAATCGCCGTCCTGAGATGTTCGATTTTCGCTTCCATTCCCGTCTTGCCCAGGAGTTCTGATTGGAGTTTTGCTTTGAGGTACGCGTCGTATCCCTCACTGTTCACCGGACTTGCAGCGGAGAATCTCGCCTCCTCCTGCGGACTTAACTGCAGGCGAATCTCAGAAGCTATTTCGCGCGCAACCCGGTTTTGCAAAGCCAATACATCCTTAAGATTGCCCTCATAGCTATTTGACCAGAGGTGCTCTCGCCTTCCTGACTCGATCAGTTCCGCGGTGATGCGCACCTGATCGTCGGAGCGCCGGACGGTTCCCTCCAGCACGTAATTCGCGCCCAGCTCCCTGCTGATCTGGTCCTCACTCTTGGAACTTCCTTTGTACCTGGACGTTGACGCCCAGGCGATAACGCCAAGCCGATCCGATGGAAGTCGTCCAAATTGGGAAATCATTTCGGCAGTCAACCCATCGGCGAAGTAGTCCTGCGCAGGATCATTGCTCAGATTCTGAAAAGGCAAGACAGCCAGCATGGCTCTGCCGGTTTGGGAGGACGAGGCGTTGTGTCTGCCAGCGTAGTACGCAACCCCGACAGACAGGACCAGCAAGACAGCAAGGACAACCAACCAAATGTTGCGGCGCGATTTCTCTGGCGTCGGCGAGCGGACGGCTGTTGGTAAAGGATGCGAGGCTGGTTGCTGCCCCAGCGGTTCCACCGGCGCGATCAATCTATATCCGCCCTTGGGAATTGTCTGAATGAACCGTGGATTTTTCTTGTCGTCGTCAAAAACCTTGCGCAGTTCAGAAATTGATCGCGTCAGAACGTCATCGGTAACGAACGTGTCGGCCCACACCGTCCGCATCAGCTTTTCTTTGGAGACCACATCTGACGACTTTGCCAGGCACACCAGTACCTGCATCACCTTGGGCTCGAGGTGCACCATCCTGCCGTTGCAGCGCAGGCTGTTGAGCTTCGGCGAGACAACCCACTCCTGAATCTGGAAGTTATCGTCCATCGCACCCTGTAGACGCCGGCTACCGCCGGTTATGACTCCACCACGAGGGATTTCGTTTCCGAAGAAATCACGAGGAAAACCCGAATCCTCGGATTCTTGTGGATTCTTCGCTAAAACCTGAGTCCGTCGTCAGGACTTCCTCCCTTCCAGACCCATAGCTTGCGACTTCGCACCACGCGTGCGACGTTCGCATGAAGCTGGTCCTTTTATTGTTGCTTTTCCTTTCTGTGCGGGCATGCGCTCAGACCGTGCCATTTGATCTTCGCGATGGTTTTCTCATCGTTTCCCGCTGCAGTGTCGGTTCTCTCCGGAACTTGGTTGCCGTCGTCGATACCGGCGTAACCGAAACCACTCTGGATCTCCGAATAGCGAAGCAGTTAGCGCTGAGCATGCGACGAGAGGCGGCGACCGTCGGCACGCGCAATGCCGTGATACAGGAGGTGTCAATTCCGAACATCGAATTCGGGCCGCTCCACTCGAAAGCCGTGGCGGGAATTGCTGCTGACCTCTCCCCTTTGACGTATCAGATGGGAATTCGTCCCGACGTACTCATCGGGATGGACTTGCTCGGGCTTAGGAAGTTCGTAATTGATTACAAAACTAAGACCATGACGTTCGGTGAAAGTCCATCGCTCAAGTATTCCGCGACCCTCGTCCCCAAGCACCACCTTGCACTGGTTGATCTGACAGCCGAGGGCAAGACTCTCCGCCTCCAACTCGACACCGGATTCAATGCAATTCTGGTCTACGGCGGCAAACTGCGCACTTCACCGTTACAGGAACTCGACTCCCACACCGCTGGCTTCGGCGTTCGAATGAAAGCTCAACCCGCGTATATACGACAGGCGCAAATCGGCAACTGGACGAGTAAGCGCCTGTCCGCCTATGTGACGGACGAGTCGCCACCCGGTGAATCAGGATTTGACGGTGTTCTCGGCCCTGCAGCCCTCGGAGTCCGACGTCTGGGGATTGACTTCGAAGCCCGCACCGTCACTTGGGAGTAAGCGCGCACAACTCTCGAATGCACCCACCCAAAATCCGCGCAGACATCTAAACTAGTAATTGCCTCACTTCGGACATCACTCCAGGAACGTCATCATTCGATTGCCGAAAGCAAGCACCGTAATTTGCCTTCTTCTGCTTACCTTGAGCCTGGGCAACACCTTCGCCGCGGATGACGCTTCCGCTGACTCTTCATCCGCCGCGGCTCAGTTAAACGGCCAGCAACTGATCAACTATCTCAATCAGACCATCGATTGGTATCGCGGTCTTGCGATTGAGGAGACTGGTGCCACCGATCCTGCTGATATTCTTTTCGTCAACGATGATCGCCAAATGGCGAGCCAGATCGTACGACAGTCCTTTGATTTCGCCCGCCCAGCCGCGCAGCAATTAGCCGCACAAACCCCTCCCACCGCCACCCAAACACCATCCAGTTCGAGACTGCAAAATCTGCTTCAAATAGCCGCTAAAACAGACCACACCGTCAAAGACACGCAGGCAGAAATCGAGCAGGTACAGAACAAACTTCAAGGTACGCTTGCACGCGAACGTCCCAAACTGGAAGCGACTCTGGATGAGCTGAAGTCCGAGCTGGCATTAGCACAGGCCCGCAGCGAAGCGCTGCACAACATTGTGCAGTTCGCGAGCACCGGATCGGCGGGAGCTTCTGGCGGGAACCTCCTGGCTCAGGTGCAGGAGCTGCAGCGGTCTGTGCCTGAGGCCACACTAACCATCACAAGTCCCACGACAACCGATGGACAGTCCAAGACCGGCACATCGGGCACTGTTCCCAACGAAACATCCCCAGCACACGCGCGCCGCGAACAACCTGCCGGCCTGCTGGCGCTAGTCTCGGATCTGTTCTCTCTCACCCGCAAGATTCGCGCAATCGACGACAGGACAAAGGCGACTGATTCACTGCTGCAAACTGTGCAGGACCTTCGGACGCCGCTGTCCAAAAACGTTTCCGCTCTGATTCAGCGCGGCAATGCACTCGCTCAGCAAGCCGATACCAGCGACATCCCGGGACTCCAACAACAAAAGCGCGAGTTGGACGCACTAACTGCGCAGTTCAAACAAACGTCCGCCCTGACACTCCCGCTCAGCAAGCAAAGAATGCTTCTGGATCTTTACAAGAGCAATCTGGCGCGCTGGCGGAGCGACGTCAAAACGCAGTACCAGATCGATCTCAAGAATCTCGGGTTACGCTTGCTCGTACTCACGCTGGTGCTGGGGGCATTCCTCGCGCTGGCTGAGCTGTGGAAGCGCGCAACCTTCCGCTACGTCCATGATTTTAGACGGCGCTACCAGTTCCTCCTTCTGCGCCGCATCCTTCTTTGGTTCGTAATCGCAATCACGATTGCTTTTGCGCTTGCCACTGAGATTGGTTCATTAGCGACATTCGCCGGGCTCATTACCGCAGGCATCGCTGTCGCCTTGCAAAACGTAATTCTCGCCATTGCCGGTTACTTCTTCCTCATTGGACGCTATGGAGTTCGTGTCGGCGATCGCGTACAGATCTCTGGGGTGACTGGCGACGTGATCGACATCGGACTGGTCCGCATTCATCTCATGGAAATGGGCGGCAGCGGCAACTACATCCAGCCCACAGGCCGGGTAGTCGTCTTTTCCAACTCGATCGTCTTCCAGCCCACTGCAAGCTTCTACAAGCAAATTCCCGGGACGAACTTCGTCTGGCACAACGTCTCGCTAACGCTAGCTCCCGAGAGCGACATTCGCATGGCCGAATCGCGACTGCTTGGCGCCGTCGAAAAAGTGTTCAAGGACTACAAGGACCAAATCGAGCGCGAGTACCAGCAAATGCAAACGCAACTCAATGTCCGCACGCTGACGCCAAAGCCGGTCAGCCAACTGCGGCTAACGCAGAGTGGCCTCGAAGCAATAATTCGCTATCCAGTCGAGCTGGACAACGCCGCCGAGATCGACGACCGCATTACCCGCGAACTGCTAGCCGCGCTAGCCCAAGAGCCGCGTCTGCGACTCGTCGGCACCGGTACTCCCAACATTCAAGCGGCACCCAGCACAAATGGTGCGACTGCGGGACACGAAGTCACATCCAAAGCCGATGCCGACTAGCCTCACTACCTTGCCGACTGTCCCAGCGCCAAGTTCAGAGATAAAGATTCGGGATACGAATCCCGACGACCTTGAAGAGGTTCTCCAACACCGCCGGCTGATGTTCCTCGACATGGGTCATCCCGAAGCGGTGCTGGATGTAATCGTCGACACGTGCAGACCGCACATTCAACGTTATCTTTCTGACGGCACCTATCGCGGTTGGTTCGCGATCGCGCCCGATGGACGAGTAGCCGCGGGAGTCGGCCTCATCGTCACTCCTCTCGTCAGCGGACCGCTGGCTCCCGAGAATATTCACCGCGCTTACATGCTGAATGTCTACACCTATCCCGAATTCCGCAAACAAGGCTTGGCACGAGCCTTGACACAAAGGGCGATCGACTACTGCAGGGCCGAGGGATTCAAAGTGCTCTGGTTGCACGCTAGCAAATACGGACGACCACTCTATGAATCTATGGGGTTCGAGCCAACCAATGAAATGAAGCTGATCATCGATTGACTTCCTTTCGTCGATAGTTCTCGTGAACCAGCAGCTTTGTGGCACAGCCGCCCTCGGCTGTGGCTTTGATTTCTTGTTAGCTCCTCAACCCAGGGCTTACGCCGCTGGGCTCTGCTTCTTCCGGCCCTTCGGGCCTGGTAGGTATGTAGCGCTGTAAAGGGATTCGAGAAGAGACGAAAGTTGAACACCACAGCCGAGGGCGGCTGTGCCGCACGCTCTATTCAATGCTTGCCTTGAATCACCGCAAAGGCGTCTTTGCGCCAGAGCACCTCAACCGTGAGACCGGCCCTGCGCATCAATTCCATTTCGGAATCCAAGGGCACGTAAACATCTTCGTGAGACCACGCTTCCAGGTAATTAGCAGCTTCTTCCTCCCGGTACGACTGCATCAGGTGACTCTTCCACGCCTCTCGCTGTCGTCGTGCGACAGTCGCATTGCTGGCCGGCTGGCAGTCCACAGTGACTAGGCGCCCGCCCGGTTTCAGCGCCTTAGCGATTCGCGCATATAGCGTCGCTTTCGAACGGCGTGTGCGCACGTGATGCAGAGCAAACGATGCGACCACGGCGTCGCACTCAGGAATCTCAGCTCGCGGAAACGAGCTGCAGATGAACTTCGCGCTCGACGGCAGACGCTGCGCTGCAGCCTTCAAAACCTCAGCGTCCGCATCGATTCCAATAATCCGGGCCTCCGGCGCAGTTCGCAAACAGCGCGCGGATAGCGCCCCGGTCCCAACTCCCAAATCGACGATCACCTTCGACTTTGGGTCAATCGAACTTGCACCGATGTCCAGCATCTCTTCATAGTGCGGAATGAAGGTTCGGATGCGTGCATCGTACTCCGCCAAGTCGATACCGAGATGGGTAGCTACGCTCATCGCCGCCTTCCGTGGATCCGGCCGCCCTCGGCCGGGTGTTGATTATCGGATGCCGATGATGTTTTTAAGTATTCGGGAATTTTTGCTCGCCTCAAGCCAAAACCCGCCGAGGCGGGCCGGATCCAGGGAAACCCTCACACCCGCCGCACATCCCCACTCCCTACAGCACTAGGCGACTCCACCTTAGCCCACGAATCCTGATCCGACGCAGTCACGGCTGGGCGCGCCAACGTACTAGCCTTTCGCGTGGTGGTATCGATGGCGCGAATGAGCGTTGCCCGAATACTGCCCGTTTCCAGTTCAAGGAGACCTTCGACCGTGCATCCTCCTGGGGTTGTCACCTCACTCTTCAGAATCGCTGGATGCTGACCCGTCTCCAGCACCATGGACGCCGCTCCGAGCGCGGCTTGCGCCGCCAGCGTAGTTGCGAGTTCGCGAGGCAGGCCCACGCGAATGCCTCCCTCCGCCAGTGCTTCCAGGATCGTGTAGATGAACGCAGGACCACTGGCAGAAAGCCCGGTGATCGCATCCATCATCGACTCTTCAACCTCAGCCGTTCGTCCCATCAAACCAAACAACTCGGACGCCTCTGCGAGGTGCTCCGCTCCGGCGAAGCGGCCGGCACACAACGCCGTCATTCCCTTCCCGATTCGACACGCCGTGTTTGGCATTGCGCGCACGACGGCCAGATGCCGCCCCAGCGCTGACTCGATCGCAGGTGTGGTCACAGCGCTCGCAATCGAGATGAGCAGAGCATCTTCGCGCAGCTCCGAGCGAATCTCCTGCAAAACACTGCGAACATAGGTTGGCTTCACGCAAAGCAGAACAATATCCGCATTGCGGACCGCCGCCGAGTTATCGGTTGTGATCTTGATGCCGAGCTGTTTGCCCGCTGTCGCGGCACGATGCGCATGCTGCACCGTTGCACGCATGTCCAGCAGCCACGAATCGCCAGCTTTACCGAGCGCAGCCAAAATGGCTCCGCCCATCTTCCCCGCACCCAGCACAGCAACCGACTTGCGCCGGTCCCCGTTGTCTGTGCGGCTCTCTTGAATGGTCATAACTTTCTCCTCTGACTTCCTGAGGCAAAAAGAAAAACCCACATCGCTCTCGCGATGTGGGTTTCTGGTTGATGCCGGATTTATTTAAATACTAGGCGTCTTCCATGAAACCGCACCACCGCGCACACGCCGGAGGCGGGCACGGGATCGGCGGGTTGGAAGTCCGCAGGAACATTAAACTGCACTTTAGCGTGGAAGCTCGAGCGATTGCAAGCCTGAATTGAGGCATGTTCGGTGAAACTATGAGCCTCTACAACTCTGACCAGTTATAAAAAACTGTCATCCCTCGCCGCAACCAAAAGCCTTTGGTAACCAAACCTTGCGTTTGCGGCGCGGGGATCTGCTGTTCCTCCCTAAAACCCAAGAGCAGATCCCCGATCCCCGCGGCCGCATGACCTTCATGGACAGCCGTCACACCAACTCGGCGCCGCAGGGATGACAGTCCCCTAAAGATTTGGGGAGGCCAACGACGAGGAAGGGATTAACGTGGTTAGCAAGAACGCTCCTAAGCTACTCCTGTCGCGCTATTTATGCTCTGATGCCGCGACCGTGACAGCTGGTTGAGCAGTTGCTCCGCCGCCTGCTGCAAAAGGACCAACTCGGGCTCAAGCCGCTCAACGAGCGGCGGGATCCTTGCGAGTTCGCTGCTCTTCCCCCACTGCTCTATTTGCGCGGCCAGTTCACGGGCCGTCCCTGAAGACAAATTGGCAATCGATCCCTTCAGCGCATGTGCCACTTGCCGGATCGCTTCAGTGTTCTTCCGCGCAACGGCCGTGTGCATTTCACGCATAAGTCGCGCACTGTCATCAATAAACAACTGAAGGACTTCGGCCATAAGCTCGCGGTCTCCACCCAGCCCAGCGAGCACCTTCCTCTCGTTGATCAAACCCGGCTGCACCGTGACGGTCTCCTGCTTCGTCGGCAGAGACGCAGCAGGCTGCGTCTCCTCGATGCGCTGAGCTCCATCCTGGTCCCGTATGGTGCCGAGAACCTGTGCAATTGCCTCCTGTAAAGCAGCAAGCCGAATCGGCTTCGAAACATACCCATCCATGCCGGTCGCAAGACAGCGATCGCAATCTTCAGCCGCAGCGTGCGCGGTCAGTGCCAAAATGGGCAATCGCTTCCCGCTGCATTTTTCCCGTTCCCGGATCGCTCTCGTTGCTTCCAAGCCATCCATCTCTGGCATCTGCACGTCCATGACGATCAAATCAAACTCCCCGGTCCCTGAATTGGAAACCGCCAACTTACCGTTGTCGACAATCGTGACGGTATGTCCGAGCTTCTCCAGCAGACGGCTCTCGAGTTTCTGGTTAACCGGATTATCCTCGGCCAACAACACGCGCAAGCTTTGAGTAGAAACAACCTTCTTCTTCGTTTTTCGCGGCTGCTTTGGTAAAGGCTCTGAAGTTGAAGCAATGATTGAATCGAAGAGCTCCGACTGCTTGATCGGCTTCACCAGATATCCGGAGACTCCCAGCTGCTGCGCTCGCCTTACGTCATCGGTATGTCCGGCCGAAGTCAGCAGTATGATCTTCATAGCTGCAAAACGCGGATCCCGGGCGATCTTCTCTGCCAGCATGAAACCATCGACATCAGGCATGTGACCGTCGAGCAACGCCAGCGCGAACGGATCTTTCCACGTGAGCCCAGCTTCGAGCGCAGCCATGGCGGCATGCGCGGAATCTGCTGTAGTAGGACGCATGTTCCAGCGCATGAGCATCTCCTGCAGAATCCGCCGATTGGTCTGGTTGTCGTCGACGACGAGCACTGGTAGCCGGCTGAGCATCTTTACCGGAGCCGCCGTCAAACGCACTGAAGCGTCGGCGCGCGCGAATTCGGCGACGAAATGGAACGTGCTGCCTTTGCCTAGCTCACTCTCAACCCAGATCTTGCCGCCCATGAGATCGACCAGTTGCGAACAGATGGCGAGTCCCAAACCGGTACCACCAAACTTCCGCGTCGTAGAGCTGTCGGCCTGAGCAAACGCTTCGAAGATCAAGGATTGTTTGTCCGCCGGAATTCCGATACCTGTGTCCTTTACGGTGAAATGGAGGCGAATCGTCTCTTCGCCATCCGACTCCGGTTCGACGCGAACTGCAATCTCCCCCTTTTCAGTAAACTTGATTGCATTCCCGATCAGGTTCAACACAATCTGCCGCAAGCGCGCGCCATCGCCGATCAACACTTCCGGAATCTTGCCGCTGACGTGTGCTGTCAGCTCTAGACCTCGCTGATGTGCCCGGGGCGCGAGGACCCTGACAGCGTCTTCTAAAGTTGCGCCCAGGTTGAACGGCGCTCGCTCGAGGACCATCTTCTTGGCTTCGATCTTGGAGATATCCAGAAGATCGTTGATAAGAAGAAGAAGAGAGTCGGCTGAGCTCTTGATGGTCTCGAGATAATCCTGCTGATCCCGACTGAGCTTGGTATCGAGAGCAAGTTCGGTCATGCCGAGGATGGCATTCATCGGCGTGCGAATCTCGTGGCTGATGTTGGCCAGGAATTCGCTTTTCGCCTTATCGGCGGCCTCTGCGCGATGTTTGGCAGCCTCCAACTCCTGAGCATGCTCCCGCAGATCTCTATC
>Ga0126376_10002503_pt1 | contig 10422 bp, 13 predicted proteins | sample PanSoiMetPlot_15_FD_92760 | JGI IMG/M metagenome (GOLD analysis project Ga0126376, IMG submission 92760) | Tropical forest soil microbial communities from Panama - MetaG Plot_15 | ecosystem: Environmental > Terrestrial > Soil > Tropical forest > Bulk soil | place: Panama | collected 2016-02-17 | reverse complement strand
TGCACAGCGAAGAAAGACACTGCGGAACGCCTTGGCCGCGGGATGGGGAAGAGAGCGAGCGGAGGCAGTGCTAGCCGCGGCGAGAATCCCCGAGCGGGCGCGGGCGGAGGAGTTGGGGCTGGAGGATTTTCTCAGGGTGTACGCGGCCGCGATGTACACTATGGATGTAAGGAGCCCGTCATGACCCGAACCACCGTCTCGCTAGCCGATCTCGCCGACAAGACCCAAGAGGTCATCGATCGCGTACAGCACGGCGAAGTCGTGGCCGTCGAGTGTTGTGGCAAGGAGCAGGTGGTCGTACTGGACCCCTTGGATTTGCGGCTCCTCCAGGCGCTCGCACAGTGTGCGATCGGAAGAGCAAACCAGGGACGAGAAGTGGATGATCCAGACGTTAGAGCCCTACAGGCTTATCTCGACGACGAGATAAGCCTGGCCAGGACGGCGGAGCTTTTGGGTCTCCACCGATTGCAGCTTCAGGAGCGATTCCTGCGGCTTGGTGTTCCGCTACGCCTTGGGCCTGCCACTCTCGAAGAGGCTTGGGCCGAGATCCGAGCCGCGCGGTCTCTTCCGTAGAGGAGTCGACCCCTGGGCCCTCTTGGTCTCGTCGACACCACAGTCCTCAGCAACTTTGCCAAAGTTCGGGAGCCGCTGCTCCTGCGAGCCGCCTTTGCTCAGCTGGCAGCCCCTACTCAGGTCTTCGAGGAGCTAGCGACAGGTGAGGAGCTTGGGTTGCTCCCTGCCGTGGATTGGACTTGGCTCGATCGAATCCACCTTACCGAGGTTGAACGCAGGCGAGTGGACAGCCTCGGCACGAAGCTGGGAGTCGCAGAGTTAGCCTGTATCGCTATGGCCGAGACTCGGAGTGGCTTCGTTCTGACGGACGATCTCAAGGCCCGACGTCTCGCTACCGCCCTGGGCTTGACAGTAACCGGTACCCTGGGTGTTTTGGATCGTTTGACTCGAGCTGGCATCCTCGATCTCGAAAGGGCCGAGGGACTCCTTGCAGAAATGATCAAGCGGGGATTCCGAAGCCCCACCCCTTCTCTCCGGCGTTTCCTTATCGGTTGATAGAGGACGGAACGAACCTGCTCGTTGACCTCCCAAGATCGGACGAATTCTACGTAGCTCCGGCCGCGGTCCTACCTTTACACCTATGACATGGCGCCCTTGGGCCGGAGGCTGAGCAGATTCCGCTGAAGGCGCCCAGTTCCGGGCTTCGAGGCCGCCTCTGAAGCCCTGCCAACGCACCTGTAGCGGTTCAGGGGCGCCTTGGATCGATCCAGAGGCTGGTGGAAGCGGTCCAACTTTTTTTGCAGGCTTACAACTTTTCCTCGCATCCATATAGGTCGGTGCCGTACGCGTATCGGGTCACCTCGTACGCCTGCCAAAAAAGTTTTAGGCGTTCAGGGTTTCGTGGTACGCGTTCAGCTTCTCGCGACACGCGTACAGATCCTCGTCGCACGCCTGCAACTTTTTTGGTAAGCCTGCCAAAAAAGTTTTAGCGGTATCACTCCTCGCCGTACGCATACAACTTTTTGTGCGAGGCGTGCAGGATCTCGCGCGATGCGTACAACTTTTTTTGTACGCGTACCAAAAAAGTTTGTACGCGTATCGCTTCGGCCTGCACGCGTGCAACGGGACCTCGCATCCCTACAACTTCTCTTGCACGCCTACAAGTTTTTCTGGTACGCATGCAGCGCCAAGCCGAACGCGTACAACTTCGAGCTGCACGCGTAGAACTTTTTTGGCAGGCGCGGCGAGCCGAGGCAGATCTTTACGGGGCGACTCCGCACGCCTATATGGTGGCCCTGAACGCGTCCGGCGTCTTGCCGCACGCCTACAAAAATTTCTGCACGCGTCCAGAGCCGAGCTCTACGCGTAGAGGAACGACCTGAACGCGTGATACGCCGACCTGGACGCGTAGCAGGCCGAGCCGAACGCCTGGAGCTTTTTTGGTAGGCCTTCCGCCGGCTCCTATAGGCGGAGCAAGTCGTGACCGATCCCTCCGGCGAGGTTGCGGATCGGCACAAACAGGATAGGATTGAAGAAGGCGTACGCGAATACGCCTCGATGAAACCGAGGAGGGTGACGATGGCTCCGACGCGCGCAAACGGCAAGATCTGTTACCTCGAGATTCCCACCGCCGACATCCCGCGGTCGGTCGCCTTCTATCAGGCGGTCTTCGGCTGGCCGATCAGGAAGCGTGGCGACGGAGCCACTGCATTCGACGATGGCGTTGGTGAAGTGAGTGGTGCCTGGGTGACCGGCCGGCCCACGTCTCCCAATCCGGGCCTCCTTCTCTATGTCATGGTCGACAGCGTTTCGGAGACCTTAGAGAAGGTCACCGCACACGGCGGCCGCATCGTGCAGCCGATCGGCGCGGATGCCCCGGAAGTGACGGCCCGCTTCGCCGATCCGGATGGGAACGTGCTCGGGCTTTACCAAGAGCCCAACCAGTCTGCCGGTTCGTGAGCCTCGTCTGACAGAGAAGTGCGTAGTGTCACCAGACTCCAGAGATCATGCGTCATGATGGCTGCGGTACAGATGAACTTTCCGATGTTTCACCAACCTCCGCCGCATCACCTTCTCCGTCTATAGGCTTAGATTTATTCTTCATCTCGTGTTCCTGCAGTGCCCTGGGAAGCAAACAAAGACGGAGTACCAACCACCAGAGATATATAACCTCTGATGTGAAGAACCGACCGTCTGACATGAGGCCATGCATCATCTCATTGCGGAGGTTCGAGCCCACGTGCTCCACGAGCAGGCCTCGCATATCATAGACCGCATCAACCCCGAAGATTTCCTTGGCTTCGCTCAGATACAAAAGCCTATTGAGGTCGTAGCCTTCCTGAGTACCTTTAGAGGTGAGAGTACTGGTTACAGCGCCCGCCTGGTGAAGCACATAGCGAATCGAGTTCTCCACCTGTGGCAAGAGAATGTGGGATGCACTCACGAAATCGCCCATCAATCCATCGTAAATACCTCTGCATAGCAAATGGATGCGGTTCTCCGGCACAAAGGGCGCATGCCTCAATAAGCGGGCGACATCCTCGAGCCGAGGATCATGGTCCAAGAGGATCTGCTTTCGTGCAGGCTCGATCTGACCGGCTACCGAGAGCTCCCGATGCAACACCATATCCTGGTAGATTTCTGCGAGGACCACCGCTTCGCGTTCCTTTGGGTCATCAGAGAGCATCGATGGGCGGCGTGAGCTGACCCGCCCCTCCTCATCAAGATGCAACGCCGAGAAAAGAAAGAGCACCGGATGCTTCTTCATCTTCTCCATGACAGACTGCCGCAGCCGCTCGTAATTCGGAAGCTTTGCCACAAAGGGCAGAAGCATCAACGCCTCCCGAAAAGACTTGCCTCTGACAATATCGCGAGACTGTTCCGTCATCTCTGAAATATCAACTTCCTTGGACAGAGTCTGGAGCTGAGTCCGGGACTGCTTCTGTACTTCTAGAAGTCGGAGGTGTGAGCGACGTTCTTCGGCGGCTCGTCCAGGTGCTCTGCGGTAGGCCTCAACCGCTTGCTGGAGAATCTCCCCGGCGAAAAAGTAGTTCGGATCACTGCTCTCTAGGATTGCTTCGGCTTCCTGCTCAAGGGTATTGGCAATGGCGTCAAGGCTCGCTATTTCAGCTTCACCCTCTCCAAGCTTTCTATCCCATCGTATCTTTAGCTCCCAAAAACTTCTGGCGGTTTCCCAATCCTTATTAGCTTCGGCTTTCCTCGCCCGATCCTCAGCAGACTTGGCGAGTGAAGCAGCATCACCGGCAGAAAATTTCTCAAGAAGTTCCAGGCACCTTCGCGGAAGGTATGAAGTGTTCTCCGGATCGAGCTTGTTGAGTAACCGTTCTGCTTCTCCAGATACCTTGTCGAAGGTCTCGTTCTTTCTTCCAAGGGAAGCGGCAAGTTGGAAGGCACGCTCAAGTCTTTCCACTGCCTTCACTGGCACCTGTTCTACAAGCCGTCCAAGCGCTTCAAGGTAGGCTGAAGCTGCGAGTTGGGCCAATTGAAACTTGCGAGGTCTGACCTGGACCCAGAGAACGTCAGCGACGCGCGACCGAAGGTCGTCATTTGTGATGGACGGAAGGATCTGCTCCAAAACAGTTAGGTGAGCAGGAGTAAGGTCATCGGGAATGGCGCTCCGCGATCCAGCCATAACCATCATCGGTCCAAATGGCTGCTCGTGTTTCTCAAGGTTGGGATGGAACGAAGTAACAGCAGCGAGGAGGATGAATACAGCCTCTGAGGAACGATTCCCCCCTTCAGCCGCTCGTTGAGCCTCGGTCAAGAAAAGGTGGTAGTACTCATCGCAAGTCCCATTCTCGATCTGCTGGATCACCACCTCCCAAGCGGTATTGGTAAAATCCTCAATCGTCGGTGTGAGATCTTCTAATGGCATAACGGTATAAACAAAATCGGCTAAGAGTTATTCCTTCCCAACTCATCTTTCTGCATCCACTCGTACTTCGCGCCATATGAGCGTCTCTTGCGAGGCGGGCATGGGCATTGGAGAGTCCGGGGCCGGCAGGACCCTGAAGCTTACCGGCGATCAGACGATCTACTCGTAGTGCGTCCAGATTCGTATGATCTTGACGATCCGTTCTTCATTCAGCACCTGGTAGACAAGCCGGTGCTGAATGTTGATCCGTCGGGAGTACGCACCCGCCAAGTCGCCGACCAATTTCTCGAATCGAGGCGGGTTGCGGAACGGATCTTCCCGCAGGATTGCCAGCAGTTCTTCGGCTTTGCCTCTCAGACCAGCCGCCGAGAGCTTCTTCGCATCTTTTCGGGCTTGCTTCGTGTAGACCAGCAGCCACCGGTCTACCACTCGATGTCCTCGGCGCACTCTTCGATGGGAGTCTCAAGCCCCTGTCGGATCGACTCTCGCATGCCAGGGATCGACAGCAGGTACATCGTCTCTTGTATGGCCCGCCAATCCTCTTCCGAGACCAGCACGGCGTTGGCTCGTTTCCCCGTGATCTGAACTGGCTCGCTGGATTTGGAGGTCTCTTCGATGAGACGGTAGAGATTTTCTCTGGCCTTGCTGGCGGTGATCGTCTTCATGCGAGAATCGTACGGGAAAACGTACGACTTCGCAAGCCTTGCAGTGCTCAAGACCATCACCGTCATACGAGCGCGCCCAAGAACCGATGGGCGGAGACGACGCGGACTCCATCCTCCGTGCAGTGCCGCGGCCACCGTCTCCTTACTCGGAAGGTGTATACTGGCAGCTTGTAAGGAGGAACCATGTCGGCGAGCACTCTGACCTCGAAAGGACAAGTCACGATCCCGAAGGAAGTCCGCGAGCGCCTCGGCTTGAAGGAGGGCGACCGGTTGGTCTTCCGATTCGACGATCAGGGCAACCTCCTGGTTCAGCCGGAGGCCCGGAGCCCTCTCGGTCGGCTGCCGGGTCTGCTTCACCATCTCGCTGGAAAGCGGCCGGTCACGGTCGAAGAGATGAACGCGGCGGTCAAACGGCGGGCGGCTGAGCGGTTCAGGGAGGCTATGCGGCGGTGATCGCCGTCGATACAAACGTTCTGATCCGTCTCCTGGTGAGGGACGATCCCGGTCAGACGGCTCTCGCGGAGCGGCTTCTTCAGGAGGCGGCGGATGCCGGGGAGCAATGCTTCATCAGCGATCCGGTGCTCTGTGAGGTGGAGTGGGTGCTGGAATCCAGCTATCGGGCCGCGAGAGGGGATATCCTGGCGGCGATGCAGGAGCTGCTCGCCGGAGATCTCTTCGTCTTTGAGGATCGGGAGGTCTTTCGCCAGGTGATCGCGAGATACCAGGAGAGCAAGGCTGATCTCTCCGACTGCCTCATCGGAGCCAAGGCGCGTGCCCAAGGAGCGCGGACGACGTACACCTTTGAGCGGGCGCTCGCCAAAGAGCAGGGCTTCACGCGACTGGTTTAATGAAGCCAGGCGTTACACGAGCGCGCCCAGGAACCGGTGGGCGGAGACGACACGGACTCCGTTCTCCACGAAGTCTCTCTCGCCTTCAACGGTGATCTGGTAGGTCCAGGGGATCGCGAGGCGGTCCCGATAGTAAACGAGAGAAGGATCGACGCGGCTGGCCTGGAGCTTGGCTTCGACGGCGAACCAGGGCTTGCCGCGGACCGTAACGAGGAAGTCCACTTCGCGGCCGTCGCGGTCCCGCAGATAGGTCAGCGCCACCGGGTAGCCCTCCCGGTCTTCGAGAAAGTGGCACAGCTTCAGGAGGTGAAGAGCGATCAGGTTCTCGAAGCGGGCGCCGGGCGAGGGGACGAGGCTGCCGTCCCAGAGGTACGCCTTGGGCATCTTGCGAAGAGCCCGCACCTTGGAGGTCGTGAAGGGCGGCACACGGGCGACATAGTAGAGGCGGTCGAGGAGATCCATCCAATGGCTCACCGCCTTATGGCTCACCTCGAGATCCTCGCGTAAGGAGTTGAGAGAGAGGGGCGAGCCGACCCTCTCCGGCAGCAGGTCGGCCAGAAGCTGGAGCGAGGCGAGGTCGTGGATAGGCTCCAGATCGCGGACGTCTTCGCGGAAGAACCGGTCGAGCCGCTCCTTCTGCCACCTGCGCAAGGTGCGCTCCGACTGGGCGAGGAAGGGCTCGGGAAAGCCGCCGAACTGGAGCAGGCCAGCGAGCACCTCCGGATGGCCGCGGCGAGGAATCGCCAACTCCTCGCCGGGCACCGGGGCTGCGGATTCACTGAGCGCTTCGCGGTACGAGAACGGGTGCAGGCGATAGTGGTGATAGCGGCCCTGGAGCGAGTCGGCGCCCCGCCGGTACACGTCGAGGCGGGCGCTGCCCGTGACGAGGAAGCGGAGGCGGTCGCGGTGCTTGTCGAACTCGCCTTTGAGCCACCCCTTCCAGCCCCGCCACTTGTGCAGCTCGTCGAGGACCACGAGCGCCTCCCCTGCCGGCCACCGTGCGGCGCGGATCTCCTTGCGGTCGGCGCGGTTGTCCCAGCTCAGGTAGAGCCCGCTCTCCCAGGATGACAGGATCCGCTGCGCGAGCGTCGTCTTGCCCACCTGGCGCGGCCCGGCGACGAAGACCATCTTGGCTTCGAGGTCCTCGCGGATGGGAGCTTCCAGATAGCGCGGCTTGTCCACCCGGCTGATTTTGACACAAGGCAAAAAAAGTCGTGACTTTTTTTGCCTACGGGTGAAAAATGCCGGGCGCTCCCGAGCTGCTCGCCGCCGCCTGCGGCACCATGCCGGCGCAGGATAGAATCCCCTCCCGGTTGAGTTGACCTTTCCGGAGGAGACCCCTCATGCCCGAGACCATCCTGGTGGAACGCGAAGGCCGCGTCGCCATCCTGACGATCAACCGTCCCGACAAGCTCAATGCCCTGAACCAGCAGGTGCGGGACGAGATGCTGGAGATCCTCTCCGGTATCGAGACCAACGACGCAGTGGGCGTCGTCGTCATCACCGGCGCCGGCGAGAAGTCGTTCATCGCCGGCGCCGACATCGGCGAGTTCGCCGGCCGCACCCCCTTCGACCAGCGGCACGCCATGCGCAGCCCGCGGGTGTTCGACGCCATGGCGAGCTTCCCGAAACCGGTCATCGCCATGATCAACGGCTTCTGCCTCGGCGGCGGCTGCGAGCTGGCGATGTCATGCGACATCCGCATCGCCTCCGAGAAGGCGCGCTTCGGCCAGCCGGAGATCAACCTCGGCCTGATCCCGGGCGGCAGCGGCACGCAGCGGCTCCCTCGGCTCGTGGGGATGGGCCATGCCATGCGGCTCATCCTGACGGGCGACATGATCGGCGCCGCCGAGGCCCAGTCGATTGGCCTCGTCGAGCTGGTCGTCCCGGCCGAGGAGCTGCGGGCGAAGACCCTGGAGCTGGCGAACAAGATCGCCGCCAAGAGCCCGCTCACCTTGAAGGTCGCCAAGGAGGCGATGCGGGCGAGCGAGCGGCTGTCCATCGAGGACGGCCTCGCCTACGAGCGCGACCTCTTCTGCCTCTGCTTCTCCTCGGCCGACAAGGAGGAGGGGGTCAAGGCGTTCCTGGAGAAGCGGCCGGCCGCCTGGCAGGGGCGCTGAACGCCATGGCCGCTCCGCACGAGGACCTGCTGGCGCTGCGCTCCGAGTTCCCGATCCTCGAGCGCACCACCTACCTCATCAACAACTCCCTTGGCGCCATGCCGCGGGCCGTCCACGACGAGTTGGCGATCTTCGCCCGCGAGTGGGAGGAGCGCGGCGTGCGCGCCTGGCACGAGGGGTGGTGGGAGATGGCGGTCGAGACGGGCGACCTGCTGGCGCCGCTGCTCGGGGTGCGCCCCGGCTCGATCGCCATGCACCAGAACGTGGCGGTGGCGATGGCCCTCTTCCTCTCCGCCGTCGATTACGCCCCGGCGCGCAACCGCATCGTCTATACCGAGCTCAACTTCCCCAACGTCATGTACCTGCTCCAGGGCGAGCGGCGCAAGGGCGCCGAGATCGTGGTGGTGCCGTCGGACGACGGCATCGGCGTGCCCACCGAGCGGCTGCTCGCGGCCATCGACGAGCGGACGCGCCTGGTGCCGATCTCCCACACCCTCTTCCGCAGCGCCTTCGTGCAGGACGCCGAGGCCGTCGCCCGCCGCTGCCGCGAGGTGGGAGCCACGCTGCTGCTCGACGTCTACCAGTCGGCCGGCGTGATGCCGGTGGAGTTGGAGGCGTGGGGGGTGCACGCCGCGGTGGGCGGCTCGGTGAAGTGGCTCTGCGGCGGTCCCGGCGCCGGCTTCCTGTGGGTGAATCCGTTGATCGCGGACACCCTGGAGCCCGCCTTCACCGGCTGGATGGCGGACGAGGAGCCCTTCGCCTTCCGGCCCGGCGCCATCCGCTACGCGCACGGCGCCTGGCGGTATCTGACCGGCACGCCGAACATCCCCGCCCTCTACTCCTGCCGCGCGGGTTACAGGATTGTCGCCGGGGTGGGAGCGAAGAAGATCCGCGAGCGCTCCCTCGCCCTAACCTCCTACCTGCTCGACCTCGCAACGGACGCCGGTTTCGAGGTCCGCACGCCGCGCGATCCCAAACATCGCGGCGGCACCGTCTCCGTCTGGCATCCCGAAGCCGAGCGTCTCTGCCACGAGCTGATCGCGCGCGAGATCCTCTGCGATTACCGTCCGAACGCGGGCATCCGCCTCTCGCCGCACTTCTACAACACGGAGGCGGAGCTGGAGCGGGCGATCGGGACCCTTCGCGAACTGGCCTTTTCCGGAGGGCGCACCTCGGCCGCACGGCATAGCCCTCTCTAACTCGTCTCGTGAGTCCCCTCAGTGAAAAAGTCAGTCTTCCCGCCGCCGCTCCTGGCACACCTCGACCGTAGGGCCGCCGGTAACCTTCTATCCCTTGCGCGCCAGTTAAGATCCGGCGACTCAGCCTTCTTCTTGGGCGCTGGCGTTTCTGCGTCGGCGGGAGTGCCAGCCTGGAGGGACCTCCTCCATCGAATCGCAGCTACATTTTTCTATCACTGGGAATATGACATCGAAGCCGGGTACGCAGAGCCAAACAAGGCTCCAACTGGCCTCTCTATAGCCTTTTGGGACGATATCTTCTGGAGCGACTCGGCGCTGGCAGCGGCTGAAGCGGTCGGACACGAAGATGCGCTGTTTGTTGCGCAGCAGCTTAAAAACTGCATAGACGAGCGGAACTGGCAATACCTTCTCCGTAAGCTCATCTACGGCGACGACGCTACGGGCTATACAACGGGCCCGTCACCACTTATAAGCACGCTATGCGCGCTTATAAGAGCGTGCATCCCTGCAGCAATCATCAACTACAACTACGACGATCTCGTCGAGCAAGAACTCAGGCGGAGCGGTTACGCCTTTGTGCCAATCTGGAAAGGTCGGTGGTCTCCTTCAACTACAGCTACCCCGGTCTTTCATCCTCACGGTTATTTGCCGCTTGGCGGTGGTCCGAGCACATCGGTAATCCTGGGAGAAAGTGAGTATCAACAGGAGGCGACCGAGCCTTACGCGTGGTCAAATCTCATTCAACTGCAGTTCCTGAACTCGCATTGTTGTATCTTCGTAGGCCATTCCCTCATTGATCCAAATGTACGTCGGCTGCTTCGAATCGCTTCCTCCGTTCCGGGGGCCCAAAGACGCTACGCTTTCTTGCCGTCGGCATCGGACCCAGATCGTTTTGAAACAATGCGCCAGTCGCTTTTTGATAACGATCTCAACCGCCTAGGTGTAAGGCCGATCCGATTCCCAGCAGGCTCCTTGCGCGACCCTCAGTTTGACGAACTTCCAAGATTGCTTAGCATTCTCGTTGCCGGGATAACAAACCCGGCGGCGTTCTGGGAAGGCGCCTAGTATTTAGCGGCGTTAATTGGCGCTATAATAGCCGGTATGCGACCGGCAGCGAGAATCGTGTTGAGCTCGGAGGAGCGAGCGACCCTTGAGCAGTGGGCGCGGGGCGGTAAGACAGAG
>Ga0126376_10002502_pt1 | contig 10423 bp, 7 predicted proteins | sample PanSoiMetPlot_15_FD_92760 | JGI IMG/M metagenome (GOLD analysis project Ga0126376, IMG submission 92760) | Tropical forest soil microbial communities from Panama - MetaG Plot_15 | ecosystem: Environmental > Terrestrial > Soil > Tropical forest > Bulk soil | place: Panama | collected 2016-02-17 | reverse complement strand
TGAAGTCGATACCCGACGGGCATGTCCCGCTGGTGCCACCGGAGCCGCCCGAGCCACTCGAGCCACCGGTGCCGCCGGAGCCGCCCGTGCGGCCGCCCATTCCAGCCGAGCCGCCGGAGCCGCCCGCACCGCTAGAGCCGCCCGAGCCGCCGGAGCCGCCCGAGCCGCCGGCCCCGCCCGACCCGCCCGAGCCGCCGGTGCCGCCCGAGCCGCCCGCGCCCCCCCGGCTGCCCATTCCGCCCGTGCCGCCGCTGCCCCCGCCACCGTTCAGGTCCTGACAGGTGGCGCCGCGACTCGAGTCGATCACACAGTGCTTGCCCTGGGCGGTGCAATTGACGCTGCGCAGAGAGTTGGAAGCGAGATCGCACACCACGGCCGACTCGCCCATCGCCGTGATATGACACTCACCGCGCTGGGGTACACCCATGCAACCCATCGCGGTGCCGCCGCCACCCGGGTTCGGCGGTGGTGGCTTGCTGCTGCCATCACTGCCGGTGCTGCTGTTCTCACCCGACGCGCAGGCCAAGGCTATCGCCAGAAGGGCAAACCACCGGGCATTTTTCATGACGTGGCCTGACGGGCAAGATTCATTCCGCGCGCGCGTCGAAACTTGTTGTCAGCCCGAAATATTTTGATTTTGAACGGCTTACATTATGAGCCAGGTTCAGTGTCGTGAGCTGCCTAGCGACATCCGGCCCCAGCCAAGTGGCTTCTCGGGTGGTCAGTCGGCGCAAGCCCCGGGTCTGCAGCACCCACCTTACTTGTTGAGCTGGTCCAGCGCGTCCGAGACGGCCGTGCCCAGACAGTGCACGTTCTTCAGCTTGTTCAGCGCGTCGCGGGCGCGCGCGTAATGGAGGCGCCCGAGCTTCTCCACCGCGCGCTTTTTCTCCACGCAGGTCTTGGCCACCTCGAGCTCGCGCAGGGCGGCGGGACCGTACAGGGTCTTGTCGGCGACTGCGACCACTTCGATGATCTGAACTGCGTTCTCGATCCGCGCCACCGTCGGCGCATCCTTGATGCAGTGCGAGAGCAGCCCGACCGTCTCGTCGGGGCCGAAGTGTTTCGTGAAGAACTCCCGGGCCAGCTCGCGCTCCCGGGTGTCGATCGCGTCGCACACGTCTTTGCGGAAGGCACGCTCCTGCTTGAGGCCCGGATCGAGCGCAAAGCCCTTGCCCCATTCCTCGAACGCATCCTTGCGGTATTGAGATCCTTCGAGATAGACGTCGCCCAGCCGGACGTGCGCCCAACCGTCCTGCTTGTTGGTGGCGGACATCTTCCGAAGCGCGGCGGCGGCTTCCTTATGCTGACCCGACGCGATGAGCTTCTCCACCGCGCTACGGATGTCGGCGGTGGGGGGTGGGGGCGCGCGGTGCGCGGGCGCGGGCGGGATCTGGTCGATCGCGCGCGGCGGCCCTGGCGCCGCGGCGGCGTCGGGAACGGCTTTCGGCTCGGGGGCGGCGTCGGGTGGCGCCGCGCGCACGCTCGTGGCCGCATCCATGGGCAGGGCCGGGACCGGCGTGCCCCGCGAGGCGGTCACAGCCGGCGCTGCGTCGGGCGTTACGAACCAGGGCTCTTCGCTGCCATGGCCGAAGGGGGCCAGCTTGACCATGCGCGCGCGCAGGGCCGCGAAGTGTGCGCGCGCCACCAGAGCTCCGGCCGCGCCCAGCGCGATGCACGACAGCGCCGCGAACGCCAGGATCTTGCGCCGTGGCCGCGCCTTGTAGACGGTGGGCGTGGAGGTCTGCTGACCCTCGGGTGTGTCGTCGAGCGCGCGCTGGAATTCGGTCGCGTCCTGGTACCGATCCTCGGGCCGCTTCTCGAGTGCCCGCATGATGACCTGCTCGAGCGCCTCGCTGATGTGCGCGCCCGGCGCCAGCTTGCGCGGCGAAACCGGCGGCCGATTGATGTGCATGGCCAGAAGCTGCGCGGTATCGTCGGCATAGAAGGGCCGCTTGCCCGTGCACAGCGTGTACAGGATCACCCCGGCCGAGTAGATGTCGGTGCGCTTGTCGACCTTCTTGCCGCCCGCCTGCTCGGGCGACATGTAGCTGGGCGTGCCGGCCACGAAGCCGATCGCGGTCAGCGTACGTTCCGGGGGCGACCCGCCTTCGCCGCTCAGCCGCGCCAGGCCGAAGTCCAGGATCTTGACCATGGCCTCGGTCCCGGTCATCTCGACCAGCATGATGTTGCTCATCTTGAGGTCGCGGTGGATGACGCCGCGCGCGTGCGCGTGCGCCAGGCCCATCAGCACCTGCCGCATCAGCCCCACCGCCTTGGTCGGGGTCACGTCGGCCGGATCCAGGTCGGTGAGCGACCGGCCCTGGATGAACTCCATCACAATGTAGGGCCGCCTTCTGTACACCCCGAAGTCGAGGATGGAGACACAGTGGATGTGATGCAGGCGGCTGATCGCCTTGGCCTCGCGCTCGAAGCGCGCCACCATTTCTTTGGACTCGGCCACGGTCTCGTGCAGGAACTTGAGCGCCACCTGCTTGCCCAGCTGCACGCGCTCGCCCCGGTAGACCGCGCCCATGCCGCCGGTGCCCAGCTGCTCGAGCACGTGCCACCTTTTGTCCACAGTCGCGCCGATCAGGGCATCGCCCTTCTTCGCGCGGGTGGTGTTGGGCTTCTTCGCCATGGTGGTGGGCCCCGCTTGGGGCAGGCTCCGAGTATAGCAAACCCGCGCTGCCACAAGCATCGGGGCCGGCTTTCACGCGCTCCGCGGTCGGACGTAAGATAGCGCGGATGGAGGCGCTCCTCTTTTGGCTCGTGCTCGGGCTTGCGCTCGGCGCCGGAGTCGTGTGGGCGCGCGGCCTGCGGGCCTGGGCGAGCGCCGGGGCGGTGCTGCTGGCGGTGGCCAGCGGGGGCGGACAGGCGGCGGTGCGCGCGGCCCGTGGGCGGCGCGAAGCCGCCGAGCGCGAGCTCCACGCGGCTCTACCGGCCCCGCGACAGGCGGGCGGATATGTCTCGTCCGACGCCTGCCGCGCCTGCCATCCGGCGCCCTATGCGAGCTGGCATCGGACCTTCCATCGCACGATGACGCAAGCGGCCACGGCGGCCGCGGTCCGGGGCAACTTCGACGGTCAGACGCTCCACGCAGACGGCCAGCGCTTCCTGCTTTGGCGGCGCGGCGACCAGTTTGGCGTGCGCACGCCCGACCGGGGCGAGCAGCGGATCGACATGGTGACCGGCTCGCACCACATGCAGGTGTACTGGCTGCCCGCGGGCGCCGGCAACGCGCAGCACGATCTGCCGTTCACCTACCTGCTCGAGGATCGGCGCTGGGTGGCGCGCCGAGACGCGTTTCTGCTGGATCCGGAGCTGCCCAAGCTCGCGGACACATGGAACCGGAACTGTATCGAGTGCCACTCGACGGCCGGCCAGCCGCGCATCGAGCCCGGCTCGGGGGTGCCCGCAAGCCGGGTGGCCGAGCTCGGCATCGGATGCGAGGCCTGCCACGGTCCGGGCGCGGATCACATCGCGGCCAACCGGAGCCCGCTGCGCCGCTTCGGGCGCCATGCGGCCGCCGGCTCCGCTGCCGCCGCTCCGACCGCGGATCCCACCATCTCGAACCCGGCACGTCTGGGCGCGCGCGCCGCCTCCGAGGTGTGCGGGCAGTGTCACGGCATCGGCTGCAATCTCGACGATTGGCCGCAGGGCGGCCTGCGCTACCGGCCGGGCCAGGACCTCGAGCAGTTTCGGCCCCTGGTTCGCGCGGCCACGCTCGCGAGCGGCCCCTGCCGGCGCCCGATCGCGGCCCAGCCCGGGTTTGCGGCCAGTCGCTACTGGCGCGACGGCATGGTGCGCGTGTCGGGCCGCGAGTACAGCGCGCTTCACGAGTCGCGCTGCTTTCGCGGCGGCCATCTTTCGTGCCAGAGCTGTCACTCGATGCACGCCAGCGATCCGGACGATCAGATCGCTTCAGGCCGGGACGGCGACGGAGCCTGCCTGTCCTGCCATCCCTCGTACGGCGCCGACCTTTTGGCGCACACGCATCACCGCGCGGCCTCGCCGGGCAGCCGCTGCCAGAACTGCCACATGCCGTACACGACCTATGGTCTGCTCAAAGCCATCCGGAGCCATCTCATCGACAGCCCGAGCGTTCACGCCACCTTGATGACCGGGCGCCCCGACGCGTGCAGCCTGTGCCATCTCGATCGCACGCTGGCATGGACCGCAGCCGCGCTGGCGCGCTGGTACGGCCAGCCGGTACCGAATCTGTCGGCAGAGCAGCGCCAGGTGCCGGCGGCCGTGTTGCACCTTTTGCGGGGCGACGCCGGGCAGCGTGCGCTGGCCGCCTACAGCATGGGTTGGTCGGACGCGCTCCTGGCTTCGGGCAGCGACTGGGAGGCGCCGCTTCTGGCGCAGCGGCTCGACGACCCCTATGCGGCCGTCCGCTACCTGGCTTATCGCTCGCTCAGGCGGCTGCCCGGATTCGCGGCCTTCTCGTACGATTTCGTGGGGGCGCCCGCCGAGCGCGCGGCCGCGCGGGCGCGTGCGCTCGCAACCGTTCGGGCGGGCCCGGGCCGCCTGGCGCTACCCACAGAGCAGATGGAAGCGCTCGAGCGCGCGCGCGACAATCGCAGCATGTTCCTGGCCGAATGACATGACGAGCCCGCCCGCAGATCCGCTCGCGCTGCGCCACCTGCGCCTGGGCTGGGTCCTGGTGCTCGTGTCGAGCGCGCTCGGGCTCGCGCTGGAAACGCTGCACGGGTTCAAGGTGCAGTGGTACCTGGGCATCGTGGCCGAGCCGCGCCGGCTCATGTGGACGTTGGCGCACGCGCACGGCACGCTGCTGGGCCTCTTGAATCTGGCGCTCGCGGTCACCCTGCGCGTGCTGCCGGACGAGTCGCCGCGCCTGGCCGCGCTGGCGTCGGCATCGCTTTCTGCCGCGAGCATCCTGATCCCGAGTGGATTCTGGCTGGGCGGGCTCTACGTCCAGGGCGGGGATCCGGGGCTGGGCTCGCTTCTGGTCCCGCTGGGGGGCCTGCTGCTTCTTTTCGCGCTGGCACTGATTGTGCGGCGCGCGCTGCGGCGCCAGCGGCGCTGACCGATCCTACCGTCTGCCGGAGCTCTCGAGCGGTACGCCCGTGCGCTCGATGAAATCGTCGATACGACGCGCGCCCAAAAACGGCCCCCAGCCCGACTGCGTGCGCAGGGCCTCCAGCGAGCGGACGGTGAAGGCGACCTCGCGTTCGAGGTGACCGACCCGATGATCCATGATCAAGCGGGCGACCGTGGGCACGAAGCCGCTCATCCGCTGGCGCAGCTCGCGCGCCTCCGCCAGCTGCTGCTGGAGCAGGGTCCGTCGGCGCGCCAGCATCTTGAGCACCGTGCGCCGATCGAGCAGCCAGGCCCCGGCCAGGAACAGGTCGAGGTCGAAGTAGGTGGCGTCGGGAGCGGCGCCCAGCTCGCCCAGCACGATGCGCACGCGTCGTCGCCCGGCCGCGGTGAGCGCATAGACGCGCCGCCGGGCCTGGCCATTCGCGCGGGCAGCCTGCCGGCGGATGAAGCCGCGCCGCTCGAGGCGGGCCAGCGCCGCATACAAGTGACCATGCTCACACTTGGCCCACCAGCGAACGTGCTTGTACCGCAGCTCGAGCTTCAGATCGTAGCCGTGCATGGGCGTGCGGGCGAGGGAGGACAGGATGAGCACTTCCATGCGCGAGGGAGCGTCTGGATTGCGCGCCATGACGCCCGAGAGTCTACCCAAGCCGGGCCCCTTCCCGCAAAAGTCAATCATTGACTATGAGGAGCCAGAGGAGTACGGTCCCGCTGAAGCGAAGGAGGCCCCATGAAGCCGACCGCTTTGATCCTGACCTTGTGCCTTGCTGCTTGTGCTGCCCCCGACACAACCCAGGCCCCGGCGGACGCGATGTCTTCGCGCCCCCCGGCCGACGCGCGCACCGGTCCCTCGGCCGATGCCGAGCCCCCGCCCGACGCGGGCGCGCCGGCGCCCGATGCCGGCCTGCCCATGCCCGATGCGCAGGTGCGGCCGGTCCAAGACCCCGCGCAGCCGGGACCCTATGCCGCCGGCGTGCGCACCGTGATGATGACCGATCCGTCGCGCAATCGCAGCTTCGCGGTCGACGTGTGGTATCCGGCCGCCTCGAGCTCGTCCGGTCAGGCCAACCAGTACCGCCTGGAGGTGTTCGGGCTCGCGCTGGCGAGCCTGCCCAGCCCCGCCCGGCGCGACGCCGAGCCGGCCGCGGGCGCGCCCTGGCCGCTGGTTCTGTTCTCACACGGCTTCGGCGGCATACGCTTTCAATCGTTTTTCCTGACCGAGCACCTGGCCAGCCACGGCTTCGTGGTGGCGGCGCCCGATCATCCCGGAAACACGCTCGCCGACGTCTTCTTCGGGGGCGGGAACGCCCTCCAATCGGCGATCGATCGCCCGCTCGACCTCGCGTTCGTCCTCGATCAGATGATCGCCGGCAGCGCGGGTGTCCCGCTCACCGTCGATCCCACGCGGGTGGCGGCCACCGGCCACTCGTTCGGTGGCTACACCGCGCTTAAGGTGGCACAGCAGGACCCACGCATCCGGATCGTCTTTCCAATGGCGCCCGGCTTCCGCATGGGCGCCACGCCCGATTTCGTGGCCAACCTGCTCCGGCCCATCGCCCTCTTCGGCGGCAGCCTCGATCACACCTGTCCCTTCGACGACAATCAGCGCCGGCCCTACGATCTGGCAGCGCCCCCCAAGTTCCTGGTCGAGGTCATGGGCGCTGGCCACCTCGACTTCTCGGATCTGTGCGAGGTGCCGATCGCGGTCGCGTTCATCCGCGACGGCTGCAACGCGCAGAACATCGATCCGACGCTCGTGCGCGCGCGCGTGGCCACGCTGTCGGCTGCCTTCACACTGCGCTTTCTGCTGGGCGACCCCCGCTACGACGCCTATCTGGACCCCGCCTATGTGACCGGGCTGGGCAATCTCCAGTACTGGCACGCCCCCTGAAAAACCAGCAGCGGCCCCTGTCGACAGGCGCTCACTTCTGAGCCAGGATCCGAGCATGCGCGAAAAGATCCAGGTGGGGTACCAGGCCTTCGTGTCCGATGGCGGCGAGGAATTTGGCGCGGTCCGCGAGGTGTCCGCCAAAGGGCTGGTCGTGTATGTCGAGAACGCGGGCGATTTCCTGGTCCCGCTGGACGCCGTCCAGGCGGTACATTCACAAAAGGTCATCTTCAAGCGCGAACGGCTCGATCCGCGCCTGCGTGAAGCGATCGGCCACGCCCACGACGCAGAGGAGTCCTGACCCGACCCATTTCGCTGCGGTCGCCGGCCGGGCGGAGGATGGGCCTGGCCTGTGGTACTCTGGATGGATCCGATGGCGCAGAGCGATTACAAGGACGATGCCACCGCACCCAAGACACGCGACCAGGTGCGGGCCGGCACGCTGCGGCTGCGCATCATTGGAGAAAACTGGTTTCGCACGGCTGCCCTGCCGGAGCGTGGCATGCTCGTGCTCGGCCGCGGGCCCGAGGCCGACATCCGAATTGACGATCCCTCGATCTCGCGTCGCCATGCGGTCCTGCACATAGGACCCGAGCTGCGCATCGAGGACCTGGGCAGTGTCAACGGGACCCGGGTCGGCGACCAAAAGCTCGACTCGCAGGAAAGCATCACCTTTTCGCTGGGCGAGCTGATCGAGCTGGGCTCGGTGATGCTCTTGGTGCAGCGCGGCTTGTCCGAGGAGCGGCCGCGCCGCATCTTCACGCACGACTACTTCGAGTCGCGCCTGGAGGAGGAGTGCGCGCGCGCGGCCCTCGGCAGCCGCTCGTTCGCCGTCCTGTTCCTGCGGAGCGAGGTCGCGCAGGCCGGCACGCTGCTGGCGCTGCTGGCTCAGATCGTCGATCCCACGGACGTCATCGCCACCTATGGCCCGGGCCAGATCGAGGCCCTGGTCACCGACGTCGAAGCCGACCAGGCGGCGACGATCGTGGCGCGCTTGCGGGAGGGCGCCGCAAGGCTGCGCGCGACGGCGCGGGTCGATCTGGCGTTGTTTCCCCGGGATGCCCGAACTCCGGAAGCGCTGCTCGCACGCGCCCGCGCCGGCGACGCAGATTCGGCAGCAGATGCGGTGACCCCGCCGGCGGGCGTCACCTCCGATGCGATGGCGCAGCTGCATCGGCTGGTGGATCGCATTGCAGCCAGCAGCATCACGGTCTTGCTGCTGGGCGAGACCGGGGTCGGCAAGGACGTGATGGCGCAGTCGATTCATGCCCGCTCGCCGCGCGCGCAGAAGCCCTTTCTGCGCCTCAACTGCGCGGCGCTGCCCGAATCGCTGGTCGAGAGCGAGCTGTTCGGGCACGAGCGCGGGGCCTTCACCGGCGCCACCCAGCCCAAGCCCGGCCTGCTCGAGGCCGCGCAGGGCGGCACCGTGCTGCTCGACGAGGTTGGTGAGCTTCCGCTGCCACTGCAGGCCAAGCTCCTGCGCGTGTTCGAGGAGCAGCACGTCCTGCGTGTGGGCGCGCTGAACCCGCGCTCCATCGACGTGCGCTTCATCGCCGCCACCAATCGCGATCTGGAGGCGGCCGTGCAGCGGGGAGTCTTCCGGCAGGATCTCTATTTCCGACTGAACGGCGTGTCGCTGCTGATTCCGCCGCTGCGCGAGCGGGTCCGGGAGATCGAGCCGCTGGCGCGCCGCTTCATCGCCGAAGCCTGCGAACGCGAAGGACGGTCGTCCCAGCCCGAGCTGTCCGAAGAGGCGCTGCAGCGGCTTCTGGCCTACCCCTGGCCCGGCAACATTCGAGAGCTGCGCAATGTGATCGATCGGGCGGTGCTGCTCTGCACCGGCGACCGCATCACGACGGAGCAACTGCCCCGCGACAAGATGAACGCGGTGAGCGCGCTGCCGGCCCCGCCCGCGAGCGTGGACAGCGCAGATGTGGACGGCGCAGATGACGACGAGCCCGAGCGCGAGCGCATCCTACAGGTGTTGGCGCAGTGCGGGGGCAATCAGTCGCAGGCGGCCAAGCAGCTCGGCATGTCGCGCAATACGCTGCTCGCGCGTCTCGACCGTTACGGCGTGCCGCGGCCGCGCAAGCGGTGAGCGGCCTCCGCCCGCCGGCCCCGTTGGGGCGTCGGCGCCCGGGTGGGTGACGGGTCTACACGGGCATCGACCGTCGCCACCCTGCGCGTCGGCGCGGGCGGCGATTGCGAGCGTGCGCGCAGCAACTGGACCCCACCCAAAAGCACCGACGCCGCGGCTACCGACGGGACGGCGAGTCGTTGCCACCGCGCCATGGCCTTGGCTCGAGCAGATTTCGTGCCTGGAACGGGGTATGCAGGAATCTGAGAAAAATCGCAGGGCCCCGCCCCGGACCCACTCGGTTTGGGCAACTTGCGTAGGCAAGTTGCGCAAGGTTCTGCTCAAGCTGCCCACCGGGGCGCGGGCCGGCTAAAATGGTGCCGCTCGCGGGCCGCGGCCCTTGGGGCGGCTATGGACGCAATCGACGAGACTGCATTTCGCGGGACGGCACGCTTTCAGGTGGTGCGCCGGATCGGCGGCGGGGGTATGGGCATCGTGTACGAGGCGCTCGATCGCGAGCGCCACGCACGCGTGGCCCTGAAGACCCTGCGCAGGTTGGATGCGACCGCCCTCCTGCGGCTCAAGCACGAGTTTCGCGCGTTGCAGGATCTGCAGCATCCCAACCTGGTCAACCTGGGCGAGCTGATCGAGGAGGGCGGCCAGTGGTTTTTCACGATGGAGCTGGTCGAGGGCGTCGATCTCCTGACCTGGGTGAGCCCGGCGCCCCGGCCGGTGGCCGCGGATGGGCCCACGCCAGTGCGGACGCGCCCGCGGCCCGACGAGGTCACCCAGCCCGCGCCGCTGCGCCGGTTGGATCCCACCGAAGCGCGATCGACGTCAGCCGCGCCCCGTTTCGACGAGGCGCGCCTGCGCGCCGCCATGCGACAGCTCGTGCTCGGCCTGTCGGCGCTGCATGCCTTCGGCAAGGTGCACCGGGACATCAAGCCGTCCAACGTTCTGGTCGATCGGAGCGGGCGCCTGGTCTTGCTCGACTTCGGCGTGGTGTTCGAGCGCGATCGCAAGGGACACCTGACCGACAGTCAGCAGGTGATCGGAACCGCGTCGTACATGGCGCCCGAGCAGGTGTCCTCTCGGATCGTGGGCCCGGAGGCAGACTGGTACAGCATGGGCGTGGTTCTCTACGAGGCGCTGACCGGCCGTCTGCCGTTCGAGGGCGGGGTGGTGGCAGTCCTGCTCGACAAACAGGGCTTCGAGCCGCCGCCGCCCAGCACGCTTGCGCCCGGCGTGCCGGACGACCTCGATCTTTTGTGCAGCGACCTTCTGCGCACCGACCCCCGCCTGCGTCCGTCGGGGCCGGAGGTGCTCCGGCGTCTGGGGGCGGCCGGCGAGGGGCCGGCCCTGATGCCCGCGCTGCCGACGGTGGGGCTGCCGTC
>Ga0126376_10002501_pt1 | contig 10425 bp, 20 predicted proteins | sample PanSoiMetPlot_15_FD_92760 | JGI IMG/M metagenome (GOLD analysis project Ga0126376, IMG submission 92760) | Tropical forest soil microbial communities from Panama - MetaG Plot_15 | ecosystem: Environmental > Terrestrial > Soil > Tropical forest > Bulk soil | place: Panama | collected 2016-02-17 | reverse complement strand
GAGTCCAGCCCATATCGGGTTAGCCATTTTCGCGGTACCTATCGACTGTGCCAGCTTGCCATAGATACTGTTCAGTCCTAGTTTCAGGACCATTCCCTTCGTTGACTTACCCAGGGTTTTACGGTACCGGTATACCCCGGGCACGAACCGGAACGGGTCACAGTCGCAGCACTTCACATACTGCCATCCATCACCGACACTTTGAACACTTGTCCCAGCCCTGCTAGCCGCTCGGATCTCGACAGACCAATACCATCCCTCGCCGCGACGGGGGAATCGGATACTTCCATCGTTAAGCCGGACGGGAAGGTTATAGAGACCACCCGGTTTCCCCGGACCGTGATCGAAACGGTATCGTCCGATGCCGATCCCGCTACCAAAGTGAGGATTGACTTGCCGTCGCCATTGCCCATGTTCGAGACAGGGGAGAAGGGTGCAAGCGTAGGGGTATGCGCTGTTGCGGTCCCATTGAGTGACGGGTCCAGTGACGGGACCATGCGCGGTAATTTCGGACCTTCCGCCATAGTAAGCGGCAAGTGCCGTGCGCCAAACGGACTTAGGTACGGAAGCGAAGAGGTCATGTTCAGTACCGACCCTGTGGTGTCTGAGCATGACAGAGGCCATAGCTCCCGGACCTTGCCAGAATCGGGGTACGTAACCCGCATTAATACACACATCGCGGAATGCCTCCATAAGCTGTGCCAGTAGTTCGCACTCCAAAGCGTTGTATCTGATGTCATCCATGGTCATGGTTGTGAAGTCGGAACGGCGTTCCTTACCGGCAAGCACTAGCTCACGCTGCTTCTCCGTACCGATATCCCATATCGTTAGTGCTTTCACAAACGATGTTTGGAAGAAAGAGCCGACATCTGAGACTTCACGCCACGATGTGATACCCCGTCCCGCGATGTGTTTGCGCACTCTGAAAAACTTATGCGGAAGATAGTCGATATCGTATTCACCTAGCCGTACTGGTGAGTGGTGTTCGATACCCTTATCGTCAACCCATGCCCGTGACTCACGGTCCAGTAGCTCAGACCAGACCCGGGGCACACCCTTCAAGATCATGGTCACGTCGTAGTCAAAGAAGTAGGACACCATAACCCTGCCGGATGGCTGACGCGATAAGAAGTCGAGACAAGCGTATGCGTCAAGTCCTGCGTCATTGACGATGACGTCTGAGCCTACCCGTAACAGTTGGTAGGTATGTCTACCGTTCACGGTTCCACCCTCGCCATCGACCCCGACGAACGGGGTAACGTCAGGCAGTTTCGGAGTCACGATAATCCCTTAGCCTGTCTATCGAAGGCATAGCCTTCGGATAGGGTGCGGCGCGTAGGGCACAGTACCGGCATAATGCGGTACCGTTCACAATAGTCTCTGCTTCTCCGTTACACGGCAGACCGTTTACTTCGATGGCCGCATAATCCGCTACGTCTCTCACGTCCAGCGGAACAGGTATTGAACCCGGCTTGCCGTAATGAACACCACTAACCATACCGGCTGACCGTTGCCGTGCCTGGATGAAGTTTGCACATAGGAGTATCATTCGTGATCCTCGCTTACCGGGGAGAACCGGGTAGGAGTACCGACTGTGTATATGCCTTCCGTGCTGTGCTTCCATACATGGTTCGATAGTCTTCCGATTGACATACGGAGTCCGGTCAAGGATGTGCGTAGCCGTACTACCTGACGGATCAGATGCACGGTACCGATCACGTCAAGTCCGACGGCTATTGCGATTGCCCACCACATCGGTTATGCCTCCACGCATCGCACGGTCACGGTAAAGAATCCATTAAGCAGTCCCTCAGCGATAGCCCGGGGGGGGAACTCGACTAGACCTGACGGAATGTCTGTTGGCTGACAGAACACGACGCCTGGTCGATCAACGCTCGTGGATACCGGGCTACGGTTGATCAGTAGCCCCAGCCGGTACGCTTTCCAGTTAGGATAGAAGTCTGTCAGTTGAGAGACTGTGACAACCACTTCGTTTGTCGGGTTTTCGAGTGCGCCCAGCGATATCCAGCACGGCGGTTCATCATCGGCAAACGTCCAAAATTGTGCCCGGGAGAATGCCTTCATGTCTCGTAGTACCTGAAACTCTAATCTCACAACGTCTCCTAGTGATACCAGTAGAATGCCGAGGGGAGATCGGACCGGATACGGGTCCGCCCATTCCACCATCGACCCGTGTACGTGCTAGCGGTAGCGGTACCCCCGGCAGAATGCCCTGTGGCCCTGTATTCTTGTGTGTGCTGTTCCTTCGCTGTCAACAGTCGGTCGATAGCAGCCATCGACATGCCCTGTGCGATAGCCTCCCGGATAACCTCCCGACCGGATACCCCTTCGGGAAGTGATCCCCGGTCAGCCTTGCGGGCTAGCCGTTCGAATCGTTCGGAGCCTCGACCGGGGAGTCTGGCGTGCCCGCGTGCTGTAGAGAGTGACGCACCCGACTCGTACTTTTCCCTCGCACCAGAACCTAGTTTTCGGGATAGCCTTTCCCGATAGGCTTCTGATAGCCGTTCCCACCCTTTACGGGCCACATACGCTGTCCCTTCCCCCAAGCGGATAAGACACAGGGAATGCCCGAACCGCTATATGATCGGGCATTCCCTGTGGGAATGCGTCCCGACTAGAAGTCGAGATAGAAGGTGGTCGCGTCGATGTCGCTACCCTTCGCGTCTTGCACCTGATAATCTGAGCGCCGCAAACCCTTCTTCACGAAGATAATGCGCTTGTCCCCGGTTCGGGCGCGTTCCGCCATGATGTCCCGCATCTGCCGCAGAATACCCGTCGACCCATCATTGATGATCGCTTTCAGGTTACCTTCGGCGACGCAGGTGAGGGAAACGAAGTCGCCCATCTTGCCACGATTAAACCGCGCATCAATGATGTAGAACGGTCGGCCGACAAGCGGAGTCTTATCCTCCACCGTGAACCCGGTTCCGTATTCGTTGGTGGCATCGGCTGTGTCTTGTGCTGCCAGATCATCGAATGAAATGGACCGTAGAACATGGTCCGGGACAGAGGGGAGGTTCGACCCTGCGACCTCGACTTCCTGGCCAGCGTCCAACAATTCAGAGTCGGACATGATCTCGGATACGGCGTCGGGATTCGCCTTGCGTTGTGCCATCTGTGCTGTGTCCTTCCTATGTGGACAGTGCTGCCCGGGTGCCCCGGGGTACCACTCAGCGTACCGCCACCGACCATGATCAATAAACCGGGGTCTGGTGTCGTTTCACGCAGATGGCGCATCATCGATTGACGTCAATAAAGGGTGGTGGCCTGGTATGATGGTGGCAAGGCTGATCCCCCGGTTCCTGTGCTGGCCGCGTGTGCTGATCGCCCCGGGCGACCCCGGGTGCGGACGGGAGAACCGCACCCGGGGACCGCTCCACACATCCGATAACCGTTCCGATAGGAGACCCGACAATGGGTGAGCCAACCCCCGACACTGACACCACCACCGAACCCGCTGACGATAGCGCCGACGAATCTTCGGAGGATGATGAGACAGCGGCTAGGGTGTCGATTGCCGCAGACGCTAAAGCGGCGCTGAGTGACCTCATCAAGTACACGCGGGTTCCGACCGAGGGACAAGCGCGTGCGCTGGAATCGGCGCTTCACGCTCTTGTGGATGCTGTTCTGTAATGGATAGTGAATCGCGTGGGTTTCTCTCCCCGTTCCTTTCCGACCGGAACGGGGAGGCAGACTCGTCTCCCGAATCGTCGGACGAATTCTCTCCCGATTACGGCACACCCCCAACGGTTGACCTTTCCTACCCCGACGAAGGTGAATGGGTTCCCTTTGTCGAGCCGGACTCCTCGCACCCTCTGATCACCGATGCCGAGATCACCGAGGCAATCTCCCCCCGGGAGGGGGAGTGTGGTTGTCATGATGATTATGGGGTGGCTTTGGAGCGTTTGACTGGGCGGATGGATGCTGTTGTGGCTCAGTTCAACACGGTCGGGGCGCAGGTTCAGTTTTTGACTGATGGGGTTCAGGCTGTTGTGGCGACGTTCCTGTCTCTACAGAGGGACTTGGAGTCCATGTCGGTGACGGATAAGATCAGCACTCTTAGGAAGGCTTTTGGTAATGGCGACTGACAATACCCCTCCGGACACGGACGAAGAATCGAAGATGTTCGCTACTCTCGATAAGTATTTCGATAGGCGTGACGCGAAGTATCAGAAGGAACATGAGGAAGCTATCGCAGCGGCGAAAGCTGATGCCGCGAACCGGAAGCCCAAAGGGCTACTGGAAATGCTTTTCGGCAAGGTTGAATCGACCGACTGATGACTGCCCCGCCACTTGACATTATCGACTTCGATGCGGCCGATGGATTCACGCCTACCCTCGACACACCACCCGAACCGTCGGAGGGTGGCGACCTATGGTGTGAAACCGGTAACCACTACTTCACGCACACAGGGCGCGGCCGTAAGCCACGTAACTGCCCCGATCATCGGACCCGCGCCGGTAAGCCTTCTCAGTCGCGGGACCGGAAAGTCGCGGAAATAGAGAATGACCTAGCGGGTCTTATCGCTATGGTCGGCGCATCGTCGGCGGCATTGACTCCGGTTACCGGGATGGTATTGGTCGACCGGTCACCGATCACAGCTAACGCTATCGTCGCTGTGTGCCGGGACAACCCACGGGCTATGGCTATCCTTGCCAAGATATCGAAGGTTGCCCCGGGTGCCGTCATCGGTCAGACAGTCGGGATGATGGTGGTGGGTATCGGAGTCGATACCGGGAAGCTGGAACCGGAACATCCAGCGGTGCAACTTACAGGGGTGGCTCAGTATGTGAAGACATTCCAGGAGTCACAGTCTCGGATGGCGTCTGTTCATCCGATGCCGTCCCGCTTCGAGCCGGTAGCGTGACGCCGTGCCCGTTGACCCGATCAATCTCGAAACGGTGTCGTGGGAAGTGACCCGGCAAAGGATTGATAAATACTGGGTGGCGAAGGACAACCCACATCATTCGGTGATCGGGTTGACGGGTAGCGGCAAGTCGTATCTAGTCCGGCATGGCATCCTGGACATGGCCAAGTACGACAAAGTGCTGATCATCGACGTTAAAGGTGATGACCCTACCCTGCGTGGATTGGGTAAGCCGGTACGGGCTATCCCCCACGCCGCCATCCGAGGGTCTCGGAAATGGTTGGAGGAACCGCGCCCCAAAGATGATTGGTACCGTCTTCTGGTACATGAGGATGTGGCTATCGCGCGGCGTCAAGTAGATCGCGCTTTGCGTACCGTCTGGGGCGAGGGGCATTGGATCATCTATATCGATGAACTTCGAGCGTTCGTGGATGCCCCTGCGAATATGGGTTTGGGTATGCGCGGATGGTGGAATGTGCTCATGCTACGCGGACGGTCCAAGGGTGTAAGCCTTATCAATGCCACCCAGGAACCCGCTTGGGTTCCGTCCGCGTTCTATACCCAGCCGTCGTTCCTTTGGATCGGACGGGTAGAGGATGAGCGTGCGCATAAGCGTATCGCAGAGGTAGGCGCGTCTCGCGGTCTGGCATTGGCACTGCCGAATGTCCCTCGCCGTAAGTTTTTGTATACGGACGGGCTAGAGGATCGGCGTGTGTTCCACTTGACCGGACTGTGACGATGTGAGATAATGGGTATCGACATCCACCGATATGTGAGGGGAGGTCACCACAGGTGAACCGGGTCATGGCCGTAGGACTGTTCATCGGGGCAGTAGTCTCGGCTGAGATCGTGTGGCATTTCGCGTGGAGAGCGTTTTCCGCTCGCCATCCCGATAACGCTGCCGTGCAAGGTTTGGCGTCAGTCATCTCCTAAGAGAGAGGGGAGACCCGATAGCCGGGTCAATGGGTACATTGCAAGTCGCTAACCCGTCCATGGGAACGGTTAGCAGGATTCCACAAACCACTATCGCTCCTGGGTCATCGTCGGGTGATATGCCGTTCACTCGGCAGTCTCGACAGATGCAGATTCTTGGCCCGTCGCTTGCGGGTCTCGCGGTCGGGTCTCTCTGGACGCCGATTCTTAAGCCGGTTGGTGGTTACCTTCGGTATCTGGACCTGAATATCGCCCTGGTCGGGTCGACACAGACCGGCGGCGTGGTTGGGCAGGGTGACTACCCGTGGGCATTGATTCAGAACCTCTTCATGAGAGACCCGTTCGGGCAGCCGATCGTGCAAGCCGATGGTTATAGCCTGTTCCTGATCAACATCTATGGTGGTCAGACTGGAATGCTGGGCTTCGGTAATAGTCCCGCTACCATGCCGTCGTTTGCGCTCACGGCGGCGTCGGGTAATACCACGTTCAGTCTGGATGTGCCGTTTGAGCTTGACTCTAGCGCGTACGGTTCGCTTCCGTCGATGAACGCTAGCTCTCAGCCGCAGCTACAGGTGCAGTTCAATACGGTTACAGCTGCGTATGCGGGTACCGGTTCGACTGCCCCGTCGACTGGCACCGTGGGAACGCTGACGGTATCGGCTGATGAACCGTTCTACGGTGCGCCGGTCGATAATCCTCAGGTCGCTCCCCCGGATGTCGGCTCGTCTGCGCAATGGTCGGTTGCCCGTGCTCAGTCGGTTGTGGCTTCCGGCGCGTTCCAGCGGATTGTCCTTCCGCGTGTCGGTACCTGGATTCACACTCTGATCCTGGTTTTGCGTGACAACACGAACACGCGAGTTGACTTCTGGCCATTGAATGACCTACAACTGTGGGTCGATGGTGTCCCGATCCTGTTTGAGACACTTGCCGAGCGTACAGATAACATGTTCGCTGCGTTCGGCGTGGCCCGCCCGACCGGTGTTATCTGCTACACGTTCCGAAACAGTGTGCAGAAAGCCGTTTCGACAGCGGATACGTATGACCTTCTGTTGCCGACGACACCCGCAACACTTCTCGAAGTCGCGGGTACATTCCAGGCCATTGCTAACCAGCCGGCAAGCATCCAGGCCATCACCGGGGAACTGTTCCCGCAAGGTGGTATCCCGTACACGCACCTGGCTAGCTGACATGACCTATGTTGGCGAATGCTTGCCGTCGATGCTCGTCGACGATAACGCTCCCCGGACTGGGGGGAGGTAGTATGGCTCAGGTTCAGACCGGAGTCATCGTCTCCGGCAGTGCGAGTCTGGATGGTCCGATGAATGGTATCCAGGGTCAAACCAAGTGGATTGACTTGGAGTCACCCGCGACGTGGGCAGTCATCTGGACTGTCCTCGCGTTCCTTTTCCTGTGTCACGTTCTGCGAGTAGGAAGGTCATAACCGATGCTGAGTGATGGTCGCTTCTGGGCTGGCGTCATCGTTGGGGTGGCTGGTGTCTATGCATGGCACCGGTACCAGGCTAAGAAGTCTTCCTAGCCTTTACGGTGTGACTATCCCACCGGAACCGTTCGGACCCGTCTTCATTACCGCCCGCGAGATTTACGAAGCGGTAGTGAGGACGGGTCAGAAGGTCGATTCGTTATCAGACAAAGTGATATCGGTTGCCGAAGACGGGCTAGATCATGAGAAGCGGTTACGAGCTTTGGAGCAGCGGCGCTGGCCGATCCCTGCGACAAGCCTCGCCGTGTCAGCCATGTCACTTGTCGTCGCCGTTATCGCTATACTTCACGGGGTGGCATAAGTGTTTCCGCTAGGTGTGTTCGCTCTCATCTTCGGATACGGCATGGTGTATTCCGGTGTGAGTCAGATATCGGCGCTGTTCACCGGATCAAAGGGTGTCGGATTGTTCCAGGCATTCGGCGTGCATAGCCCTGTAGGCTTTGATCTGACATCGGCGTTTCCGAATGCCCCGGCATCCGAGACCCCGGTACCTACCCAGACGGGGAACACGCCGCAACCGGCGACCACGCCGCCAGTGTCCGGGGGAGTGGTTCAGGTATGAGTGGCGGACGCACGCTGACGACAGAGTTTTTAATAGCAGTTGCAGTCATCACGGCTGATGAGATTGCGGTTAAGGGCAGGGTGCCTCTTCCGTCCCGATACCTTTGGGGTGGTGTGGCGTTTGCCATCCTCGGTTTCGCTGCCCCGTTCATCACCGATAAGCTGGCCGCGACAATGGGTGCCGGTATCGTGCTGGCATTGGGGTATCAAGTGCTAGCCCCGAAACTTGGTCCCAATAAGGCGGGGGAAACCCCGCAACCGTCTCAGTCTAACGGAGGCAGTGTGCCTCAGAGAGTAGAATAGATATGGGTGCGAGGATCGCAAACATCGCGGTACTTGTCCTTCTGGGCGCGATGCTGGCCAACGCTATCGCTAACCCTAAGGGAACGAAAGCCATTTTCGACGGCATCGGTGGACTGTGGAAAACGTCCGTCAATGGCGTCCTCGGAAAGACTGGCTAGCCATGGCTCAGCGTGCCTTGACGCCGTACCGGCTGTCGTATACGAATAAGACTGGCATGGTCGAATACGAAGGTGACCTTGCCCCGCCGGAAACGTCCTACGCTCGAGCACAGGACTTTACCGCATTCGGTTCGGTTCAGTCTCCCGACTCGTCTACCGCGTTCACCCGGGCACCTATCGTTGCCCGTCGCCTCCGGCAGAACGGCTTGGAGTACGTCTATTCGATGGGTGGCGAGACACGTCCGGTACGGCTTCCGTATCCGGGTGCGTCGTCGGGTAACGTTTGGTCTTCGATCTTTCAGACCCGGCTTAACCAGTTGCGTACCTGGACTGTGAATCACGGTTGGTACTCAGCGGGGTATCCTCGGAATCTTGGTTGGACGTTCCGCACTCCGCAGATCAAGTTTAATCCGACTAACGGGCCGACTAAGGCCGCGATGGGTCCGACTCCGGTATTTAACCGGGTTCAGCTTGTGCCGCGTTACTCGACTGTTCCCCGCACCTACCCGACCGTTGCGAGTAAGAGTTAGGATGGTGGGCTGTGGCTACGGATGTTGATCCGTCTTCGGTTCGCGGGATTCTTACCGGGAAGGTTGGCGGGGTTCCGGTTTGGCTGGTGGGTATCGTCGGTATCGGTGGACTGGCCTGGTATATCAAGCGTAAGGGTTCGGGTTCGGACACTCAGGCTGACACCACGGATACCGGTGTGATGGGCGGGATGGACGGGCAGATGCCGTATAGCGGTGCGACGTTCATTACGGTTCCCGGACCATCGTCTAACGCTTCTAGTACGCCGACACCGACGACGAATCCGACTCCACCTAAGGTGATCGCTACTAATCCGATCGGTGGAGCGCCGAGACCCTCTAGCCCTGTGATTAAGACTGGTGGTTCGCCACCTAAGCAGATCACTTCGACGTACCGGGTTCAGAAGGGTGACACGCTGACGTCTATCGCCTCACGGTTGCACATCAGCCTTGCGACTCTGGAGTCTTTGAACAGTGCGGTGATTCAGGCGACGGCAAAGAAACACGGTGTGGCAAAGAATTTCAATAACTACATCTACCCGGGCGAGCCTCTTGTGTATCCTAAGGCGGGATGATGTCGCGCGATGACATCACGATCATCATCCTGTTGATAGGCGAGGCAAGTGGTGTGTTCGCTGGTTTCTGCCCTTCATGGTTCACGGTGGCGTCTCCCTTCTTTCATCAGCAGAACGCTAAGAAGGGTAACATTCGTCGTATCCGTCAGGGTGAGGCGGCGGCTACCGCGATCGTGTTGGCGACCGGGGCGGCGGTGTCGGTGAGGTCTAACAATAACCTTGCCTGGTGGGCATCGGTCGGTATCTCTGCCGTGTTCATCGCCGGATACGAATACCAGATCCGCCACCCCTCTACACAAGACGTGAACTGATGGCCAAATACTCTTTCGCGCAACTGGAACAGTTGTGGAAACAGGCGGGCGGTAACGCCGTGTACGCGGCGATGGCGGCTGCGATAGCGATGGCGGAATCGGGCGGTAACTCGACCGCGACGCACACGAATAGCAACGGCACAACCGACCGGGGTCTGTGGCAGATCAATTCGATTCACGGTAAGCAGTCGACTACCAACGCGGCAGAGAACGCGCGGGCAGCGGTAGCGATATCCAAGAATGGGACGGACTGGCGGCCATGGTGTACGGCTTGGAGTACGGGCAAGTGTTCCGGAACGTTCATGGGTAGTACGTCACCCGTGTTCAAATACCTTCCGGCTGGCTCACCGACTGGCATCCAAGCGCTGGGCAGTGCCGCTATCGGTATCGCCACGAACACCCCCGCTGTGAAGGCGATCGCGGCAGCGAAGACGGAACTTGGCCATCCATACAAGTTTGGTGCGGAGGGGCAGGGTGGTGCGTTCGACTGTTCCGGCCTGGTTCAATGGGCGTACAAGCAGGCAGGGATAACGCTGCCGCGTACCGCTGCGGAGCAGCAGGCGAACACGACCCCGGTATCGAAAGCGAATGCTGCCCCGGGTGATCTCGTGTTCTACGGGAACCCCGCAACACATGTCGGTATCTACCTCGGATCGGGGATGTTCAT
>Ga0126376_10002500_pt1 | contig 10425 bp, 8 predicted proteins | sample PanSoiMetPlot_15_FD_92760 | JGI IMG/M metagenome (GOLD analysis project Ga0126376, IMG submission 92760) | Tropical forest soil microbial communities from Panama - MetaG Plot_15 | ecosystem: Environmental > Terrestrial > Soil > Tropical forest > Bulk soil | place: Panama | collected 2016-02-17 | reverse complement strand
CGCGATGCTCGACGCTCTGCTTGCCTGCCCCGTCCCGTCCGTCGAGGTGCATCTGTCGAACATCTTCACCCGCGAGCCGTTCCGCCAGCACTCCTATATCTCCAAGGCAGTCAAGGGCGTGATCTGCGGCTTCGGGGCACAGAGCTATGAGCTTGCCATCGAGGCGCTTGCCGCAAGGCTCGCGGCCAAGCCCCATTGATGCGGGAGGGAGAGGACGCCGCCGATGACCAAGAAAGAGGCCACCTTCGACAAGGACCTCGTTCGCGAGCTTGCGGCGCTTCTCGAGGAGACCGGTCTCACCGAGATCGAGATCGAGCACGAAGGTAAGCGGGTGAGGGTCGCGCGTGGGGTGAACCTCACCACCACGCTCACCACCGATGGCGGCCAGTCGGAGGCGCGCGAAACTGCGGCGCGACCTGCCACCGATGTCCGGTCCTCCGCGTCTCGTCCGGGTGAGCTCGTCGTTCACCCGGGAACCGTGACCTCGCCGATGGTCGGCACCGCCTATCGCTCGCCTGAGCCTGGTGCGCCGCCTTTCGTCGAAGTAGGCACGCGCGTGGCGGCAGGTCAGACGCTGCTCATTATCGAAGCCATGAAGACCATGAACCAGATCCCCTCCCCCCGCGCCGGCACGGTCATCGCAATCCTCGTCGAGGATGGTCAGCCGGTCGAATTTGGCGAGCCGCTTGCGGTGATCGAGCAACGCTAACCGGGGCGCGATGTTCGACAAGATCTTGATCGCCAACCGGGGAGAGATCGCGCTTCGCGTCGAACGTGCTTGCAAGGAGCTTGGCGTCGCCACCGTGGCAGTGCATTCGACGGCCGACGCCGACGCCATGCATGTGCGGCTTGCCGATGAGAGCGTGTGCATCGGCGCGCCGCCGGCCAAGGACAGCTATCTCAATATTCCGGCGATTGTCGCGGCTTGCGAGATCACCGGCGCCGACGCCGTGCATCCCGGCTACGGCTTCCTCGCCGAGAACGCTCGCTTCGCCGAGATTCTCGAGGAGCACGACATCACCTTCATCGGGCCCTCGGCCGAGCATGTCAGGCTGATGGGAGACAAAATCCAGGCCAAGGTAGCGGCTCGCGTTCTAGGTATTCCGGTAGTGCCAGGCTCAGGCCCCGTCGGAAGTCTCGATGAGGCGAAGTCTTTCGCGCGCGACATCGGCTATCCGGTTCTGGTCAAGGCTGCTGCCGGCGGCGGTGGCAGGGGCATGAAGCTCGCGCTCGACGAAAGCCAACTCGAGACGGCGCTCGCCGCCGCGCGCAACGAGGCGCGAGCCGCCTTCGGCGATCCGACCGTCTACCTCGAAAAATATCTAACCCACCCCCGTCACATCGAAGTGCAGGTTCTGGCCGACGGCCAGGGCAATGCCATCCACCTCGGCGAGCGCGACTGCTCGGTGCAGCGGCGGCACCAGAAGCTCTGGGAGGAAGCCCCTTCGCCCGCGTTGAACGACAGCGAGCGGGTCCGCATCGGCGAGACGGTGGCTGGGGCGATGCGCGAGCTCAACTACCGCGGCGTCGGCACGGTCGAGTTCCTCTACGAAGGAGGCGAGTTCTACTTCATCGAGATGAACACGCGGCTTCAGGTCGAGCACACCATCACCGAGATGATTACCGGGCTCGACCTCGTGATCGAGCAGATCAGGATCGCGGCGGGCGCGCCGCTGTCGCTCCGCCAGGAGGATGTGCGCTTCAACGGCCACGCCATCGAATGCCGCATCAATGCCGAGAACCCGCATACCTTCAGGCCATCGCCCGGCACCATCACCCATTTCCACCCGCCGGGCGGCCTCGGTGTCAGGGTCGATTCGGGCGCATATGCCGGCTACACCATCCCGCCTTATTATGACAGCCTGATCGGCAAGCTCATCGTGCACGCGCGCACCCGCAACGAATGCCTGATGCGGTTGAAGCGCGCGCTTGGAGAGTTCGTCGTCGATGGCATCGAGACCACCATCCCCCTGTTCAACTCCCTCATCTCGGAGCCTGACATCGTCGACGGTAATTGCGATATTCATTGGCTCGAGAAGCATCTCAGCAAAATAGGGAACCGCGCATAGATCCATGACCTCAATCGACGACGTCATGATCGAGATCACGCCGCAGGTGCTGCTCAAGGCCTATGCCTGCGGCATCTTTCCCATGGCTGAGAGCGCCGAGGACAATGCGCTCTATTGGATCGAGCCCGAGCGGCGCGGCATCCTGCCGCTCGACCGCGTGCATGTGCCAAAGCGCCTTGCTCGCACCATCCGCAAAGGCGGCTTCGAGGTCTGCATCGACCGGCATTTCGAGGAGGTGATCGAGGGCTGCGCCGCGCCCCGTTCAGGCAGGCGCTCGACCTGGATCAACGGGCGCATCAGGAGCCTTTATCGCGAGCTGTTCGCGCTGCGCCATTGCCACACGGTCGAGGTCTGGCAGGACGGGCAGCTCACCGGAGGGCTTTACGGCGTGCATCTTGGTCGCGCGTTTTTCGGCGAGAGCATGTTCTCGAGAGCGCGCGATGCGAGCAAGATCGCCCTCGTCTACCTTATCGCCAGGCTGAAATATGGCGGCTTCACCCTGCTCGACACGCAGTTCGTCACGGGGCATCTCGCCCGCTTCGGCGCGATCGAGGTCAGCCGTGAAGAGTTTCAGCGATTCTTAGAAGCGGCGTTGGCCGGCGGTTTCGCCCAGGGCAGCGGCTCAGGGGCTTCGGCCGCAGCAGGAGCCGGCGGCTTCGGTGCGGGAGGCGCCGCCGCAGTGGCCGGAGGCGCTTCGGCAGGTGGGGCTTCGGCTGCTTCAGCCGGAGGCGCAGGAGCAGCGGCATTCGCACTGCTGCCTGAGGGTGTCGGCGCTGAAGGCGTCTTGCAGCTCGTGAGCCAAACGTCGAACACAGGGTGCTCCACCGCGTGAAGCCCAGGGCTTTCGGCAAACATCCAACCGGTGAAAATCCGCTGCACCTCTCCGGTGAGCTTGACCTCGTCCACCTCGACAAAGGAGGCGGTATGCGGCGGCTCGGTGGGCGGGCGCGTGTCGCAGACCCGCGGCGTCACTTTGAGGGCCCCGAATTCGACTGTCTTGTTGATGGGGATCTCGAGATGCGAGATGCGTCCCGTCACCTTGTCGAGTGCTGCGAAGACGGCGATCGGGTTCTTGATCGTGTCGGCATATGCGAGCTCGGCAGAAGACCCCAATGCCACAGCCAAGGAAATTACAAAGAGAAGGCAGCCGGCGGCGATCAGACCCTTAGCGGGAAGGCTACGCAGCTCAATCATGCCGCACACTTTATGAACTGGCTCCCCAACTCCTGCCCCGGCAGCCTCTCGAGCGCGATATCTTCGGAAAACCGGCGCCCGCATTTCCAGGGCCCGCTCTAGCATCAAACGCGTCGTCCATGAATTGGGCATTGGTGTGGCGGCTCGAAGTCAGGTGCCGCGTTCGGCGAAAAAGCGCAGCCTGACATGGTCTGCGGTCCAGACGCCCTTGGAATCGCAGAGCGACGGCCATAGCAGCTCGACTACTTCGCCGACCACGTCTGTCCTCTCCGGCTCGGGAAACTGGTCGAAGAACGATCTGCCGAAGGTCCTGAGCCAGCCGTCCATGCCGGTCTTTAGCGGGGTCGGGCGCGGCACGAGCGCGATCTCTTTCACGCAGAACCCGGCCTCGGTCAGGTGGCGGCTGTATTCGTCGACGGTCGGAAAGAACCAAGGAGCTAGCAAGGACGGGTCGCAGTTACGGGCATGGCTAACCGCGCGCATCGCGGTGGCGATGGCAGCGACATTTCCGTGGCCGCCGAGCTCGGCCACGAAGCGGCCGCGGGAGCGGAGCGCGCGATAGACGCCGGCGATCACAAGCTTGGGCTTGCGCATCCAGTGCAGCGCGGCATTGGAGAACACAGCGTCGAATTGGGAGACGAAGTCCAACGCATGGCCGTCCATTTTGCGGACGGTGAGCCCCTTCATGCGCGCAACCGCGAGCAGCTCGTCGCTCAGATCGACGCCAAGCACATTGGCGCCGGCCGCCTTGATCTCTTCCGTCAGCGCGCCGTCGCCGCAGCCAAGATCGAGAACTCGCTCGCCTGGCTTCGGCGCGAGCATGGCGAATACGGCGCCCGCCATTTCCTGAACGAAGCGCCCGTTCTTCGCATAATCTGCTGCCGACCAGCGCTGAACGGCCTTTGGTGGCACGGCATCCAAGGTTGTCGCCTTGCTCATTGCGGCTGCCATGGCTCGTAGTCCAAGGGGGGCTTGCGTACGTCGGGACGAAGAGTCGATCCCGGCGGCCGGTAGGCCTCATAGGTTCCGGTGAGATTCGGCCGGTGGGGCTTCTCCCATTTGTGTGGGCTGTAGCTTTCCGTCGTGGGAGGCACATCGACGGTGTGATGCAGCCAGGCGTGCCACGCCGGCGGAATCTGCGACGGCTCCGACAAGGAACGGTAGATCACCCAACGCCGCGGGCCATTGCGTTCCTGATAATAAACGTTGCCGAGGCCGTCCTCGCCCACGCGCTCGCCCTTCCGCCAGGTAAACACGCGCGTGCCGATGGTGTTGCCTGTCCACCAGGCAAAGAGCTCGGTAAAAATTCCCATGGATTGCTTCGGCGCTTCTTGAGCTTCGCGCCGGGACTATGGCCTCAAGGCAGGGCCTATGTCCAGCGAAGGCGACCTAATTCCGCGCCACCCTCGCCGTCTCAACAAGGTCAAGCTGAGGCTCCTCGTCTTCGCAGGCGCTCCTCGGAGGCGGAAGCGTCACCTCAGCCGGGCTTTGCGCCGGCCGCTGGAAATTCACCGCTAGGCGCTTCTCTATGCCAGAAACGACATAATGGTCGCCCTTAAGCTCGAAGGGGCGATCGTGGTTGAGGAGCGAGTCGAGTCTGCGGGCGAGCGTGATTGCCGAAGTCGGGAGCGCGAGCACCTGATGGGCCCCCGATTTCAGGGCCTCCGCGGCAAGTGCGGGTTTCGCGTGCGTGGTTATGATAATGACCGGGACGAGAGCGAGTGGACCTGAGCTTGGGCGCCTCATGGTCCTGACCAGCGCCGGACCGTTCAGAGGTTGCATTACGTCCGCGGCGATGACGAGGTCGGGAGCGGCCGTCGCCATCGTGCCGATGGCTCCAGTCGGGCTCTCGTAAGTGTGGATGCGGCCCGCTCCGCGTCGACCACGGCGATGACGAGCTTGTGGAGATCGCGGCCAAGCGAGCGATGGTACAACATGGAACGCAACCGACCCGCTCTATCGGCTTTTCCCTCGCCGCAGCACGCTACTGGGTTTGTTTGTAAACAGAGCTTCAACGACGATTTCGAAACCGTTCAAGAAGCAGGAAAGAGGCCTTTAGATTGCAATTGGCCAACAGCCTTTCCACATAACTCCCCCAGGACGGCCCACAGCCCTTAGTGGTATGGTAACAAGTCGCTGCATAGATATTGATGGTGGCCACGAATCGCCCCAACTTCAGCGGTTACGCGACCGAACGGGAATAAGCTGAATTTTCCAAGGGGTGGAAGCAAGGATGCGGATCGAACGGAAATTTACCGAGGCTGGAAAATCGCACTATGGCGCCATCCCCTTCCGGGAGGGCACGAGCGAGATCCGCAACCCTGACGGCTCGGTGGTCTTTTCGCTCGAGCGATTCCAGGTTCCAGCCCATTGGAGCCAGGTTGCCGCAGACATCCTTGCCCAGAAGTATTTCCGCAAAGCCGGCGTGCCGGTAAAGGCGAAGAAGGTCGAGGAGAACTCCGTCCCATCCTGGCTATGGCGGTCGGTTCCCGATGAAGAGGCCCTTGCCGAGCTTCCTGAGGCTGAGCGCTTCGGCAGCGAGACCGACGCGCGCCAGGTATTCGACCGGCTGGCCGGCACCTGGACCTATTGGGGCTGGAAGGGCGGCTATTTCTCGACCGAGGAGGACGCCCGCGCCTTCTTCGACGAGCTCCGCTACATGCTAGCCGCGCAGATGGGCGCCCCCAACAGCCCGCAATGGTTCAATACCGGTCTCCACTGGGCCTACGGCATCGATGGCCCGAGCCAGGGACATTATTATGTCGATTTCGCCACCGGCAAGGTAAAGGCTTCGACCTCGGCCTATGAGCATCCCCAGCCGCATGCCTGCTTCATCCAGTCAATCGAGGACGACCTGGTCAATGAGGGCGGCATCATGGATTTGTGGGTGCGGGAGGCCCGCCTCTTCAAATATGGCTCGGGCACTGGCACCAATTTCTCGCAGCTCCGGGGTGAGAACGAGCCGCTTTCAGGCGGGGGCAAGTCCTCAGGCCTGATGAGTTTTCTCAAGATCGGCGACCGCGCCGCGGGCGCCATTAAGTCGGGCGGCACCACGCGCCGGGCGGCCAAGATGGTAGTGGTCGACATCGATCACCCCGACATCGAGGACTACATCAACTGGAAGGTCACCGAGGAGCAGAAGGTGGCGGCGCTCGTTACCGGCTCGAAGATCCTCTCCGAGCGGCTGAATGCCATCCTCAAGGCTTGCGTCAATTGCGAGGGCGACGGCGACGACTGTTTCGATCCCAAGCGCAATCCGGCGCTGAAGCGCGAGGTGAAGGCTGCGCGGAAAGCCCGCGTGCCCGACAACTATATCCGCCGCGTGACCCAGTTCGCCCGCCAGGGCTACACGGCGATCGAGTTCCCGATCTACGACACCGACTGGGACTCTGAGGCCTACCGCACCGTCTCCGGACAGAACTCAAATAACTCGGTGCGTGTTACCGATGAGTTCCTGCGCGCCGTCGAGGCCGACTCTGACTGGAACTTGACCCTTCGCAAGAATGGCGCCGTCGCCAAAACGGTGAAGGCGCGGGCGCTGTGGGATGAGATCGGTCACGCTGCCTGGGCCTGCGCCGATCCCGGCATCCAGTTCCACACCACCATCAACGATTGGCACACCTGCCCGGCAGCAGGCCCGATCAGGGCGTCGAACCCGTGCTCGGAGTACATGTTCCTCGACGATACGGCCTGCAATCTCGCCTCGCTCAACCTGATGGCCTTCCGCAAGGAGGACGGCAGCTTCGACATCGAGGCCTATGAGCACGCGATCAAGCTGTGGACCATCGTGCTTGAGATCGCCGTCACCATGGCCCAGTTCCCCTCGCGGCGGATTGCCCAGCTCTCCTACGAGTACCGGACGCTCGGCCTCGGCTACGCCAATATCGGCGGCCTGCTCATGGCGTCTGGTATCCCCTACGACTCGGCCGAGGGCCGCGCGCTGTGTGGCGCGGTCAGCGCCATCATGACGGGCGTCGCCTACGCCACGAGCGCCGAGATGGCGCGTGAGCTTCGCCCGTTTCCCGGCTATGCCTCAAATCGCGAGGCCATGCTCAAGGTCATGCGCAACCACGCACGCGCGGCGGCTGGTGAGAAGGCCGGCTATGAGGACCTCGCCACAGCCCCCGTGCCACTCGATCATGCCTCCTGCCCTGACCCGCGGCTTTTGGCGCGCGCCATGCACGCCTGGGAGAAGGCAATCGAGCTTGGCCGCAAGCACGGCTTCCGCAATGCACAAGCGACGGTGATCGCACCGACCGGCACGATCGGCCTCGTCATGGACTGCGACACCACCGGCATCGAGCCCGACTTCGCTTTGGTGAAGTTCAAGAAGCTCGCAGGCGGCGGCTATTTCAAAATCATCAATCGCATGGTGCCTGAGGCGCTGCGCAAGCTCGGCTATGCCGAGGAGGCGATCGCCCGCATGGTGAAATATGCCGTGGGCCACGGCACGCTCGCTGGCGCTCCTGGCGTCAATCACGAGACGCTCACAGCCAAGGGCTTCACACCCGACAAGATCGCTGCGGTCGAGAAGGCTGTGGCGTCGGCCTTCGATATCAAATTCGTCTTCAACAAGTGGACGCTTGGAGAGGACTTCGTCACCGGCACGCTTGGCCTCAAGCTCGAGCGGCTCGATCAGCCCGATTTCGACCTCTTGGCCGAGATTGGCTTCGGCAAGCGCGAGATCGAAGCCGCCAACGAATATGCTAGCGGGGCCATGACGCTCGAAGGCGCTCCAGGCTTAAAGCCCAAGCATTTGCCCGTGTTTGATTGCGCAAGTCCCTGTGGCCGCAAGGGAAAACGCTTCCTCTCGGTCGAGAGCCATATCCGCATGATGGCGGCGGCCCAGCCTTTCGTCTCGGGCGCGATCTCCAAGACCATCAATATGCCGAACGACGCGAGTGTCGAGGACTGCAAGGAGGCTTATCTCCTCTCCTGGCGGCTCGCGCTGAAGGCGAACGCCCTCTATCGCGATGGCTCGAAGCTCTCTCAGCCGCTCAACGCCCAGCTCCTCGCCGACGAGGAGGAGGAGCAGGAGGAAGTGCTTGCTGCGATTACCTCGGACCAGCCGCAGGCGCAGCGTGCGATGGTGTTAGCCGAACGTTTCACCCAGCGCGTAGCGGAACTTGAGGAGGAAAAGGCCAGGCTGGAGCGCCAGTTGCGTGAGGGCGAGCGCGCCAAGCGCGAGCGCCTGCCGGACCGGCGCACTGGCTACATCCAAAAGGCGGTGGTGGGCGGGCACAAGGTCTATCTCCACACCGGCGAATACAAGGACGGCCGGCTCGGCGAGATCTTCATCGACATGCATAAGGAGGGCGCTGCCTTCCGCTCGCTCATGAACAACTTCGCCATCGCCGTGTCCGTGGGTCTGCAATATGGCGTGCCGCTCGACGAGTTCGTCGACGCCTTCACCTTCACGCGGTTCGAGCCAGCCGGCGTGGTGCGCGGTAATGCCGCCATCAAGAATGCCACCTCGATCCTCGACTATATCTTCAGGGAGCTCGCCATCTCCTATCTGGATCGCTTCGAGCTCGCTCATGTCGACCCGCAGAACGGTCATACCGAGGTAGGGCCGGTCGAGGGCAGCAGGACGCCTCCTGCCGCTCAGATCGAAGGCGAGAGCCGTGCGTCCCGCGGTTTCTTGAGAAAGCGTGCCGCCCAGCAGGAAAAGCTGCAATTGGCGAGCAATAGCCGCATGCCGACCGTCCGCGCCGGGGGCGTCGGCCACGCTTTGGAGACCCAGACAGGGACTGTTGCGCCCGTCGCATCGTCGGCTCTCTCGGAGACCGTAGCGCGCGCCGTCGAGGCGCTCACTGAACGGAGCGAGTCCGATCTGATCAGTGAAGCGCGGGTGAAGGGTTACGAAGGCGAAGCTTGCCAGGAGTGCGGAAACTTTACCTTGGTCCGCAACGGCACCTGCCTCAAGTGCGACACCTGCGGCGCGACCAGCGGATGCAGCTAAGAGCAGCGAAGTGCTGGTCCGCTTTGCAACACGCGATGCAACAGAATCTTGCGGAGGAGCCGCAGCTCGCGAGCTCGCAAAGCAGACTCCGAAGCCGACTTCCTCACGCATGTCATTTTGCATCGCAGCGCGAAGCACCCACCAATTTTTCCTATCCGACTGGCTCGATCGAAGTTCGACATCGTCGTCACGCGGTTGCTCCGCTCGATTACTCACATCGCAGAAATTGTTGTGAAGAACCTCACAATATCGTATGCGAGTAGAAAGCCGCGTGTGACCTACGGACGATTCGCAGGTGACTTCGAACGGCGAGTGCGACAGAGACTATTCGAGTCGCACGTTAATACCTGTGAAGGGAAGTGCGTTGAGAATGCCGTGGCCTTACCCTCGTTCGCAATGACACGCTTCTCAAATGAGATGCGTGTGAGAGCGGCGAGTGGGTGTAGCTAGAGTGAACTGACAGCCAGCCAGCCCGATAGGAGGGACATCATGGCAGTAGCAAGACGGAAGAAACCAGCGAAGCGCAAGACGGCCGCCGCGAAGAAGACGACGGCGAAGAAGACGGGCGCCGCTCGTCGCAAGACAAAGAAGAGATAGCTTCTTCTCTAAAGGGCGCGGGGCCTAGTCCCCGCGCCTTCTTTATTCCCCTTCCGAAACGATTGGTACGAGCTGCTGTCGGCGTGGCCGGCCGTGTGCGGTTCACGCCTCTTCACTGGTAACCGCGGGGAAGCGCTCCTTGGCGATGAGCCACAGCGCGTCGAGAGCAGCGGCCAGTACGGATAGCTGCCGATCTGCACCTCGGGATGCACGGATTGCAGCTCTGAGAGGCCGTGCGCCACGTCGCCTTCCGGCGCATCAACGAGCGCGAAAGCATCGGCCGCCCCTTGGCGAGGCGCGGCGGGACCGCATCGAGCATGACCTGCATGATGCGCGGCACCCCGGCCATGACGATCACGTTCCCGATCATGAAGCCGGGAGCCCGGGAGATAGCGTTGTCGATCAGCTCCGCGGCCTCCGGGATACGGGCCATGCGAAGCCGCGCCGGCGTTAACTCCTGGTCGCTGAAATGCTGGCGCATGACGGCAACCGCCCCAGGATCGACTACGACAGGCACGCCAAAGGCCTTGGCGATGGCGTCGGTGGTGACGTCGTCATGGGTCGGCCCGATGCCGCCGGTGCTGAACACATAGGTGAAACGGG
>Ga0126376_10002499_pt1 | contig 10430 bp, 12 predicted proteins | sample PanSoiMetPlot_15_FD_92760 | JGI IMG/M metagenome (GOLD analysis project Ga0126376, IMG submission 92760) | Tropical forest soil microbial communities from Panama - MetaG Plot_15 | ecosystem: Environmental > Terrestrial > Soil > Tropical forest > Bulk soil | place: Panama | collected 2016-02-17 | reverse complement strand
TCCCATTTAAGGAAATGGAACGTCGATAAACCCCTCCGCGTACAACTTCGACACCCGGAGTTGCTCTCGCGGCCAGGAACGCCAGCATCCCAGGCCAGTGATACGGCGGACGAAAGCGAAGCCGAAATACGTATTGATTCTCCGGCTCGACCGTCTTCTGCCGCACGAGACGCCGAATCTGCAAGGGGGTGCGGTGGTAAACGTCGCGGATTCCCGCATTGAACCGCCGCACACAACCGAAACCAGCAGCCAGCGCCACTTGATTCATAGGAAGGCTGGTCTCGTCAATCAACTTCTTCGCAAAATGCAATCGGCGCGTGCGAGCGACAGCGCTTGGCGTAGCTCCGAGATGCTGAAGAAACAAACGCCGAAGATGGCGCGCTCCAACTCCCAGTCGCTCAGCAAGCGCCTCGATGCCTCCATCCTCCAGCCCGCTCTCATCGATCAGGCGCAGCGCCCGCGAAACAGTATTCGACGTTCCCAACCACGCCGGAGTCCCAGGCGAACATTCCGGACGACATCGCAAACACGGCCGAAAGCCGGCCTCTGCGGCAGCAGCGGCCGTAGGGAAGTATCGAACATTCTTTTCTTTGGCCGTGGGTGCAGGACAAATAGAACGGCAGTAGACGCCGCTCGTCAGAACGCCAATAAAAAATTTGCCATCAAAGCGCGCATCGCGCGAAAGACGAGCCTGCGAGCATGCCTGCCAATCGAGTGCCATGGGTTTCGAAGCTCATCATAGTGCATTCGCAGGCATGGAATGGACGTTTTCGGACACGGCTCCCGACAGCCGTTTGCTTGGATTCTTTACATAACAAGCTTGCACTCGAAAACCCGTCCCGATGGAGTTGAATACGAGGGAGCAACGTCCGCAAACGTCCATTCCTGTGGCTTCTCTCGCTCTATCGTGAGTGGAGAACGTCTTGCTGACCTCAACGTCTCCAAAAGTAGGGGGAGTTTCAAGAGTGAGACTTGTATCTCGGTGTTTCCTCGTGCTGCTCATGCTTGAATGTACGCTGACGCGGATTGCGTTTGCTGCACCGGCATCCACCGAATCCACGCCTGTCTGCGCCACTCCCGAACATCATCAATTCGACTTCTGGATCGGCGATTGGGACGCCTTTGATTTCGGCACCACAAACAAGGTCGCGCGCACGAGAGTAGAACGCACACTCAACAGCTGCGTATTGCATGAAATTTATGAAGATCCGACCGGCCTCAAAGGTGAGAGCTTCACCATCTACGACGCAGCGAGAGAAACCTGGCACCAGAGCTGGGTAACAAATCGTGGGCAATTGCTCGCAATCGAGGGAAAACTTCAGAACGGCGAAATCGTCCTTAGCGGCCACGACCACACAAAGGATGCTCTGGTTCGCGGCACATGGAAGCCTGTTGATGGAGGCGTTCGCGAGACGGCATTCACCTCCACCGACAATGGCGCGACATGGAAGCCGTGGTTCGATCTTCTTTTTCGTCCTCACACCGCATCCATGGACGATGCCGCCAAGATCATCGCTGCGCTCGACACCGAGTATCAAGCTGCAGTTCAAAACAACAACGCCGTCACGATGGACCGCATTCTGGCCGACGATTTCACGCTCGTTACCGGTTCCGGCAAGAGCTACAGCAAGGCCGATCTGCTCAATGAAGCAAGATCAGGCCGCGTGACCTACAAGCAGCAAGACGACAGCAACCAAACCGTTCGGGTGTGGGGCGACACTGCAGTGGTCACAGCGAAGTTGCGCGCGAAGGGCACGGAAGGCGGGAAGCCATTCGATTACGCGGTCTGGTTCAGCGACACATATGTAAGAACACCTGCGGGATGGCGATATGTGTTTGGACAATCGTCATTGCGGTTACCGAATTAAACCAGAAAAGTGCTTGGGAGTGAACAAATGTGGATGAACAGTATTGTGAGCACAGAACCATCAGAGTACAAGCGGCAGCTGGAGGATCGGCTCATCATCAAGTCTGGCGGGCGCGTAGTCTTCCTCTCCACCGACGAGATTGATTGGGTCGAAGCAGACGCGAACTACGTTCGTCTGCACATCACCGGAAGGCAACCGCTTCTATTCCGCAAACCCATCAGCAAGCTCGCAGAACAGCTCGATCACGAGCGCTTCATCCGCATTCATCGCTCCTACATCGTGAACATAGACCGAATTAGAGAGCTGCAACCCTGTAACAGCGGCGAATTCATCGTCTCGCTGCGCACCGGCAAAGAGCTGCCCTGTAGCCGAACGTATCGCGGCATCGTGCAAGGTTTGTACAGACCCCGATAATTTCAAACGGGAAAAAAGTCTCGCAGAAACGCAGGATCCTGCATTTCGCGCTCCAAGTTCGCCTTCAGTTGGAACCAGCTTTAAACTAATTCGCGAGACTCTATGAAACAATCCGTTTTGGGGGCATTCTTTCTCTGCCTGTTTGCTCTTAGCGCAGTTGCCCAAATGTCCTCGCCTCCACCAAGACCAAAACGTATAGTCATCGCCGCCAGCACACTCCTTGACGGTAAAGGGCACATCCTCAACGACACACGCATCGTGATCGAGGGTTCAAAGATCGTCGCTCTCGATCCCAAAGCATCGCCGGTGGACTACGATCTCCGTGGCCTCACCGTAATGCCGGGATGGATCGATGCGCATGTTCACATTAGCTGGAGCTTTGGACCGGATGGAAAGAATGTGAATGGTGGAGGAACGACACAGGAGGCTGCGTATCAGACGGCGGCAAATGCTTGGGCCACTTTGATGGCCGGTTTCACAACGGTGCAAAGCGTCGGCTCGGCTGTGGATGCTCCTTTGCGTGGTGCCATTGCTAGAAACCAATTTCCAGGACCGCGCATCATCACTTCGCTTGAGCCGCTTATGGGACAGGGCGAGAAAACCGGAACGCCGGATGAGATTCGCGCCTGGGTGCGAAAACAGAAAGAAGCAGACGCAGACCTGATCAAAATCTTTGCCTCAGGTGGTATGCGCCAAGGCGGCATGACCCTCTCGCCGGATCAACTGAACGCTGCGTGCGACGAAGCCAGGAAGCAGGGCTTGCGCGTGCTTGTGCACGCATATCGCGACGCTGTCCACGCCTCAACTGTGGCCGGATGCACTCAAGTCGAGCACGGCCTCGGCGCAAGCGACGACGACCTGAAGCTGATGGCCCAAAAAGGGACCTACTTCGATCCCCAGGCTGGGCTGCTCCTCAAGAATTATCTGGAGAACAAGGAGAAGTTTGTCGGTACGCCGTTTTTCCCCAGAACCGTCGAAGGCTTCGCGCCCATGGAGCAGATCATCCCCATGAATCACGACGTGATGAAGCGCGCAGCCAAGATTTCTGGATTGAAAATCGTCTTCGGCACCGACGCAGTGGCCGGCATGCACGGACGTAACGCCGAGGAGTTCGTGGAGCGAGTCCGCGAGTGCGGAGTCAATCCTATGGCAGCGATGGTCTCAGCCAATTCACTCGGAGCAGAAGCGCTGGGAATGTCGAACCAAATCGGAACAATTGCTCCCGGCCTTAAGGCAGACATCATCGCACTCCAGGGGGATCCACTGAAAGACATTACGGCTGTGCGACATGTCGCGTTTGTGATGAGGGATGGGGTGGCTTACAAAAATGAGGCGCGAACTCACTAGTTGGCCATCTTTACATTATGTGAGGAGAGGCAGGTTCGTGACTTGTTGCGGTTAGCCTTTCAAGGCTGAATCAGACTCCATCGCACAACTTTACACGCAATCAGGCTCTGCACACGAGGGAAGCACTTCCTATAATAGGAACATCGAGTCTAGTCTACGGGCCAAGACGGGATTGCCATGGTGTTGAAAGTTTGCATTCTCCTATTATTTTTGGCGCAAGCCGTCTCTGCTCAGAATCTGCCATGGTTATTAGTCGATACTTCAGAGCGCGGGGCGCCAGTCTCTTTGTCTGGTACTGCGACGATGCAGCTGAACACATTTGGCGTCGCAACTCAAGACAAACTTGAACCGCAACTGGTATTTCACATTTCGGCCAAAAACACATCCGAGAAAGACATTCTCTTGCGTGTCCTCAGGCTAGATGTAATCGACCCGTCTCAGAAAAACGACGATGCCCCAAGTCTCTCGTCCGCTCTGACGACTATTTTTTCGGGCCTGAGCCTTTTACTGCGTGTACAGGGGATGCAATCGAAATGGCGGACGGTCCAGGCCAGCATCCGCCTCCGGTGAAAATCGAGGTCGAATTGGTATTCGTCCAGTTCACAGATGGTTCTACCTGGGGCGATCCTGACGAGGGAAAAGAGGCTCTCGCCATGCGGGAGGACTGGTTGGAGGATTTACTCAACTTGGCGCGAATCTATCAAGAGAAGGGAAGAGCCGAATTCGTATCTGCTGTCGTGAAACAACAAGCGAATCCGATTACAGATCAACTAAGGACTTGGTATCAGGCCGACGGAGACGCCGAAGACGCTGTGAAGTTGGTGAACCAGAGACTGAAGAATGTGGAGTCACACCTCAACAAGCTGCGCCAGACGACTCCTACTCAGATACAAGCCGCAATGTAAGCATGAAGATGGCTGCGTTTTCATTACCTTCATAGTCCTTCGCCGGGCCTCCGTGCTGGAGCGCGGTGCGGAAGCTCTTGCCCCACCTTGTCGAGCCACGCTAGTTCCGTTTTGAACTGTTCGAGGGTTAGCTTCAGCATCCACACAGCCTCGTGGTAGGGATGTCCGACTTCCTGTAACACCGATCGCAGGACTTCTTTTTCGCGGGCTAGTTCTGATTCGAGGAATTTTCTTCTGCGCTGAATCTGGGTTTTGAAGACTCCTGGTCTGGCGAGCCATGAGAGCGCGATCCAGGTTAGGAAGGGTGGACGCTCCCGTTGTGTGGTCCAGTCTTCGCGTTCGAGAGCGCCGGCCAGGGCTTCGCGTCCGTTTGCGGTGGCGGTCAAGACATTGCGCTCTGGACCTGCGGCGGGTTCCTTATCTTTGCGCGCGCGCAACAATCCGAGGCCCTGCAGCTTCTCGAGGCTGTAGTACACCTGCGGGCGGGAGATGCAGGCCCAATCGCGAATCTCGCGTCGTTCCAATTCGAGATTCGCTTCGTAGCCGTGCATCGGTCGTTCCGATAGCAGGCTGAGCACTACGAGGTCTGCAGTTGTGAGGTCGAGCTTGCGTTTACGCTTTGGCACGCCTCGCCTTCCGCTTGCGGCTCCAGTACCACCATACACATTTCTCCGCCGGCAAGCGCGGATTGCATGCCTGCGCAACCGCCGCCTGCAAGACGTCGAGGCAGCAGATGTCTTGGCGCTCGCCAGTGATCTCGCACAGATGCTTGTACATCTTCCGAGGATCGGATTTGGCGAGCTGACCAAGGCTGCGGATTCCAAGCAGCTCGAAGTCGCGCAGCATGGCAGGACCTACGGAGATCAGGTCTTGAAGACGAGGCGTTTCCTTTTGGGATGAAATTCTGGTTGACGTGGGCATCGTTGCTCCTGTATCGTGCAAAGTAGTCTAAATTGGACTAGTAATATAAACAAGCAAATTTTCGTAACGACAGGCCGCGGTTACCAAAGCTGTTTTACCGACACTGTCATCCTTCGCGCGCCTTTCACGCGGGGGATCTGCTTTTCCTGTGTGCCACGAGAACAGCAGATCCCCCGCTCCGCAGTGAAAGCACTAATCACCGTAATCAGCTTCGCTGCGGAGCGAGGGATGACAGTGTCAGGGGCGGTCAGAGCGGTAGTAAGGATGAACACTGAAGTTGCGAGATTCGCCACAGGTGAAGTGAGGAAACTTACGAATGAATATTAAAAAGATCACCCCAGTGCTTTACGCTGATGAGCTCGAACCGTGTGTACAGTTCTGGAACGAGCGCTTCGGTTTTGCGAAAACGGTGGAAGTGCCGGATGGGGATCGTCTTGGATTCGTCATTCTGCAAAAAGGCGATCTGGAACTCATGTACCAGAGCTATGCCAGCGCGCGGAAGGATGCTCCTGCAATTGCAAGCGAGATTGAGGGCGGCGGACGCACATTCATGTACATCGAGGTCGAGAAGCTTGAGCCGTTCATCGCCGCAACGAAGAACGTTAGTGTCGTGCTGCCTGTACGGACCACGTTCTACGGAGCTACAGAGATCGGCGTCAAAGATCCTGCGGGACATGTGGTCGTGTTCGCCGAGATGATGGGCGCGCAGGCAGGCTGAGCGAGGATCTCAGCAAGGCTCAAGAACGACCCGCTTTGGCAGGGTGGTTCCGATCGTCGCGCCAACGGCACCGCCCGCTAGCTCTGCTCCGCAAGTGCTCTGTGACGACTTCCCTTTCGTAACGCTTCCTCGGGTGGTTTGCGTTTATTCATGCCGCGCAGCGCGGCCATAATGGCCGGAGTAATTCTCTTCCCCCAGCTCGATCCCAAAAGAGGACTCCTTACATTATGTCGAAACGGAATCTTGCGTTGGTGTGCTTAGCGTTAATGGTTGCGGTTTCGGGCTGCGTGGCGCAATCCACTCCCTCGCCTATGACGCTGCGTTTCCCTGATCGAGGATTCAGCTCTTACACAAACCTTTCACAGAGCTACGACTCTTCGGCAAACTGGACGAGCATCATAGATTCGACCGTCAGCTACAACTTCAACCGAGTCTTTGGGATCTCAATGGGAGCGCCGTTCTACCTTGCGTACAATCAGCCGCTCTTTACATCAACAACGACGCCAACCGGCGGCACGACGACCACATTTACGCCGATCTCCGGATTCCGTGCAATGGGCGATGTGCGCTTTGGGCTGCGGTTTGCCACTCCGACTCCGATCATCAAGTATGTGGCGACGGTGACCGGCACAGCGCCTACCGGTGATACTTCGATCGGTCTGAGCACGGGCCGTGCGACTGCAGACTTCAACAACCATCTTGAGTTGGATCTTGGCCACTTTTCTCCGCTTCTCGATTTGGGACTTGCCAACACGAATACGCTGGTGAACATGGTGAGGCGCCCGTACACGACATTGGGTCTGCTAACGCACTACCAGGCGGGCCTGGGAATTCCCTTGGGCAAACGCCTCAACTTTGAGTTTGCAGGATATGAGAACTTGCCTCTTGGACTTCAGAAGCTATACAGCCAGGAGTTCAACCGTGGTCCCGGCTCCATCTCCTCTAGCGGAAAGGGCCCGTCGGCACCGATCTACGAGCAGGTTGCTGCTGCCATCGGCAGAGGTTTCACCGAAGATAACGGCTTCACGACGGGACTGAATGCCGATCTGGGCCGGTTCATGGATATGGGTTTCACGTACGATCACAGTGCACGCCAGCAGCTGGATAGCTTCTCTTTCAGCATTGGGATTCGTATCGGGCACGCTCCGGCTCACTGAAGCTGGAAAGGCTCAGCGGCTAAATTCTTATCGAGAACAGACCCGATTAACGGCACGACTGGAAGTCGTGCCGTTCCCTAATGCAGCTCAGCTCTTTGACCAAGGTGGAGCGACGCCCATCATCCGAGCGTAGGCGATCAGCTGTCCCATGTGCTCGTTGTCATGAATGATGATGCGCAGATAGATTCCGTCCACCGTAGCATCGCGGTCGGCTATGTGGACTTTACGTTGAAGATCTTGCGGCTTCACTGCTAAGTGTGCTTCCTTCACCGCATCGAGCGACTTCTTCAGCCAGCTAACTACCTCGGCTTTTGAAGTAACTTTTTTCTCAGAGTCTTGTGTTAGCCCCGCGGGCATCTTGGGCCCAGTTACGCTCAAGAGATAGAAATTCGCCAACGCGATGTGCATGAACACCTCGCTGGTCGAGCGGACTCCGGCTCCGGGCCGCCAGGAGAATTTGTCCTCGGGGATGGCCTGAGCGAGATCGATCAGTTGACTCGAGACGTGCTTCCACTCGCCGTCGTAGCCCTGCCAGATTCCTTCGGGCACCTGAGCAGATAATACCGTCGAAACGGTCAACAAGAGGCATACAAAAAGTGGTTTCAGTAAGGATGTCTTCATCAGAACTTCCTCTCCTGCGGCTTGTCTCGTCCGCGAAACGTCGGACGCATTCTATCGGAAGGGACCAACTCAGAACCAAGGTCCATCGGACTTCGGTCCAGCGGGATCGCCGGTGATGGCAGTCTCGCTCGGAAGAGGCTGCAAACGAAGGTATTAGAACTGCGCTCCAAGAAGGCTGCAGCCAGATGCCGTATTTAGGTAGCTTTCGTAATGTTGATCTGAGTGCTCCTCAGATGAAATGCTTGCGGGTATGCCCGATATTGCCAAGCCAGGTCACGATTCCGTCCGCGCTCCGCGCGTGAATGTCCCCAACAAAGAACACGCCGTCGTTTCCTTTGGAGCGCAACGAATGGTGGGTGTGCTGTGCAAACTATCGATCACCGGCGGCTCATTGCGTCTATCAAAACCGATTGACCAGGGAACCGTTGCTGATATCACCCTGAGAGCGACATCCGGACCAATTACCTGCGCGATCGAATTTCTCGGTCCAGCAGACAAGGGCACACCTCCTGCGCAGGCATTCCGTTTCATCCACATGGGCCCTGCCGAGTCCAGACGGCTGGAAAATGCGCTCGAGGAAATTCGCAAGCAGGGATTTGGCGAAAAGCAGGATTGGAGATTCCATCCGCTTACGAGAAGTGCTCTCCGCACGGTCAAATCCATCACTCGGAAGCGATCCTAACGAGCGCCCGCGGTTCGGTCTTAAACAATTTCATCGAATTGACGTACACAGCGACTCGCACATCTCACTTTGGGATGATGAGTGCGGTCGCCAACCTCATCTGAGATTTTTTACAAACCATCGAACACGGTGTATCGTTCTGTGCGCCATTTACAAAGCTTCGAAGATGGTGGTGTACATGACGATTCGCTGCTTAAGGATCTCTGCCCTCTTTTCCGCTCTAACCCTTCCCACGCTAACCTTCGGCGCAACGCTGGATGCGGCAATGCAAGCAGCTGCGCCGGCAGCCGAAGCAAGGTCGGCGCCCGAGCAGTTGACGGCAGATACGCAGCGCGTAACGGCGGCAGGAGCGAGTTTTATGGTGCCTGCCGGCTGGTCGGTCGTCACGGGTAAGAACCTTGTCATCCTCCAGCCGCCGGAGCCCGACACGCATGTTGCGATCGTGGACACAGATGCCACAGACGCCGCGAGCGCCGTCAACGCCGGTTGGGCCGCATACAAACCGGATCACAAGTGGCCGCTCAAGGTGGTCACGTCGCGTCCACCACGGGAGGGCTGGGAAGATCGCCAGGTCTTTGATTACGAGACCTCTCCCAACGAACGAGCCGTCGTGCAGGCGATTGCGCTGCACGCCGGCAGCAGTTGGACTGCGGTCATCTTTGATGGTAAGGAACCCACTTTCGAGAAACGTAACGCGCCGATTGGATTGATCATTCAGAGTCTGCGTCCCAAGGGCTATAAGCGTGAGTCGTTCGCCGGACGGAAGGCACATCCGCTGGACGCCGTGCGAGTTGCCGAAATCAAATCCTTTGTCGAAGAGTCCATGCAGAAGCTCGCCATCCCCGGAGCTTCGCTCGCCCTTATCGACGACGGCAAGATTGTGTATGAGGGCGGATTGGGAAAGCGCGAACTCGGGAAGCCCGAACCCGTAAATGAAAATACGTTGTTCATGGCGGCATCGAACACAAAGGGCATGACGACGCTGCTTCTTTCGGAGCTCGTCGATGAGAAAAAGTTAAGGTGGGATCAACCTGTTGTCGAGGTCTATCCCGGTTTCAAGCTTGGGGATCCGGAAACAACCAGGAAAGTACTCGTTAAAAATCTGATCTGCGCGTGCACCGGACTGCCACGACAGGATTTGGAATGGATATTCCAATTTAAGCAAGCGACGCCGGAATCTTCACTTGCATTGCTCGGCACGATGCAGCCCACGAGCAAGTACGGCGAAGTTTTCCAATACAGCAATCTCATGGCATCCGCCGCAGGCTACATCGGGGCACATATTGTATATCCCAATATGGAACTGGGCGCCGCTTATGACACAGCCATGCAGAAGAAGATTTTCGATCCGCTCGGAATGAAATCCACGACGTTTAACATGGCGCAAGCCTTGAAGTCCAACCATGCGAGCCCGCACGGAGATGATGTCGATGGGAAGCCTGGCGTCGCGGACATCGCATTTGACTACTCGATTGGACCGCATCGTCCGGCAGGAGGAGTCTGGACCTCGTCGCACGATCTGATTCGTTACGTACAGCTTGAACTCTCTCGAGGAAAGCTGCCCAATGGCAAACAATTGGTCTCAGCGGAAAACTTACTTGCCCGACGAGCAAGGCAAATCGACGTCGGAGAAGACCACTATTACGGTATGGGGCTGATGGTCGACAGCAGATATGGAGTCCCGGTCGTGCATCACGGCGGAAGCATGGCTGGGTACAAGACCGATATCGACTTTTTGCCTTGCTCGGGGGTAAATGAAAGGCTGCTGACCAATTCCGAAAATGGCGGAATGATACT
>Ga0126376_10002498_pt1 | contig 10430 bp, 8 predicted proteins | sample PanSoiMetPlot_15_FD_92760 | JGI IMG/M metagenome (GOLD analysis project Ga0126376, IMG submission 92760) | Tropical forest soil microbial communities from Panama - MetaG Plot_15 | ecosystem: Environmental > Terrestrial > Soil > Tropical forest > Bulk soil | place: Panama | collected 2016-02-17 | reverse complement strand
TCAACGAGTTCATGCAAATCCCGCCACACTTGTCACTCCCGGTGAAGTCTTGGTGGCCGATATATTACCCTACGATCAACGCCGGGGACGTCACGGCCGATGCGGCGGTGAATCACCGGGCAACAAAACGGAGAGCCAGTATGACAACGCATGCGATCGTCTCACGGGACAAGTGGTTGGAAGCTCGGCGCGACCTGCTTATCGCGGAAAAGGATTTGACGCACCGCAGCGACCAGGTGGCGGAGCTGCGCAGAAAGCTGCCCTGGGTACGTATCGAGAAGTCCTATGTGTTCGACGGGCCGGACGGAAAAATATCGCTGGCCGATCTGTTCGCCGGCCGCGGCCAGCTGCTCGTGCAACATTTCATGCTAGCACCTGGCTGGAGGGAGGGCTGCAAGAGCTGCTCCTACATGGCCGACCATACGGACGGCATGACGCCGCATCTGGCGCAGCGAGATGTCAGCTTCGTGGCGATTTCGCGTGCGCCCTACACCGAGATCGAGCGCTTCCGTAAGCGGATGGGCTGGCGTTTCAATTGGGTCTCGTCGAATGGCAACAGCTTCAATCACGATTTCCGGGTGAGCTTCACGCCGGAGGAGATCGCCAACGGCAAGATCGACTATAATTTCGGTGGCTCGCCGCATCTTAACGATGAATTGCCGGGCGTCAGCGTGTTCGTGAAGGATGAAGTCGACGCAGTCTTCCACACCTATTCGACTTACGGCCGTGGGGTCGAGGTGATGATGGGCACCTATCGGATGCTTGACTTGACGCCCAAGGGCCGCGCCGAGGAAGGCCTTTCCCACACAATGCAGTGGGTTCGCCATCGCGACCGCTATGAGCAGGATGCACCCGCCAAGACGGGCTCCTGCTGCGGCGGAAAGCATTGAGGACGGTTGCCATGGCCAATCCCCTCGACCATGGGGGGGCTGGCCACCCCCATCACAGGTTTGGCGACTTTGTCGTGATGAATTTGGTCAGGCACGTCAAGCAGTGAGCATCGTGCGCCTGCTAAACTGGATGCTCAGTGGCGTGTGCCGAATGCTGAGCAGACGGTCGCTAGATTTCCAATGCTGGCGTTGGCTGGTCTAAATGTTTCCTCGCAGGGAACATTTGAAAGCGATCCAGTTGTGAAGGGCCGCCTAAACCGGTCATTCGTCGGCGAACAGGATCTCTAGTCGGGAGAAGAGCCGGCGCTGGAACTGAACGCCGACCCGGTTCTGGGTGTTCACGGCAATGCGCACCGGGTCCCAGAGGAACGAGAGAAAAAGGCGACCGAGAAGCCGGTTGATCGTCTCCTGCGCGTTGGGCATGAAGGCTTCGATCGCGGCAATGTGTTCGGCTTTCGGCGCCTCGGCTGTTCCGCCCAGCACCAGCTCCATCGACCCGTACCGGTTGGGCGCCGGTATCGTGGCGACCCACATTTGGTTGCCGATATAGGCCAGCTGCACGGTTGCCTCAATAGTCCCGAGCCGCGACCGAATCAAAGTCATCGCGAGTCTCCGATTCTAGTTGAGGAAACGTCCGCAGCGCCGCCGGAATGATTTGCAAGGACCGCTCTGACATTCATCCGCGAGTGATGGCCGCGTCAACGTTTTTTCAGCGTCGCTCTTGCCGGCCTGATTAGTCGTCGGCGCTGTCGATGGGCGCGGCAATAGGATGAACATCCGGCAAAATAAGGGCGTCTGCCCAATCAAAGTCTAGCGGGTGCCAATGGCGGTGAGATCCGAGCCACATCCGGCCGGCCTACAGATTGCGAGCGCATGAATTGCAGGACAGGTCGGATCACATCCCGGCGTGGTGATCACCGATCAAGGGAACTTCCGACTGAGCTGAGCTTGGTGCCATTGGTGAGAGGGAGATGGATAGGCATCAAGGCGTTCGCTACGGCAGTCTCGGGAGCGACGCAACCTAGCCCAAGCACTCTCTTCGCATCTGGATGGCCGCTCAGGGCTTCGTGTGGCGAGCATGATGCCGCCTTCGCTTCGAATCTGCGCCACGCTTGCGGCTCAACCCGGCTTGCCGAATGCGCCGGAGCGTCCCATTCTGCTGCAACTTAGCCGTGCCTGGTTGCGGCGGCACTTGGGAGATATGCATGACCAAGCCCCGTGCGTTGATCATCGGCGGCTCGGTTGGCGGCCTGTTCGCCGCGCACCTGCTGGACTCGATCGGCTGGGATGTCGACGTGTTCGAGCGCGTCGATGACGATCTCGCCAGCCGCGGTGCCGGCATCGGCACGCATCCGGTTCTGCGGGAGATCATGCGGCGATTGGGGCTTTCGATCGACAACTCGATTGTGGTGGTGACGTCCTCTTACATCTGTCGCGATCGCACCGGTCGGCTGATCCTAGAGCTCCCGACCCCGCGCATGATGAGCGCGTGGTCACCGTTGTATCGCGCGCTCAGGGACAACCTGCGCCGGGCCAGATATCACCGCGGCAAGGACTGCTTGGAGGTGCGTCCCGCCGGCAGCAGCGTCACGGCCGTGTTTGCCGACGGCTCGCTGGCAACGGGCGACCTGCTGGTTGCGGCCGACGGCATCCGCTCCACGGTACGCAGCCAGTTTCTCCCGGACGTCAAGCCCACCTACGCCGGGTATGTCGCCTGGCGCGCGTTGGTGTCAGAGCGAGACGTGGCGCCTGCAACCCGCGCGGTGCTCGAGCGCGAGTATCTCTTCTGCGTGCCGGAGGGCGAGCTGGCGCTGTGCTACGCGGTGCCGGCGCGCGACGGTGGCACGTGTTTGGGCCACCGCGACTACAATTTGGTGTGGTACCGGCCCGCGGACGAAGCCGCACTCGCAAAGCTCTGCACCGACCCGCAGGGGCGCCAGTACGATGGCTCGATCGCCCCACCCCTCATCCGCGCCGAGGTGATCGCCGATCTACGGCAGTTTGCGAGAGCCGAGCTGCCGCCGCCTATGTTCGATGTGGTCGACCGCACCGAACAGCCATTCTTCCAGGCGATACACGATCTCGCCTCTCCCCGGGTGGTGTTCGGTCGAGTGGCCGTGCTGGGCGATGCGGCGTTCGTGGCGCGGCCGCATGTCGGTGCCGGGGTGACGAAGGCAGCACTCGACGCGCTTTGCCTGGTGGAGGCAATCTCAGGCGCGGGGGGCGATCTCGACGTGGCGCTGGCGCGTTACGATCGTGAGCGGTGCCGCTTCGGCGATTGGATCGTTGGCCGCGGGCGCGACCTTGGTGCCTCGATTGGCGTGCGGGCGAGGACGGAGGGTCAGGTCGGACAAGTAGAATTGGACCGCCGTGCAGCGGTGGCGATGGGTGGCTACGCCGCCAATGCCGAGGAGCTTGCCCGGCTGACCGCCGACGGCCGCCCACCGAGCCGAGCAGAAACTGGGTGCGATACCGGGCCGTAGCACGAAGCCTACTGGTCGCTGCACGCGCGGCGATCGCTCATCTCTCCAACGTGCGCGCGGTAAAAAGGAGTGAGACGATTGTCTCACTCCTTCCCACCCGCCGCGACAAGCCTCTCGACTTCGAGGAGGCAAATGATTGCAAAATGGCTGGTTGGGTCGCGGGTTAGTTGTGGTCGCGGTCAACCTGTTGGTAGAAGCTTTTGGCATCAAACGCGTCGGCGCTACCGGCGATGCCAACGATAACCAACAGTGCAAGCAGGGCGGATGCGATGGTCCTCATGACTGTCTCTCCTCTGGTCTTGTCGAGAGCTCGCGAGCCCGAGCTCATGGGAGCGACGGTAGCGGGCCAATCTTTCCGCGCCCATCTCCTCAATTGGCAGCTTTTCGCCCGATCTTTCCCGATCAGCGAAGTGCTGACGAGGTGGGGAAAATTACGGTCCGGCAGTCGCAGCAAGCGCGATCCCAAAGCGCCAGCTCCAAATCTGTTGCCCAGTCCGCTGATCTCAGTGCGAGAAGAGGCTCGATGCGCGAGCAAGAACCTGGGCTTCAGGTCCGTTAGCATCGAGCGTTGTCCAGGTCGACGATAGCGCTCCCCTGTCCAAGGCAAGCTGCGCTCTGACCACGTCGGCGGTGGCATCGGAGGCATCGCCCTTGCGGTTCGCAACCCGCGACATCAATGCTGGGGGCTCGGCGTCTAGCCACAGGCCGCGAAACGGAACCTGGAGCTCGGCAGCTACGGCTTCAACGCTGCGCCGCTCCTCGGTATTGGCGAATACCGCATCGACGATCACTGAGTGGCCAGCGGCCAGCACCAGCCGCGCCTTGCTGCGCAGCGCCGCATAGACGCTCTGATTGACCTCGGGCGAATAGGAGGTGGCGCCTAGGCGAACCGTCGCCTCAACCTTGAACAGCGCCTTGCGCTCGAGGTCGCTGCGGATGTGAACCGCGCCAGGCGCCGATCCCAACGTTGGGGCGAGCCCTGCGGCGAGCGTCGTCTTTCCAGTGCCCGATAGTCCGCCAACCGCGAAAAGCCGCGGCGGCCGCGGCGCCAAAAACGTTTGAGCTGCGGCAAAATACGCATGTCCACGTTCGTTGTGCGTGTTGCCGGCAGCCGCCGGCTCAAGCCGCGCATGTTCGAAGCTGACCATGGCCCGCACGGCCGCGCGCAGTCCCAAGAACAGTGGCAATGCCCGCAAGCCCGCGAGATCATGAGCATCGTTGCCGCGGTAAAGATAGTGATTGAGAACCTCGTTGCCGGCCCGACGTTGGCCATACCGCTCTAGGTCCATCAATAGGAATGCCAAATCATAGAGCGTATCAATGGTCGCCATCTCTTCGTCGAACTCAATGGCATCGTAGAGCCGAGGGTGTCCCTGCCAGAGCACGATATTCGCCAGATGAATGTCGCCATGACAGCGCCGGACGTAGCCGCGAACAGCTCGCTCGTTGAGACAGCTCGCCGCCGCGTCGAGCTGGTCCCTGGCCCGCTGCGCGAAGCGGCGCAAGTCGCCTGTAGGCAACACCGCTTGCTGCTGCAGCGACTGTGCCAACGATGTCAGTAGTCGCCGCTGCGGACCCGCGCCATCGGCAGATACCCGCCGCTCGGCGTGCACATGACTGTCAAATACCGTGTCGGCAACGCCTGTTGCGATCTCGGACCTGAGCGGGCCGGCCGAGGCCGCGTGACTAAGCAGCGCCGATTGCGGGAAACGCCGCATCTTCACCGCCCATTCCACCACCTCCCCGGTGCCACCGAGCGCGAGGCCGCCACCTGCCGGACGCCTAACAATCGGTACGCAGTCCAGATAGATGTCCGGAGCAAACCGTCGGTTGATGTCGACCTCGCGCCGGCATGCCGCATGACGATTTTCGAGGGTCGAGAAATCGAGGTAGGGCAAGCGAACCGCCCGCTTGATTTTCCAGCCATGATCGCCGACCAGAAAAACGATATTGGCGTGGGTATCGACGCGATCGACGGGCCCGGTTTGGCCATGCGATGCCGGGTCCGAGAGAAAGGCGATCGCGTCCGCCTGTTGCCGGGAATTACGGTTCGGCATTGCCGTGCCTGAGCACCATCGGGGTGGGCCTAGCGGGTATCTGTAACCAGCACCGCGGCGCCGGTGAGCTCGCCTGCCCGGAGGCGATCGAGGGCAAGGTTGGCGTCGCTCAGCCCATATGGTTCAACGTGAGTGTTTATCGGCATGCGTGCGGCGACTTCCATAAAGTCGATGGCATCCTGGCGCGTCAGGTTGGCGACCGAGCGCACGATCCGTTCGCCCCACAGCAAGGCGTAGGGCATCGATGGGATATCGCTCATGTGAATGCCGCCGAGCACGACGGTACCGCCCTTGCGGACCGACGCCAGCGCCGCCGGCACGAGCGAGCCAACCGGCGCGAACAGAATGGCCGCGTCCAGCATAGCCGGCGGTCGCACATCGCTGTCTCCTGCCCAAACGCAGCCGAGCTGCCGCGCAAAGGTTTGCGCGGCGGCATCACCCGGCCGCGTGAAGGCATAGACGGACCGTCCCTCGAACTGCGCCACCTGGGCGATGATATGCGCGGCGGCGCCAAACCCGTAGAGCCCCAAGTGTTGGGCGTCGCCGGCCAGGCGCAGCGAGCGATAGCCGATCAAACCAGCGCACAACAGCGGGGCCGCCGCGACGTCACTGTAGGTTGCCGGAAGCCGATAGCAGTAGGCGGCATCGGCAATCGCCAAATCGGCGTAACCGCCATCAAAGTCACAGCCGGTGAATTTGGCTGCGTCACACAGGTTCTCGTGACCGCTGCGACAGAAGGCACATTGGCCGCAGGTGTGGCCAAGCCACGCGATCCCGATCCGATCACCGGCGCCGAGGGTGGTCACCCCGGCGCCGACCGCTTCGATGCGACCGACAATTTCGTGGCCGGGTATCAGCGGCAGCTTCCCGCAGGCAAGTTCAGCGTCGACGAGGTGTAGATCCGTGCGGCAAACGCCGCAGGCGGCAACGCGCACCAAAACCTGGTTGGGTCCGGGCTCTGGGTCCGGCAGCCGCACCTTTTGCAAGGCCACGCCCGGCTTTTGCAGTTGCATCGCCAGCATTGTGCGAGCTTACCCTTATTCCGCCCCACACCATCCATCAATCGCACGCGACCCACACTGGGCAGCCTTGACCTCCGCCGTCGGGCGCTCGCGCCGACCGGCCCTGCAAAGCTTCGCTCGAGCACCGGCCGCGCATCTCGTCGACCGCATCCGCCGCCAACGAAGCGTTCGCGAATATGCCCCCCGGCGCCCGTGTCTTGACCTGGCGGCGGTGGCTCCGGTCGGCACTGACACCTAGCGTGGGCTCGGCGTCGCGGCGCCTACCCGCGACCGTTGACGCCGCACGGTGCCGGTCGTCAGGTGCTGCGGTGGGCGGGCCTTTTTTGCATGGACCCAGATCACTGGAATGTTCCTGGCGCGGGCGTCTTCGATCACCTCTACGGTGCCACCTTTGCCACGTGACCCCTCGCCGTCCCAGACGGCAATCAAAACGTCGCTCAGAGCCAGCAACCTTTGCCCGACGCGGTGATAGCCGTGTTCGGGTGGGTGCTTGCGCGCCGTCGCCTTTGGCTCCTCCACCGTGGTTGCAGCCTTGCAAAGGGCGCGGAACTCTCCCACCAGGAACGCAGCGGGGAAATCCTGTTCGAAGCGCGTGCGGTCGAAGGCCAGCACAGCGTGCAGATCCCAACCGCGACCCAAGGCGACGAATGCGGCGAGGCGATCGGCACCTTCGGCAAGCCCCGAGAGCAAGACGGCGCGGGCCGCGGGGTTCTGGGCCTCGATCTCGGCCATCACCCGATCGAGGTCGGCCTTGATGCGCCGCCATTGCGCCTCAGGCATGCGATTGGGGCGGTGACCGGTGACGGCGACGCGCACCACGCGCGTGCGGCGCCGACCATGGTTCGCGTTCATGCTCGCCCCGGCCACCGATCAGTGCCTAATGCCGCCGCGGCGCTCACCGGTTTGTAACCGGCTAGCGGTTGGCAGGAACGCCGCAAATTGCGCCGGCAAGTCCACCAGCTCGGCGGATTTCTCGCCGATTCGAATGAGATCGGGGATGGCGGCCACGTTGTCCATTCGCAGTGTCTCTGCCTTGATGGTGGCAAGCCCCATGGCCGCCAGCCCGTGCTCAGAGACATCCGGATTATAGCGGGCATAGAGGAACTGGCGGGGCGATGGCGCGGCCTCGACGGGAATTAGCGTTCCGAGCTCGATGTCGAGTTCACCACCATAGACGCAGCGGCCGAGCGTGCGACAGGTGATGTCATTCTCGACCGAGATTGACGTCATCAGAGTGCCGGGGATGGTGCGGGCGTTGGTGAGCAGGGATTGGCCAAACAGCTTGGCTTTGGGGAGGGGATGAAACACGGACCCGGTGCCGACCGAGATGAGCATGAGCCGATCTTCGCCGGCAGGCCACGCCAGCCGGTACTCCGGCGAGGTCGCCATCCGATAGAGCAGGAGCGCTGGATTGTTGTAGGGAGTTACGCCGCCGTCCTCAAAGATGAATGTGTAGCGGGGGTCACCGGTGACGAATTCGATCTGCTCCGGCTCGAAAAACGTCGGCGCGGCGGTGCTGGCGCGAACCAGCTTCCAAAGCGGAATTTTCATATTGCAATCGGCCCGCTCCGCATCGTTGAAGCGTGCGAGCGGGTTGCTCGAAATCGGCCAGGGCGAGTCGGTCGTCACATTGCGGGTGACGATCAGCAGCAGTGACTTCAGGGTGCCGTTGGCGTGCATATCAAGCAGCGAACCGGCGCCGATCTCTTTGCGCAGCATTTCCCGTAATGGGTCCGCGGCGAAGCTATAGTAGAGGAGGCGCCGCCATAGCGGGGCTGGCTGAAACATGGCCGCGCCCGACCTTCGATAAAAGTCGATGAGCTCGCTGCAGGATTTGCCGATCGCCAGGCCGGCCGCAATGATGGCACCGGTCGAAGTGCCGGCAAAATAGTCGAAAAAATAGCAAAGCCGGAAGGCATCGCCCATGCCCGACAGCGGACGCAGCTGATCCTCCATGCGCTTGAGAAGACACAGCGACATGACGCCCATGATGCCGCCGCCGTCCAAGGCCAACAGCCGCTTTTGATCGGAATTGAACATGACCATCGCCCCGCGCACGAACGGTGATGGTGATCACGCGCCAGGCCGCCCAGTCGTGTCAACCGCAAGCCTGGCGACCTATTCCGGCCACCGGCGAGATCGATCGACGCTGGCGACGTAGCCCCACCATCCGTGCTCCAACCCGTAACAGGAGACTAGCTTGGAGCGGTCCTAAATGGTAGCGGCTCCAAGGTCCCGGGCCGGGGTGCCGTCGGCGACGCTCTGTCAGCGCTAACGTGCGATCCGGCATAGCGTTTTTGGCGTCTGCGTCAGTCACATCCAACCGGTGAACGCCAGTCGCGCTAGATCGGATGCGCAGTAAGCCTGGAGGTCCGCGGTCTTGCCGATACGTCAGCAGGCTCTCACGCTTGCGGCGGGCAACGGCGCGTCTGCTGCAGGGCGGCAACGACGATCGACTGTGGGTGGCGCGCCAACGATTCAACGCTTGCCACGCCCTCGATCTTGGTCAAAGGTTCCGCATGCGGAGCGCCATCCAAGCTTAAGCGGTGGTGCTACAACTATCGTCGCGTCTGGGCGACGACGATCTTGCCCCGAGGAGGACGCCAAACAATCGTACTCAAAGCATGAGGTAATGGCCTGCTTCGATAGCCCTTCTAACACAGACCAAGAGTGCCATTCGATGTTCCAGACCGGCGGCGGAAAGTTGGTAGGAGAAGGTCCAGGTGGCAGCGAGCCAGCATTCGAACGATTCTTTGATTTTGAAATAACCTTGCCTTCTGGCGCGCGCCCGTCGCGGGGTACCGTACAAGACGGGTCTTTAGATTGACACCAAGCACGCTATGCAGCGCCACACTCGAGATCGCGTGGCGCTCGATGTATTGCATTCGGCTCAGGGTTGGTAGTGATGGCCGCGTCTCCTGGTGCTCCTAGTCCCGTCGCCCAGCAATACACTAAATGGGTGTACCCAAAGCCGATCATGGACTTGTCGGCGCCGGAGCTTCAGGGCATCCGCGACGGGGGTGATCCGGAGAATAACTTTTATACCTATTGGCCCAACCAAGCTTACCGTGACGATCTTGACATCTTGATTGCAGGCTGCGGCAGCAATGCCGCCGCCAGGTATGCCTTCAACCATCCGGCGGCGCGCGTGGTCGGCATAGACATCAGCCCGGCCAGCCTAGCGCATGAAGCCTACCTCAAGCAGAAGCATGCTCTCGATAACCTCACCCTGCATCGCCTAACTTTGGAAGAGGCGCAATCCCTTGAACGGCCTTTTGATTTTATCGAAGTCTCGGGCGTCGTGCATCATCTGCCCGACCCGGTGGCCGGTCTCAAAGCGCTGGGCAGCGTTTTGCGGCCGAATGGAACGATCGCCATCATGGTGTACGGCCGATACGGACGCACCGGGGTATATATGTTGCAGGAATTGTTTCGGTTGCTGGCGCTTGAGCAGACCGACCAGGATTTGGCGGTGGTGAAGCAAGCAATCGCGGCTGTACCAAAGCATCATGTCATTCGCGAATACATGAGCCGAGCGCGGGACCTGAGCTACGATGCCGGCCTCGTCGATACATTTTTGCACAGTCAAGATCGGCCCTTCACCGTGGCCGAGTGCCTGGATCTGGTTCGCCAAGCGGGCCTCAGCTTCATGGGTTGGCTGGATAATATCTTTTACTATCCCGAGGGCCAGATCCCGCCGGACCGCCCACTTAATGCCCGCATCAACGCGCTGCCTGAGGAACGCATTTGGAGCTCGATGGAGCTGTTCAATAGCACGCTGGGTCAGCACTACTTTTGTGCCTGCCGGTCGACACGCCCCGCGAGCACCTACAAAATCACCTTCGCCGGCCCGGAATTCATGTCCTACATCCCGGTTCTGCGCAGCCAACGGGTTGCCTCGAAAGCGGGAGTGCCCGAGGGCTGCATCACGATTAAGCGCGCGCCGTGGCCAGACTACGTGTTGAACCCCGTCATTTC
>Ga0126376_10002496_pt1 | contig 10431 bp, 10 predicted proteins | sample PanSoiMetPlot_15_FD_92760 | JGI IMG/M metagenome (GOLD analysis project Ga0126376, IMG submission 92760) | Tropical forest soil microbial communities from Panama - MetaG Plot_15 | ecosystem: Environmental > Terrestrial > Soil > Tropical forest > Bulk soil | place: Panama | collected 2016-02-17 | reverse complement strand
GGCCAAAATAGCGCCGCCCCGGGGGTAGTCAGGGCGGCGCAGCCAAGGAAGGGAGGTTGAGGCCGGCAGCATCTTGTGCCCCTGACCTCTTCCGTTTCAAATAACGCTCCAGCAGCGGGAAAAGTCACGGCCTTGACTTGAAAAGTGCCACCAGGGCAGCCAGAGTAGGGAGCCCATGTCGAAGAGCAACGTCGTCTTCGTGTGCCGTGACTGCGGCGGCGAGTCGATCCGTTGGGGAGGCCAGTGCCCGCACTGCCGCGCGTGGAACACGCTGGAGGAGTTCAAGGCAGCCCCCGGCGGCCGGGAGCAGCGCCGCCGAGCCCGAACCGAGCCGCCAGTGCGCCCGGTGCCGATCACAGAGGTGGAGGTCGACGCGGCACCCCGACGCGCCCTGGCCTGGGAGGAGCTGAACCGCGTGCTCGGAGGCGGTGTCGTCCCCGGCAGTGTGGTGCTGCTGGGAGGTGAGCCGGGAGTCGGCAAGTCAACCCTGCTGATGCACCTGGCAGCGCAGGCTGTGGCGGGCGGCCGCGTCCTTTACATCTCAGGTGAGGAGTCTGCTCATCAGGTGGGCATGCGGGCACGGCGGCTGGCAGTGGCGTCGCCAGGTCTGCTGCTGCTGGCGGAGACCGACGTGGAGCGGGTCGTGGGCGCGATCGAGCACGAGGGGCCGGCCATCGCCATCGTGGACTCGATTCAGACGATGCAGGACCCCAGCGCCGACGCCGCACCCGGCAGCGTCACCCAGGTCCGCGAGGCGGCGGCTCGTCTCATGCGGACGGCCAAGGAGTCGGGCGTGCCGGTCTTCCTGATCGGCCACGTCACCAAGGAAGGGGCGATCGCCGGTCCAAGGGTGCTGGAGCACATGGTCGACACCGTCCTCTACCTGGAGGGAGAGCGCGGCCAGGACTTCCGCATACTGCGCGCTGCCAAGAACCGGTTCGGCTCGACTGAGGAGATCGGAATCTTCTCTATGGGAGACGGGGGCATGGCCGAGGTTCGAGACCCCGGCGTGGTGCTTCTGGGCGACCTCCGCCCGGTGCCCGGGTCGGTGGTGCTGGCGGCGATGGAGGGCAGCCGGCCGCTCCTGGTCGAGCTTCAGAGCCTGGTCGCGACTGCACAGTACACAGGCAGCCCGCGGCGCTCAGCAAACGGCGTCGACTTGAATCGCCTGCACATGCTGCTGGCCGTGCTCGAGAACCGGGCGAGGCTGAGGCTGAATGAAAAAGACGTCTTCGTCAATATCGCGGGTGGGATCAGGGTGGTCGAGCCGGCGGCCGACCTGGGCCTCGCGCTATCGCTGGCGGGCAACGTGTACAAACAGGCTCTGCGGCCGGACACGGTGGTCATCGGGGAGATAGGCCTCTCCGGCGAGGTGCGGCGCGTGGGCCGGCTGGAGCGGCGCCTCCAGGAGGCTGCCCGTCGGGGCTTCGTCCGGGCGGTCGTGGCTCGAGGGGCCGCTGCGCCTCCTGACGGGATGGAGCTTGTGGAGGTCGGGACCCTCTCGGAGGCGATCGATTTGGTCTTTCCGGCTCGAGACCGGGGCGCGCTGGAGCTGCCCAGTGGACGGTGAAGGAGGCCGGCATGCTCGAGGTCACCGCGAGATCGGGGATCTCGCGGCGCGGGAGGGGCGGGTCGGAGCCATCGTGGCTGCCGCCGGGACGGGCACGCGGCTGGGCAAAGGCAGCAAGGCTCTGGTGGAGCTCAACGGCCGGACCGCGCTGGCGCGCGTGGTGAGTCTGTTCTTGACCATGGACGAGATCAGCAGCATCGTCGTGGTGGGGCCCCCCGCGCGGCTGGAGGCGGCTCGACGGGAGGCTGAGGCCCTCCGGCCGCAGAAGCCAGTCGTCGTTTGCCCTGGCGGGGAGACCCGGCAGCGGTCCGTCCACGCCGGGCTCCAGGCACTGGAGGGCTGCGAGTATGTCCTGGTCCACGATGCCGCCCGGCCCATGGCCTCGCAGGCGCTCGTGCGCCGGGTCCTGGCGGCCGCGCGGCAGACCGGGGCGGCCATCCCTGGACTCCCGCCACGCGATGCTGTGAAGCGCGTTGAGGGCAACCGCGTGGTCGAGAGCCTCGACCGCGAGCGAATGGTCCTCGCGCAGACGCCGCAGGGCTTTCGCTACCAGGTCCTGGAGCGAGCTCACTTCGAAGCTGCCGACGCGGGCCTGGTGGGAGACGACGACGCTCAGCTGGTCATGGCTGCGGGCCATCCGGTCACAGTCGTGCCTGGGGAGCCGACGAACATCAAGCTGACCACGTTCGAGGACCTCGTGATTCTGGAAGCACTGATCCGGGAGCGTGAGTCGTCGCCGACGGTCTTACCCCCGTGAGGATCGGCATCGGCTACGACCAGCACGCCTTCGTGGATGGCCGGCCCCTGGTGCTGGGCGGCGTCATGGTTCCGCACCCTCGCGGGCTGCGGGGTCATTCCGACGCGGACGTGTTGACCCACGCCGTGATAGACGCTCTGCTGGGCGCGGTCGCGCTGGGAACCATCGGCGAGCACTTTCCCGACAGCGACCCCCGGTTTGCCGGCGTGTCGTCGCTGGCGCTCCTGGACGAGACCATGAGGCTGGTCAGTGAGGCGGGGTATCGGGTTGTCAACGTCGACAGTGTCATCACGGCCCAGGAGCCCAGGCTGCAGCCCTACCTCGGTAAGATGGCGCGCACGCTTGCCGAGCGGCTGGGCGTGGCGAGCTCGAACGTTGGTGTCAAGGCCACCTCGCCGGAGGCGCTTGGGGCGCTGGGCCGCCGCGAGGGCATCGCCGCCCAGGCCGTGGCGCTGCTGGAGGCGATCTGATGACGTTGCGACTGCACAACACCCTGACGGGCCGCAAAGAGGAATTCCGTCCGCTGGAAGCGGGCGTCGTACGCCTGTACACGTGTGGACCCACCGTCTGGAACTACTCACACCTCGGCAACTACCGCGCCAACCTCCTGTACGACCTGCTGCGCAGGCATCTCGCCATGAGCGGGTACAGGCTCGTCCACGTCTTGAACATCACCGACGTGGACGATCGGATAATCGAGCAGGCAAGCCTGGCCGGCGTCTGCATCAGGGAGTTCGCGCGCCGGTGGGAGGACGTCTTTTTCCAGGACATGCGCTTGCTGCGGACCCAGGAAGCTGAGATCTACCCACGCGCCACCGAGCACATCGAGGAGATGGTGGCCCTGATCGAGCGCCTGCTGGCCAGTGGCCACGCGTACCAGGCCGACGGCGACGTCTACTTCCGGGTGGCGAGCTTTCCGAGGTACGGCCGCCTGTCCCACCTCGACCCGACCGGCTTGAGGCCCGTCGCCCGGGTCGCCGCGGACAAGTACGACAAGGAGTCCGCGACAGACTTCGCCCTCTGGAAGCGGGCGCAGCCTGAGGACGAAGCTGTGGGCGCAGCCTGGGACGCGCCGTTCGGGCGGGGAAGGCCCGGCTGGCACATCGAGTGCTCGGCGATGGCGATGAAGTACCTCGGGGAGACGCTCGATATCCACTCTGGAGGCGTCGACCTCCTGTTTCCGCACCACGAGAACGAGATCGCACAGTCCGAGGCGGCGACCGGGCGGCCTTTCGCCCGTTTCTGGATCCATCTCGAGCATCTTGCCGACGCGACGGGAAGCAAGATGGCCAAGAGTGCGGGCGGCTTCACCACGCTGCGGGACCTGATGAACGCGGGTCACGACCCGCTGGCGGTGAGGCTGTTTCTTCTTGGCAGCGCGCACTATCGCGCCAGGCTGCGGCTGACAGACGCGGCGCTGCACGGGGCCGCTGAGCAGCTCCGGCGACTGCGCGAGTTCGCAGACCGGGTCCGCCGCTCAGAGCCCGGGCTTCGGGCCGACGATGGGGCGCTGTACCAGGCCGCGCAGGATGCCAGGGATGCCTATCGGGCCGCCCTGGACGACGACCTGAACCTACCCGAGGGCCTAGGCCGCGTGTTCGAGCTGATTCGCGAGGCGAACGCGGCGCTCGACGCCGGGCGGGTTGGGCCCGCCGCTCGTGAGGCGCTGCTCGGCCTGCTCGATGACGTTGACGCCCACCTGGACGTGCTGTCGGTGGAAGGGGTGACTCTCGACGCCGCCGTGGAGCGTCTGATCGCCGAGCGCGAGGAAGCGCGGCGGGCACGGGACTTCGGGACGGCTGACAGGATCCGCAACGAGCTGCGCGAACGCGGCGTCGTGCTGGAGGACTCCCGCGACGGAGTCCGATGGAAGGTGGTGCATCGATAACGTGCGGCGCCAATCCCCCGGCGACCAGTCCGGGCGTCGACGCCGTGCTGAGACGAGAGGGGCCGGGCGCTCAGCGGTCGCAAAGGGCGCTCGGGCAACGCGAAGCGTCAGGCGCGCCGCGCCGGCTACCCCCGAGCCGCGGACAGCGACGGCCGTCAGGTCAGCCTCGCCCCGATCGTGGATTGAGCAGGACCAGGCGCCCGGCCCTCAGCGGTCTGCCCGGCGCCGGTCCGACCTGATCTACGGCCGTAACGCAGTGCTGGAAGCGGCACGGGCCGGTCGCGTCCGCCGGGTCTTTCTTGCCGAGGGCCTCGATCCAGACCCCAGGCTGGTCGAGCTGCGGCAGCTCGTCTCCACCATGGAAGTCCCTGCCGCACGGGTCGCCGCCATGGCTCAGGGCGCTCACCAGGGGGTGGTCGCGGAGCTGGCACCACGCACGTTCCTGACTCTCCGAGAGCTCCTCCAGGCGACACCAACCCTGCTGCTGGGGTTGGACGGCATCGAGGACCCTCATAACCTGGGCGCGATCCTGCGCAGTGCCGAGGCGGCTGGAGTGGACGGCGTGCTGCTGCCCGAGCGGCGTTCCGCGCCTCTGTCGGGAGCGGCTGTCAAGGCCAGCTCGGGCGCCAGCGAGCTGCTACAACTCTGCCGGGTGGCGGGCCTGGCTTCGGCGGTGGCCGAAGTCCGGCGGGCGGGGCTCTGGTGTGTCGCCCTCGACGCCCACGGGGACGTACTGCCGTGGCAGCTCGACCTCACTCGACCATCACTTCTGGTGGTCGGCGGTGAGGGCCGGGGCGTTCACCGCCTCGTACGCGAGCGGTGCGACGCACGCGTGCGGCTGCCGATGGCAGGCCGGGTCGCCAGCCTCAACGCGTCCGCTGCCGCCGCGGCCCTGCTCTACGAAGTGACCCGCCAGCGCCTGCTGTCCAGCGAGTAGGCCGCTAGAGTGCGGCGCACCCGCATCGTCTGCACGCTCGGCCCGGCCAGCACCTCGCCGAGCGTGGTTCGGCGCCTGATCGCGGCGGGCATGGACGTCGCCCGACTGAACTTCTCTCACGGTGACGCCGATCAGCACCGGCGGGCTGCCGCCAGTGTTCGTGAAGCCGCCCGCGCCGCCGGTCGCCACGTCGCGCTTCTGCAGGATCTCCAGGGGCCGAAGGTCCGCTCTGGCACGCTGGATCCTCCGGTGGTCAGGCTTACCCGTGGCCGGCAGGTCACGCTGACTGCCCGGCGCGTGACGGGGAACGAGGAGCTGGTGCCGGTGAGCCACCCGCAGCTGATCGAGAGCCTGAGGCCTGGAGACCGGGTTCTGCTTGCCGACGGGCAGATCGAGCTGAGAGTCGTGGAAGCGGCCGGAACGGAAGGGCGCTGCACGATCATGCGCGGGGGCCTTCTCGAGGCCCGCAAGGGAGTTATCGCGCCTGGCCGCGCCGTCGACCTGCCGGCGCTGACCGACAAGGACCTGGCCGACCTCGAGGTGGGCGCGGAGATCGGGTTCGATTATGTCGCTCTCTCGTTCGTCAGGACTGCCGCCGACGTCGGGGCGTGCCGGTCTGCGCTTGCTTCGCACCAGCTCGACACTCCGGTTGTCGCGAAGCTGGAGCGGGCCGAGGCGATCCACCGGCTCGACGAGCTCATAGACTGCGCCGACGCTGTCATGGTCGCCAGAGGCGACCTGGGAGTGGAGATGTCGCTCGCCCAGGTGCCCGCCCTCCAGAAGGATGTGATCGATCGCTGCAACCGGGCCGGCGTTCCGGTGATCACCGCCACCGAGATGCTCGAGTCGATGGTCACCTCCAACCGGCCGACCCGGGCGGAGGCGTCAGACGTCGCCAACGCCATCTGGGACGGCACAGACGCGGTGATGCTGTCACAGGAGACCTCTCTGGGCGCCCACCCGGTAGAGGCGACGCGGGCGATGGCCAGGGTCTGTCGCGCCGCCGAGGAACACCCCACCTACCAGCGAGGGCGCGGTCCAGGCGGTGACCGGCGCGCTTCGGCCGCGGGGACCGCGTCGGTGCTGTCCCCCCAACGGACGATCGCAGGCGCTATGGCCCAGGCTGCCGCCACCATCGCCGAGGAGGTGGGGGCGCGAGCGATCCTGGCTTTCACCGAATCAGGAGCGACCGCTCGCCGGGTGAGCAAGGCGCGTCCGGCGGTCCCTGTGATTGCCGCAAGCCCGCATCCCCACGTGCTGCGTCGCACCGCGCTGTACGCTGGCGTGGTGCCGCTGGAGGTGGAGAATACCGTCGACACCGACGACATGTTCGCCAAGGGGAAATGTGCTGCGCTGGCCGCGGCTCTTGTGCGTCCCGGCGACCGCATCGTGTTCGTTGCGGGGGTGCCCGTGGGCGAACAGGGCCGCACGAACCTGGTGAAGGTGGAGGTCGTCAGCTGACGGTGCCCGACGCCTGCGCTGAGGCCCTCCGTGTCCTCGGTCACGAGCTGCGCAGGCCCCTGACCGTCATCCGCGGCGCCGCCACCCTGCTGGTCGACGAGACGGACCGCCTCCCGGCCAGCAGCCGAGAGCAGATGCTGACGCTGATCGACACCAGCGCGGCGGCGATGGCGGACCTGATCGACGACCTGCTCGTGGCTGTTCATCTCGAGAGCGGCGATCTGCGGTTCACGATCGAGCCGGTCGCACTGTCGCCGCTGGTCGCGGAGATGGTCGAGGCAGCAGGGCGGGTGGCGCCCGATCGGGCGATCCAGATCGCGGGCCACGACGACCTTGTGGTCGAGGTCGATCGCGAGCAGGCGCTGAGGGCGCTCCGCGCCGTCGTGGTCAACGCCATCCACTTCTCGCCGGCCGGGACCGCTGTTGAGGTGGCCGTCAACGCCGAGCCCGGCGCCGTCAGCCTCCTCGTGCTTGACCGGGGACCCGGCATCCCGGCTCCCCAGAGGGAGCGGGCGTTCGAGAAGTTCGCTCGACTTGACCAGCAGGCGGGCGGGGCGGGCCTGGGCCTCTTCCTCGCTCGAGGGCTGGTGCGGGGCATGGGCGGCGACGTCACGGTCGGGGAACGGGAAGACGGCGGCGCCGCTGTCTGTTTTACTCTCAGACGCCGTGGGTGACGAACAGAGGAACGGGCGCTATGAGCGGGTGCTGGTCGTTGCCGCGCATCCCGACGATCCTGAATTCGGGTTCGGCGCCAGCGTCGCCAGGCTGGCGGGCGATGGAGCAGACGTGTACTACGTGATCTGCAGCGACGGCTCCCAGGGCGGTGAGGACCCGACGATACCCGACGCGGAGCTGACGGCGACACGGTACAGCGAGCAGCGCGCGGCGGCGGAGGTCCTGGGCGTCAGGGACGTCGTGTTCCTGGGCTTCCGCGACGGGCACCTGGCGCCCACTGTCGAGCTGCGCAAGGCGATCACACGCGAGATCCGTCGCTTCAAGCCCGAACTGGTGATGACCCACGCGCCGGTGCGCAACATAGGCATCGGCATCGGCGCCTCACATCCCGATCACCTTGCAGTTGGCGAGGCGACCCTCAGCGCGGTCTATCCGGACGCGCGCAACCCACGCGCGTATCCGGAGCTGCTGACCGAGGGACTTGAGGCGCACAAGGTCAAGGAGGTGTGGCTGCCCGGCTTCGAGGCCGCCGACCACTTCGTCGACGCGACCGGGCTCGTCGACAAAAAGATCGAGGCGATCCTCTGCCACCGCAGCCAGTTCAACAAACCGGGCATTGACCCCGAGATGCCGCGAAAGTGGATCCAGGAGCGCATGCGCCAGGCAGGAGAGAAAGCCGGCTTCGAGTACGCAGAGGCCTTCAAGAAGATCGAGACCGCGTAGGCGCCTCTAAAGGCTGGCGATGAGTACGGCGATGACCCCGCCGAGAAGGATGCCGTCGAAGGTCCCCGCCCCGCCGATCGACACGACCGGCGCTCCCATGCGCCTGATCCGGTGGAGGTTGAGCAGGTCGGCTCGGATCAGCGTGCCAAGCACTCCGGCGACGTAAGCGACCGGCGGCGCTGCCGCGCCGGCGATGACGACGGACGCCCAGGAAGCTGACCACCCGCGACTCGACGAGCATCCGTCCGGAGCGCATCCTGAAGAGCGGGAGGTTGACCGCGCGGCCGAGGAAAGTCGCCAGCAGGACCAGAGAAACCGCGGCGCGGTCTGGACCCAGGCGCTCGAACGTGTACGTGAGCACGCCAAACTGGAGCAGCAACACCAGCGCGACAAGAACCGCGACCAGGACCATGAGGAAGGGCGAGGCCATCGGCCAGAAGACGAGGGAGCGGCGGGCTCGCCCTCCAGGCCGATCACGGTATGGGTTGCGCAAGCTAATCGAGACGATCGTACGTAGGGAGCGGGACGGGGCAGGCGCACCGCGTGGCGCTGATCAGGCGCTGACGTGAACCTCCTCGGCTGCCGGCACGCGGCTGGGGGTGAAGCCTGCCCGTCTCGCCAGACCGGCGAAGCTGATCGCGTCACGCACCGCGCAGGCCCGAGAGTCATTGTTGAAGTAGCAGAAGACCTCGGTCTCGGAGGGCCAGAGGCCGGCGATGCTCTCGATCCAGCTCGCCAGGGCCTGCTCGCCGTAGCAGGGAGGAGGCCACGCGTGGCCCTCATGAAAGCGCACGAAGCCCCAATCGGCGGTGCGCCAGGCGGGGGTGGTTCGGTGCGGTGAGTCGGCCAGGCAGAGGGCGGCTCCATGCCGTTCCAGGACGGCTCTTACCCGATCCACAAACCAGCTGTCATCTCGGAGTTCCACGGCGACTCGCACGGTCTTCGGGAAGCGCTCGAGTGTCGCGCTCAAGCGCTCCGGGTCTGCGAGCATCCGGGGCGGAAGCTGGATGAGGACGGGGCCCAGCTTCCGGCCCAGCCCGCGGGCATGCTCCAGAAAAAGGTCGACCGGTCCCTCGGGGTCGCGCAAGCGCCTGACGTGTGTCAGGAAGCGGCTCATTTTGACGGCTACGATGAAGTCGTCCGGGGTCTGATCGCGCCAGTGCTCGAAGTGGGCTTTCTCCGGAAGGCGGTAGAAGGAGTTGTTGAGCTCGACGGTTGCGAAGCGGTCGGCGTAGAAGGTCAGCCAGTCGCGCTGCGGCACGCCCTTCGGGTAGAAGCTACCCCGCCAATCTCCGTACTGCCAGCCGGACGTGCCTACCCTGAACACCGCTCACCGCTCGATATCGGCCAGCGAGCTCCAGACGTCGACCTTGGTGCGCACCCGCCGGACCACCTCATCGGCGAACTCACCTGTGCTGGAGTGACCGCCCAGGTCCACCGTCTTGATGCCGTCCGACACCGCCTCGAGAGTCGCCTCGTATATGGCGCGTGAGGCGCCGCGGGAAGCTCGCTCCGGCATGTGGTGCAGGACACCGGCCACCGCCAGGATCATGGCCATCGGGTTGGCCACATTCTTGCCCTGGAGCGCCGGGGCGGTGCCGTGCGGTGCCTCGCTCATAGCCACCCCGACCGCGCCCTCGGCGTCGAACGCCAGCAGGACCGACTCCGCGCCGGCGATGGTGCCGAACATCTGCATGACGAGGTCGCTCAGGTTGTCGCCGTCGCGGTTCAGGGCCGGGATGACCAGGGGCTCCCCGCTCGTCGCCATCAGCAGCGCGTAGGTAGCGTCGATCAACCGTGGTTCGTACGGGACCTGAGGGTGGAGTGCGGCGGCGCGATCCATTTCCTCTTTGAAGAGCCCCTCATAGATGGGGCTGACAGTCCACTTGGGACCGCCGAAGACGCGTGCTCCGACCCGCTGGGCGTGCTGGAACGCGTACTCGGCGACTATGCGGCAGGTACGCCTGCTGATCTTCTCGGTCCTGTAGGCACACTCCGCCAGTCCGTCGCCTTCACGCCACTCTCTGGCGCCATAAGCGTCGTCGACGGCCATGCGGATTACCGAGATCGGGGAGTAGACGGGCGCTGGTGGGCGGACGCCGGGGATGCGGCGTCCCGTGCGGACGATCACCCGGCCGTCGATCGCCTGACGCAGGATCGCATTCGGGCTGCCGACGTCGTCGGCGCCCTCAGGGGTGATGGTTGCGGCCTTGATGCCGAAGCCGGCCTCCCGGAGCGCTGCGGCCGCCTCCTGGACCACCTGATTGCGAGTCTCGCGCCGTCTGGCGAGCGACAGGTCGAAGTGACGGAGGTTCAGATCAAGGCCGATCAGGTCGTGCTCGAGCAGGCGCAGCGCCTGGACGAGCAGCTCCTCTCCCGTCTGGTCGCCGTGCAGGACTACGATGGAGCGCACGACCGGC
>Ga0126376_10002494_pt1 | contig 10433 bp, 7 predicted proteins | sample PanSoiMetPlot_15_FD_92760 | JGI IMG/M metagenome (GOLD analysis project Ga0126376, IMG submission 92760) | Tropical forest soil microbial communities from Panama - MetaG Plot_15 | ecosystem: Environmental > Terrestrial > Soil > Tropical forest > Bulk soil | place: Panama | collected 2016-02-17 | reverse complement strand
TCGGAATATCGATCTTCAGCTGATATCCATACTGAAGTAAGCGCTCTGCGGCCACAATGCTGCATCGAACGCGCATTGCAATCCAGTCTGGTCTAGCCGAGACAACCTCGATGCCGTCGTTCCAGATAGGCACACTCACAGCCGTCTCCACGAGTGTGGTAAAGGCGCCGTAGTCGAAGGGGATACTGAACACCCCAAACGCGTGAGCTCTCATTGCTGCGATTACATCTTCTGGAGTTGTCTGAGGAGCAAGGATGATGACCTTTACTCCGTCTCCTCTCCATTTCTGCAGGTATTCGAGCAGCTCAATGTCCTGCTCCACTGTTGTGCGTGGACTTGTAATGATCAGGTCGAACCGCTCGCGAAACGCGACAGTAAGAAGCTGATCGGCCGCAGTTTTTATCAGATCGAATTCTGGTGAAAACTCGGCATGCGATGTGAATTCGCGCAGCGAGGGGTCATCCACTACAAGCACGCGGCGTATCTTCGGACGGCTAACCGGAAATGGCTGGGTGGCAGTACTCATTGTGTTCACTGACCTAACCCTACAATCGGATGGTTGGGAGTGACCTGCCAACTGTCAGCAATTACAGGCCACGACTACAGTTTTCAAGAACGCCACTCTCGGCTGTAACTAGTCTTTCTTGACGATCTAGCTGAGTCCTCATCTGTAGAAGCTGACAGTTCTCACACAGAAGATTCGCCTCTACGATCTGCAAACGAAAGGAACTGCTATGAACGCGCTCATGAAGGTGATTTCGCGTTCGGGAGAAATAGTTCCAGGAATCAGTCTGCTGATCGTTCTTGTCCTGGGATTCGCTGTTAGCCAATCGTCGGCACAGTCTAGCGACAAAGAATCCTCGCTGACGCCGATCGGGGGCATCGCTAGTTCACCCCGCGATGATCCACCTGCCACTACGAACGAACAGAGTAAAGCAACATCGCAGACATACAAGTCAAAAGCGAAATACGACATTTCTAAAATCGGAGACCGAGGGATCGGTCGCGGACTGGATTTCTATTCTGCAGAGCAGGAACGACAACTCGGACAAGAGTTAGCGGGCATGGTTGAAAGCTCGTCGCGAGTAATTACTGATCCGATCGTAAACGATTATGTGAACCGCCTCGGCCAGAACTTAGTCCGCAATTCTGATTGCAAGACTCCCTTTGTGATCAAGGTACTCGACGACGACGACCTGAATGCATTTGCGTTGCCTGGAGGATTTCTCTACATCAATCGCGGACTCATTTTGGCGGCAGAAAACGAAGCGGAACTGGCGGGGGCCATGGCTCACGAAGTTGGCCACGTTGCGGCACGGCACGGCACGAAGAATGCAACTCGCTCTCAGATCTTTGATGCGGCTTCGATATCGTTAGTCTTGCTCGGCGGCCCGGTCGGAATGGCAGTTCGCGGAATTGCCGGATTTGCCCGTCCCATGACTTACATGAAGTTCAGCCGCGATGCCGAACGCGAGGCCGATCTGCTGGGGTTGGAATATCAATACACTGCTGGATATGATCCGCAGGAATTCATTGCTTTTTTCGAGATGCTTGGTGCAGGCGAGGGCACAAAACGCTCGTTACTGAACAAAGCATTTGCGACTCATCCCATGACAACCGATCGAATCAAGCTTGCGCAACAAGAAATTGCAGCCTACCTACCTGGCCGCACAGAATATGTCATCGACACAAGTGAATTTCAAGAAGTCAAAGCTCGTCTGAAGAAGGGAGAGGGGCGCGTGCCAAAACTACGTCGCCGCTCAAATCCCTAACCCACTATCGTTGCGCAAAAAACGCCCTATGCGCTTATGAGGTGTTCGCGGATGGCAAAAACCATCAGATCGGAGTTCGTCCTTAAGCCGTACTCTTCCATGATTCGATACTTGTGGAACGCGATGGTTCTCCGCGTTATGTGCAGGATGTCAGCCGCTTCCTTCATGTTCTTACCTGTAGCGAGGAGCTGAAGGACCTCCCGTTGTCTCGGAGTAAGTCTGGCGGCTCGTTCCGGCCGTGGATCTCGAACAAAGTGATCCAGCAATTGCTGCGCCAGCTTGGGCGTAACGTACCAATTGCCTTTTAAGACTTCCCTGATTGCCCTAATCAATTCCGACGCGCCAGATTTCTTGAGAATGTAGCCTGAAGCCCATTGCCGCATTGCATCGCTGGCGACCTCGGTATCTTCCTTCGTTGCAAGTAGGATGAACTTAGATCCAGGTAAGCGGTTCTTCAACGGTTGGCCCATTTGGAACCCAGCTATACGAGACATTCTGATATCGACAAGAATTACGTCTGGTTTCAAACTGGGAGCTATACCAAGCAGAGCATCGTCATTCCCAGCCGTTGCCACCACTTCAAAGTGGGGCTCCAAAATCCTTTGGAGCCGCTCCACGGCAGGCGAGTCGTCATCCAAGATAAGTATTCGTCGTCGCCCCATCCTCTTACTCCCACGCGCAGACTGCCGCAAACTAAGGCCCACACTATCTGCCCCTGATTGACGGCAAAACTGGCAAAAAATGCAGTTGTTCGGGCTGTCAACGGACACAGGGAACTGAGCAGAGATACGTTGAAGGCGTTCGTGCAACTGCTTTCCGTGCAAAACTTATCTCATTGGAAGGCTTGTGCTTTCTCCCACAACCTCACTTTCAACCGCGCCGCATCAAAAACGCGCTGGTAGTTTCCCATGCGGACCTTCACGCTTGCTTCCTTGTTCAGAAGTCGCCACAGCGGAGCATACTGGTAATAAACCTTCAAATATTCTTGCTGATCCTGGGGCGCCACTTCATCTGTTCCAAAAAGGAATCGATCCGGGTACCGATTGATAAGGTCGGCGGTGATCCTCGTTGCTTCCGGGTTCGCAACGACGTACTTCGCTACTTCATCCCAGGAGATATCAAAGTAAACCTGATCGAATTCAGGATCGCCTAAGATCTCAGCAACATTCGCAGCATGGTTTTTTATTGGACGGACTATTCTGCCCATACCCGTGTGCGCCCAGATTATGGTTGTCTTTGGATGCCTCTTAAACAGCGCCTTCATCTCACCTAAGTACGCCGGTTGTGAACCTTCCTTAGCAAACGGAACATCCATGTCGTTGTGAAGCAGTACGACGAGTCCGACCTCCGCACAGAAATCAAGAATTCTGTCGAGGGCTGGATCCTGCAGACTCGCAACCTCGCCTGCAATTTTTGCCGATACAAACTCCTTGTGAATTGAGAACTCTCCAATCCCAGAGAAGACTCCAGGAAAGGCCTGGAGCACACGGCGGATATGATCCGCGGCATACATATCCGTAGGATTGAAACCGGTAATCATGGGATCGAAACGGACCTGCTCGACAGGTGTCAGGGACTTGTACGCCATTGCGATCCACGCATCGGTGAACGAGTAGTAGTAAAGAGGAGCGTCCGTGTTCAAGTAGTAAGTGGGAGCGCGGTCACCATCGACTCGGTAGGACCATTGCTGTTGCAGCGGGATACCGAACAAGGCAACACGCCCAACCTTGTTTCCCATGATGGTGAGAAATTTATGGATGTCAGTTCCCTGCTGAACATAGTTGGTGAGGTGAAAGTGAGTGTCGTTCAGTTCGAACGGCCCGGAGTCGGCTGCCTGCGACTGAGCTCTTACGTTGCTGGCGCATAGCAGAGTCAGCGCCAGCAAGGCGAGAGTCAGTTGAGGGGTGAGAAATCGCCGAAAAGCCTGTGCTCTATTCACCAGTGTCCCCACTTTGCCTTTGCTCAAGCGCTAGTTTTCCGGTACAGGCGTCCAGGACTTATCGGGGTTGTAGAGTTCCATATTCTTGAATTGATCGAGCGTAGAGGGGCCAAGGTCCTTCTGGTAAACCACACCGTCGTAGCCAACCAGGAACGTCATGATTCCTGTCTCCCCGTATTCGGCTGGAGCAGCCGCGAGGGCAAAGCCGCCGATCATCGCGTTGTTCACGATAAAGTCCATTGCTCCAAGCGGTGCAGCTGGGCCTTGGCCTTTAAGTGGTTTGAAGAAGTAACCGTGGTAGGGCTCACTTCTGTCGGAGTAACCTGCCTCGATCGCTTTCGCCACGTTTTCACCCGCAGGTCCGCCCCACGTACCGTCAGCATTCTGCCAAGCCAGACCATCTTGTTTTCCCGGCGTGCTAATGATCCTTCGCGCGAACTGATTTACTTCGTATCCTTCGCGGGGTTTGAGAGCATACTCATACTGGGCTTCCACGTAACCGTTGCATACTTGGATCGCGTCGAGTTCGGCTGCACCAATGCGGCGGGCGAGAAGCTCCTTCCGACCGGCTTTGGCGTCAAACGACCATTTGTCATTTTTCTTAACGATCGGCAACGGGAAGGGCCAATCATCTTTGCCCAGGATTAGAAATGCGCGGGTGTTCGTCGGATCTACTGACACACTCTTCTTCTCGCGTGCCAGAGCTGCGAAGTCTTTGGCTCGTTGCCGATCCTGAACGAAATCCTCAGTAAGAACAAGGTCTGAGTCTGCTGGACCAACAATTCCAATAAGACTGCCAACATCAAACTTCTCGGCCGCATTGACGAGTGCATCGGCGGCTTGCTGAGGAGTCGCGAAGGCTGTGGCGGCAGATTGGTGAGTCTGAGTGGCTGTAGTAGCCGCAGCCACCCGTATCGAAGTGCCGACGCCAGTCAGCAGACAGACCACGACGATTGCACCCACGATCCCAGCCAGTATCCATGCACACCGCATTAGCACTTGATTCACAGATTTGGGTCTCATGTCTTTGCTCCTTTGACTGTGATTGCGATCAGCCGTCCTCACCGCCGTCGTCCTCCTCCTCGGCTACCACCGCCGCCGCGACTTCCACCGCCACGACTTCCACCGCCACTGAAGCCGCCAGCGCCGCCTCCACGAGAGCTCATGCTGGAAGAACCACGGCTGCTGCTGGATCGTGCACTGGAACCGCTGAAACCGCCACTCGATCCTCCAAACGCGCTTCGGTTGCCTGCTCCGCCTCCTCCCCCTCGAGAGACATCGCGGCTACCAATGCTGTCCGCACCTCCCCCGCGATTCCCGCCGGCGCTGCGATCACTCACTCCGGCTCCGCCTCGATTGTTTGCTCCAGCGCCGCGATCGCCGGCGCCTCCACCGCCTGCGCGAGTGTCCCTGCTTGTTCTTCCAGCAGGATCTACGGCCCGATTTGAAAGATTGCCTCCCTGGCGTCCGACCTGTTGCCGTGCGCTGGATTGGCGATTGGCTAACGAATCCCCGCGCGTCGTTCCGCCGAACTTATTCGCTGTATTTCTGTCTCCATAGGGTGTGCCGCCGCGATGGCTGGCATTGTGCTGCCAGCTATTGCCGCCGCGATTCCCGCTGCCTACGTTGGTGCGATTGCCGCCACGGACGTTGGTGCGATTGCCGCCATTGATATTCGAGTTCCGGTTAAAATTATTGTTGTTATTAATGGTGATATCGTTATTCCCGCCCCAACCGCATCCGTAACCCCAACCTCCACCCCACATGGCGCCCATCGCGACTCCTACGCCGAATGAGATCGCCATTCCGGCCGCGTAGTAGCCTGGCGGTGGATATGCAATAGGGGGATACGGATACGCGGGTGCGCCATACACCACTGTTGGGTTATACGAAGGCACGTACACGACTTCTGGGCTCGCCTGTTGAACTATGATCGTTTGTTTGCTCTCGACGACCTTCGTTTCCACTTTCTGTTGTTCGTTTGACTTGAGGTTGCCGTTATCCTGCGCCTTCTTCCGCATTCGCTGTACAGCGTCCATCACATCGCTCTGCTGAGCAAGAAAAGCGTTTCCCAAATCGGTAGTCCACTGAATGTCGTCTGTCAAGCGCTTCACTGCCTCGGGCAATCCGGCCATCGACTGAACAGAGGGATCCCATGGCTGCTTGGCCACGGCGTCCGCCAGCGCTTTATCTTTTAAGTTCTTATTCTTCGATAACCACTGCTGAAGCTGAATCAGCTCCAGAGGATAAGTGGATGCTGCGAGAGTCTGGGCAAGCAGCGGATCTGGATACAGCGCGATCGGCGCGACAAGTGAATCCAATTGGTCTGCCTGAATCTTCGCTGCTGGTGCTGATGACGCTGCCTGTGACGAACCTGCATCTTGATGTGAGACATACGCGAGTATGTCGCCTGGCGCGAGAAGCACGCAGCAGAGCCACACCAGCAACATCCTTGTAGTGCTACTTGAAACAATTCGTTGCGAATTCATCACGGGACCTCCCAAAGCGTCTGGGTCCTTCACAGCGGGCCTGTACGTAGTCGCCACGCCGATAGATAGCTCTTCTTTGAACACGACCGTAGCCTCCAAGGTGAGCGGCGACAACTGGCAGTACGTACAGCTCTCGTAAGGCAAGATCTTCCAGTCACTTCATTGCCAAATAAATAAGCACAAAAGGATTAGCGGTGTAGGCAACGCGCGAGTTGGACACATAAATTACATCGTCATTCCAATCACTCGGTTCTCGAACCGGAAGAGTGCTCCAGTAGCTCTCGCGCCTCGGACATTCCCGTTAGGGCACCGTGCGAGAATCTACGACCTATCGTCCTGATTGCGATTAGTACAGGGCAGTCACGCCAATGGAGAAAATCTGCCCGGTTGCCTGTCCGATGTAGAAACCGAAAGTGCTACTGACCGGTGAATGATCAACATTGATTAGCTGTGTATTTACTCGTATGTTTCGGGTGTTCCAGGGATAGTAATTCCCGCCAAAGAGAAATTCTTTGGGGTGGTTATATTTTCCAAAAATATATGAAGTTCCTGCATAAAGTTCGAATCTCTTCGGCACAATCATCTTAGCCGTCTGAACATAGAACCCAAAATCTCGAACTTCCTTGACTGGTAATGGCCCGTCGGCCACGAACTGATCGAGTCTTCGACCATACCCTTCCCCTTGAATCCAGAGGCCGTGATACTTCATTGCTGCGGATGCGGACGCCATGTTGTAGTGGGCTTTCTGTACGGTTACGCCATTGGCGAATGCACCTGTATCGAATATGTTGAGGCTATCGCTAAGACGCAAAGTTGTGTTCCCTGCCGGTTGGCCTATAGGGGATTGACGCTCCTCTGGGCTATACGTGTAGGCCAGATTGAAACGAGTCGCAAGTTTCTCATGGCTTTCGTAATCTCCAAAAGCGCCGCGCGGCCCAAATTCGCCTGTGGTCGGCAGCCAGGTCAATGCAGCGCCGAACGAAAGCTTGCGATCAAGCTTAACGGCTGGTACGTCCAAGTTGCTGTTGTTGTTACCGAACATCCATCTGTACTCTAACGTGCGAAGCAGATTGCCTTTGGCGAATATACCTTGCGAAAAGTATGGCCGGAAGAATTCGTCGGCCATCACGCGGTCATAAGATTCCCAATACGGGTGAGAACCTTGTAATGACATCGTTCCCTGCTATTCATCCCACCCGCCTCCGAGTGTCATGAATTTCCCAAACTTGTAATAAAGCGCACCACCGACAGCCACTTGATTCGTGTCCTGCACCGTCCAAAGGAACGTTGAGTAGCTGAGGTTGGGACTGAATAGCCATCCCTGTGAAAACAGCATAACTCTATGGAACTGGAAATCCCGTCGTGGCGTGACAGTGATCGGGCGCCCCAAATGGTCCACGGCTGATTGTTCCCCAGGCAGCTGATTGAGAAAGCGCGCAACCATATAGCCGCTAAGATTCAGTTCTCCGTTTTCACCCTTGCTAACAGTAAACCCACGGCCGGGATTAAATTCTCCAAAAATAGCAGGGTTTCCGTTTGAGGCTTCGCGCATGTGCGCCTTATCATCGTCGTCACTTCCAGCCACTCCGGAGGGTTGTGCGGGTTGCTGGCCTGGGTCGCCTTGTGCGGAAGTAGATTCAGCTTGAGGGCTCATGTCTGCAGACTCAGAGCTAGATCCGCGCAGCCCATTTATCTGTTTCATTAGCTCTTCGTTCTGCTTTTCTAGTTGCTGGTTCTGCTTGGCGATCCCTTGATTTTGTTTTACCAGTTGCTTGTTCTGTTCAATCAGCTGATCGAGAATTGGATTAGGAGAGTTTCTCGGACCAGAGGTTAGGTTGCTTGGCTCTTGGGAGAACGCAATCACAGCAGTGGTAAGTACGATACCGGATACAAGGACAAGACGACTTCGTACGTGAATCATCACACATTCCTAAAAAGAAGTGCCTTAAGATCAATCCACAACTCACTCAACGGTCTTTCGAACCATCGATTCGGGCTAATCCCCGGCTAGCCGTTTCGCGCAGATATCCTCAAGCTCTAGTTCTCATAAGGGAAGCGTGGAGAGATGCGCCTTCAGCTCGAAGAGTTTCCAGCTAACTCTATTTTCCCTGCAAGCCTGCACACCGCCCTACTTGAAGCCCACCGAACTGGGCGAGTAGAGGTTGTAATTCAACTTCTGCGTGACATACTCAATTACTTTCTGCGCCTTCACACTATTTCCTGCCTCATCCAGAGGAGGCGCAAAAACTGCGATCGCGCCTTTACCAGGGGCTATGGCGACGATCCCACCACCGACTCCGCTCTTTGCAGGTAGCCCAACAGTCCAGGCCCAGCCGCCCGACCCATCATAAAGACCGGCCATCATCATGGTGCTGAGGATATGCGGGATGTCTTCCGCCTTGATGACTCGCTCTCCTGTGGCCGGATTTACGCCGTTGTTCGCCAGGGTCGCGCCCATGCGCGCGAGTTGGACTGCGTTCACACCAACCGAGCATTGTTTTGTGTAGATGTCGACAGATTCGAATGGATCGGCATAAATCCGATCGTATTTGGCAAGCAGGTAGGAAAGAGCCTTGTTGCCGGTGTTCGTGGCCGCTTCAGATTTGTACACCTCGTCGATCAGCTGCAGTTTTTCTCCGGCCGCTTTACTGTAGAAATCGAGGATCTTGTTCCATTTCGCATTGGCATCACTACCGGAAATCAAGCTCGTGGTCGAAATGGCACCGGCATTCACCAGGGGATTTCCGGTATGCGTCTGCATGTCCACAACAGCTAATGGCGAGTTGAACGGACGGCCGGTTGGCTCGGACCCCACTTTTTGAAAAACTTTGTCCGCTCCCATCTCTTGCATTGCCAGCGCAAGTGTAAACACCTTGGAGATCGACTGGATCGAGAACGAGTACTTCACGTCCCCCATTGAGAGAACCTGGTTATCAGTGGTTACGATCGCAATCCCGAACAGTTTGGAATCAACTTGAGCGAGATATGGAATGTAGTCGGCATTCTTACCATTAGTATCGGTGCTGAACTTCGAGTAAGCCTCTTTGACAACTGATTCGACTAACTCACGTCTGGGAGCGACAGGACTTACTGATTTCTGTGCTGCGACGTCCGCCGGAAAGATACCGATTGGTGTCAGCGCTAAGACCGACAACAACGTTGCACTTGAAAACCTCTTTTTTAGACTCATGTCTAGCCTCCTTCTTACTTGTTACCGAGAACTCTGGCGTTGAAGGTGTATTTGAACGAGAACTGTAGACGGTAGTCGTTAAAACCAAATCCATCTCTCGCATTCGAACGCCGGCCCCAAATGAATTCGCCGCCGTACATGAGGCGCTCGACAGGCGTGTACAGCAGGTTGATGCTTGAGTATTGCCCCTCGTGATAAGCATTTGCGGGCTGCAGGCTGGTGTTCTGAATCTGCAGGTGCGAGTATCCAAGCGACGTAGTGAACTTGTCGGACCAGCTGTGATCGAGATATGCAACCATGCTCCACATGGGCAAAGGCTTTCCCTTAATGGGCTTAGTCGGATTTCCCGGGTTGGCAATCGGAGCGACGTCGAAGGGAGCGTCATTCATGTAGTTTTCAATTCCATTGCCTACTACATACTGGAGATGGAGCGAATCTTTCTTTATCTTCGCCAGGGAACTTAAGCTAAATCCCCAACCGTTGATACTTTGGTTGAGATTGAATGCGTCTGTTGGCAACAAGTCATCGAGCTTCACATTTCGAAAAACCCCTGAGCCCTGGATATAGCCCAGGCTTCCGCTATAGCGATATTGTCCTGTGACGTCCGGAAAACGGAATCGAGGCTTTACGTTTTGAACGGGTTCTCGGTCTGCAAGAAGTCCCTGATCACCCGATTGGCCCGGGGCTTCCAACGCGAGCCACAAATGCGTGTCTCCCTGGATCGGCATCCAGCGCACTTGCGGATTCCGGAGAAAGATCATTCCATTGGGGCCCCAGTACTCAAGAGTGTTCGGGAAAACGTCGATATCCATGAACGCACTATTCGTTTGACCGGCCAGGAACTGGCCTAACTCGCCGTAGTAATGACGCGGACGGATAGTAGTTACACCCGCGTCCTTACCAACGCCAAACATGTCGAACTCGAATGTCGCTTTTAAGTCCCCCCAGGCAGTAGGGGTCAGTCCCTTAACTCCGAAACGACTCTGTCGCACGCTCCAATATGTATTGCCGTCTTCTCCAAATTGCCCAGCAAAGGATGGAAG
>Ga0126376_10002492_pt1 | contig 10436 bp, 9 predicted proteins | sample PanSoiMetPlot_15_FD_92760 | JGI IMG/M metagenome (GOLD analysis project Ga0126376, IMG submission 92760) | Tropical forest soil microbial communities from Panama - MetaG Plot_15 | ecosystem: Environmental > Terrestrial > Soil > Tropical forest > Bulk soil | place: Panama | collected 2016-02-17 | reverse complement strand
GTTCGACCGCCTCCGCGGCCTCACGCGGCCGGGCGGACATCACGCGCACGTCGTCTTCACCGAGCGGAGCATCTACCGCGAGAAGGGCGAGGTCGTGCACTACTTCGCTCCCGAGGAGCTCGGCGACGCCTACCGCGACTGGATCGTTCTCCGCCGCGCGGAAGGGTTGATTCCGTGCGCGCAGGACGGCGTCCACCACGTGCACAGCGTGGAAACGATTCTCGCCCAGCGGCCCTGACCCAGACGGCCGTGTTACGCTTCGAGGCGTAGCACACATGGCCGTCGAGCTCGAACCTCCCGCGCGCGCGAGGCGCCAATGAAGCGCCCCGGCGCCGTTGTGCTCGCCGGCGTGCTGGCGCTGATCGCGATCGGCCCGGCCCTCGCGGCGACGCCGCCGGCCGTCCGCGACGCGTGGAAGAACGTGGCCACCTTCCACGAGGACGTGACACGCATCGATCGCGCGCGCGATTTGCTCGAGGCCGAGGTGGCGCGCGAGCCGAGCCTGGACGCGCTGCTCCTCCTGGCCTGGGCCCATCTTCTCTGGGCCGACTACCGGGCGCCCAGCGTCGAGACCAAGCTCGCGAGCTACGAGCGCGGCCGGGACGTCGCCAAGCGAGCGATCGAGATGGCGCCGCGCAACCCGGAGGCGCATCTCTGGTATGCCGCGAACCTCGGCCGCTGGGCCATCACGAAGGGCAAGCTCCACGCCGCGTTTCTCTTGTCGACCTTGCGGCAAGAGATCAACACGATCCTCGAGATCGACCCCAACCACGTCGCGGGGCTGGCGCTGGCCGGCTCGTTCTACCTCGAGACGCCCGCGATGTTCGGAGGCGATCTCCCGCGGGCCGAGGGCTACCTGAGAAAAGCGCTCTCCCTCGACCCCCACTTCACCCGCGCGCGCGTCGAGCTGGGCCGGTGCCTGATCGAAGAGGGGCGCTACGCCGAGGCGCGGCAAGAGCTCAAGGGTGTTCTCGACGAGCACCAGCCGAGCTACGTGGCCGACTGGGTCATGCGACACAAGCCGACCGCCGAGCGCCTGCTGGCCGAGATCCGCACGAAATGACCGGGGCGTCGGGCGCGCCGCCCGCCGCGGCGCTCTCGACGGCCTTCGTCTTCCAGACGTAGTAGAGTCGGCCTCATGAAGGGCAACGCATGGCCACCGACGATCGGATCGACGTCCTCGTGATCGGCGCCGGCGCGTCCGGCGCCGCCGTCGCCTGGCGGCTCGCGGGCGCCGGGATCGGCGTGATGTGCCTGGAGCAAGGCGACTGGGTCGCGGCGCGATCGTATCCGCACTGGCAGGCCGACTGGGAGCTTCACCGCCACACGGACTGGAGCGCCGAGCCCAACGTGCGCCGGCTCCCCCAGGACTATCCGGTCAACGATCAGGCCTCGCCGATCTCGCCCCTCATGTACAACGCGGTCGGGGGCAGCACGATCCACTGGAGCGCTCACTTCCCGCGCTTCAGGCCCTCGGACTTCCGGGTGAAGAGCCTCGACGGCGTGGCCGACGACTGGCCCATCGACTACGCCACGCTCGAGCCGTACTTCGACCTGAACGATCGCATGGTGGGCGTGGCCGGCCTCACGGGCGATCCCGGCTATCCGCCAAAATCGCCGCGCCAGACGCCGCCGATTCCGCTCGACACGCTGGGCGCGACCATCGCCGGCGGCTTCGAGCGCCTCGGCTGGCACTGGTGGCCCTCGGACAGCGCCATCCTCACGCGCGACTACGACGGCCGGCGCGCCTGCGTGAACTGCGGCCCGTGCGATCTGGGCTGCCCAATCGGCGCCAAGGCGAGCACGGACATCACCTACTGGCCGAAGGCGCTCGCGGCCGGCGCGCGCCTGGTCACGCGTGCCCGGGTACGCGAGATCACGCTCGGCCCCGACGGGCTCGCCGACGGCGTGATCTACTACGACGGCGACGGGCGAGAACGCCGGCAGAAGGCGCGCGCGGTGGTGTTGGCCGCCAACGGCATCGGCACACCGCGCCTGCTGCTCAACTCGCGCTCCCGGGACTTCCCCGACGGGCTCGCCAACCGCAGCGGTCTCGTGGGTCGTAACCTCATGTTCCATCCATACGCGATGGCGCGCGGCATCTTCGACCGGCCGCTCGGCGGCCATCGCGGGCCCATCGGCTGCAGCATCATCAGCCAGGAGTTCTACGAGACCGATCTCGCGCGCGGTTTCGTCCGCGGCTACTCGTTTCAGGTGGCCCGCGGGCTCTCGCCGATCGCCTCGGCCAACGGTGGCTCGATCGGCGACCGCGTGCCCTGGGGGCGCGGGCACCGGCGGGCCTACGACGACCGCTTCGACCGCACGATCACGGTCGCGGTCATCGGTGAGGACCTGCCGGAGGCCGACAATCGCGTCGACCTCGACCCGGCCCTCACGGACGAGAGCGGCATTCCGGCGCCGCGGGTGACCTACCGGCTCAGCGACAACAGCCGCCGCATGCTCGACCACGGTATCGCGCGCGCCCGCGAGGTCCTTCACGGGGCCGGCGCCCACTCGGTCGCCTTCAATCCCCTCCTGCGCGCCGGCGGCTGGCACCTCATGGGCACCGCGCGCATGGGGCGCGACCCGGCCACCTCGGTGGTCGACGCCGAAGGGCGCTGCCACGACGTGGCCAACCTCTACATCGTCGACGGCAGCGTGATGGTGACGTGCGCCGGCGTGAACCCGACCTCGACGATCCAGGCCGTCGCGCTCCACGTCGCCGACGGGATGATCAGGCGACGCGCGTGACAGGCGAGGGGCTCGCGGCGAAGCGCGATCTCCTGATCGCCGTGCTCGACACGCTCGTGCCGGCCGCCGCCGGCTTTCCGGAAAGCGGGGCCCTGGCGCTCGATCACGTCCTCGCGATCGCCGGCGCTTCGCAGGACGCCGGATTGCTGTTGACGCAGGCGCTCCACGCGATCGAGACCGCGTCGCGCGGCGCCGAGGCCGGCGGCTTCGCCGAGCTCGACGCCAACCGGCGCGAGGATCTTCTGCGCGCGGTCGAGCGTTCCCATCCCGAGGCGTTCGACGCGCTCGTACAGCACACCTATGACGGGTTCTATAGCCACCCGGCGACGATCGCCCGGCTCGGGCTCGAGCCGGGCCCGGTGCAGCCGCGCGGCCACCGGATCGAGCCGGCATCACTCCCGGATCTGGCGCGCGTGGCCGCGCGAGGGCCGATCTTCCGTCGCGCGTAGAGGGTGTCGCCGCATGGCGACATTGACGGCCGACTACGAGAGTCACTAGACTCACTCATGCCCGACCCGCCGGTCCCGTTGAAGCGGTGGAAGCGAGTCGAGTACGAGCGGCTCGTGGACCGGGGCGCCTTCGACTCCGGCGACCGCGTCGAGCTGATCGATGGCCTCTTGCTAGTCGCGGAGCCTCAGAGCTCACCCCACTACACGGCGATCAGGCTCATCGAGCAGGCGCTCACCCGCGCCTTCGGCGAGGGCTGGGACGTGCGCACTCAGGCCCCGATCGCGCTCGACGATGCCTCGGAGCCCGAACCGGACGTGGCCGTCGTCCGCGGCGCGCTTCGAGACTACGCGACGGCGCATCCGGTCGATCCCGTCCTCGTGGTCGAGGTCTCACTCTCGAGTCTCGCGTTCGATCGCGAACACAAGGCGAGCCTCTATGCCCGCGCCGGACGCCCGGAATACTGGATCGTCAATCTGATCGACCGTGTGATCGAGGTGCGGCGCGAGCCGGCGCCGGAGCCGTCGGCGCCCTACGGCTGGGACTATGCGCTCGTCGACGTGCTGGGCCCGACCGAGCGCGTGTCGGCGCTCGGCGCGCCGGCCGTCCAGATCCCGGTCGCCGATCTGCTGCCGTGAGCGCTATCATGACATCCAGGCTGCACGACGAGGTGAGCCGATGAGCAAGCCAACCGGACGCATCCATGAAATCGAGCACCATGCGGCGGACAGGGCGACGACGCGGCCGGTGGTCTCGGGCACGCAGGGCGTCGTCTCGGGAGGGCATCCGCTCGTGTCGATGGCGGGCATGCGCATGCTGCTCTCGGGCGGCAACGCGTTCGACGCCGCCGTCGCCGCGGGGTTCGCCGCCGCGGTGCTGGAGCCGACCGCCTCGTACACGCTCTGCGGCGAGTGCGTGGCGATGATCCACGACGCGCGAGGGCGCGAGACCCACGCGCTGAGCGGGCAGGGCACGGCGCCCGCGCTGGCGACCGTGCGGCTCTTCCGCGAGCGCAAGCTCGATCGCATTCCGACCGGGCCGGGCGACGACGCGCACCTGTCGTTCACCGTGCCCGGCGCCGTCGATGCGTACCTCACGCTGCTCGAGACGCGCGGCACCAAGAGCGTGAGCGAGGTGCTCACCCCGGCGGTCTCCTACGCCGAGCGCGGCTTCCCGATGTACGAGTACATGCACGGGCTGCTCGCCATTCCGGAGACGCAGAGCCAGTTCGACATCTATCCCCCCGGCGGCACGGCCGTTTTCTATCCGGGCGGGCGCGTACCCGAGGTCGGCGACCTCTTCGTGCAGCCGGCGCTCGGGGCCACCCTGCGTCGGCTCATCGAGGCCGACACGAAGGCGCGCGGCCATCGCACGGCGGGTATCGCGGCGGCGCGCGAGCGCTTCTATCGGGGTGACGTCGCGGCGACGATCGGCGCCTTCTCCGAGCGGGTCGGCGGCCTCTTGCGTGCCTCCGATCTGGCCGGGTATCGGGCTCGATTCGAGCCCCCGCTCAAGACGACCTTCGCGGGCCGGGAGATCCTGGGGCAATCCGCGTGGACGCAGGGGCCTGTCCTCATGCAGGCCCTGGGCATGCTCGCCACGTTCGATCTGCGCGGCCTCGGCCACAACTCCGCCCGGTACATCCACGTGGTCTCGGAGGCGCTCAAGCTCGCCTTCGCCGACCGCGAGCGGTACTACGGCGACCGCGAGGACGCGCTCGCTTCGATCGGTGATCTGCTGGCCCCGGCCTATCTGAAAGAGCGAGCCGGGGTGATCCGGAGCGACCACGCCGCGCCGGAAGCGCCGGCGCCGGGCGATCCCTGGCATCGGGGCGTCGCGCCGCGAAGCGCCGGAGCGACCGCGGGCGTGCGGACACCAGGCGTGTCGTCGGCGGCGGCGGATGGCACCACGCACATCGCCGCGATCGATCGCGAAGGCAACATGATCTGCCTGACGCCGAGCGGCGGCGTGTTCAGGAAATCGGCGTTCGCGCCGGAGCTCGGCTGTACGCTCAGCACGCGCAGCGAGATGTTCGTGCTCGAGGACGACCATCCCAACGGCCTCGTCCCGGGCAAGCGCCCGCGGACCACGCTCGTGAGCTACCTGATCTGCGAGGGCGGCGTGCCCACCACGACCGTCGGCTGCCCCGGGGGCGACGATCAGAGTCAGGCCGACCTGCAGCTCGTCTTGAATCTGCTGGTCTTCGGCATGAACCCGCAGCAGGCGGTCGAGGCGCCGCGCTTCTCGACGCAGACGCTCGTCAACTCGTTTTGGCCGCGAGCCTACAAGCCGGGCCAGCTGAACGTCGAGCCGGGCATCCCCGAGCGCACGCGTGCCGAGCTGCGCGCGCGCGGTCACGAGGTGACCGAGATGGGGGCTTGCGGCATCGGTGCGGTCGTGACCCGGCGCGATCCGCAGACAGGCGTGCTCTCGGCCGGCGCCGATCCGCGGCGGCCGACGTACGCGCTCGCGTGGTAGACGTCGGGCATCGCTCGGCCTGAGGGCAGCGTCGGGCGCCGCCTCACCCGGACTTTGGGTATTCTTGGGACCGCGACCGGTGCCGGTGAGCGGGCCGAGAAGACTCCGAGGGGGGACGACAATGTCTCTCATCTTCCGGGTTGCCCTGATCGGGTTGACGCTGCTGATCCTCGCGCTGGATGTTTCCGGCCAGAGCCCGCCGATCAAGATCGGCCTCCTGCTTCCGTACACCGGTCCGATCGCGACGGTCGGCCAGGACGCCACGAGAGGGTTCGAGCTCCACCTCGCGAAGATCGGCGGCCGAGCCGGCGGACGCGAGATCCAGCTCATCAAGGAAGACGACGAGTTCAAGCCGGATGTGGGTCTGACCAAGACCCGCAAGCTCGTCGAGCGCGATCGCGTCGATCTGCTCGTGGGGCCGGTGAACAGTGCGGTGGCGCTGGCCATCCGCGACTACGTCAATCGACAGGGGGTCCCGCTGGTCGTCCCGGTCGCCTTTTCCAAGGAGATCACGGCGCCGGGCAAGGCGATCCCGTGGCTGTTTCGCGTCGTCGAGACCACCGACCAGGGCAACTTCGCCATGGGCGAGTGGATCTACAAGAACACGCCCCATCGGCGGATGGTCATCATGATGATCGACATCGTGGCCGGACATGACGTCGCAGGGGCGTTCCGAGCGGGATTCAAGGCGGCCGGCGGCGAGATCGTGAAGGAGATCTACATTCCGACGGGAACCGCCGACGTCTCGCCGTATATGACCCAGGTCGTCGGGCTCCAGGCCGACGCCGTGTACGCGTTTTCCGGGGGGGCCGACGCGGTCCGACTCGTGAAGACCTACGAAGAGTACGGATTGAAAGACAAGCTGCCGATGTTCGGGTACAACGCGCTGGTCGACGACGTCTTGCTGCCGGCCATGGGCAACGCCGCTCTGGGCATCGTTAGTATCGGGACCTACAGCGCCGCACTGGACACCCCGGAGAGCCGATCCTTCGTGCGCGACTACGAGGCCAAGTACAACAGCTGGCCGAGCGCCCACAGCGAGCGCGGATACGTGGCGGCGCAGCTCATCACGGCCGCCCTCGACCAGGTGAAGGGCGAGGTGAGCGAGCGGACCAGGGTTCGAGACGCGCTCGTGAGCGTCGTATCGACGATACGGCCCCCGCGGGGCCCGATTCGGTTCGATCGCTACCAGCAGGTGATCACCCCCGTCTACATCACGAAGGTCGAGCGTCGAGGAAGCCGAACGGTGAACGCGGTCATCGACCGAATTCCCGAGACCTCCCAGGAACAGAGCTGGAAGTGGTGGAACAAGTGAGGAGGAGCCGATGAGGAGGAGCCCATGAATACCGTGGCACGACCCCCGTTTCGCGCCGACCACGTGGGGAGCCTGCTTCGCCCGGCGGAGCTTCACGAGGCCCGAGCGCGTGCGGCGCGCGGCGAGATCGACCGCGCGACGCTACGCGCGGCCGAGGATCGGGCGATCCGCGGGGCCGTCGCGCTGCAGGAAGCGGTCGGGCTACAGTCCATCACCGACGGCGAGTTCCGACGCGACTGGTGGCACATCGACTTCCTGCGCGGCTTCGACGGGGTCGAGACGTCGACCCAGAACTTCGGCGTGAGCTTCGTGGGCGCCGACGAGCAACCGCCACTCATGAAGGTGACCGGCAAGATCCGTCGCTCGCGGCCGAGCATGCTTGATCACTTTACGTTCCTCAAGTCGGTCACCACGCGCACGGCCAAGTTCTGCCTGCCGTCGCCCGTGATGCTCCACGCACGGGGTGACCGGCCGACGCTCAAGGCCACCTATCCCGACATCGCCGAGTTCTGGGCGGACCTGACCGCCGCCTATCGCGCGGAGATCCGCGCGCTATACGAGGCCGGCTGCACCTATCTGCAGATCGACGACACGACCGTCGCGATGATGTGCGACCCGAAGGTGCGCGAGCAGGTCAAAAAGCTCGGCGACGATCCGGAGCGGCTACCGGGCCTCTACGCTGACCAGGTCAACGCGGCGCTGCGCGACGTCCCGCGCGACGTCACGGTGGCCATCCACACGTGCCGGGGCAACTTCAAGTCCACCTGGATGGCGAGCGGCGGCTACGACCCCGTCGCCGAGACGGTCTTCACCCGGCTCAACGTGAACGCGTTCTTCCTGGAGTACGACACCGATCGCGCCGGCGGCTTCGAGCCCCTGCGTTTCGTGCCGAAGGGCAAGAAGGTGGTGCTCGGGCTGATCAGCTCGAAGGTGCCCGCGCTCGAGTCGAAGGACGATCTCAAGCGCCGCATCGAATCGGCCGCGAAGTACGTCCCGCTCGAGAATCTCTGCCTGAGCCCCCAGTGCGGCTTCTCGAGCACCCACCACGGTAACAAGATCACCGTCGACGACCAGAAGCGCAAGCTCGGCCTGGCGCTCGAGGTCGCGCGTGAGGTCTGGGGGTGACGGTCGCGCGCGGCTGAAACGGTTGTGCGGGCGTGGAAGCGTTGGGGCGTATGCGGGGCCGGGTTCGGGGCCCCCCATGTCACCTAAACGCCGGCAACACCTGGCGGGCGAAGCGCTCCATCGAGCGCATCACGCGCGCGTGCTCGAGATCGCCGAACCAGAAGCTGCAGTTGAAGTGCGTGATGCCCACCATTTCCTCGACGCGCCGGATCTGGCGGATCACCGTGTCGGGTGTGCCGATGACCAGGAAGCGGTCGAGCAGGTCGTCGGTGTCGGGCTCCTTGGGCGCGGGCACGGGGATCGCGCGGCCGCGCTCGACTCGCTCGTACTGGTTGCGCAGCGAGAGCGTCACGCGCATGTTCCAGCGCGCCTCTTCGACCGCCGCTCGCGCGTCGGCCTGGCTTTCGGCCACGTACACGGCGCGCTGCACGCCCACGCGCAGCGGGTGAGCCGGCTTGAACTCGCCGACCAGACGATCGAAGAGCCGGCGGAACTCGGCCATGCGCTCGATCGGGACGCCGAAGCCGCCGGTCAGCACGTTGAAGCCGCGGCGCACCGCGGCCTCGACCGATTCCGGGCTCTGCGCCGTGATCCAGATCGGCGGGCGCGGCTGCTGCAGCGGCTGCGGGAAGACGCTCGTCTCCGGGATCTTGAAGAGCTTGCCGTCGTAGCTGAAGGGCCGGCCCTCGAAGGCCTTCAAGAGGATATCGATCGATTCCTCCCAGCGGGCCCGCCCGCTCTCGAGCTCGAGTCCGAAGCGCTCGAACTCGTACGGCTGATAGCCGCGCCCGAGGCCGACGTCGAGCCGACCGCCCGAGAGCAGGTCGAGGGTTGCGATCTCCTCGGCGATGACCAGCGGGTGGTGGAGCGGCACCACGATGACGGCGGTGCCCACGCGGATCCGCGAGGTCTTGGCGGCGATGTAAGTCGCGAGCTGGGCCGGGCGCGAGAGATAGCCGTACGTCGAGAAATGATGCTCGGCGAGCCAGACGTTGTTGAAGCCGAGCGTCTCGGCGGCCTGTGCGATCTCGACGCCGCGCGCGTAGATCTCCTTCGACGAGCGGGCCGAGGGCGACTGCATCAAGAGAAAGGTGCCGAAGTTGATCATCGCTTGGAGGCTCCCGCCTTCCGCTTCGAGCGCGTGCCGTACCAGGGCAGCGGCTGGCCCGGCACCTTGACGCGCATGGTGTAGACCGACGTGCGGGCCGTGAAGAACAGGGTCCGCAGATCCGGGCCGCCGAACGCGAGATTCGCGGGGACCTCCGGCGTGCGGATGATGCCGAGCTTGGCGCCGTCCGGGGCGAAGACCCAGGTGCCGCCCGGGCCCGTGCAGAAGACGCGGCCTTCGACGTCGACCTTCATGCCGTCGGGTACGCCGTCGGTCTCGTCCGACGACATGTCGGCGAAGATGCGGCGCCGGATCAGCTTGCCCTCCGGATCGATCTCGAGCGCGTGGATGTACTGCGCCCAGCGGGTGTTGGCCACGTAGAGCACGCGCTCGTCCGGCGAGAAGGCCAGGCCGTTGGGATATTCGCAGTCGGCGACGAGCGATGTCTGCCCGTCCGGCGCGATGCGATAGACGCCGGCGATCGCCAGCTCGCGCTCCGCGAGCGGCACGCGCAGGCCCGGGTCGGTGAAGTAGATGCTGCCGTCGGACCGGCACACGACGTCGTTGGGGCGGTTCAGACGCTTGCCCTCCCAGCGGTCCATCAGGACCTCGCTCTGGATGCCGTTCCAGCGCGTGACCCGCCGGTTGCCACCCTCGCACATGACGAGTCGGCCATGCAGGTCGAAGGTCGTACCGTTGCCCTCGCCCGTGTTCGACCGCACGAGCTCGGGCTCCTTGCCGGGGACGATCTTGTGCAGGTGGCTCTTGCGGATATCGACGAAGTAGTAGAAGCCGTCGGGGTGCCAGACCGGGCCCTCGGTGAAGACGAAGCCCGTGGCCAGCCGCTGGGCCTCCTTCGACTCGACGATGCCGGCCAGCGCGTCGCTCATGACGTGGTTCCCCGGTTTTTCGTCCGGAGCTCGACGCCGGCGCGCTCCTCCTGGAGCTTGAAGAACGTCATCGAATCCTTGTCGCCCCAGCCCCGGCCGAGCGCCTCTTCCAGCTGCTGCTCGGCCAGCGCGGCGATCATCATCGGTACGTGATATTCGCGACCGAGCTCGGTGGCCAGGCCGACGTCCTTGCGGAGCAGCCGGAGCGCGAAGTTCACGTCGTCGAAGGCGCCGGGGAAGACGGTGTTGGGGATCATGTCCTTCAGCACGCGGCCCTGGCCGAACGAGCTCTTGGCGAGCGCGTCGAGCAGTACCTCGGGCG
>Ga0126376_10002491_pt1 | contig 10441 bp, 10 predicted proteins | sample PanSoiMetPlot_15_FD_92760 | JGI IMG/M metagenome (GOLD analysis project Ga0126376, IMG submission 92760) | Tropical forest soil microbial communities from Panama - MetaG Plot_15 | ecosystem: Environmental > Terrestrial > Soil > Tropical forest > Bulk soil | place: Panama | collected 2016-02-17 | reverse complement strand
GGTTTGGGCGCAACTTTCATAGTGAGTCTTCCGGTGATGCAGGCCACTGAACCTCAAGTTCGAACGCCCAAATTTGAGGTCAATAATCTGTCGGTCGCCCATCCGGATCTGATCGCTCATTCGCCAGCACTCGATGGCCTGCGACTACTGATCGTCGACGATGAAGTCGATTTCCGAGAGCTTGTTACTACGATGTTGGGACACCACGGAGCCGTCGTGAAGTCAGCTGCCTCAGCGGGTGAAGCTCTGGTGTATTTCGAAAATTGGAAGCCGGATGTGCTCGTCGCTGACATTGGGATGCCGGACGAGGATGGGTACGGACTGATCCGTAAAGTGAGGGCCCTCTCAGCAGACAGAGGCGGCAGCACCCCAGCAGTAGCGCTGACCGCCTATACCAGAGCTGAGGATCGTCTGCGGGCACTGTCAGCCGGTTACCAGATACATTTAGCAAAGCCCATTACGGGACCTGAGTTGGTAGCAGCTGTGGCAAATCTCGTCGGCCGCACTTACCGAACAGAACAAAAGACCCCGTCACTGATAAACACCGATAAGACTTACAACGCTCCGTGATTCTCTCGCTCGCGGCTCCGTTTCATTCATGCTGCGATATCATGTAGCCTTGCCTGCGTAAACCTTTCTCGTGACGTGACTGTTCCCCGTCTCGCTAACAACGCATCAATAGACCAACGGCCTGGTCCCACAATTAGCAGGAATGCACAATTCAGCAGTTGCGCGTATTCTGATCGTATCTCGTGTAGCACCGCCCAGAAACCAATTTGTGGTGGCACCGGCGGCAGCGGCAGCGGCGAAGTTCCCAGGTACATGGGAATCTTTGTTGAGGCCATCGCGACCAACATCTCTATGATGAAGGGCACCGCGATCAATCGCGTCAGCAGACCGGTGAGCAGCAGGATGCCGCCGATTATCTCCAGCCAGCCGTCGGCAGTGGCGGTAAAATGCGGTGCCGGAAATCCCAGCTTCGTAAATCGTCCCACGCCCTGATTCGGATACACGAATTTAAGAATGCCTTCCCAAAAAAACACCATCCCGGCCATTAGCCGGATCAAAAAGATTGCTCCCGGACCGTCTGCCGGCGGATTAAACAACCAGTTAGCCATGTTTTTCATTTTCTTTCTTCCCTCTCTCGTTGCAGAATTACTTTCACCTGTACAGACCACCGTAACGGGATGAATATTCCCGGCGGCCATTTATCGTTTCACCGGGAATAAATTGGCCCCGGCTCAGGTCTCTAGTTAAGAGGAGCCGGAACGCGCGAGGAACTTCGTTGTCAGATCAAAGCAAAGTCGTAAGGTTTGAAGAGATTGCGGTTCCGCATCTGGGGACGGCGTACAACCTTGCACGTTGGCTGGTGCATAACGAGCATGACGCCGAAGATTTGGTTCAGGAAGCTTTTATGAGGGCGTTTAAATCCTTCAGCGGTTATTACGGTGGAAATGTCCGGGCGTGGTTGCTGACAATTGTCAGAAACACGTGTTACACGTGGCTGAGACAGAACAAGGCACTCCGGCTCACTGATTCTATAGACGATAAGCTTGACGAAGTGGGATTGGACTTTGCAGATCCGGAAGTTTTGTTCCAGCAGAGTCTGGATTCGCAAATGGTGAGACAAGCGCTGCAAGATCTACCGGTTGAATTTCGCGAAGTCGTGGTGCTGCGCGAAATGGAAGGTTTCTCGTACAAAGAAATCGCCAACGTGGTTGACCTTCCGCTTGGGACTGTCATGTCTCGGCTGGCGCGCGGTCGCAAACGGCTTCACGAGCTACTCGCCACGCGTATGGGAAAGGAGGCAGGCATTGAGTTGTCAGCAAACGCATGAATTGATTCACGGGTATCTCGACGGTGAGTTGGATCTGGTGAAGAGCATCGAGATCGAAAAGCACATTGCCGGTTGCCCTGCCTGCACCCGAAGCTACGAAGGGATGAAGGGTCTACAATCGGCTTTAAGCGACAGCGCACTTCGGTTTGAGCCTCCTGCTTCTTTGGAGCGGCGTTTACGAACTGCGCTTCGGCAGGAAAGTGACGTGGAAGCGAGACCGATGATGTTTCGCTGGCGGTGGATTCTGGCGGCGTCATCGCTGATCGCTGCGGTCCTCATAATCTGGGCTGTTGCCGGAATCTTTACTCGACCAGCGCCAGACGATCTGCTCGCCCAGGAAGTAGTATCGAGCCACGTACGTTCACTGATGGTTGACCATTCAACCGACGTACTATCGTCAGATCGACATACAGTCAAACCGTGGTTCGATGGCAAACTCGATTTTTCGCCGACGGTTAAAGACCTGAGTCAACAAGGCTTCAGCTTGAATGGTGGCCGTCTTGATTACATTGGGAACCGCCCGGTTGCCGCTTTGGTTTATCAACGCCGGCAACATTTGATCAACGTGTTCGTTTGGCCTTCGACGGAAGCAACAACTGAGAAAGCTTCAGAGCGGCAGGGTTATAACGTGATACGTTGGTCGCACGGCGGCATGGCTTACTGGGCCGTCTCAGATCTCAACCTGGCTGAACTGCAGCAGTTCGTTCAGCTACTGCAGGAGCAAAGCCAGGCAAGTCTTTGGTGATGACGCTTCCCGCCCATCCAGGCCTATGCTGGACACAACTTTTCCGGTTCCCGATAATCGCGGTCAATGACTTCGAACAGCGTAGTTCGCATCGGCATCATCGGCGCCGGATTTGCGCAGACGACGCAGATCCCGGGTTTCAAGAACTGTGAAGGCGCGCGAATTGTCGCGATTGCCAGCGCGCATCGCGAGCATGCTGCAGAGGTTGCGCGCGAATTCGACATTCCCCATGTAGAAAGCGACTGGCGCGCGCTCGTCAAGCGCGAGGATATCGATCTGGTTAGCATTGTCACACCGGTTGTTACCCATTGCGAGATCACTCTCGCAGCATTGGACGCCGGCAAATCCGTTTTGTGTGAGAAGCCAATGGCCATGAATGCCGGTGAAGCTCGACGCATGACTGAGCATGCGCGAGCAGCCGGGGTACTCGCCTTAATCGATCACGAGCTGCGTTTTCTTCCTGGTCGGATCAAAATGCGTGAGCTAGTCCGCAGCGGCGCGATTGGAAGTGTTCGCCATGCCGCGCTGACGTTTAGATCTGACTCCCGCGCCGATGCCAATCGCCCATGGAACTGGTGGTCGGACGAAAAGCAGGGCGGCGGTGCGCTCGGCGCAATCGGTTCGCACGTGGTTGATGGTTTTAACTGGCTGCTCGGATCTCAGATATCAGACGTGGTCGCAATCCTGACAACTCATGTGCGCGAACGCAGGGATCACGAAGGAAGATCGCGTGAAGTAACCACGGACGATGAAACAAACATGCTGCTGCGATTTGCAGATGGAGAGTTTACCTATGGCGCAACCGGAAATGCAGCGATGTCTCTGGTTGAAGGCGGCAAGCCGGAACATCGTCTGGAAATCTTTGGATCTTCCGGAGCCTTAATGATTGAAGAGAACGGTGAATTGTGGCAGTCAGAAACCGGCGATGGTCAATGGCGCCGTGTCGAAATTGACCGGTCAGAGCTGGCGCCGGACATGCGCGATAGCGGATGGGCACGAGGCTTCACGATCTTTTCCAAACGAATTGTCGACGCGTTGCGCGCAGGCGAGACAAAGGTTGAAGGTGCCGCCACATTCGAAGATGGTCACCGCACGCAAGAAGTGCTGGACGCCGCGCGCAAGTCGAATAAAGATGGCTGCTGGGCGAAGATCAGTTAGCCACAGATGAACACAGATTTACACAGATATAACTTGCTAGTGAATGCGGCGTTTTCTTATCTGCGTAAATCTGTGTAAATCTGTGGCTAAATCTACTGCTTCGTCGCTCTCTCAGTTCCCGTCTTATCACTGCCGCCGCCGCCCCAAATTCCATCAAGTGTCCCGTCCGATCGCGCTTCGTACATTACAAATCCACAGCGCGAACCACCGACGCCCACCGCCACGTTGTTGCCGCGCTTGATTCCCACGCCGTCTGAATTGTTGCTCCAGACAAAGTGATAGAGGTTTCCAGCGGGTTCGACTGTTAGCTTCACTTTGTATTGTTTGCCGTCGGGATTCCGACCGGTGCCATCGTATTCGCCTACGAGCCCCGAACCACTTGTGCGAGCGGCGCTTTCGGTTCCTGCTTCATTTGTGCCCCAATAGCCCCATTTACCTTCGAGCGTGCCATCGCTCTGGATATCGAAATCGACAACGCCACAGCCCTTGCCATCCGAACCGGTGGTGTAGGCGGCGGCAATGATATTGCCATTTTGGATGCCTATGCCGTCATACTGAGATCCTGCATTCCAGCGAAACTGGTAGACATCGCCGCGCGTGATCACCTCCAGCGTGCCCCTGTAAGCGTCGCCGTCAGGATTGGTGCCGGTGATGTTGTATTTGCCGGCGATATCAGGTTTCGGGCGCGATGCGGTGCGATTGCCGTGGTCCTGGTTGTTCGTGTCAGAAGACGATGACGGGGCGCCGGCGTTGTTGTCGTTTGAAGTATTTGTCGTAGCCCTGGTTGATGAGTACTTACAGCCAAGCGCAAAGGCGACAAGTGCGGCCACCACGATCATCGTTGTCATCCGATCAAACTTTTTCATTTCTCATCTCCTTAGCCGGTTTGTTGCGACTACATCGGGCCCATCCCAGGCGGACCGCCCATGCCCGGCAAACCCATCCCGCCGCCTATCGGCGTCCCCGGCAGCGGCGGTTTTGCATTGTCACCACGTGAGCGCAACAACGAGGGATCGACATTCTTCAAGTCATAGAGAGTCTTATACAGACCTTCGCGTTGAATCAGTTCTTCGTGTGTGCCCTGATCGGCTACCTTTCCTTTGTCGAGCACGAGGATTCGATCAGAAACTGCAGCGACAAAGTTCAGGTCGTGGCTGATTACGACACAGGTCCTGTCTTTCGCATATTCGCGAATCACCTGGATGAGACGATTGCGTTGATCGGCGTCAAGATTCTCAGTTGGCTCATCGAGCAGCAGCACTTCCGGTTTGCGCAACAAACATCGCGCGAGCGCAATCAACCTTTTCTGACCACCAGACGGGATTTGCACATCGACGACGGTGTTATAGCCCTGAGGCATGCGCTGTGGATCCACAATAACATCGTGGATGTGGGCCAACCGGCATGCTTCTTCGACCTCAGTGTCTCTAGCAGTTGAACGGCCCAGGCGAACGTTCTCGCGAATTGTGTCCTTGAGAAAAAACGGAAACTGCGAAAGCTTGGAAACTTGTTCGCGTAAAGAATTCAGTGTGACATCGGAAATATCTTTTCCTTCGAGCAGGATTCCGCCCGTTTGTGGATCGAGAAACCTCAGGATCAAATTCATGATGGTCGATTTTCCGCAGCCGATTCCGCCAACCAGCGCCACCGTCTCACCCTCCTTAATGTCAAATGAAATGTCTTTCAAAACGGTTTGGGTGGGCGAATAGCCGAAAACGACATGATCGAACTTGATGTCGCCGTGAACCTCGCCGAGATCTTTGGCATCGGACTTTTCCACTACGCTGGGTTTGGTGTCGATTAGCTCATAGGTTGAGACGATGCCCGGCACGAGTGATTGATACATCGTGTACGATCCCACGAGTCTTTGCACCGGCGTGAAAAGGTTTGGCGCCATTTGCATGAAGACTATTGCTGAAGAAAAAGTAAGACCCCACTTCGCTCCTAGAAGAATCGCGACCAGCATGACCAGCGCCGTGGTCAGCGAGATAAAGACCTGCGCGCCGCTGTTGCTGAGACTCATCCAGGCAGTGGTCGAAGCGGTGCTTTTCGCCGCAGCCCTGGAAGCTTCACGAAAACGATCGCTGCGTTTCTTTTGAGCATTGAAAACCTGGATGTCCGAAATGCCGCTGATGGTTTCTTCCAGCTCGGCGCCCAATTCGCGCGAACTTAAGTTGATGCCCATTGCCCCCTGTTGCAGCTTGCCACTTGTGTATCGAAACATCAGCAGCGTTGCGGGCGCGAGCACGAACAGCACCAAAGTCATTTGCCAGCTCAACGCCAGCAAATAACCGATCACGATGATCATCACCAGCACGTCGACGAGAGGCGTCAACAAAACCTGCGTCAGTAGCCGTTGCACGGTACCGGTTTCGGACAGAATTCTCTGCATCAACGCCCCGGTTTGGCCGCCCATGAAGAAATCCAGTGAAAGCGATTGAATGTGATCGTAGACATGTTGACGAAGCGATGACAGAAGTCTTTGCTCGAGGTTCGCGTCCACCCACGCGCGCAGTATGTCCAGAACATTGCGAAACACGAGCGACACGGTCCAGATGATGAAGATCGTGGTGAAAGTCAGCGGCGTCGAAAGCCAATTACGAATAAAGGCTGGTGGAAACCACCCCGCTCCCGAGGCGTCCGTCGACGTGTCATAAAACGAAGAGGTCATGCTCCAGACCTTGCTCCAATCACCTGCGGCCGCTGCCTGACCAAACAATTTAAAAATCGGGCCGATCGCTGCCGCGGCGACGAATGGCAGCAGGCACATGATCAGAGACAGCACGAATGAAATACCAACGATGCCCATGTGGCCCTTCAACAACTTTACAGCGCGCTTGATGTACGGCCCCGCGTTCATGCGCGGCATTTCTTTGAAGCGAATTTCGCCCGTCGGTAGCGGCGGCAATCCATCCTTTGGCAGTTCGGGTAGTCCTTCGGCTGGGATTGCGCCGCCGGGTAGTACCGGCGCTCCATCCTGGGGAAGTTTCGGAAGCCCCTCTACTGGAATTGCCCCATCCGGAAAATTCGGAAGAGGTTTGCCGATAGGAGTTCCAGTTGGTAAATCAGGTGGAAGAGGTTTTTTGTCAGGCATAACGGCGCCTTTATATCACGGGCGTCAATAGAAGCGTGGTTGTTAGGGCGACCGTGAAGATCCGCGACCACCGGCTACTATCTTGCGGCCCAACGGGCTGGTTGCGTATTAGCCTTCCGTTGAGTTAAGTACCGTTTACGCAAAAAGATCGGCGGACAAGTGCGATGTAGCACTGGCCCGCCGTCAAAATCTGGTCACAAGATCCGTAGAGCGAATCGAACGCCTTCCGATTTCGGGTCGCGATAAAAAATTTCGCTGGTTAGCAGTAGCAGTAGAAGTAATGCCACCAGCAGCGCCACGGATTGCAGATCAGCTCACGGCAGATGCAAATGCGACTGTAAGCCTGGACCTCGCCCAGGCTTTCCGTGTTGTCCACTTTTGTGGGACTCATCTGTGGATTAGCTTTCGGGATGCCGGACGCAGTCGGTTTTTCCGGAAACATCTGGGCGGCTTTTTCTCCCGTCATCGCATATTGCTTTAGGACATCATCAGGTACGTCGTAAATCTTTACTTCATTGTCTGCTCCAGGTGACGAAGTCAGGATCGCCATGGTTTTCTCCTCTCGAAGGATAGGTAATTAGTTGGAAGTTAATCGAGGAGGTGTCCCTGGGTCCCAGAGTAAAAATCATTTCAGAAACGTTTACGGCCTGTGATGATTGCTGGAACCCAGGTTCACCGTTTGCGCGCTTTGCAGCGGCGCCGACCGTTTAGCAGTAGCAATAGTAGTAATGCCACCAACAGCCCGCCGGGTTACAAAGCAATTCGCGACAAATGCAGATGTCGCTGTACGCCTGAACTTCGCCCAGGCTTTCAGCGTTTTCGACCCTCGTTGCATTACCGCCGCTGCTCTGCGGAATATTCGCACCGGAAGTCTTGCCGCTTTCGGGAAACATCTTCGCGGCCTTGTCACCGGACACGGCATATTGCGAGAGTACACTGTCGGGAATGTCGTAAACGCTTACTTTATCGCCTGCACTTGGCACTGAAGTCAAAATCGCCATTGTTTGTTCTCCTTCAAATGAAAGTAAGTGAGGAAGGATTCCTCAGATTTATGAAACAACCTGGTTAATGAGTTTTATTGCTCTCACCTCACCACATCATTTCGTTACACCGCTCTACACTGCGCGAGCGAACTTCTGAAACAGCGAACAGGTCCATCCCCGATTCAACCCTAAGACCGATCTATCGGATGTCGAAGTGCAAAACGGATGCGCAATTTACGCATCCTCCGCACGCCTGCTCAAGATCATTTTGTTTGAAGCGGGTGCATCCTAACAGCCATGACGTAATCAGGCAAGGCTTTTGCGCTGGTTGCAATCGTGACTCTTAATCGTGAGTTGCGAGGCACTTACGGAGACTGGTTGCGAAAACCGGATCCTCACCTCCCGGTCCCGCGTATTGGACAAAACCGTTGCGGTCAATCAAAACTACCGTCGGCAGACCATTTGCGCCGTACGTGGCTTGCAGTCGCTCGTCGTCGGCGACGGCCACACGAAAAGTGACGCAGTTGTCGCTCACAGTCTTTCGGATCAGATCCAACTCTTCGTTTTTGGCCTCGGGCGTTCCGCCATAAGCCATGTAGTGGCGAGTGACAGCTAAAATCTCCAGACCATTCTTTGATTCCTGCTCGTATAGACTGGTGAGCTCGGGAAACATTTTCTGACAGGGCTTGCACCACGTAGCCCAGAATTCAAGCATCACTACTCGTCCGCGCAGTTCGGCAAGCGTCAACGGATCGCCCACCAACCAGACTTTGAGATCAGTCTCAGGAGCGGTTTTGCCAAGCAGGCCGATTTGTGTCGTCCGATCACGAATTTGCAGATATCCGCTCATCGCCTGGCGCTTCTGATTCACCTTGCCGGTTGATTGCATGATCTGCGAAATCCTCTCGGCAAACGCGGTTTCTTCTGACAAGAACGAGTGTGCGTCTTCGAGTCGACCTAAAGCTAAATAAACGTCGGCCAACATCATACCGAGGCGAATGCGAGTTAAGAATTCAATCTCATATGGCGTGGCGCGCGCAGCTTGGGCGGCTTTTTCTAATTCGATCGCCGCTTCGTCAAGTTTTCCGAGCGATTGAAATTCGGCGGCCCGATCCAGGCCGCCCGAGACAATTGCCTGCGGTGCGATGCCCGCAACAGCTGATTCAGGAGTCATTTATGATTACCCCGTAAAGTCACGGCAATATAGCGGCTCGCTTGGCTGAGAGCAAATGCAGCAAAATGCAGTGATCTTAATTTCAGTTTTCTCTGCGCGCCTCTGCGAAGACCTCTTCGGACTCTGCGGTTGAGGGAGATATTTACCGCAGAGGCCACCGAGGCAGGACGAAGAGGTGCGCTGAGAAAGTTCAATTTAGATCTATTGACGAATTGTGACAGGTTTTTTTGCGTCAACCATTCGCATCTGTATAATGCGGCAACGCAAAGTCAGTCGAGACATCAATCGATTGGCATTCGAATGGAATAATGAGTGCAAATCCTCCGGACCCAGGCAGCAATCCAAAATCGTTAGCGGAACAATTAGGCGACATCGCTGCCTCGATTGACGTTTCCAATTCGCTGACTGTGTCGTTGATCAAGGCCATCGATGATCTGCTGCAGACCGCAAATCGTGCAGTCAACTCAGCCACTGCATCGGTCCTCGTTCGCGACGGAGATAGCGGCGGACTGAAATTCCTCACCGCCACCAGCGGCGTCACCGAAGAGTTATTGGCCCTGCGCCTGCCGCCGGGCGCCGGCATAGCGGGTCTGGTGTTCTCGACGCAACAACCCATGGCTGTCGCCGACGTCGCACAGGAAGGATCATTCTGGTCTGAAGCTGACCGGCGGACCGGATTCAAGACTGTAACAATCCTGGCCACGCCTTTGCGCGGACAGAGCGAATTGGTCGGAGTGTTGGAATTCGTCAATCGCCCCGGAGATCCGCCATATCCACCGTTCACGCCCGCTGAAATGGATCGCGGAGCGCGTTTTGCCGAACCAATTGCGCAGTTAGTCGAGGCTTACGAAATCGCGCAGTTGGTGGAATCGTTGTTCAATTTCCAAATTCGATCTTCGTTGACGACAAAATCGCACGCGCAACGACAGGAAGCGGAACGTGAATGGCTTGCGAATAATACGGCTGCCGGAGCGCACCGGGACCTGCTGACTATTTGGTTATCGCTGCGCGACATTCTTAATTCGGGAGATGCGGAAAGAAAATTGTGCCTGGAACTGCTCGAGTCAGTCGAACGTTTCGCACAAACCCGCGCCGGCGGCCTGGGCGAATTTGGGTTTTGATTTTGGTGAAGGGATCTGCTCAACGATGACCGACCCTGCGGCTCCGGCAACAAATGCAAATGATATCTGGTCATTAATCCAGCCGGAGGCGCTCTGGAAAGGACGCACGGGAAAAGGAGTCCGCGTGGCGGTCGTCGATAGCGGAATCGATGCTGAGCATCCCGATCTCAAAGGCAAAGTTAAAGAGTCAGTCGAAGTCGTTGCCATCGATGGGCGTCTGGAATTCCGTCCGTCAACCTCGGGAGATCAAGCCGGTCATGGGACAGCTTGCGCCGGCATCATCGCGAGCATCGCGCCCGGTGTTGAACTCTACAGCGTTAAAGTTCTGG
>Ga0126376_10002489_pt1 | contig 10445 bp, 7 predicted proteins | sample PanSoiMetPlot_15_FD_92760 | JGI IMG/M metagenome (GOLD analysis project Ga0126376, IMG submission 92760) | Tropical forest soil microbial communities from Panama - MetaG Plot_15 | ecosystem: Environmental > Terrestrial > Soil > Tropical forest > Bulk soil | place: Panama | collected 2016-02-17 | reverse complement strand
TGGGCAGACGACTCCTTCGGAGTTGCCGAACAAGTTTGCCATGAGCGTGCGGCAGCCGATCGAAGTGTGCGGGTTGATTACGCCATGGAATTTTCCGATGGCGATTCCGTCGTGGAAGATGATGCCGGCGCTGGTGTGCGGGAACACGGTGGTGATCAAGCCGGCGGAGGATACTCCGCTTTCAACGTATCACCTAGTGGAAACGCTGGCGGAGGCGGGGCTGCCCGCGGGCGTGGTGAACCTGGTGGGCGGCGACGGCCCGGGAGCGGGAGCGGCGTTGACGAAGCATGCCGATGCGCCGGTGGTGAGCTTTACCGGTTCGACGGCGACAGGGCGGATTATCGCGGAGACGTGCGCGCCGAGCTTCAAGCATTACAGCCTGGAGATGGGCGGCAAGAACATTATTCTCGTGATGGAGGACGCGAATCTGGACCTGGCAGTGGACGGCGCAATCTGGGGTGGGTTCGGAACGACGGGGCAGCGGTGCACGGCGGCGAGCCGCATAGGCGTGCACAAGAACGTGTATGCGGAGTTTGTGAGGCGATTTGTGGAGCGCGCGGCGAAGCTAAAGGTTGGGAATGGACTGGATCCCGCGATCGAGATGGGGCCGTGCATCAACGAACAGCAATTGCAGACGGTGATATCGTATGTGGAGATTGGCGTGAAGGAAGGAGCGAAACTGCTGACAGGAGGACATCGCCTGGCGGGCGGGGAACGGGCGAAGGGGTGGTTCCACGAGCCGACGGTTTTTGGAGACTGCGATGGGAAGATGCGTGTTGCGCAGGAGGAGATTTTCGGGCCGGTGGTTTCGTTGATACCGATTGACGGGCTGGAGCAAGGGATTGAAGTGGCGAATGACGTGGCCTACGGGCTTTCGGCTTCGATTTACACGCGGGACGTGAACCGGGCATTTGCCGCTATGAGGGACCTTTACACGGGGATCGTTTATATCAATGCGCCGACGATTGGCGCGGAGACGCATTTGCCGTTTGGCGGAACGAAGCAGACGGGCAACGGTCACCGCGAGGCTGCGGTGGCGGCGATCGACTTTTTCACGGAGTGGAAGTCGGTGTATGTAGACTATTCGGACAAGCTGCAGCGGGCGCAGATTGATAGCAATTGAATGCCATTTGACAAATCATTGCTTTGACGTGGCTTGACAGCGATTTTAAAATGGTAAGTAGCACCTTTCGATGAGTGCTGCTATGCGCAACCCGGCACTACAAGAACGGCGTAACCGACAGATTCTGGCGGACTTGGTGCGCACCTATATCGAGACGGGGGAGCCCGTCTCCTCCCGGGCCATCTCCAAGCGGTTCGAGGAGTCGCTGAGCACGGCGACGATCCGGAACATTATGGCGGACCTGGAGGACGGCGGGTTCTTGTACCAACCTCACACGTCGGCTGGCCGAGTGCCTACGGCGGCCGCATATCGGTTTTTTGCGCAGGAGATTGCCTCGCAAGCCACGCTGAGCGTGGAAGACCGCGACTGGATTCACCGGCAGATGACCGGGGCGAGTTCGCCGGCGGAGATTACCGAGCGGGCGGGCCATGTGCTGGCGGAGGTTTCGCGCGGCGTGGGAATCATTGTGGCGCCGCCGCTGCGCAGCGCGGTGCTGGAACACGCGCGCATGTGGCTGCTACCGGATGGGCGCGTGGTGGTGGTCCTGATTTCTCCGGGCGGGAATACGCGGGATAAAGTTTTGCGGCCAAGCCGCGTGTTTACCCAGCCAGAACTGGACGCCACGGCCGAGTTTCTGAATCGCAACTATGCCGGATGGAAGCTGGATGCGATTCGCAGCGATTTGCTGCAAAAGCTGGCGACCGAGCGGGAACGGTATGAAACACTGGCGCAGAGCGCGCTGACCCTATGCGATCCGGCGATTCTGGGGAAGCCGGTGGAGCAGCGGGTGTACGTGGAGGGAACGGCGCAGATTGTGGGCGCGCCGGAGTTCGCGGAGCAGAGCCACTTGCGCGAATTGCTGGCGGCGATCGAGGAGAAGCATCGGCTGGTTTCGGTGCTGAACGCGTGTATTGATACGCCAGAGCCGGTGTTCGTACAGATCGGTATCAAAGAGATTTCGCAGGCCGGGCAGAACCTGGCGTTGATCAGCGCGCCGTATTCGGGGCAGGACCTGGTGCAGGGGTCGCTGGGCGTGCTGGGGCCGACGCGGATTGATTACGAGCGGGCGATGACGGCGGTGGCGTATGTGGCGCAGCTGTTCAGCGAGGCGCTGCAGAAGATTGAGTAGCGGCGGGTGATTTAGTGTGGCGATTTTGCATCCGAGGGGCGAGAAAAAAGCAGATCACCTCACCGCGCAAGAGCGCGGGGATTCGGGATGACAAGCGCCAAGATAAATCTAGAAGGGCAGGAACATGAGTGGGGAAGAGATCAAGATCAAAGTGACGAACACCGAAAGCGGCGATAAGCCGCAGGCGGAAGAGAGTGCGGGCGAAGAATCGCAAGCCAGGAAGCTGTCGGCGGAGATGGAGGATTTGCGCCAGACGCTGCTGCGGCGGCAGGCGGACTTCGACAACTACCGGAAGCGCATCGAAAAGGAGCGTGCGGAAGATTCCAAGCGGGCCACGGCGCGGGTGCTGGAGTCTTTGATTCCCATCGTGGACAGCTTTGAGCATGCTCTGGGGGCGCACAAGGATGATGAATACGCGGGCTACCGCAAGGGTTTCGAGCTGATTTACAAACAACTGCTGGATCAGCTGGCGCGGCTGGGCGTGGAGCGCGTGGAGCCGCTTGGGACGGCGTTCGACCCGCATGTGCATCAGGCCGTGGACCGCACGGAGACAACCGAGCATGCGGATGGAATTATCCTGGAGGTATTCCAGCCGGCATACGTGTTTCACGGGCGGGTGCTGCGCCCGGCGATGGTGCGCGTAGCGGTTCACCCGGGCGGCGCATCCAACCGGGCAGTGAATTGATGCGAAACAATTGAAGAGAGCGGATGAGAAGCCGCCGCGAATCTCTGTTATTTTGCGAAGAGAAGGGATGAAGCAAGGGAAATGTCGAAAGCGCAGCATCGCGATTATTACGAAGTGCTGGGAGTGACGAGAACGGCGTCGGTGGAGGAGATCAAGTCCGCCTACCGGAAGGCCGCGCTGAAGTGGCATCCCGATCGCAACCCGGAGCACAAGAGCGAGGCGGAGCATAAATTCCGCGAATGCACCGAAGCGTACAGCATCCTGAGCGATACGCAGAAGCGGCAGATTTACGACACGTACGGACATGAAGGGCTGGCGGGAGCCGTGGGGCAGCCGGACTTCAACGGCACGGTGTTTCAGGATTTCCACGACATTTTTGGGGACTTTTTCGGGTTTGAAGATCTGTTTGCCGGGGGAGGAGGGCGGCGACGTGCGGGGGGACGGCGCGTGCAGCGCGGGGCGGACCTGCGCTACGACATGACGCTGACGTTCGAAGAGGCCGCCGGCGGGATTACGACAAAGATCCGCGTGCCGCGGCAGGAGTATTGCGAATCGTGCAACGGAACGGGCGCAAAGAAGGGCACGGGGGTGGTGGCGTGCCAGGCATGCGGCGGACGCGGACAGATCGTTTACCAGCAGGGATTTTTCACGATTAACCGGACGTGTCCGGCTTGCCAGGGTGCGGGGCAGATCGTCAAAGAGCGCTGCCCGGACTGCAAGGGGCAGGGACGCATCGACCGCGAGCGCACGATTGAGTTGCGCATTCCCCCGGGCGTGGATACGGGAACGCGGCTGCGCGTGGCCGGCGAGGGCGAACCCGGGCCAAACGGCGGGCCGGCGGGCGATCTTTATGTTGTGCTGGAAGTGAAGGAGCACAGCTTTTTTGAGCGGCGCGGGGCGGACTTGTATTGCACCATTCCACTAAGCATCGCGCAGGCGTCGCTGGGTACGGAGCTGCAAGTGCCTGGATTGAACGGCGAGGAGCGGCTGAAGGTTCCCGAGGGGACGCAGAGCGGCGCGGTGTTTCGGATCAAAGGCAAGGGATTGCCGGATCCGCATGGCGGCGGGCGGGGAGATTTGTATTATCACGTGCGCGTGCTGACGCCGACGAAGCTGACGCGGGAACAGCGGAAGATTATGGAGCAGTTGGACGCGACGCTGAAGGTAGATAACAAACCGGCGGAGCGGAATTCGTCGCTGTTTGATAAGGTTAAGGACATTTTCGGGTAGATCGCTTTGCAGTGCCGGGAAATTCCCTCAGAAGTTGAATTCGTGGACGAACTGACACCGTAAAGGCAGTAGTCTGACTGCCCTTCGACTCACTGAGGACAAGCCGCACTCCAAGAAGAGACGCCCGCCTAAGAAGGCGGCCGCTACAAAAGACAATTCGTGGGAAGATAGGCGCCATGCGGCGGCGATTCTTCGTGGAAAAGTTTGAGGATGGGCGGGCGGTGATGAGGGATGAAGCCGCGCACCATGTGGGGCGCGTGTTGCGGGCACAACCGGGACAACTTTACGAGTTGAGTGACGGGACGAAGGTGTGGCTGGGACGGATTGAGACGGTGACCCGCGATGAGGTGGATTTTTTGCTGATCGAGGAGTTGGCGGCGCCGCAGGCGGCGGTTGAGACGACGTTGCTGCTGGCGGTGGTGAAGTTCGACGCATTCGAATGGGCGCTGGAGAAGGCCACGGAGCTGGGCGTGGGCGTGATTGTGCCGCTGGCGGCGGCGCGGAGCGAGAAGGCGCTCGTGGCAGCGGCTGCGAAGCGCGCGGAACGGTGGAAAAAGATATTACTGGAGGCGTCACAGCAATCGCGGCGGGTGCGGTTGCCGGAATTACTGCCATTGGCAAAACCGGAATCGACTTTTCGCATGCAAGGGGATGGGCTGCGGATATTTTTGTCTGAGGCGCCGAACGCGCGGTTGCTGAGGGAAGTGTTGCGCGGAGGGCAGGCGGAGAGGGCGACGCTGGCGATTGGGCCGGAAGGCGGATGGGCGGAGGAGGAGCGGGCGGCTGCGATTGCGGCGGGGTTCCGGGATGCGTCCTTGGGAAATTTGATTCTGCGGACGGAGACGGCGGTGATTGCGGCGTTGGCGAATATCAATTTCGCACTTGGCGGGTAGCGATTGCCGAGACAAGAAGGGACATTAACACAGAGTTCGCAGTGGAAGAACGCAGAGACCACAGAGAACGGATTATTTTCTGAGAGTGGACCAGTCGCGGAGAGGCGCTGGTATAAAAGCCAGCGCTACATACGAACGGAACGATAAGGGAAACAGACGCAGCGGCGGGCGGCGTAGAGCCGCCCTTAATCATTTGGGGAAGAGAAGCCGTATTTGGCGATGGACCATAGGATTTTGTAACCGGCGCGGATGGACCCGATAAAGTTGCCGGAGATTTTGGACTGGCCGGCGAGGCGCTTGCGGTAGTTGACGGGAATCTCCAGGACGCGCAGGCCGAGGCGATGGGCTTTGATCTGCATCTCGATGGTCCAGCCGTAGTTGGGATCGCGCATTTGCAGGCGGTCGAGGGATTCGCGGCGGATGGCGCGGAAAGGGCCGAGGTCGGAATAGCGGGCACCGAAAAAGAGGCGCATGAGGCCCGTGGCAATCCAGTTGCCGAAGGCCTGGGGTGGGCTGAAGACGCCCGAGCGGCGGGCCGCTTCGGTGCGGGAGCCGAGGACGAGGTCGGCAGAGCCATCGAGGAGTGGAGCGAGGAGACGGGGGAGATCCTGGGGGTCGTCGCTGCCGTCGGCGTCGAGGAAAACGATGATTTGGGATTCGGGGGAAAGGGCGGCGATTCCAGCGAGGCAGGCTTGGCCGTAGCCGCGGCGGGGTTCGTTGAGGACGCGGGCGCCGCGTTCGCCGGCGATGTGGGCAGTGGCGTCGGTAGAGTTGTTGTCCACAACGAGGAATTCGGCCTGGGAGATGCCTGCGGCAGGAAAATAGGAGCGCAGGGCGTCCAAGACGGTGCCGATGGAAGCTTCTTCGTTAAGGGCGGGGAGGATGAAGGCAACAGGACCGGGCATCGGTGGAATCGTAACAGGATGAAGAGGAAGCAAAAAGATAAGAAAGAAGAATGGGAGCCTTCGGATCGAAAGCCACCCTCACAAACCGAGGGTGGGGTACCCTTCGAGACTCAGGGTAAACCCTCAAGTACGAATGGAGCGTAGTGTAATAACGGTGGCACAGGCCCTTCGGCTTAGCTCAGGGCAAGCAAGCGTGCATGTGCCACAGGGGCTGAAGCCTGTGCTACCAGAACGGAAACCGGCAATGGAATCTGGCGTGACTTTGCGCACGCATGTTATAAAATAAGGATTGTCGGTGATGCGCAAACCGGACGAGACCCAATTCCCACCACACGCGGGCGACTCCAACAACGCCCAGAAAACGGCATTGCCCGCAAACAGTCTTTCTGGACCCGTGTCGGCGCAACTCATCCCTCACGCCTCGCATTCCCTGTTGCGCAATGAAATTCGTGTTTGGACGCGCGACCTACTGATCGCTATCGGCCTGGCGCTGGTGATTATCGTTTTCCTTTACCAACCAGTGAAGGTGGAAGGCACGAGCATGGCGCCGCTGCTTTCCGACCAAGAACGGATTTTCATCAACAAGTTTGTGTACCGGTTTGAGGCCATCCACCGCGGGGACGTGGTGGTGTTCTGGTATCCGCTGGACCGATCGAAGTCGTTCATCAAGCGCATCATCGGCCTGCCAGGAGAAACGGTGGAGATCCGGCACGGGTCGTTATTTGTGAACAATCAGCCGGTTCCGGAGCCGTACGTGCCGCCGCAGTATGCGGATGTTTCGGACTTCGGTCCCGTTAAGGTGCCGAAGAGCAGCTACTTCGTGATGGGCGACCATCGCATCAGTTCGAACGATTCGCGCGTATTTGGGCCGGTGTCGAGCCAGTACATTTACGGGCGGGCAGTATTCGCGTACTGGCCGGTGGATCATTTCGGTTCGCTCTCCACCGCCGAGGCCGACGAAAAATGACGCAATCCGGAGGAACCACTGACGGAAGTGCAGCATCGACCTGCAATCCTCGCGCTCGAAGACGGGCGCATATTTAACGGCCGAGCGGCCGGCGCCATCACGCGCCGGGGCGGCGAAGTCGTTTTCAATACCTGCCTCACCGGTTACCAGGAAGTATTCACCGACCCAAGTTACGCCGGGCAGATTGTCTGCCTGACTTATCCGCACATTGGCAACGTCGGCGCGAACCTCGACGATGAAGAATCGGGGCGGCCGTATATCGAGTCGCTGATCGTGCGCGAATTTTCGCAGGTGTCGTCGAACTGGCGCTCGGCGGGAACCGCGCAACTTTATTTGAACCGGCACAAGATTCCCGTGATCTGGGACATTGATACGCGCGCACTGGTGCTGCATATCCGCAAGATGGGCGCCTTGCGCGGAGTGGTGTCGACGGACGGAACGGCGGCGGACCAATTGGTATTCGAGGCGAAGCAGTTGCCGTCGATGGCGGGGCAGGAACTGGCAAGCCGAGTGACGTGCGGCAAGGCGTATGAGTGGCAAAAGGGCTCGATTGATCTGGCGACTTCGCCGTGGGCGGAGGCGATGGGCGAGTCCGGAGTCAACTCGGAGGCAAAGAAGTTCAAGGTGGTGGCCTACGACTACGGGATCAAGCAGAACATTCTGCGGCTGCTGGTGGACCATCACTGCGACGTGATGGTGGTGCCGGCGAATACGTCGGCGGAAGACGTGCTGGCGCTGCGGCCGAACGGCGTGTTTTTGTCGAACGGGCCGGGCGATCCTGAGCCGATCGGATACGCGATTGAAAATATCCGGAAACTGGCGGGGCGCGTGCCGGTGTTCGGGATTTGCCTGGGACACCAGTTGTGCGGACTGGCGCTGGGCGGGAAGACGTTCAAATTGAAATTCGGGCATCACGGCTCGAACCATCCGGTGAAAAACCTTCTGACGAGCCAGGTGGAGATTACGGCGCAGAATCACGGGTTCTGCGTGGATCCGGAGTCGCTGCCCTCGAACGAAGTGGAAATCACGCACGTGAATCTGAACGACCACACGAATGAGGGGATGCGGAGCAAGACATTGCCGCTGTTCAGCGTGCAGTACCACCCGGAGGCGTCGCCGGGGCCACATGATTCGCATTATTTGTTCACGCAGTTCACGGACATGATGAAAGAGTTCGCGAGCCCGGGGAGTTCACGGCGATGAGAGTGATTTGTCATCCCGAACGAATGTGAGGGTCCTGCTTTTAGTTGACACAGGAATGACAGTATTCAGTGCGTCTGTTTCGAAGTTTGCTAAAACGATGGTACGTAGAATGCAGCGGAGCTATTTCGTCTACATCCTGGCGAGCCGCTCGCGGGCACTGTATGTAGGCATCACGAATGGCTTATTAGAGGGAGTAAAGCAGCATCGGCTTGGTTTTGGGGATTTTTACAAGCAAGTATCGGATTCACTCGGTTGGTACACTTTGAAACGTTCCGCGATGTTCGGTTGGCCATCGCGAGAGAGAAGGAGATCAAGGGCTGGAGACGGGAGAAGAAGATCCGGTTGATCGAGGGGCAAAACTCGCAGTGGGAAGATCAGGCGGAGCGATATTTTGCCAAGTATCCGAGGAAAGCAGATCCCTTACCCGCGAAAGGCGTGGGTTCGGGATGACAAGTTTAGCTGGGCCGAGTCCAAACAGAGCCGGAAAGCTTGCAAAAGCCGCACGGTAACAGATGACAGCGGAGAATAGGCAGAGCTAAATGCCGAAGCGTAAAGACATTCATAAGATTTTGATTATCGGGTCAGGGCCGATTGTGATCGGGCAGGCCTGCGAGTTCGACTATTCGGGGGCGCAAGCGTGCAAGGCGTTGCGTGCCGAGGGCTACGAAGTGGTGTTGGTGAATTCGAACCCGGCGACGATCATGACCGACCCGGAACTGGCGAACCGCACTTATATCGAGCCGCTTACGAAGGAATATCTGGAAGAGATTCTGATCAAGGAAAAGCCGGACGCGCTGCTGCCGACGGTTGGTGGGCAGACAGCTTTGAACCTTGCGGTAGAACTGGCCGAGGGTGGGATTCTCGAAAAGCACAAGGTGGAGATGATCGGAGCATCGCTGCGCGCGATCAAGGTCGCCGAAGACCGGCTGTGGTTTAAGGATGCGTGCCGGAAGATCGGGCTGGAGGTGCCGGCGTCGGCGCTGGTGAACAACGCGCAGGACGCCATGCGGCTGTGCGACCAACTGGGATTTCCGCTGGTGATCCGGCCATCGTTCACGCTGGGCGGCACGGGCGGAGCGATTGCGTACAACAAGGAAGAGTTCGCGGAATCAATCGCGCACGCGCTGGACATGAGCCCGGTGCATGAGGCGCTGGTGGAAGAGTCGGTGCTGGGGTGGAAAGAGTACGAACTGGAAGTGATGCGCGATTTCCGCGACAACTTCGTGGTGATCTGCACGATTGAGAATTTCGACCCCATGGGGGTGCACACGGGCGATTCGATTACCGTGGCGCCGGCGCAAACGTTAACAGACAAGGAATTCCAGCGCATGCGCGACGCGGCGGCGGCGATTATCCGCGAGGTGGGCGTGGAGACGGGCGGGTCCAATGTGCAGTTCGCGGTGAATCCGGAAAACGGGCGGATGGTGGTGATCGAGATGAACCCGCGCGTTTCGCGCAGCTCGGCGCTGGCCAGCAAAGCGACGGGATTCCCGATTGCAAAGATTGCGGCGCGGCTGGCGGTGGGGATGTCGCTGGACGAAATCCCGAACGACATTACGCAGAAGACCCCGGCGTGCTTTGAACCGACAATTGATTACGTGGTGGTGAAGATTCCGAAGTGGCAGTTCGAGAAGTTTCCGGGGTCGGACAGCACGCTGGGAACGCAGATGAAGTCCGTGGGCGAGGTGATGTCCATCGGGCGGACATTCAAGGAAGCGCTGCAGAAGGGGATTCGTTCGCTGGAGCCGAGCACGCCGTGGAGAGCGCCGGCGGAGACGCCCGATTCGCTGCTTCGGGAAAAACTGGCTACCCCGCGGCCGGACCGCATTCACTGGATTTTGACGGCCGTGGAGCGCGGGCTGCCGCTGGCGGAGATTTGCGACCTGACGAAGATTGACCCGTGGTTCATCCACCAGATTGAAGAGTTGACGGCGGTGAATCGGCGGGCGGCTTCGGTGACCGTGGAGACGGCTTCAAAGGATTTGCTGCGCGAAGCCAAGCGCGTGGGCGCGAGCGACGAGCAACTGGCGCAAATCTGGAAGACGACGCCTGCGGTGGTGCGGCTGCAGAGGGCGCGGTACAACGTGGCACCGGTTTTCAAGCGCGTGGATACGTGCGCGGCGGAGTTCGAGTCGTTTACGCCATATATGTACTCGACGTATGAAGAAGAGGACGAGACCAGCCCGACGCAGAAGCAGAAGATCTTGATTTTGGGCAGCGGGCCGAACCGCATCGGGCAGGGAATCGAGTTCGATTATTGTTGCTGCCACGCTTCGTTTGCGCTACATGAAGATGGTTTTGAGACCATCA
>Ga0126376_10002488_pt1 | contig 10445 bp, 8 predicted proteins | sample PanSoiMetPlot_15_FD_92760 | JGI IMG/M metagenome (GOLD analysis project Ga0126376, IMG submission 92760) | Tropical forest soil microbial communities from Panama - MetaG Plot_15 | ecosystem: Environmental > Terrestrial > Soil > Tropical forest > Bulk soil | place: Panama | collected 2016-02-17 | reverse complement strand
TATCCGCGTTCATCCGCGAAAATCTGCGGCTCACTTTCCAATAATCAATTTCGCGATCGTCTGGAGTTGCATGTTCGACGTGCCTTCGTAAATCGCACCGATCTTCGAGTCGCGCCAGTATTTCTCGACCGGATAGTCTTTGACGTATCCGTAACCACCGTACAACTCAATCGCCTTCGAACTGACGCGCTCCGCCACTCGCGATGAATAAAGCTTTGCCATCGCTGCTTCTTTGACGAAGTTCACTCCCGCATCTTTCATGCGCGCGGCGTTGTAAACCAGCAAACGCGCTGCTTCCAGGTCGGTTGCCATTTCAGCCAGTTGAAACTGAACTCCCTGAAACTGATTAATCGATTTGCCAAACTGTTGTCGTTCGGCCGTGTAGGCAATCGCACTCTCGAGTGCGCCGGCAGCGATGCCGATCATCTGCGCGCCAATGCCGATACGGCCTTCGTTCAGCGTCTCGATCGAGATCTTGTAGCCTTTGCCTGCCTCACCAAGCACGTTCTCTTTCGGCACCTTGCAGTCTTCCAGGATCAACTCGACTGTCGACGACGCGCGAATGCCGAGTTTGTTCTCCTTCTTGCCGATCGAAAAACCGGGGAAACTCTTCTCGACGATGAAAGCGGTGATGCCTTTGTAACCCGCATCCGGATTTGCATTCGCAAAGAGGACGAAGATATCGGCTTCGATTCCGTTTGTGATCCAGAGCTTGCGGCCGTTCAGGAGATAGTGATCGTCTTTTTCGACTGCGCGCGTTTGCATCGCGAAAGCATCGGAACCTGAACCGGGTTCGCTCAATGCGTAAGCGCCGACACTTTCAGAAGCGAGTTTGGTTAAGTATTTCTTCTTCTGATCCGGATTACCCCAACGAATGAACGCGTTGTTGACGAGCGTGTTTTGCACGTCGACAAAAACTCCGACGGATGCATCGACTCGCGAGAGTTCCTCGACTGCGAGAATCGCGGTGAAGAAACTTGCACCCGCGCCGCCGTATTCTTCGGGAGTTTCGATCCCCATCAGTCCGAGCTGAAAACACTGCTTGATGATTGCCGGATCGAGCTTCGCAACTTCGTCCATGTGCTCGACGCGCGGGCGCAGTTCGCCCTCGGCGAATTCGCGCACGCTGGCGCGAAACATCGTTTCGTCTTCAGATAACGTGGTGAGTGGAGTGCCGGAAACCGACGCGATAGCTGGTTGGGATTGACTCATTGTTATAGTGCTCGTTTTAACGGTGTCAAGGTCGAACGTGTCATCATAAACCAAGCCACAAAACGGCACAAAAGCGTCGCTAAAGAAATATAGGCCTTATATGACATATTGGACCTATATTTGCAGCAAGATCGAACCTGAATTCAACCGTATCACGATGCCGACTGATGTTCTGAGTGAGAAGCAAACCCGAAGCAGGAGATTCGCGCCACTTGGAGTCGTCTTCGGTCTGCTCGGCTTGCTGCTGTTTGCTTATTTCGTGAGCAAGGCAGGAGTCGGCGAGATCACTGCGGGCATTCAGCGACTCGGCGCGGGTTTTCTTCTCATTCTGGCTGTTTCCAGTATTCGCTACACAGTTCGCGCGCTCGCCTGGACTCGTTGTATCGAGCAGCCGTATCAACTTCGCTTTCGCGACGCCTTCGCCGCCCGGCTGATGGGCGACGCCCTCGGCAACATTGTTCCGTTTCTAAGTGTGGCAGTGAGCGAACCGTCCAAGGCGGTGTTTGTAAAAGATCGTGTGCCTTTGATCGTTGGACTTTCAGGACTTGCGATCGAGAACATCTTTTACGCTCTGTCGGTAGCACTCTTCATCTTCACCGGTACAGCGACACTGCTGTTGACCTTTTCGCTGCCGAAGCCTCTGCGTTACGCGAGCATTGCGGCGCTCGTCGTCACGCTGCTGATCATTCCACTCGTTTACCTGATCATTCGACGTCAAACGAGGTTTCTTAGCGGCGTGGTGGGATATTGGGGTGACCGAGGTGTGGCGCGAAGTTTTATGAGCAAACTGAAACCGCGCGCGCAGGCGTTGGAAGAACGTGTTTATGGTTTTTACCAAAACACGCAGCGCAGTTTTCTTTTAATCTTCGCGCTCGACATGTGTTTCCATCTCGCCGGTATTTTGGAGGTGTTCATCACCCTCTCGTTCATCAGCCCGACTGCGCCGACGTTGACGCAGGCGTTCATCCTCGAATCGGTGAATCGAATCATCAACGTGACTTTCAAATTTATTCCGCTGCGGGCAGGTGTGGATGAAGGTGGAACTGGTCAGGTTTCGAAGGTACTCGGCTTCGCACGCGGCATCGGTGTGACGCTCGCGATCGTGAGAAAGGGCCGCGACATCTTCTGGAGCGCGATCGGGGTTTTGTTGATCTGGAAGAAGGGCTTTTCGTTGCAGCGATTGTCAGAATAGGTCCAATAGGGCCTATAGGTCCTATTCGTACGCCAGAGCGTTCACCGGATCGAGATTTGACGCGCGCCACGCCGGATAAAGCGCACCGAGAATCCCGCCAATCACGCCAATCGATCCCGCCACCAGCGCCCACGACCAACTGTATTCAAAAACCAGGTCGTACGCTCTGTGGATCAAGTAGCCGGCCACGAGCGAGATCGCAAACCCTGCCACCAACCCGATGACGCTGATCAGGATCGCTTCCTTCTCAATAATCCCCACGATGTAACCACGCGAGGCGCCCATCGCTTTCAAAATCCCAATCTCGCGCGTTCGCTCCGTGATCGTCGTGTACATCGCGAGCATCACCACCAGCGAGCTCACGACCGCCGCCAGCGCCACCAGCACGCGCAAAAACGTATTGAGAAACGGAATGCTCTTCTCAAAACTTGTAAACACTTCTTTCGTCGGCTGAATCGTGTTGCCGGGAAGTTCCCGGTCGATGCGCTGCGCCACTTCCTGTACCTGATCCGGATTGCGCAGCTTGATGAAAATAAACGTGCACTTATTCTCTGCTTCGAGCGCCTTCTGCATCGCCTCCAGCGACATCTTCACGCGCGCGCCCGACTCAGGTGAGTAAATACCGACGACTGTATACGGCTCAGTGCCGAAAGGTTGGAACGGACTGCCAAGACCGAGGTTGTTATTGCGCGCTTTGATCTCGTCGATCACGACTTCGTTCAGGTTTTGCGGCCCGCGCCCGGCGACCAGACTGATGCCGTTCATGCTCGAGTAGATGTTCCAATCGACGCCATCAAGCTGCTCGAGCCCGACGCCGCTGTTGCCCTGAGCGATCCAGCGAATTACGGGCAAAGCCTCTTCGACGCCTTCGATCCGCTTCAATCGTTCGACATAACGCGTGTCGAGGTTGGTAGCGTTCGAGCTCAACTGGATGGCTCCGGGTCGCATAAAGATCAACTCCGCTCGGACGTTGGTCGCGCGTCGCTGGAGCTCGTTGGCCATTCCCCGCGCGAGCCCGGTGAAGAGCATGATGAGAGTGACTCCCAGGGCGACGCCCGCAACGCTGACAAGCGTCCGAATCGGTCGCTGGCGAATGTTCGAAGTGACTAAGTTATCCATACAAGATTGCTGCTATAGCAATAAACTTCCGGCACCATGCATGCGCGCTATTACCATAAAGCATTTTCGTCTAAGCTACCAACGACTGGAATGAATGTTGATAATAAACCGCTAAACTATGCGCAAACGTAAACTTTCGCCCTTCATCTACTCCCTCACAACCCTCGTTATCATGCTCGCGCTCGTCCTGGTCGGACGCAGCTTCGCGCCCGAGCGTGTTCAAATCACGATCCTCGGCACCACCGACCTGCACGGCAACCTTAACCCGATCGATTACTACACCAACAAACCAGAAAATCGCGGTCTCGCGAAGATCGCCACGATCATCAAACGCGTACGTAAAGAACAACCGAACGTCGTCTTGATCGATTCGGGCGACACGATTCAAGGTTCGCCCCTCGAGTCGTTCCACGGTCGTAAAAACAATCGACCACCAGATCCGATGATGCTGGCGATGGATTCGCTGAACTACGATGCGATGGCCGTCGGAAACCACGAATACAACTTTGGTCTGAAGGTTCTCGAGAAAGCTCGTGGTGAAGCCAAATTCCCCTGGCTCTCGGCCAACACTTACGACAAAGCAACTAATCAACCACACTACAAACCTTACATCATCAAAGAAGTCGCGGGCGTAAAGATCGGCGTACTAGGTTTGACCACACCGGGCATCCCCAACTGGGACAATCCACCAAACTACGCCGGCCTCGAGTTTCACGATCCACTCCCAGAAGCGCGCAAGTGGGTTCCCATCCTGCGCGATCGCGAGAAGGTCGACGTAGTCGTGATCGCGATGCACATGGGTCTCGAAGAAGATCTGCGCACGGGTGAAGTGAGTCCCGGCCAGGTCGAGCACGAGAACGAAGCGGTCGCGATTGCGAAGGAAGTTCCCGGCGTCGACGTGATTTTCATGGGCCACACGCATCGCGAAGTGTCGTCGCTTTACATAAATGGCGTGTTGCTGACACAGGCGAATTACTGGGGTCGTCATCTCGCGCGCGCGGATCTCTATTTACAGAAAGCCGGGACCGGTTGGCGCATGTACGCGAAATCCGCGCGCACGATCGCAAGTGACGATCGCGTCGAACCTGATGCGGAAGTGACGAAGCTTGCGGAGCCTTACGATCGCGAAACGCAGGGTTGGTTGTCGCGCGTCATCGGTCAATCGAGCCAGGAGTTGACGGCCCGCGAAGCGCGTTTTCGCGACACGGCGATCCTCGACCTCGTTCAGGAGGTGCAGCTCGAAGCTGGCAAGGCTGACGTGTCAATGGTGGCGAATTTCAATGCCGACGCGCGCATCACGAAAGGTCCGGTGAGCGTGCGCGACATCGCTGGTTTGTACGTTTACGAAAACACGCTCGTTGTGCTCGAGGTTACGGGTCAGCAACTTAAAGATGCACTGGAACACTCGGCGAAATATTTTAAGGCTTATGTTCCGGGCAAGCCGCCGAGCGATCTTGTCGACGAAAAGATTCCCGCTTACAACTTCGACATCGCCGAAGGCGTCACTTACGATCTCGATATCTCCAAACCAGTCGGACAGCGCATTCAAAACCTGCGTTTTCACGGTCAGCCTTTATCGCCAACGAAAAAGCTTCGGCTCGCGACGAACAACTACCGCGTGAACGGTGGCGGCGGGTACACGATGTACAAGAACGCGCCGGTGGTTTATCGCTCGAGTGAAGAGATCCGCGAGTTGATTATCGATTGGGTTGAGCGAAATAAAACGATTCCGGTGACGCCGAATAACAACTGGCGAATAGTTCCCGCAGAGTCAAGAACTGATAGCCAGGATTAGCAAGATTTACAAGACGAACAGGATAAGAGATTATCTTGTTCGCAAATCATGTAGATCTTGGGAATCATGCCTCCGCGTCTCGCAGCAATCTCCGGCAAACACAAAGGCGCGACCTTCGCAATCGGCGAGGAGACGTTCGTCATTGGTCGCGAGACTGGGGCTCACCTCAGCATCGCGGATGCTTCTGTCTCGCGCCGTCACTCCAAGATTGAAAAGCAGGAAAGCGGTTTCATCATCACGGATCTCGAGAGTCTCAACGGCACGTTCGTGAATGATGTGCCCGTGCGCAGTCGCTTACTCGAGCACGGCGATCGTATGCGCATCGGCGATTCGCAGTTCATCTTTCTCATTCATGAAGGCGACTCGATGTCGAAGTCGAGCGACGTCAGGATGGACGAGGCGCAAGTAGTCAGCGGTTCGACGGTGCAGATTCGTTTCGACCACGCGATCTACCTGATGGGGCGCGATCTGAGCGCGCTGATGAAGGTCAGCACCACGATCAACTCGATCCGTGGTCTCGACGATCTGCTGGAAGGTTTACTCAAGCTGCTATTCGAAGTTGTTCCCGCTCAACGTGGCGCGATTCTGCTGACCAATGAGGGCTCGTTTGAAGCAAACCTGGTGTTTGCGCTCGATCGCGCACACGGAAAAGATCGAGCAGTTACGGTGAGTAGCACGATCGTGCAGCAGGTGTTGAGAGACGGAGTGGCCTTGCTGGCGAATGATGGTGTGTCCGAATGGACGCAAGCATCTGACAGTCTGATCTCGACGGGCGCTCACTCGGTGATGTGCGTGCCGTTGCTTTTGCTTAATCGCAAACTCGGCGTTTTGTATCTCGACACGACGTTGCCGTGCGACCAGTTCAACAACGACCATCTGAAACTGGTTGCAGCAATTTCCGGCATTGCGGCGGTTGCCATCGAAAACGCGCGGCACTTTGAGTGGCTCGAAACGGAAAACGAACGACTGTTGTCCGACGTAAACGTCGAGCACAACATGATCGGCGAAGCCGCCGCGATGCAACGCGTCTATCACTTCATTTCGAAAGTCGCGCCGACTGATGCGACCGTGCTGATCTCCGGCGAGAGTGGCACGGGCAAGGAGCTCGCGGCGCGCGCGATTCATCGCAACAGCAAACGCGCGCAAAAATCGTTCATGGCCGTTAATTGCGCTGCGCTAAACGAGGCGTTGTTGGAAAGCGAACTGTTTGGTCACGAAAAGGGCTCATTTACTGGCGCGCTGGCTCAGAAAAAAGGACGGCTCGAGATTGCAGACGGCGGCACGATCTTTCTCGACGAGATCGGCGAGTTAACGCCGGCGTTGCAGGTAAAACTGTTGCGTGTGTTGCAGGAGCGAGAGTTTGAACGCGTCGGCGGGACCGTAACGATCAAAGTCGATCTACGCCTGATCGCCGCGACGAACAAGAACCTCGAAGAGGCGATTGAAGCCGGCGAGTTTCGCCAGGATCTGTATTACCGTTTGAATGTGGTTTCGCTAGAGATGCCGCCGCTGCGCGACCGGCGCGAGGACATCATGTTGCTCGCGAATTACTTCGCCGATAAATATGGCGCGCGCTGCAATCGGAAGTTGAAAGGTTTCTCGCCGGAAGCGCGCACTTGTTTGATGTCGTACGACTGGCCCGGCAACGTGCGCGAGCTCGAGAATGCAATCGAGCGTGCAGTCGTGCTTGGGACTACCGATCAGATACTGGCGGAAGACTTGCCTGAGGCTCTGGTCGAGAGAGAAGGCACTGTTGCTGCTCCGACTAACTTTCACGTTGCGGTTGCGCAAACGAAGAAGCAAATCATACTCGATGCGATGGACCAGGCCGCCGGAAATTTCAGTGCTGCGGCGAAGCTGCTTGGAGTGCATCCGAATTACTTGCAACGCCTGGTGCGAAATCTGAATTTGACAGCTCAAGTCAAACGGTAGCGAAGTTATCTTGCAAAACGAACCAGTCAATATTGTTCTGCGCGAAGCGACACCCGAGGACCAGCCTTTTCTGTTGGAAGTTTATGCAAGCACACGTATCGACGAGTTGGCAGGAACCGGTTGGACTGACGATCAGAAGCGAGCGTTTATCGAGATGCAGTTTTTTACTCGTGAAAGAACTTATCCTCGAGTAGATAATCGAATCATTGTTTTGGACGGACGCCCGATCGGCAGGATCCTGGTTGATCGAGGTGAGACGGCGATCGTGCTGAGAGACATTGCTCTTTTGACGGAGTATAGAAACGCCGGTATCGGCAGTCGTTTAATACAGGATCTAATAAAGGAAGCCACGGCGGCGCAGAAATCGATCACTTTGCACGTCGTGTCGACATCCCCCGCAGTACGATTGTACGAGCGCTTAGGTTTCCGCAGAACCGGTCCCGAAGGAGCGTATTTGGAAATGAACTGGGTTCCTGCCACAAGTTGAATTCATGCCTACCTACTCGATCAATCCGTATATCAGTTTCATCGAGAATCGTTTGTTTCCGGGTGTGGTCCAGCAGGCGGTTTTTCATCGCTTGACAGGTGAGATCATCGAGACAAACGAGAGGACTCACGGTTTGTTGTCAGCGGTCAAATCGGGGACCCGAATTTCGCTCAGTGAAGATGAGTTGAGTACTTTGAGCTTAGAAATAAGACTACTGTTTGATAGACAGTTTTTGATCCCGGACAATTCCGATCCTCTGGCTCCGTTGCTCGATCAGTATGTCACTCGCCCGATTCAAAACCCGGCTGTTGCATACCGTTCGAAAACCGAAGAATGGGTTCTGGTGCGAACTTCGATGCTCGAAACAATCTACTCGCGAAAACGCGACGAACTACCTTTGATCGTTGAAGAGAAGTTGTCGCCGTTGATTGCCGAGATATTGTTGCTGGCTGATGGCACCCGAACGCTGCAACAGGTTTTCAGCGTTGTGAGAGATGAAGGTGACATTCTCGAGGATTCTGAATTTCGAAGCGCGATAGATTTCTTAACGACTCAGGAACGGCAGCTGATCAAGTTCACCGAGCGGCGCGAAGGTCTTGACCATCCGTTTACCTCCGTCAATATCGTCCCGCGGAATCTCTATCACGCTGATAAAAAGGATCAGCCGCGCGCCGACAGTTCAAACGAAACCATAATCGATTTCCACTTGCACGATATCGAAGACGCAGTTTGGGAATTCGATCAAATAGAGCCCACCGTGAACCACTGTTTCCGATTCCCTCATGAAGCGCTGGGCGGACTGGATTATGGCTCGCGTTTTTGTATTTCGACCTTGACGCCTGAAGTGGTTCCGTTACTGAACTATTCGCCTTGGCTCGAAGTTTTGGAAGTTGGTGGCGGCATGGGCAGCTTTGCGTCGTCCTTTATAAAACAAGCGGCGCGCTTGAATCGGACCAACGTCAACTATCACATCCTGGATCTGTCGCCGGCTTTGATGAAGAGTCAAAGAAAGATCCTGGGTGAGCTTCTCCCTGAGTCGAGGCATTTCCATCAGGACGCGACCGAGTTTGATCTTCCGGGCCACAAGTTTGATTTGATTATTTCGAATGAAGTCATTGCAGATTTTCCGGTGGCGCCAGTCGAGCCTGGAAGCGATCGGAAGTGGCAGGGCGAAGGTGCTTATTACCTGGACAAATATGCTCTCTCGGACGAGGGCGCACCGGAGTCGTTCGTGGTTAACTCAGGCGCTTTTCGTTTCATCGAGCGAGCGTGGAAACATTTGACTCCGGGCGGAACGCTGATAGTTTCGGAGTACGGCTCGGAGCATCACTATCCGGTCCCGTCGTTCAACTTAAATCACGACGAGTATGCGATTCACTTTGGCCACCTTGCCGCGTGTGCCGCGAGGGTAGGCTTTGAATGCCGGTTGTTGACGTTGCAGGAATTCCTGAGTCTTGACGACGAGGTTTTAGTGCTTAATGGACGCGAAGAGCATCTGCTCTGTTTGAATCACGTCTTTAAGAATTACGGACAGATTCTTCCCAACGCGGTGATTTCAAAGTCAGACTTTGAAAGACGATGTCAGGCGATAGTAGAAGACACGGGATTGATCGGGTATTCTTTCTCGCCCCTGAGCAAGGGATTTCACTTTGGTCCGAACACCAGAGATTTTTTTGTTTTGATAATGCAGAAACCGCGGTAAGCAAATCCGCGGCTACACTTGGGTGAATTTGGATAATCGCCGGAAGGAGATTTGAATGGAGGCTTCTTTAACGCACGAGGCATTTACTCAGAATGCGAACACGAAATTCCGGGTTCTGCTCGATGAAAACACGACCGTCGAATTGGAGCTCGTCGAGGTTTCGGAGCTCAAGCTGTATCCTCGGCAGGAGGAATTTTCGGTTGAGTTTCGTGGTCCATCGGACATGTTTCTCGGTCAGGGAGTGCGTGATTTTTCGCACGAACAGATGGGCCAGTTTGAATTGTTCATAGTGCCCGTTAACCAGGACGCGCAGGGCTTTTATTACGAAGCAGTCTTCAATCGCATTCGCGAGTCAAGTGAATGAGCAGCCAATCTTCAACCATCACACTTCGTCCAGTCAGCGCGGACGATCACGAATTTCTCGTCGAAATTTATGGCAGCACTCGAGCCGAAGAGTTGGCTCTAACGCCATGGACCGACGAACAGCGTGACGCTTTTGTCCGATGGCAATTCGGCGCACAACAAGAGCACTACGCCAAGAATTATCCTGCCGCCAATCACGACATAATTATTTCTGACGGCCGGCAAGTGGGCCGGCTTTACGTGGCCCGCCTGGACCATGAGATTCGAATTGTCGATATCACTGTTCTACCTGCCGATCGGAATGCAGGCATTGGGAGTTACCTGATCAAACAATTGCTAGACGAAGCAGACCGCACCGGCAAGATGACGCGGGTTTATGTGGAAGAATTCAATCGTTCGCTGGACCTTTTCAAGAGGTTGGGGTTCTCGCTGAGCGAGCAGAACGGCTTCCATCTGCTGATGCTGCGGAACCCCAGTCAACAGAAAACGGGGAGTTCGGACTAGTGATCCGAATCCTTCGGCGGCGACGATAACTTTCAGTGATAAAGCTTAAGAATGAAGGCGGTTAATAACTGCCTCATAGTGTGGATTGCGCGTATCCCTGGTCCTAACTGGAACGATCAGGAAGGAGAACAGACCCAGC
>Ga0126376_10002486_pt1 | contig 10446 bp, 7 predicted proteins | sample PanSoiMetPlot_15_FD_92760 | JGI IMG/M metagenome (GOLD analysis project Ga0126376, IMG submission 92760) | Tropical forest soil microbial communities from Panama - MetaG Plot_15 | ecosystem: Environmental > Terrestrial > Soil > Tropical forest > Bulk soil | place: Panama | collected 2016-02-17 | reverse complement strand
GGCGGGATCGATGCCGGGCTGCGCCTGTACACGGCGGAGTCGGCGCATTTTTCGGTCACCCGCGCCGCCCGCATTGCCGGTTTCGGCCCCGCCCAGGTGGTGGCGCTGCCGGGGCGTGGGCGCGGCGAGCTCGACATGGCCGCGCTGGCGGCGCGCCTGGACGCCGACCGGCGCGCCGGCTTGCGTCCGACCGCCGTCGTGGTCACCATCGGGACGACCGGGACCGGAGCCCTCGACGACGTCGCCGCGGCGGCCGAGCTGTGCCGCCACCACGGCAGCTGGCTCCACGTCGACGCCTGCTATGGCGGCGCGGCCGTGCTCCTGCCCGAACTGGCGGCGCGCTTTGCCGGGGTCGCGCAGGCCGACTCGATCGCGGTCGATCCGCACAAGTGGTTTTTCGTTCCCGTGACGGCGGCCGCGCTCCTGACCCGCCACCGGGCGCTCGCACTGTCGGCGTTCAGCGCGCGCGCATCGTCCTACGTGCCGCGCGCCGGCGCTCCGGATGCCTGGGAACGCGGCATGCCGACCACCCGCCGCGCCTCCGGCTTCGCGGTCTGGATGGCGCTGCGCGCCCACGGCTGGGACAGCATCCGGCAGGCGGTGGCCCGCAATATCGCGCTGACGCGCCGGCTCGAGGGCCGCCTGGCCGCGGCCGGCTTTCGAGTGCTCCCGGCCGGCGAGCTCTCGATCGCATGCGCGCGCTGGGAGCCCCCGGGCCGCTCCCCGGCCGCGCTCGACGGCCTGCAGACCACTATCGCCGAGCGCGTCATCGCGACCGGGCAGGCCTGGTTCAGCACCGTGGAGCACCAGGGCCTGCGCTGGCTCCGCTTCAACCTGGTCAACCTGCACACGCGGGTCGAGCACATGGATCGTCTGGCCGCGCTGCTCGCAGACACCGCACAGGCCGCTCCCTGAATTCACCGATTCCTCTAGCTGGCCATTGGCGCCTACTCGCGGAGCTGGCGCGCCACGTCGTCGGGGATGGCGGCGTCCGGCGCCACTGCGTCGGCTTCCTTGAACTGCAGCCACCGCGCGGCGTCGTCGGCGGCCTGCTTGCGCGCCTTTTCAAAGTAGGTGCGCGCGCGCGCCTCGACCCGACGCAGCTTGTTCAGATGCGCGTAGCGCAGCACCATGGCCAGGATGTTGGCGCCCGCGTCCACGACCGGCAGGCTGTGCAGATACTTGGCGCCGTCGTGCGCGACCACGAAGCCCACGTAGGCCGCGCTTTCCAGCAGCGACCTGTCGGCGTCCCGGTTCTTGCGCGGCTCCGGCACCACCAGGCTGCCTCGAATCGCGGTCGCCGCCGCCACCTCGAACAGAGCGCGCGCCGTCTCCGGGGGCATGCCCGCGCGCGTCTTGGCCGCCGCCACGTCGAGCGCGTCCATCACCTCCTTGCGCAGAGCGGCATCGCCTTCGTCGGCGTGCGGCTGCAGCCGCCGGATGAGCCCCTCGACCACCGGCCAGTCCTGGCTTCGGTGCTGCAGCTCGTAGCGCAGCTTGCGCACCTCGTGCACCAGGATCGCGCGCAGAACGCTCGGCAGCTGCGCGGGCGGCGGCTGCGCGCGGCGCGCCCGCACCTTCTCGTACCAGGCCGCGCGTACGCGCACCAGGTCCTCGGCCATGGGGCTGCGCAGCGCCTCCTCGTGGTGCACGAAGCAGAGCAGCACCAGGTTCTCGAACCGCTGGTCGTCGGGGTCGCGGTTCAGATAATGCAGATGATCGCCGCGCCGCCGACAGAGGCAGCAGCTGCGGTCGGCGGCGTCATCGACGGCCTGGACGAGCTTGCGTTGGATCGGCATCGGAGAGCGTAAGGCGCCGTCGCGATCGACGCATGCGAGTCAGGGTGCTGTCAAGCAGTTCACAAGCCGTTGAAAACCCGATAAAATGCGGCGAATGCGCGTGAGCCTGGTGCCCTGATGCCGAGCCCCGGCGAGAGCCGACCCGCGAGCACGCTGCCGCCACACGCGCGTCTGGCCCCGGGCCGGGGCAGCCTCAAGGTGCAGGTTCTGATCTTTACGGTGGTCGTGGTGGTGGTGCTCGTGGGGGCGATGGCGGGGCTGTTCCACGTGCAGGCGCAGGTGGTCCTGCAGGACCAGCTCGAGCAGCGGGTCAAGGCGCTGGCGCGCAACCTGGCCGAGGTGTCGCGCTTTGGCGTCATCACCGGCGACACCAACCTGCTCGATCCCGAGCTGCTCAACCTGCGGGGCGAGGAGGACGTCCTGGACGCAAAGGTGCTCGACCTCTCGGGCAAGGTTCTGGCGTCCATGGAACGGCGCCGCGTGGGCGAGGTGCTCAGCGACGAGCCCACCCGCTCCGCGCTCGAGAAGGACGACGTAACCGTGATTCGCGATCCGCGCGCAGGGCGCTGGGAGGTGGTGGCGCCCGTGCGCAGCCACGTCGATGCGGCCCTGATGCCGGGCGGCGAGCTGGCTGGGGGCGAGGACCTGCGCAAGCCGGGCGCCGCCGGAGCGGGCGAGAAGCGGGGCGTGGTGAGGGTGTGGGTGGGGCTGGCGCGGGTGACGGCGCGCCTGCGCGAGATGGAGGTGTACGCGCTCGCGTTCGTGATTCCGCTGACGCTTTTGGCAATCCTGGCCGCCTACTGGGTGGCGCAAAAGAAGGTGAGCCGGCTGGTCGTGCTGGCGCAGGCGGCCAAGGACTTCGACGCCCGCAAGTGGACGCGCGATCTGTCGGCCACCGGCGGCGACGAGATCGGCGTTTTGACCGCCACCTTCAATCGCATGGCGCGCGGCATCCGCGAGCAGCTCGAGCGCTCGGACCGCCAGATCAAGCAGATCACGGACGCAGTGCACCATCTGTCGGCCTCGACCAGCCAGATCCTTGCCATCTCGACCCAGCAGTCCTCGGGCGCGGCGCAGCAGGCCTCGGGCGTGCAGGAGGCCACCACCACCGCCGAGGAGATCGCGGCCACCGCGCGCGTGATTGCCGAAAACGCGGGTGCCGTCACCGCGGTCGCCGATCAGACGCTGGGCGCCGTGCAGTCGGGCGCCGGTGAGGTCGGGGCCGCCATCGCGGGCATGGCCGAGGTCAAGAAGCACGTGCAGTCTATCGCCGAGGCGATGCTGGATCTGGGCGTGCAGTCGCAGCACATCGGCGGCATCATCGACATCATCAACGACATCTCGGATCAGACCAACCTGCTCGCGCTCAACGCAGCCATCGAGGCCGCGGGCGCGGGCGAGGCGGGGCGACGTTTCTCGGTGGTGGCCAAGGAGGTGCGCCGGCTGGCCGAGCGCACGGTCGAGGCGACCGAGGAGATCGCGGGCATCATCGAGGTGATCCGGCGCTCGACCAACAAGACCGTGATGCTGACCGAGGAGGGCTACAAGGCGGCCGACCGGGGCGCGGCCCTGGTCGACAAGGTGGGCGACTCGCTGAAAAACATTTCCCGGCTCGTCACCGACACCAGCCGGGCTACCAAAGAGATCACGCTGTCGACGCGCCAGCAGACCAGCGCCACCCAGGAGATGGTGCGGACCATTTCCGAGATCCGCGACAGCGCGCCGCAGGTGCTCCACGGCGCCGAGGAGACCGCGAAGTCGATCGCAGACCTGAACCAGTTGGCCGAAAACCTCAGCCGCCTGATCCGCTGATGGCGACTCTTCGACTCTTCGACTCTTCGACTCTTTGACTTCCCATGGATCCCAAGCGGCAGAAATATCTCACCGTCTTCAAGGCCGAGTGCGAAGAGCACCTGCGGGCGCTGGGCGATCACCTGCTCGCGCTCGAGCGCACGCCCGAGGACGCGGCGCCGCTCAAGCACGCCATGCGCATCGCGCACACGCTCAAGGGATCGGCCCAGCTGCTCGGGCTCGCTGAGATCTCGCGGGACGCGCACGACATCGAGGACCGGCTGCGCAGGCTCGAGCAGGGCGAGGATCCGGCCACCGCGGAGCCGATCGATCAGGTCCTGCGCGCGCTCGACGTCATCCGGCGGCGCGTGGCCGAGCTGCTGCCGCAAGGGCCAGCCGCAGCCGCCCCCGCCCCCACCGTCACCGGCTCGCAGGCGCCGGCCAGCGCGGCCGTGCCCCCGCCCACCCTGGCTCCGGCCGCGCCCGCTCGCACCGCGCCCACCATCCGGGTACCGGTCGACAAGGTCGATGGTCTGCTCAGCGCGGCCGGCGAGCTGGCGCTCGGCCGCGCGCGCCTCGAGCGTTTCGCGATCGAGATGCGGGGCCTCATGAGCCGCCTCAAAGGCCGCCATCGCGACCCCATCTACCAGGAGCTGCGGCGCCTGTACGAGGGCCTCTCGCAGTCGGTAGGCGAGCTCGATCTGGCGGTGCGCGACGTGCAGGACCTGACCCTGTCGATGCGCCTTTTGCCCTGCTCGACCCTGTTTGGCGACTATCCGCGCGCGGTGCGCGATCTGGCGCGCGAGCTGCGCAAGGAGGCGCGGGTGGAGCTTCTGGGCGGAGAGACCGAGTGCGACAAGGATCTTTTGGACGCGGTCCGCGAGCCGCTCGTGCACCTTCTGCGCAACTGCGTCGACCATGGCATCGAGCCGCCCGACGTGCGGCGGGGCGCCGGCAAGTCGCCCATCGGCACCATCACCGTGCGCGCTTCCCAGCGCGGCGCCAGCCTGGGAATCGAAATCTCCGACGACGGCGCGGGCATTGACATCGCTGCCGTCAAGACGGCCGCGGTGCGGCTGGGCCATTTGACCGCCGAGCAGGCGGCGCAGCTATCCGACCACGAGGCGGCCTACCTGATCACGGCCAGCGGCTTGACCACGCGCCCGCAAGCCACCGACGTGTCGGGCCGCGGTATCGGCATGGACGTCGTGCGCGCGACCATCACCGCGCTCAAGGGCGACCTGGTCATCGAGAGCGAGCCCGGGCGCGGGACCCGCTACCTCTTGTCGCTGCCCATCTCGCTGGCCACCATGAAGGTGCTACTGGTCGAGGTCGATCGCCGTCTGTATGCGATTCCGCTGGGCGCGATCGAGCTCAGCCTGCGCGTCGATCCCGACGAGCAGCCGACGCTGGCCGAGTCGGGCACCTTGCTCGTGCGCGGACAGCACGTGCGTCTGGTCTGGCTGCGCGCGCTCCTGGGCCCACAGCCCGAGCCCATCGAACCGGGCGCGCGCCTGTCGGTGGTCGTGGTGCGCCACGGCGGCCAGACGCTGGGCCTGATCGCCGACCACCTCCTGCGCGACGACGAGGTCGTGATCAAGCCGCTGCCGATGGCGCCCGACGTGTCGCCGTTCGTCTCCGGCGCCACCTTGCTGGGCGACGGTCAGCTCGCCATGATCCTGGCCGTCCCGCGCCTGTTTGCGACAGCGTTCGAGCGGCCTCACGAGGCCACCCTGCTGCCGGTTGCGCCGGCGGCACCCCTGACCCGGAAGACGGTTCTGGTGGTCGACGATTCCTTCACCACGCGTCTGCTCGAGCAGAACATCCTCGAGGGCTCGGGCTACGAGGTCGACGTGGCCGTGAGCGCGGAGGGGGCGCTGGAGCTTCTGCAAAAGAAGAGTTACGATTTGTTGGTAACCGACGTGCAGATGCCCGGCATGTCGGGATTCGAGCTGATCGAGCTTCTGCGCCGAGATCCACGTCACGGCACTATGCCTTGCATTGTGGTCAGCTCCATGGGCACGGAGGCCGAGCGCGAGCTAGGCCGGCGCGCGGGCGCGCAGGCCTACATCGGCAAGGGGGATTTCGAGCAAGAGACGCTCTTGCAGGCGGTGGAGCAACTGATTGGACGCTAGAGGGGGGCTGCGGGTGATCGTTGCCGACGACTCGGCGGTCGTTCGCCAGGTGGTGCGCGACGTGCTGGAGGCCGATGGCATCGTTGTGGCCGCCGAGGCGCGCGACGGGCGCGAGGCCATCGACCTGACCTGCCGCCATACGCCCGATCTGGTGGTGATGGACATCCTGATGCCGCATGTCGACGGCGTGCAGGCGGTGGCGCGCATCATGGACCGGGCGCCCACGCGTGTGCTCATCCTGTCCAACGTGGCGCGCAACGGAGATGTCGGTCTGTGCCTGGACGCGCTGCGCGCGGGCGCGCTCGACGTGATGCCCAAGCCGATCGACCTGACCGCGGTCACGCGGCCCGACTGGGCGCGCGATTTCGTCGAGCGCGTGCGCCTTCTGGACGGGAAGCGCCTGCCCGCTCTGTCCCGCGCGCGCGTGCGTCCGCCCGATCCGGTGCCGTCGCCTCCCCAGCCAGTGCGTGCGGTCGGTGAGCTTCCGCTGCGCTGTGTCGCCATTGGCGCCTCCACCGGCGGCCCGCGCGTGATCGGGCAGCTCCTGCGCGATCTGCCCGCTGACTTCCCGGCCGGCCTCCTGATCGTCCAGCACATCGCGACCGGCTTTGCCGATGGCCTGGCCCGCTGGCTCAACGCCTGCTCTCCACTCGAGGTGCGGGTCGCGCGTGCGGGTGACCGGGTGCGTCCGGGGAGCGTTCTCTTGGCACCGACCGGACAGCACATGGTGCTGCGGCACGGCGTGGTCACCCTGCTCCATGAAGCGCCGGTCCACGGCTGCCGGCCCTCGGTCGATGTGCTGTTTCAGTCGGTCGCCCACAATTTCCGCAGCGGGGCCCTGGGCATCATTCTTTCGGGTATGGGCATCGACGGCGCCGAGGGCGCCGCGGCCATGAAGGACCGGGGCGCCCAGATTCTGGTGCAGGCCGAGGAGACGTGCACCATCTTTGGCATGCCCAAGGCGGTGCTGGCGCGCTGCGTGGTCGACAAGATCGTGCAGCCCGACCAGCTGGCGCGGGAGCTGTTGCGGCGCGCGCACGGCGGGCGCGGGGGCGCGGCATGACCAACCAGGGTCGCAAGATCCTGGTGGTCGACGACTCGCCGACCGTGCTGGCGTTGATCGAGGATCTTTTGACCGCGCAGGGCTTCGACGTGCTCACGGCCGGGGACGGCGAGGCCGCGCTGGCCTCGGTGCGCCGCACCCGCCCCGACATGATCGTCACCGACGTGCAGATGCCGCGCATGAACGGGCTCGAGCTGGTGCGCGCGCTCAAGAACGATCCGGGCACGCGGTCCATTCCCGTCCTCATGCTGACCGCGTCGGTGGAGGAGAAGGACCTGGTGGCCGGCCTCGGGCTGGGGGTCGAGGACTACGTGCGCAAGCCGTTCTCGCTGGCCGAGATGCAGGCGCGCATCTCCAACATCCTGTCGCGCGCGCGCGAAAAGGAGGTGCTGCGCGCGACCTTCGAGCGCTACGTCGCGCCCGAGGTGGTGCAGGAGCTGCTGGGCCGCGAGGAAGGCCCCATCCTGACCGGCGAGAAGAAGCCCATCGTGGTGTTTTTCTGCGACATCCGCGGCTTCACGGCGCTCTCGGAGGACACCGACGCCGGCCAGGTGGTCGCCATCCTGAACCAGGTCCTGACCATCGCGACCGAGGTCATCCTCAAGTGGCGCGGGACGCTGGACAAGTTTCTGGGCGACGGCGCCATGGCCCTGTTCGGCGCTCCGGTCAGCTACGGCGACGACGCCGAGCGTGCGGTACGCGCGGCGCTCGAGCTGCAGGAGCGCATGCGCTCGTACAACCAGGGCGCGCGGCGGGCCGGCCGGCACCGTGAAATCGAGCTCGGCATCGGGCTCCACGCGGGCGAGGCCGTGGTCGGCAACGTGGGCAGCGAGCAGCGGATGACGTACACGGCCATCGGCTCGTGCGTGAACATCGCGGCGCGGCTGCAGGCGCTGGCGGCGCCTGGCGAGATCATCGTCTCGCGTGCGGTCATCAGCGCGCTCGGCGGCCGCGCCCAGGCCGAGGAGCTGACCCCGGTCGTGCTCAAAGGGCTGCGCGATCTGTTTGCGATTTACAGCGTGACCGGCCTGGCGGCGGCGCGCGCCCACCCTTGACCTGGCCAGAAGCGGGAAGGGAGATACACTTCTTCGGCATGTCGGAGGCGCGGTATCGCGGGTTCGACTTTCTGAGCGTGCGCAAGTTCGTGCGCACGACCTACGGCGAGGATGCGTTGCGCGCGCTGGCCGACCATCTGGCTCCGCGGGGCTACGCGGGCGTCGTGACCGACGTCATTTATCCGGAGGACTGGCGCACGCTGGCCGAGTTCGATGCGCTGTGCGTGGCGCTCGACGAGCTGTTCTGGAAGCCGGGCACCGAGCGGCCATCGGTACGCCAGGGCCGCTACACGTGCGAGGACCAGCTCAAGTGGGTGCACCGGGTGGCCATGCGGCTGCTCAGGCCCTCGTGGCTGATCGAGAACGGGGTGGCTCTCTGGGACAAGTACTGCGACGTCGGCAAGTGGGAGGTGCGCTGGCCGCGGCCCAACCAGGCCGGCGCCATCCTGACCGAGATGCCGCTCATGTCCGAGTCCTTCTGCGTGTCGCTGGTCGGCTGGTTCGAGCGCTTCTATCAGCTGTGCGGCTGCCGCGCAGTGCGGGTCGTGCACACGAGCTGTCGCAGCCGCGGCGACGAGGTGTGCCGCTGGGACGGCAGCTGGCAGTAGGGGGCCCGAGGTTCGGGTCGCTCACGGCGCAGCGGCACCATTGGGCTGCGCCGCCACGTGCTTGACGATCGCGCCGCCCTTCATCACCAGCCGGACGTGGGCAGCCTGGACCGCGCGGATGTCCTTGCGCGGATCGGCGTCGAGCGCGATGACGTCGGCATAGCGGCCGGCCGCGAGCGTGCCCACGCGGTCGCCCCAGCCCATCAGCTCGGCCGCCACCCGCGTCATGGCGAAGAGCGCCTGCTCGGCCGAAAGCCCCGCGCGCACCAGCCACACCAGCTCGGTCGCGTTTTTGCCGTGCAGCTTCATGAACGAGTCGCTACCGGCCGCGATCTTGACGCCAGTCTTGATGATCTCGGGAAAGTGCTGTTCGAACGGACGCAGCGGATCGCCGTCCACCAGCTCCTTGAGCCGCGCCACGTGCTCGGCCGCGAACTTGATGTTGGCTGCGTCCTCGATGTAGTAGCGCAGGATGTAAAGGGTCGGCGTCAGCACGATGCCCTTTCGCTTCATCTCGCGCGCCAGCGCGACGTCGGTGCCGGGGCCGTGCTCGATCGAATCGACCCCGGCCGCCACGCAGTCGGCCACCGCGCCTCGGGCAATCACGTGCACGGCCACCCGCAGCTTATGCTTGTGCGCCTCGTCGGTGGCGGCCCTGATCTGGGCGAGCGATAGAAAGCGGTCGTTGGCGCCCATGCCGGTGGTGGCGAACAGCTTGATGACGTCGCAGCCGCGCCGCACGTGCTCGCGCACCAGCTCCCTCAGCTCGGCTGGCGAGGCGACCTGGTGCAGCGGGTTGGGACCGATCTGCTCGCACGCCACCTGCAGGCGCGGGCCCGGTGTCTGCCCGGCCTCGATGCGGTCGCGGATCCAGACGCCGAGGCCGACCGAGTCACCCAGGTCACGGGCGCTGGTGATGCCGGCCTCCAGGGTCAGGCGCGCGTTTTTCTGCGCCCACGCGCGTGCCACCTCCTCGGTGTCGTCGGGGCTGGGCACGAACGAGGTGACGTGCGTGTGCGCATCGACCAGGCCGGGCATGCAGAAAAGCGGCCGCAGGTCGAGCTCGCCCGGCGCGGCTGCGACCTTTTGAGCCGGCCCGACCGCCACGATCTTCTGGTCGTGCACGAGGATGCGCCCATCCGCAAAAGCATGCCCGGCCCCGTCCCACACCACCGCGCAGCGCAGCGACTGCACGGCCAGCAGGAGCAAAATCGACATGCGGCCATGCTATCAGCTTGACGCAGCGGGCCGAAATGACTATCTAAGAGCGACTGTTCCGGCACTGCGCCGGTTGACAATCTGCGTGTATCGCCAACCACATGCGGTAATGGGAGAGGTGGCCGAGAGGTCGAAGGCGCCTGATTCGAAATCAGGTGTGGGGGTAACTCCACCGGGGGTTCGAATCCCTCCCTCTCCGCTGCTTCGCAGCAAGCTGGGCGGCGCGGTGTCCGGAGAGATGCCCGAGTGGCCGAAGGGGCACGATTGGAAATCGTGTGTACCGCGAGGTACCGAGGGTTCGAATCCCTCTCTCTCCGCCGACAAAGTGTGGACAATGGTTATGGCTCTGGGCGACGTAAAGCCGATGAACCCCGCCAGGCCCGGAAGGGAGCAACGGTAGTTGGCCGAACGGGTGCCCGGAGCCACCTTTTTTTGTAGGATGCAGAGAGCGTGAGCAGCTACCTGGTGCTCGCCCGCAAGTACCGGCCCCAGACGTTCGCCGAGATCGTCGGGCAGGATCACGTCACGCGCACGCTGAAAAACGCGATCGCGGCCGGGCGGGTGCATCACGCGTTCCTGTTCACGGGCGCGCGCGGAGTCGGCAAGACCACGGCCGCGCGCATCCTGGCCAAGGCGCTGTGTTGCGAAAAGGGTCCAACTGCCGAGCCGTGCGGCCAGTGCGAGCCCTGCACCGAGATCAAGAACGGCAACGCCGTCGATGTGATCGAAATCGACGGAGCGTCCAACCGCGGCATCGACGACGTGCGTGGGCTGCGC
>Ga0126376_10002485_pt1 | contig 10448 bp, 9 predicted proteins | sample PanSoiMetPlot_15_FD_92760 | JGI IMG/M metagenome (GOLD analysis project Ga0126376, IMG submission 92760) | Tropical forest soil microbial communities from Panama - MetaG Plot_15 | ecosystem: Environmental > Terrestrial > Soil > Tropical forest > Bulk soil | place: Panama | collected 2016-02-17 | reverse complement strand
TTAGGCGGCACGCCCCGCAGCGGATGAGAAAGGAACTCCGGCATGTTAGGCGCCGTAGCCCGCAAAATATTCGGTTCTGCCAACGAAAGGCGCATCCGCTCCTATCGGCCGCGCGTCGACGCTATCAACGGCCTGGAAAAGGAGCTGGAGCGACTCTCCGACGACGCGCTGCGCGCGCGCACCGAGGCCTTCCGCAAGGAATTGGCAGGCGGGAGGGAACTCGACGACATCCTGGTGCAGGCCTTCGCGACCGTTCGCGAGGCCGCCAAGCGCACGCTCGGGCAGCGTCACTTCGACGTGCAGCTGATCGGCGGCATGGTGCTGCATGAGGGACGCATCTCGGAAATGAAGACCGGCGAAGGCAAGACGCTGGTGGCGACCCTTCCGGTCTATCTGAACGCGCTTGCCGGCCGCGGCGTGCACGTGGTTACCGTCAACGATTACCTGGCCCGTCGCGACGCCGAATGGATGGGCCAGATCTACAAGTTCCTCGGGCTTACGGTCGGGGTCATCGTGCACGGACTGGACGACGCTGAGCGCAAGGCCGCCTATGATTGCGACGTGACCTATGGGACCAACAACGAGCTCGGCTTCGACTATCTGCGCGACAATATGAAATACCGGCTGGAGGACATGGTCCAGCGCGGTCACATTTACGCGATCGTCGATGAGGTGGACTCGATCCTGATCGACGAGGCGCGCACGCCGCTGATCATTTCCGGTCCGCTGGAGGACCGCTCGGATTTCTACAACACCATCGACACCTTTATCCCGCGGCTCGACAAGACCGACTACGAGATGGACGAGAAGCAGCGAACCGTCAATCTCACGGAAGTCGGGATGGAGAAAATGGAGCGTCTGCTCAAGGAAGCAGACCTCCTCAAATCAAACGCGCTTTATGACGTGGAGAATGTTTCTACCGTCCACCACGTCAATCAGGCGCTGCGCGCCCACAAGCTGTTCCAGCGCGACAAGGACTATATCGTGCGCAACGGCGAGGTCGTCATTATCGACGAGTTCACCGGCCGCATGATGCCGGGACGGCGCTATTCCGAAGGCCTGCATCAGGCGCTCGAAGCGAAGGAACACCAGACCATCCAGCCTGAGAACCAGACGCTCGCCTCGATCACGTTCCAGAACTATTTCCGCATGTACGAGAAGCTCGCCGGGATGACCGGCACGGCGCTGACCGAGGCGGACGAATTCCTCGACATCTACAATCTCGAAGTGCTGGACGTCCCCACCAACATGCCGCTCATCCGGCTCGACGACGATGACGAGGTGTATCGCACCGCGGCGGAAAAATACCGCGCCATCATTTCATTGATCGAGGACTGCAAGCTGCGCGGCCAGCCGGTCCTGGTCGGCACCACGTCGATCGAGAAATCCGAGCAGCTCGCCGAAATGCTGCGCAAGCAAGGCTGGGAGCAACATGATTTCACCGATCCCAACGCCTTCGCAGCGCTCTACTCGGGGGATGAAGGCGCCACGAAGGCAAAGGTGTTCGCGATCCTGAACGCGCGCTACCACGAGCAGGAAGCCTATATCGTGGCCCAGGCCGGCGTGCCGGGTGCCATCACGATCGCCACCAACATGGCAGGCCGCGGCACCGACATCCAGCTCGGCGGCAATGCCGACATGCGCATCCGCCAGGAGCTCGACGGCGTTACCGATGAGGGCGAGCACGGGCGGCGCAGCGAGGACATCCGCAAACAGGTCGCCCGCCTGAAGGAAAAGGCGCTGGCGGCCGGCGGTCTCTATGTGCTCGGCACCGAGCGTCATGAATCGCGTCGCATCGACAATCAGCTGCGCGGTCGCTCCGGCCGCCAGGGCGATCCCGGCCATTCCAAGTTTTTCCTGTCGCTGCAGGACGACCTGATGCGCATCTTCGGGTCCGACAAGCTCGACGGCATGCTCCAGAAGCTCGGTCTCAAGGAGAACGAGGCCATCGTCCATCCGTGGATCAATAAGGCGCTGGAGAAGGCGCAGCAAAAGGTGGAGGCGCGCAACTTCGACCTCCGCAAGAACGTGCTCAAGTTCGACAACGTGATGAACGACCAGCGCAAGGTCATCTTCGAGCAGCGCATCGAACTGATGAAGGACGAGAATGTCGCCGAGACCGTAGCGGACATGCGCAAGGAAGTGGTGGACGCCCTGGTTGCGAAATACGTTCCCGAGAACGCCTATCCTGAGCAATGGAACACCAAAGACCTCAAGGAAGAACTCAACCGCGTCCTCGGGCTAGATCTACCCGTCGACGCGTGGGCAAAGGAGGAGGGCATTGCGGACGAGGAGCTGATCGCCCGCGTCGAGCGGCGTGCCGACGAGCACATGGCCGCCAAGGTGGCGCAATGGGGGCCCGACGTCATGCGCTATGTCGAGAAATCGATTCTGCTCCAGTCGCTCGATCATCTGTGGCGCGAGCATCTGCTGATGCTCGAGCATTTGCGCCAGGTGATCGGCCTGCGGGGTTTCGGTCAGCGCGATCCGTTGAACGAGTACAAGTCGGAAGCTTTTCAGTTGTTCGAATCGTTGCTTACACACTTGCGCGAGGCCGTGACGGCACAGCTCATGCGGGTCGAGATCATGCAGGCACCGCCGCCCGAGTTACCGCAGAACCTGCCGTTCATGGAAGCGCACCATATCAATCCGGCGACCGGCGAGGACGATATGGCGATGTCGGATGCGGTCGCTACCCTGGCCCGCAATGCCGGAGCCGGCATGAGTACCGCACTTACCCGCGACCCCAAGAACCCGGCCACCTGGGGCAAGGTCGGGCGCAACGAGACTTGCCCGTGCGGCTCGGGGAAGAAGTTCAAGCACTGCCACGGGCGGTTTGGGTGACACCGGCTACCGTATGGCGCTCCAACGTCCCTCGAAGGTGCCAGAACGCTCGGGCGCGAAGGCGGAGGCGGGCGATGACGTCGCTTGCTGCGATTCCGCTTGTGGCGATGCGCCTGGGGGCGGTGATTCCTGCGCAGTTTCGGTTTGTGGCTTCGGGGGCGCGGCGGCGGGGACTGGCCATGGCGGCGCCGCTTGCTGTGGTGCCGCTTGCTGTGGTTGCTGTGGTCCCGCCTGTTGTGGTCCCGCTTGCGATAGTGTGCCCTGGGGCGGCGCCTGGACAATTTCGGTTTGCGACTTTGGCTGCGGCTTACTGGCAGGAGCAGGCTTCGATGCGGCCCCCGATGAGGCGGCCGCGGTCTGTGTCGATGCAGGCTTCGGCTTCCCGGCGGTCGGTGGTGCCGCCGGCGTCGCAGGCGCGGCGGGTTCGCTGCCGCCAAAGCCAAACCACTTGCCGATCGTTCGCCAGGTCGATGTCGACTCGGTCGGTTGCTCGGTCCGACTCGGCCCCGGCGCAACGGCCGCCACAGTCGTTTCAGGCTGGGGCGCATGCGGCGGATTGACGTTTGCCGGCAATGGGCCGGACGGCGCCTTAACATCCCGGCTCACACTCTGAAGATCGAACACCGACTTCGACTGCAGCTTGGCCAGGAAGAGCGGATGCATGCCGCCGTCAGTGCCGGTCTTGACCGCGACCGTGGCAACGCCACGGTTGACCTGTTCCGTGAAGGCACGCTCATCGTTGGCCTGCTTTGCTTTCACGGCAGACGCAATTGCTTCGGAAACCTCGTAGGCCGGGCATTTCTCGCGCGGTTGGAAGGAAGCGTTGCCGTGCGCACGGGCGTTGAAGACGTAGCGCTTCTCGCACACATCGACACGTGGCTCCGCCCTGGTCACCTCGAAATGATCGTTGCCTTCCTTGATCATCCGCCAGAATGCCAGGTGCGGGCTGTTGCGGTGCCTGGCCATGTTGAGCGGCGTCATCCGGAACGGATAGGCCTGCACCTGGAAGGACTTCTGTCCGCCCAGGAAAGAGTCGCGGCCGAGCGCGTAGATTTCCTGAATCTGCTCGTCCGTCATGGCGTAGCAACCGGCCGATGAGCAGTCGCCGTGCACCATGAGGAAGGCGCCGCTTCGATCGTTCGCCCGGTCATAGGCGTTGGGAAAGCCAAGGTTGAACGCCAGATAGTAGTTGGAGTTGGGATTCATCTGGCCCGGGGTGATGGTGTAGAAGCCCTCCGGCGCCTGACGGTCGCCTTCCTTGATCTTGGGACCGAGCTCGCCGGACCAGCGGCAGATCGGATAGGTCTTGAGCAACGCGAAGCGTCCCTCGGCATCCTGCTTCCAGATCTCAAGCTCCGCTTCTTCCTTGAAGATGCGAACCAGGATCGGGGACTCCCGAGGCATGTTCCGCTTGTCGATCTCAGCCGCCAATGCGGCCGGTAGCGGCTTCAAGGCGCGGGCGCCGCCCGCGTCGTCGGTCTCACAGCCGCCGAGCGCAGCCGCGATCGCGAATACGATCGGTATCGCTGACAGCTGTGCGAATCGATGGAAGCGTTGCAACGCGCCAGTCCCCAAATCCTGCCGAAAGAATGCTTCCGGCCAGCCCCGAAACCGCGATTCAGTAAATCTACCCCTAAGATGCGTTGTAAGCAAGGCAGCCGCTGCGGTGTGAACGGTGCAAAAGAATATGCTTAACGCATTATGAATCTATGACATCATGATGATGATGTTTCGGCCAACGCGATTGTTGATGTGGAAAAACAACTATGAAGTGCATTTCCAGCAATTACGATGGCGCCGCCGGCGTCGCCTTCGCTGAGGGCAGGTGAAGTTTTGCAGATCAAGATTTGACGTACGGATCATCGACGTTCACTGCTGTGGAACACCCTGAGCATCACCAGACGCATGCCATTGTAACGGTATTGAAATATATACGCTGCGTTCAAGACTTGCAGCACCATCTGCCGATATTCCGCTCGCCCCGCTATTGGTCGCCCGAGCTTTGGATGGTCCTCAAGAACTTGGCCGGCATCGATAATCGCCTGCGCCACAATCGGTGCAATGTCAGGGTGCCGACGCTGAAGGAAATCGCGCAAATCGATCAAGATCGGCGAGCGCATCCGCCGACCACTCAAGCTTCACCGGTCAAGCCACGATTTGAACGCCGGCGATCCCCACGTGCCGAGCCACCGCACGACACTATCATGTGGAGTGGTTAGCGCGCCCGCTTCGATCGCCGCCCACCGTCGATCCAGTTCGGCAACGTCATCCGAGGACAGCGCTTCCTGCGGGGTTGCCAGTGCTATCATTTCGGCAATGAGATCGGGAACTGATAACCCTCGCTCTGCCGCCCTCCCTTCGAGGGCGACAGCGGTCCGTTCGTCGACTTCGATGAGGCGTTTCGGAGCGTTCATCAAGACAAGATGACACTAGGCTTGCCGAATATCAAGAAGGCCGGTCGCCGATCTACTGGGCGCGCCCGATCGCCAGAAATTTGTCCTGGCGGTGCTTCTGGATGGCGTCCCGATCCATATGGATCAGCGATTTAATAGCCGTCGCGACGGCGTCGCCCACCGCCCGGATGGCCGCTTTGGGGTCGCGATGGGCGCCGCCCTTGGGCTCGCGGACGATCTCGTCGATCACTGCAAATCGCATGAGGTCGTCCGCCGTGATCTTCATGTTGGTGGCGGCCTCCTGGGCCTTGGCCGTATCCCGCCACAGAATCGACGCCGCTCCCTCCGGCGAGATCACGCTGTAGATCGCGTGCTCCAGCATCAGGACCCGGTTGGCGGCGGCGATTGCGATGGCGCCGCCGGAGCCCCCCTCGCCGAGAATCACCGCCACATTGGGCACGCCGAGCGCAAGGCAGGCGTCCGTCGATCGGGCGATCGCCTCGGCTTGGCCGCGCTCCTCGGCTTCGATACCCGGATAGGCGCCGGCAGTATCGACCAAGGCCAATACCGGAATGTCAAAACGGTCGGCCATCTCCATGAGCCGAACCGCCTTGCGATAGCCTTCCGGCCGCGCCATACCGAAATTGTGCTTGATGCGGCCTTCCGTGGTGGAGCCCTTCTCATGGCCGATCACGCAGATGCTTTCGCCGTTGAATCGCCCGAACCCGCCCACGATGGCGCCATCGTCGCCGAACTTGCGGTCCCCGGCCAGGGGCGTGAAATCCGTGATCAATGTGGCCACGTAATCGAGGCAATGGGGGCGCTGCGGATGACGTGCGACCTGGGTCTTCTGCCACGGCGTCAACTCCGCATAGAGGTGATCGAGCGCCGCCGTCGCTTTGGCTTGGAGTCGCGCGATCTCATCTCCGATGGCGAGCGCATCGCCGGTCTCCTGGAGCGCCCGCAGCTCCTCGACTTTGGCCTCCAATTCGGCGACCGGTTTTTCGAAATCCAGATAGCTGCGCATCATCCCTCACTCAGCGGATGCAGGTCGCGAACTAGGCTTTTGAGCCGCTCGTCCAGCACATGGGCATAGATTTGCGTAGTCGAGATATCGGCATGGCCGAGCAGGGTCTGCACGACGCGCAGATCGGCGCCATTGTGCAGCAAGTGGCTCGCAAATGCGTGGCGCAGCACATGGGGGCTTACCTGCTCGGCACGCAGGCCTGCGGCGACCGAAAGCTCCTTCAATTCACGCGCCGCGTGCTGCCTGGTCAAGTGGCCGGCCTCGCCGAAAGATGCAAACAGCCATTTCGACTGGGATGCACGGTCGCCTTCCCCGTTCCATTTGGCGAGCGCCGCCCTGTAGTCGCGCATCGCGGACTTTGCGGCGCCGTTGAGCGGCACCAGCCTTTCCTTGCCTCCCTTGCCCCGCACGACCAGCATGTCGTCGTCGCGCCGAGCGGCCGACGCCGGCAATGCGATCAACTCGGAAATGCGCAATCCCGTGGCATAGAGGAGTTCCAACAGGCACATCAGCCGGAGCGCCCGCAATCGCCCTAGTTCCGTCGCCCACCGCGCCTCGACGGCCTGTCGCGCCGTTGCAATCAATTGGTCGACCTCCGCGATCGAAAGCACTTTCGGCAGCGGTCGTCCGCGCTTCGGCCCCTCGATGATGGCGGCTGGATCGTCCGGACGGTGTCCCTCCACGCAGAGAAAGCGGTACAGCTGGCGGATCGCCGAAAGCCGCCGTGCCACCGACGATGCCGCAAGGCCGCGATCAGCAAGCGCGGCCAGATAGGCCCTCAGATCGGCCGTGGTGGCGGACAAAACCGTGCGTTTGCGGGTCGCGAGGTAGCCCGTCAAGTCATCGAGGTCGCGCGAATAAGCCTCAAGCGTATTCGCCGCGCCACCGCGCTCTGCCGCCACCATATCGAGAAACAGCGAGGTCAATCGCCGCTCCGGGGTGTTAGGGGGTGCCATCCGAGTCAGCGCTGCTGCTTGATAAAGCGGTCCGGCGGCACGGTGACCACCATTTCGCGAGGCTTGGGGTCGACCAAGGTGACGAGCGCGAACATGGCTCCGTATGCGAGCCCGGCTATCACGCCAACGACCGCGAGCAACTTGATCAAGCTCGGCATGGCTGCATCTCCGTGCGGCCCGCTCGGCGCACCCTCCTGGGGTGAGTACGATCATTTTCGTCACGCCATGGCAAGAGCGAATTTCGGCGAAACCAACTTCCTGTGGGTTTCAATTCAATGAATTCGGTAGATCGGCAAGGCGGGTTAAAGCGAACCCACCCTCCGCTGGTTTTATGGAATCGGTAGCCGGACAACGATGCAGCTCTGGGTATCCGGGCGCGTTGTCACCGCCGCATCGCCGCCGTGCAGGCGGGCGATCTGGCGCACCAGCGCAAGGCCGAGGCCGGCGCCCTTGCGGTCGCCACCGAGTCGATAGAACGGCAGGAACACGTGCTCGCGCTCGGACGCCGGAATCCCGTCGCCGGCGTCGATGACGGACAACGACGCCTGCGGGCCGTTGCGCCTCAGCTCGACCCGAATCGGCGGCCGGCCGTGGCGCTGCGCGTTGTCAAGAAGATTGCGCACGAGGCGGCGCAACAGCCGCGTATCGCCGCGCAGCATGACGAGTTCGCCATCGAGGGCACAGCCGTCATAACGGGAGCATTCCTCCGCCACCAGGGCCAGCAGATCGACATCCTCCGCGGCCGGCGGCGCCGCCGCGATGTCAAGCCGGCTTGCCAGCAGGATTTCCTCGATCAGATCGTCGAGTTCTGCGATATCGCGGGCGATATCGGCCTTGATCTTGGCGTCGGGCTTCGCCTCGAAAAGCTCAAGGCCCAACCTTATTCGTGACAGCGGCGTGCGCAATTCGTGCGAAGCATTGGCGAGCAGCAAGCGGTGTGCGCCGACCAGTTCCTCGATCCGGGAGGCGGCGCGATTGAAACTCGCGGCGAGCCGAGCAACCTCGTCGCGTCCTTCAACAGCGACCCGAGTCGCGAGGTTCCCGGCTCCGAGCGTTTCAACGCCCGTCTGCAGGCGTTCGATGCGCCTGGTCAGTCCCCGCACCACCGGATAAGCGAATATCGCGATCGCGATCGCCATGGCGGCCAGGAAGAACACGAGGCCGAACAGCGGTATCGGCGGCCGCAACAGGGTGCGCGCCACGATCCAGCGTCCATCCGGGAGCTGGAAGCTCCATGCCGGTCCACCGCGAACGCGCAGCCAGCCGCCGTTTTGGCTGGTTGGCTGCGGCAATGGCCGTCCAACGGCGGCGATCGGTATGCGGTTCTGATCGAACAACGCAATATCGGCGCGCAAGCGTCGTCCCAGCCGCTCGACCGCCTGGCGCTGCGCTTGCGGGGGCGCATCCGCCGGCGGGAGCGCCGCCGAGGCAAGTTCCGCAACAAGCGCCAGCGCCTGCCCATAAGGCGAACCGGCCTGCCCTAGGCGCCAGAACAGTCCGGAAATCGTCACTACGGCCAGCAGGCTCGCCAAGAACACCAGATAGATTTTTTGATAGAGGCGCCGCATTGCCTAATCTTGCGACTTTGCAAACACGTAACCGGCGCCCCTCACGGTGATGATGCGGCGCGGGTGCTTTGGGTCATCTTCGATTACGGCGCGGATGCGCGAAATGTGGACATCGATCGACCGATCAAAGGCTTCAAGACGTTCGTTCTTGACGATATCCATGAGGACTTCACGCGACATCACTCGCCCGGCATGGCGGGCGAGTCCCAACAGTAGTGCGAACTGGTAGCTCGTCAGCGTGCGGGGCTCGCCGTCAAGCCGCGCCTCGCGGGCCCCTGCGTCGATGTCCAGTCGCCCGAACCGAAGCACCTCCGGCTTGGAATCGCCTTTTGCACGCCGAAGAATGGAGCGCAATCGCGCCAACAACTCGCGCGGCTCGAACGGCTTTGCCAGATAGTCGTCGGCCCCCATCTCCAAGCCGACCACGCGATCCATGGCGTCGCCGCGCGCCGTCAGCATGAGGATCCGTGCTTGCTCATCGGCACGAATTTGGCGGCAGACTTCAAGTCCGTCCATGTCCGGCAGCATCAGGTCGAGAATAAGGGCGTCGAAACTCTCCCGACGGTAGAGCGCGATGCCGGCGCTGCCGCTGTGGGCGGCGGTTACGGAAAACCCAAACTCGCCGAGATAGTTCTTCACCATCTCGGCAAGGCGCTTGTCGTCTTCGATGAGCAGGATGCGATCGGTCACGAGATCATCTTTTTGTCGCCCTATCGGTCAGGTCATCAGTTGCGCCCGAAGCCTCCCCAGTGCCCCCATGGGCCACGGCCCCAAGGACCTCCGCCCCAAGGGCCTCCGCGCGGCGGCAGCATGGTGCTGAGCTTGCGCCGCTGCTCGGGCGTGAGCGCTTCCGCGGCGTCGGCCACGGCCTGAACGAGCCGCTGGCTCGCCGCGTCATAGATCGCGATCTGATCGGCGCGCAGCTTTTCGATGGCCGTGCGGTCGATCGTCTGTTGGGTCAACAGCTCCCGTGCGGAGGTGCGTGCCGCCAGCACCTTGTCGCGCACCGGCAGCAAATCCTTGACGGCGGCGCGCACGATTGCCCGAAGCTTGTCCTGCTGCTCGGCCGTCGCATCGATCTCGATCGACAGATGGCGGATCATGCGGTCTGCGCGGGCTTCCACGATCGCCTCGATTGCGCCGTTGAGGAGTCCGCTTTGCCAGTCGGTCCCCACGAAACCCGGACCAAATCCGCCCTCGGAGGTTGCAGCGGCCGCCATGCCGGGCACGTTCGCCAGCATGCGATGCCCCAATGCCTGACCCAGGGATGAACTGGCAAATGCCCCAATGAGGGCCGCACCCGCAATGGCCGCAGCAACATAGGCTCGGTTCCGCTGCGCCCGCCCGCCTTGGGACGCGGACGCCGGCATTTCATTTATTGGACCTTGGTTACTCATTTGAATCTCCTTCCTAATCTGTCGCCTACGACGTGAAATGTGAAGGAGCCGAATTTCCGCGGTTTGTCCGTTACGTAAAGTTTTGCAAAGACACGGCGGCGCCCGGATCGGGGCCGCATTCGGCGCGCACCGCCGTGGTCAATACCGTCGTGATTAACCAGGGGCATCGACTGGCGTTGCCCAGCTCGAACGATTGTGGGACGTTGCGCTGATTTCGAGGTCATCCGGTGAGCGACGCCGCCATACCCCACCATTTGGGTCCC
>Ga0126376_10002484_pt1 | contig 10453 bp, 8 predicted proteins | sample PanSoiMetPlot_15_FD_92760 | JGI IMG/M metagenome (GOLD analysis project Ga0126376, IMG submission 92760) | Tropical forest soil microbial communities from Panama - MetaG Plot_15 | ecosystem: Environmental > Terrestrial > Soil > Tropical forest > Bulk soil | place: Panama | collected 2016-02-17 | reverse complement strand
GCCGTCAGTCCAATGATCCAAACTACTTTGCAACAATGTCTGCAATTTGGACTCATGCACCGCAACAAACGACGTGCATGGATGCGATGATTTACTCGATCACCTCGTCGGCGCGGCTGCGGAGGGGTTGTGGAGTGGTTATGCGCAGCGCGTTCGCGGTCTTGGGCTTGACGACAAGCTGCGTGCTAAAAGGAGGCGGGGCCATGCCGTTTGAGGGCTGACGCTCTGGGTCGCCAGCGCGTGCGGCGTTAGAGCTCATTCGTGCCCATGGGATTGATGCGAACCTAGAACTTCTCAGGATGGTCCTTTTTCCAGATGATCACCTTCAAGATATGGGCGCGGCTGATCGCCGAGGACTTCAATGTCGTTCTTCACAAGATCGCGCGCAGACTGATCAGGAAGATAGTTGAGATCGTCGTTACCGACTTGGATCTCGTCCGATATTTCAACGACCCGGCCGGCGCGGCGGCGTTCGAGAAAGAGCATCTGATGGATGTCCCGACCTTTCGGGACCGACAACAACTGTTCACGCACGTTCTGAGCGAGGTCAGGAGCGACGAAGGGCTGTTTCTTGAATTTGGCGTCTACAAAGGAAATTCGATCAATCGGCTGGCGAAGATCAAACCCAGCGCGACGTTCTACGGTTTTGACTCGTTCGTCGGCCTGCCAGAGCACTGGAGGCCCGGAGTCAGAAGGGGCGCCTTCAGCATAGGCGGCGAATTGCCGGCCGTTCGCACGAACGTCAAGCTCATTCGCGGATTCTACGCCGACACATTGCCCGCATTCGTCGCTGCACATGCGAGCAGGACCATCAGCTTTATGCACGTCGATTGCGATCTCTATAGCTCCACCAAAACGATATTGGCCGAGACCAAGGCGCTACTGGTCCCTGGCACTATCATTGTGTTCGACGAATATTTCAACGCGCCCGAATGGCGCGAGGAAGAGTACAAAGCATTCATGGAATTCATCGCCGAGAGCAAGATCGGCTTCGAATATATCGGCTACATCCGGACCGGCTCGCAGGTGGCGGTGCAGCTGCTGTGACGCAAAACGGTCCGACCAAGCTGATCGAGCGGCTGCTCGACGCGCTCGCCGCCCCCGCGCGGCGCGAGCGCACAGCGGTCACGGTTCTCCTCGGCTATGTCGCGCTCTGGACCCTCTACGGCACCCTTGCCAAGGGCAGCCAGGACATCAACTCCGACATGTCCGAGCAGTACGTCCTCTCCCGCGAGCTGGCGTGGGGCTACCCGAAGCATCCTCCGCTCGCCATGGCGGTCGTGCGGGCCTGGTTCACTGTCTTTCCGACTGCCGAGTGGGCTTACTACCTCCTGGCAGTGACCACGGCGGGGCTCGCGCTGTGGATCGCCTGGCGGCTCTCAGCCCGCTTTCTCGATGGCGAGAAACGCGTCGTCGGGCTCGCTTTGCTTACGCTGGTGCCGTTCTTCAATTTCCACGCCTTGAAATTCAACCAGAACACGGTGCTGATGCCGCTGTGGGCGGCCACGACGCTATGGTTCCTGCGCTCGTTCGAGACCCGGCGCGTGCTGGATGCGGCGCTCGCTGGCGTCGGTGCCGCGGCATGCATGTACGGCAAATACTGGTCGATCGTCCTGCTGCTCGGACTTGGCCTCGCTGCGCTCCTCGACCGGAGGCGCGCGACCTATTTCCACTCGGCCGCGCCCTGGGTGACGATCGCGGCCGGGACGGTTGCGCTCGCGCCGCACGCAGCCTGGATCGTCGCCAACGATTTTCTACCTTTCTCGTACGCCGTCGCAGGTCACGGCCCGACTTCCCTGGTTTCGGCACTGCGCGGTGCGCTCGGCTATCTCGCAGGGGGTATCGCTTATGTCGCCGTCCCGCTCGTCTTCGTTTTCGCCGCAGCACGCCCAGGCCGAGCGGCGCTCAGCGATATGGGGTGGCCGGCAACCCCCGAACGCAGGGTCGCGGCGCTCGCGTTCTGGACGACGCTGTTGCTGCCACCGCTCATCGCGATCTTCACCTGGATACGTTTGGTCTCGCTTTGGACCATGTCAGCTTGGACTCTTCTGCCGGTCATACTACTTTCCTCGCCGCTCATCGTCATCAGTCGTCGCGATGCGGTACGTGTCCTCGCGCTCGCGGTTTTGCTGCCACTCGTGATGGTGGCGCTTGCTCCGGCGATCGCCTTCGGCATTCATCGCACGGGGCCGGCACCCGACGCTGCCCTTTCCTCGGTGCTGGTCGAGCCAATCGAGCAGCTGTGGCGCGCGACCACGGACCGTCCGCTCAAGGTGTTCGCCGGCTACGACGACTTTACTGATGGCGTCGCATTCTACATGCGCAGCCATCCGCTGGCGGCGCACGTGCTCGACGGCCCGATCTCACTGGCGATGGAGCAGCGCATCGGCCGGGACGGCATCGCGATGCTCTGCCCGGCACGCGCGCGGGCCCCCTCGGGCGCGGCCAACTGTGTGGACGCCGCAAACTCGCTTGCGGCGCGCTTCCCCAGGGGCAAGCAGCAAGAGGTCGAGGTTTCTCGGCGCTACTTCGGGGTCGAGGGAACGCCGGCCCGCTATTTGCTCTTCACCATTCCGCCGCGGCAGCCGTAGCCCGAAAGAGGGCGTAAATCGCCACCTATGCGCGGCGAAGTGCCATTCGCGCAAAGCTATGATTGCATAACCATAACGGCTGAATGAGGCGCGGCGCCTTGGATCGCCGCAACGCCGGCAGGCCGCTGCACTGCGGAATTTCTACTACGACCAAGCCATCCGCCCCGGCCGCGACTGCGACGCCAACAGGCGCGGGTCAGTTTCAGAGCGAGCCCCAGGCAAAGGCTCATTGCCCGGCGGATATTGTCGTATGGGTGAATCTTAGTTCCAAGATTTACCACTTCACCGGCTATAAGAGTTACGGCAACACAAAAAATGGCGCCTACATGTGCGAGAGAGAGGCCACCACGCAGGGCTTCCGTGCCTCGAAGACCGAGAAGCGCCCGAGCGCCTGACCAAATCTCTGCCGACTTGTGAGGCTAGGTCAGTCCTGCCAAGACTTGAACTGGCCCTTCGGCACTTTCACGCCAGGAGCGTGAAAGGCGCTATCTGTTTTCCATGCCTGGACGTTGTTTATACCGTCCCGTTGAATTGTAATTGTTCCATGGCCCGGGCGGCGCGTGTTTAAGATTGCAGTAGTACATTCCTTGGACCGTGCCGCCGTGGCGACAGCGGGCGTCGGCGCCACGGCGACCGCCGGACTGCGCAGACACGTCGCTTGCCAAAAAGCTGACAATTGCACACCCGGCGATCATGCTTGCGAGCAAAGCAACAAACATCCGTTTCATGTGACCCTCCCATTGACGGCGTTGCGGCCTATTTGCCTACTTTCTTCGGTCCCTCCGGTCTAACTATCGGCAATTGGTATTGCAGCTTCAACTGCAACAATTGATTTGTGGTGGCAATTCAATTGGCGATATTCAGGGCCGCGTGGCAGCGAAAAGCCCACACCTGAAACTTTACGACGGCGTCCAAGAGCTGGTCGCCGGTTAAATTATTGTATTCAGGATATCGCTGCCGAAATTCTGCAATGAATGACGAGGTCACTTCCGGCTTACTTGCGACGGCGTCAAACTGCTCCTTGATCTCCGTGTAGCTAATGAATGCGACGGCAAGCACGAGCAGGACCATATTGCGCGCCCACGCGAGATCATCGCCAGTGCTTTCGTGATTACTGCCGGCAGCGACACGCTCACGCTGCAGAATGTGAGCCTGGGCAGCCTGCAGGCCTCGGACTTCCTGTTCGCCCACGTGGGCTAGGGCGTGGTCGGCCCAACCATCGTAAACTGGACAGGTAGTCGGCGCTAAGCGCGGTGTCGAGCGCCTGATGGACTGCGCCCGAAAGCATGGCCGCTATGGGCATCGCGACGCGACCATGATCCTGCTGGCCTACCGCCATGGTCTGCGGGCCTCGGAGGTCTGCGACCTGCAATGGCAGCAAATCGAACTGTCCGAGGGGCGCCTCCACGTTCACCGGGTCAAGAACGGGATCCCCAGTGTGCACCCAATTCGGGGTGACGAGATGCGAGCGCTGCGCAAGCTACGCCGCGATTACCCGAGAGACGCCCACGTATTCGTTTCGGAGCGCAGCGGGCCCATCAGTCCCATCGGTTTCCACCGGCTCGTCCAGCGCCTCGGGGAGGCCGCCGAGATGCCATTCCCGATCAACCCGCACATGCTTCGCCACGCCTGTGGGTTCAAGCTCGCCAATGATGGCCACGACACGCGGGCCCTGCAGCGCTACCTTGGCCACAAGAACATCCAGCACACGGTCAGGTACACCGAAATGGCACCCGACCGATTCAAGGACTTTTGGAGGGACTGACCATCGCGGGGCAGATGACTCGCGTACGAGCACATCTACTGGGACCAAGCCTCGCTCCTGGTTCAGATCGGCCTTCTTGATCTGGCTAAGTTCCCGGCTGGGCGCCGAACAGCCAAGATCGTCCCGTTCGAAGAACACACACGCCATATTTTCAGATCACAAGCCCGGTGGCGGTCGGAGCTTGCGTGGCAAGCGCTCGCTTGGGCCGACCGCAGTGTCGGCCTCCAGCATCACTCTGTTGTTGGGTTTGGGAGAATCGAGCGGCGGGCCGCGCTGTACCTCTACGGATATAGGTTCTATCGTCCCCTCGATCATTTTTGCCGGCGCGCCAGCCTGCGCTGCAAGCGAGGTCTCGATGTACTACTGCTCGTCCGACAGCTCCTTGAGCAGATTGCCGTGTTCAACCTTGTGCTCGCGTGGGATCAGCAGCGCCAGGATTTTGAGGTAAGCGGCCGGTTGCGTCTGGCGCACGCGCGCGACAGCCTTCTGCCCATGCTGCCGGAAGTCGCGCAAAAGCGCACAGATGACCTCCTCGCTCAGCTTGTTACGCGAGCCGCGCAAGCGTCCGGCAGGGTTGCCGCCAGCGGACTGACCACGAAACGTAGTTAGTCGAGTGTGTGCCAAGCTCCGACCGGATCGGTCGCGCCGGATAGGTTTCTGCGCTTGCAACGCGCGCGATGGGCAGAGCGGCAACCCCGGCGACCAGTTGCAGAAATTGTCTGCGGGAAAGTTTCATTTTGAACCTCCCTCTCCGGCCTTTCCTTCAGTCACCTCGTCGGCGCGGCAGGTTATCTTTATGTGTTCGCGCCGCCCGGCAGGCGCACCGTAAAGACCGAACCTTTGCCGGCCTCGCTCGTCACTGTCACGTCACCGCCCATCAGGCGCGCGAGCTTACGAGTGATGGCAAGGCCGAGTCCCGTGCCCCCGAAACGCTGTGCAGTCGTGGCATCGGCCTGGCTGAACTCCTCGAACAACTTGGCCTGCTGCTCCGCTGTCATGCCGATCCCGGTGTCGGCCACGGCAAGCTCGATCCAGTCGCGTCCGTCTGCCACCCTGCGCGCCCGCAGCGTGACCTCGCCCTCTTTGGTGAACTTAAAGGCATTGCTCAACAGATTGAGCAGTATCTGCCGCAGCCGCATGGGGTCGACCGTGACGCTGCCGAGGTTCTCTTGCGCTTCAACCAGCAGGCGGTTCTGGTTCTGCTCGGCGAGTTGGCGAGCCGTGCCGATCACCTCCTCGATCAGCGGCGCGAGCTGCACCGTCTGAGGGTTAAGCTCAAGCTTGCCCGCCTCAATCTTCGACAGGTCGAGCACTTGGTTGATGAGGCCGAGCAGGTGGGTACCGGCGCGATGCACGCGCTGCAGCGGCTCTTTCGCCTTCTCTGTGCCGAAGCGCGCCGCGTTGGTGACCAACATGTCGGTGAGCCCGATGATGGCATTGAGTGGCGTGCGCAGCTCGTGACTCATGCTAGAGACGAACTGCGACTTGTTCTCGCTGGCAAGCTGCAGCTGCCGGCTCTTGTCCTGGATCTCGTCGAACAGCCGCACGTTCTCGATGGCAATTGCCGCCTGGTCAGCAAAAGTCGATACAAGCTCAATCTGCTTCTCGGTGAACGGCCGCACCTCGGAGCGGGTCAATGCGAGGACGCCGATTGGGACGCCCTCGCGCAACATGGGAATCCCGAGGATGGTGCGAAGGTCTCCCAGCTTCTGGGCTTCTGCGAAGGTGTAGTCCGGGTCGGCAAGGACGTCGGCGACATGAATGACCTTGCCTTCGAGCAACGCGCGTGCGGTGATCGATCCGCGTTCGGGAACGACCGGCACATCCTTAACTAAGTCCATGAATTCGGGCGAGAAGCCGTAAGCCTCCGCGCGGTAGAACACCCCGTCTTTCTGGCGAGTGATCGTGGCACTATCGGCGTCGCAAAGCCGAGCAGCCGACTCAACTAGGGTTCGCAGCACGGTTTGCAGATCGAAAGTGGAGCGGCTGATGACCTTGAGCACATCTGCGGTGGCGGTCTGCTGTTGTAGGGATTCCCGCAGCTCGTTGAGCAACCGAGTGTTCTCGATAGCGATGACGGCTTGGCTGGCAAAACTCTGGACCAGTTCGATCTGCTTATCGGTGAACGGTCGAACCTCCTGGTGAAAAATTCCGATTGCCCCGAGCAGCTCGTCATCCTTGATCATCGGCACGACGAGCAAAGTCCTGATGCCGCCAATTTCGACGCCAGCGACCGCCAATGGATCGTGATTGAGATAAGCTTGATCGGTACGATAGTCGACGATGTGAAGAACCCGCGACGTCTTGATGACTCGGGCGATTGGGTTGTGTGGACTTGGCCGATGCGGGCCCTGCCGCAAGTACTCGGCGAAGGCGGGCGGATGATTGAAATTCGAGACGAGTCTCGCAGCTCCATCCTCGAACCGCCACAATGACCCAAAATGCGCGCCGCAGATACGGGTGGCATTCTCCAACATCGTTCGGAACACCGGCTCCAACTCTCCGGTCGAAATGCTGATGACCTTGAGCACGTCGGCGGTGGCGGTCTGCTGTTCTAGCGATTGACGCAGCTCGTTGAGCAGCCGCACGTTCTCAATCGCAATCACTGCCTGATCGGCGAAAGTGGTGACCAGCTCGATGTGCTTGTCGGAGAAGGGCCGCACCCCGTACCGGTTCATTGCCATCACGCCGATCGGCGTTCCTTCGCGCATCAGCGGGACACCGAGAACCGTGCGATAGCCGCCGATTTTTTGGCCTGCCCCATATGTATATTCGGGATCGGCCAGAACGTCGGGGACATGAACGATTTTGCGGTCAAGCAAGACGCGCCCGGATACCGTCCCACGGTCGATTCCAGCAGGGTGATGTTCTATGAATTCGGCATATTCTTGCGAGACTCCGTAGCTCGCTTCGAAGTAGTAAGTTTCACCCTTCGGTCGACCTATGACTACCGCGTCCGCCTCGCACAGCCGGGCGGCCGACTGGACCAGGGTGTCGAGTACTGTCTGGAGATCGAAGGTCGAGCGGCTAATGACCTTGAGCACGTCGGCCGTCGCGGTCTGCTGCTGCAACGACTCGCTCAGATCGCGATTGCTCGCCCGCAGCTCGGTAAAGAGCCGCACGTTCTCGATTGCGATGACCGCTTGGTCGGCGAATGTAGTCAATAACTGAATTTGACGCTCCGAAAACGGCACCGCTTCAGCCTTGCCGACGGAGATCGCGCCGACCGGCTTGCCATCCCGTAGCATGGGAACCGCAAGTGCGGCGTGCCAGTTCCCGGCCAAGGCGAACTCGCGCGAATACTCCGGATCAGCGACAACATCGCGCACATGGGCGATCCGACCGTCCAGTACGGCACGCCCCGCGACCACCGAGCGGTCGGGCCGTTTTGGATACAGCTGCGAAACGAGCTTTAGTTGCTCGGGCGTCCAGTTGTTGGTCGCCGCAACGTGCAGAAGATCGCCGTCGTAGAGGAAGACAGCGCCGAACACGGCCTCGCACAGCCGCGCGGCGCTTTGAACAATCGCATCGAACACGGGCTGCGCGTCTGTCGGCGACCGGGTGATGACGTTAAGCACCTCGCTCGTCGCGGTCTGATGTTCGAGCGCCTCGCTAAGTTCGCTCGTGCGTGCTTGCACCTCGTCGAACAGCCGCACGTTTTCGATCGCGATGACTGCTTGGTCGGCAAAGGTTTGAACCAGCTCGATCTGCTTGTCGGTGAAGGGCCGCACCGACGTGCGGTGCGCCACGATCACACCGATCGGCTTTCCTTCGCGCAGAAGCGGAACGCCCAAACTCGTGCGCGTGCCGCCGACTTTTGCACCTTCTTTGAACTGGTATTCGGGATCGGCCAGGACGTCCGGGACTTGTACTGCCTTGCCTTCGAGCACCGTCCGGCCGGCGATGGAACCACGCCCAGGCGGAATTGGATGGCGCGCCATGAACTCGTTGAATTCGGCCGAATAGCCGTAGCTCGCGACCTGCCGGTAGCCCTCGTCGCTTTGCCGGTTGATGGAGGCCATATCGGCCTCACACAGTCGGGCCGCCGACTCGACCAACGTATTGAGCACCGTCTGCAGGTCGAATGCGGAGCGGCTGATCACCTTGAGCACGTCGGCGGTCGCGGTCTGCTGTTGCAGCGACTCGCGCAGCTCGTTGAGCAGGCGCGCGTTCTCGATGGCGATCACCGCCTGATCAGCGAACATGGTCACCAACTCGATCTGCTTCTCCGTGAATGGCCGCACCTCGGAGCGGGTCAAGGCCAGAACGCCCATCGGGACCCCCTCGCGGAGCATCGGCACTCCCAGGTTCGTGCGAAAACCTCCTAGCTCTTGCGCCTTGGCCCAGGTGTAGTCGGGATCGTTCAGCACATCCGGAATATGGATAACCCGGCGCTCCAGCAAGGCGCGTCCAGTGGTCGTTCCGCGCTCGAGCTTGACGGGAATGTCCTTGACGTACTCCATGTATTCCGGGGAAAAGCCGTACCCCTCCGCCCGATAGAACACGCCATCGATCTGGCGAGTGATTGTCGCCTGGTCGGCTTCACACAGGCGCGCGGCCGACTCGACCAGTGTTTGCAGCACCGACTTGAGATCGAAAGTCGAGCGGCTGATGACCTTGAGCACGTCGGCCGTGGCGGTCTGCTGTTGTAGCGACTCGCGGAGCTCGTTCAGCAGCCGCGTGTTCTCGATGGCGATGACAGCCTGATCCGCAAAGGTCTCGACCAGCGCGAGCTCCTTGGCGGTGAAGGCTCGAACCTCCGTCCGCCACATCGCAATCACGCCAATGAGGACGCCTTCGCGGCGCATCGGCACACCGAGAAGGGTCCGGACGCCGCTGGTCCCAGGCGCTTGGGCCTGGGCACGCCAGTCCGCATCGGCCTGCGCATCGACGATCTGTATTGTCCGATCCTCAACAGCTACGCGGCCGACGATCGAGCCGTCTCCTGGCCGAATCCCGCGATGGCGTCTCCACTCTCGAAACCCGGCAGGCGCATTGTAATCCGCGGCGAGGTGGTACAGCTGACCGTCCGACCTAAAGATGAACCCCTGCTCGGCGGCGCAAAGCCTCGTCGCGTTCTCGATCAGAGCGTCGAGGACGGGTTGAAGCTCGAACGTCGATCGACTGATGACCTTGAGCACATCGGCGGTCGCGGTCTGCTGCTGGAGGGACTCGCGCAGCTCGTTCAGCAGCCGGGTATTTTCGATGGCGATAACGGCCTGCGCGGCGAAGTTCGTGACCAGCGCGATCTGCTTGTCGGTGAACGGCCGGACCTCCTGGCGATAGATGTAGATTGCACCAAGCACCTCGGTTTCTTTCAGCATTGGTACGGCTAGCACAGTCCGAAAGCCCCCAAGCTCGGCGGCGGCAATGAACAAGGGATCGCGCTCGATGTAGGCTCGATCAGCCGTAATGTCGGAGATGTGGACCACCTGCTTGGTTCTCAGCACGCGGCTAAGGACTGTACTTGGACCCGGCCGATGTGGTCCCCGTTGCCAGAACTCGGCGAATGCAGGCGGCGCGTTGTGTAGCGCAGCGGCTCGGAAGGCGTCTCCCTCCCGAAGATACAAGGTGCCGAACTTGGCCTCGCAGATGCGAACCGCGTTCGCCAGCATAGCCTCGAACACCGGCTTCAGGTCGCCTGGAGAAGAGCTGATGACCTGCAGCACCTCCGAGGTCGCTGTCTGCCGCTCCAGCGCCTCGGACAGCTCGCGTTCACGCGCTGCGAGCTTTTCCTCCAGCTCGCGCGCCCGTGCCTTCAGCTCTTCCAGCTCGGACTGGGGCTCGCGGACACGGTCAAGGCTCGATCCCGGCTTCGTCCTGGTCGAACCAAGACCGGGAATGCGCGCTCGGCTCTTCGTCCCCTTGCGAGACAAGGTCACCTCGTCGGCAGAGTCACTGGTCCCCCTTCCGGTCGGCCAGCTAAGGATCGAGCCTGTCAATCCTAACAGAACCGCACGCTGAACTCGCGCCCGTGTAGCGGTAGGGACGTGCGTTTCATCGCACGCCCCCCGCACAGATCCGTACGTGCGGCTTTCCCGCATACGGCTCCTGCCTCGGGTGTGTGACGGCACAAGTTGCCGTATACGCGCCAGCG
>Ga0126376_10002483_pt1 | contig 10453 bp, 9 predicted proteins | sample PanSoiMetPlot_15_FD_92760 | JGI IMG/M metagenome (GOLD analysis project Ga0126376, IMG submission 92760) | Tropical forest soil microbial communities from Panama - MetaG Plot_15 | ecosystem: Environmental > Terrestrial > Soil > Tropical forest > Bulk soil | place: Panama | collected 2016-02-17 | reverse complement strand
TCATACCGCGCCGGTGGATGTGTATCGCGGCGCCGGCCGCCCCGAATCAATCTATTTGCTGGAATCGCTCATCGACGAGGCCGCGTGGAAACTCGGCATCGACGTCGTCGATTTTCGCCGCCGAAACCTGATATCGCCTGCGGAACTGCCCTTCAAGACATCGCTCGGCCTGATCTACGACAGCGGCGAATTCGAGCGCGTGCTCGACGCAGCGCTTGCGCGCGCCGATTGGGCGGATTTCGCCAAGCGGCGCATCGAGTCCTCGCGGCAAGGCAAGCTGCGCGGCATCGGCCTCGTGCACTATGTCGAGCGTGTCGCGGGTAGTTGGCCGGAGACGTCGCGGATCGAGTTCACCTGGGAAGGCCGCGCCGTCGCCTATCTCGGCGCTATGTCGAACGGCCAGGGACACGAAACCGCCTTCGCGCAGCTCGTGGCGGCGAGGCTGGGCCTCTCCATCGACGAGGTGGACGTCGTGGAGGGCGACACGGATCGGGTTGCCAGCGGGCATGGTACCGGCGGCTCCGCCTCGCTCGGCATCGCCGGCGGGGCACTCGATGCGGCGATGACCGCGACGCTCGCGCGCGCAAAGCAGATCGCGAGTGAACTCCTGGAGACGGCACCGGCCGATATCGAGTTCGACGACGGCCGCTTCGGCGTCCTCGGCACCGACCGATTTGTCTCCCTCAAGGAAATCGCTCGCGCCGCCTACGAGCCGCGCTTCACACTGCCGGGCGGCAAACCGGGCCTGGGTGAGAGCGGCCACTATCGCCCGCCGAACCCGACCTTTCCCAACGGCTGCCATGTCGCCGAGGTGGAGATCGATCCCGAAACCGGCGCGCTCGCGATCCTCCGATACACCATGGTGCACGATTTCGGCCGTGTGCTGAACCCGATCCTGGTCGAGGGCCAGCTCCAGGGCGGCGTCGCCCAAGGGCTGGGGCAAGCGGCATCCGAGCGCGTCGTCTATGACTCCGCCTCCGGGCAACTCCTCTCCGGCTCCTTCATGGACTACTGCCTGCCGCGCGCAGACGACCTGCCGGACCTGGATTTCGTCGAGCGCGCGACGCCCTCGCCCACGAACCCGCTTGGCATCAAGGGCTGCGGCGAGGCGGGCGCCGCGGGCGCGCCGCCCGCCTTGATGAATGCCGTCCGGAATGCCCTTGCGCCCCTGGGCATTCGGCATTTCGACATGCCCGCGACGCCCGAGCGGCTCTGGCGGGCGATCCGTGACGCGCACCGCCCTTAATCCACGCATGGCGAGAGCGCGCCCGCTCCTGCTAGCGATTTCGATCTCGCTTGCATCTCCGGCGGCGGCCGGCGCGCAATCCCTCGAGGCAACCCTGCGGGACTTTGGCCTGCTCGGCACCTGGGCACCGGATTGCGGGGAGGCACCGAGCCCCCTGCATCCGCGCGCGCTTTACACGGCCGAGCTCTCCGGCCAAGCGTCAATGACCTATGAGCCAGGACCCCGGGCGCCCCTGAGCGTTTATACCATCCTGAGCGCCGAGCGCATCGCCGATGACAGGCTCCTACTCCGGGAGGAATGGCTCCACGACCACTCCCGGCTCGAGGTCACGCTTCGGAGGTTCCGCGGCAAGGTAAAAGTCTGGCTCTCCCGCGATGCCGACGGCAAAATCCTGGTGAAGGATGGCACCGTGGTCGCGACCGGCTACGTCAGTCCCTGGATGACCCGCTGCCCGTGACGAGCTGACCCTCCGGCAGCCCGAAGATCTCCGCCGGCTCGCTGAAACCGCGCACAGGGTGGAATCCCAGCGAGGCGAGCGGTCGATCGCAGGCGTGGGCAAAATCGTCAGAGACCAGGATCGAACGGCCGAGCCGCTTGGTGAGCCCCTCGAGCCGGCTGGTCAGGTTCACCGCCGGCCCGATCGCGGTGAAGTCGAGCCGGTCGGTGGCACCGACATTGCCGTAGAACACCTCGCCCAGATGCAGGCCGATGCCGACCCGAAGCGGCGGTTGTTCGGCCGCGATGCGACCGCGGTTGAGATCCTCGAGCCGCCCGAGGCTCGTTTGCGCGGCATCAAGCGCGGCGCCGGTCGCCTCGGCCTCCGTGCGCGCGCCCACTGCGAAGATCGCGAGCACGCCGTCGCCGATGAACTTCAAGACCTCGCCGCCCCCGGACTGCACCGGCTGGGTCACCGCTTCGAAGTAGTCGTCCAGGAGATCGATCAGCTCCTCACCCGGCATGCGATCGGAGAGCGCGGTGAAGCCGCGCAGGTCCGTCGCCATCAGCACCGCGCGCAGCCGCTCGCCGTAGCCGCGGATGATCTCGCCGTCGAGGACACGCGGACCGATGCTTCGGCCCAGATAGATATCGAGCAGCGTTCCGGCGATTCGCTGCATCGTCCGGGCGTCCGCCACCGCCGCCAGCGCCGGCATCAAGCGCTGGATCTCGGCGATATCCGCGTCGCCGAAGCCCCCGGGCTGGTCGGTCGTCCAGGTCGTAGTCTGGAAGCGGCCGTTGAAGCTGGTGAGCGGACAGGCGAAATAGTCGGTAGCGCCGGCGTCGCGGAGCGTGCCGAGCAGCGGATAGGTGGCGATCGCGTCAGCCGCCTCAGGACTCGCGAGCCGGTAGCGCACCAACACGCCACGCTCCATCACGACACGGATCGGGCTCTCGCGATAGTCCTGAGTCTCGATGACGCCGCGGCGGACGTTATACTCCTCGGTGATGCCGCGGTCCCGCCACCACCGATAGTTATAGCCCAGGAATTGTGGGTGGAGCGTCGGCGTCGAGAACGTCGCGCGCCATAGCGGGATGCCCTTCCCGATCATGCGCCAGCAGAGCTCGTCGAAGAGTGCCGGACCGCGCAGCCGAGTGCGGCCGTCGTTCAGCACCCATTCGAAGATATCGCCGCCCTCGATCGGGTGCCCGACGCCTTCGTGCTCCGCGACCTTGGCGACGAGCTGCTCCGATTGCTCCGAGAGACGCATGTTCGCGCCGAGGTCGGTGCGCGAGGTCGATGGTTTTTCCGTCATGGACGTGAGGCCGTGCCGTTAATGCTGAGCAAGACTCTAGCATGCCGCGGCAAAAATTCTCCTCGCCTTCGCCGCGCGGCGGATTATAAGAGGCGCGCGTGCGGCCGCCCGGCGGCCCCATGCCCATCGTCGATGGAGTTGCCCATGGCCCGAAAGCACCTGACCGTCGGTGAGTTCGCCCTGTTCAACGTGCTCTACGAGGACGGCACGCAAAGCTCGAACCGCAAGGTGCCGATCTCGGCGCTCGGCGGCCTCGACGGCGACGCGCCGGCGCGCGCGATCATCGAGGCCCAGGATCGCAAGATCGGCGAGGCCTCGGGCAGGCCTCGCCCCAAGATCAAGTCAATTGCCCGCGCGGGCGCGCCCGCCCGCCGAGAAACCACCCGAGTACGGCACTAGTCTGCAGGCGTCAGTTCTTACTGGGCGCCCCGAGCCACCGATAAACCGCGCCCGCGATAAGCGCCCCCACGATCGGCGCCAACCAGAACAGCCAGAGCTGAGCCAGAGCCCAGCCACCCGCGAACAGCGCCGGCCCGGTGCTGCGCGCGGGATTGACCGAGGTGTTGGTGACGGGAATGCTGATGAGGTGAATGAGGGTCAGCGCCAAGCCGATCGCGAGCGGTGCGAATCCCTTGGGCGCGCGCTCGTCGGTCGAACCCAGGATCACCATCAGGAACATGAAAGTGAGCACTACCTCGTCGACGAGGCAGGAAAAGAGCGAGTAGCCGCCGGGCGAGTGCTCGCCATACCCGTTCGAGGCGAAGCCGCCCGCAACAGAGAAGCCCGCCTTTCCGCTGGCGATCAGATAGAGCACCGCCGCGGCCACGATCGCACCCAGCACCTGCGCAACCACGTAGGGCAAGAGCCGATCCGCCGGGAAACGCCCGCCGGCCCAGAGTCCGATGGAAACCGCGGGATTGAGATGGCCGCCGGAAATATGGCCGATCGCATAGACCATGGTGAGCACGGTCAAGCCGAAAGCGAGTGCCACGCCCATAAAGCCGATGCCGAGACTAGGGAAGCCCGCGGCGAGCACGGCGCTGCCGCAGCCGCCGAGCACGAGCCAGAACGTACCGATAAATTCCGCACCGATTGCCTTTGTCATTTGCCGATCCCCCATTGGATGTAACGCAGTGGCGGCGCCTTGACCGCTTTAGCAGCCCGCAACCTCAGCCCTGCAGCGACCTCCACATCTCGATATCGCGCTCGGCGGTCCAGATCCGCGGGTGCTCCAGGCCACTCATCTCGTCATAGCAGCGCGACACGTTGAAGGGCTGACAGTGCTCGAAGATCACCCATTGGCCGTACTTCGGCGCCATCGCCTTGTATGCCGCGTCGTACACCTCCTTGAGGCGCCGGCCCGCGCGCACGCCAGCCTCGACATGGCTCGTCATCTCGCGCAGGAAGCCCTGCGTCCCGTCGATCGCGCGGTTGACCTCCGCCGCGGTCATGAGGGCGTCGCCGCGACCGGGCACCAGCTTCTCCGCACCCAGCGCGCGCAGCTTCTCCAATGTCTCCGGCCACTCCCGGAAATGCGCGTCGCCGCAATAGGGCGCGGCGCCATACTCGACGAGATCGCCCGCGAACAGAACCTTCTCTTTCGGGAGCCACGCCACCGTGTCGCCCTCGGTGTGGCCCTTGCCGAGGTGCAGGATCCGCACCTCGCGTTTTCCCATGAATAGAGTCAGGCTCCGGTCGAACACCAGGGTGGGCCACGTCAGACCGGGCACGGTCTCGACCGCACGGAAGAGCCGCGGGAAGCGCTGCGCCTCGCTGTCGAAATCCTGCTGGCCCCGTTCGCGGATCAGCTCGTAGGTGCCTTGGCTCGCGATGATGTGCTCCGCGCCATAGGCCGACGCGCCCAGCACGCGCACGGCGTGATAGTGCGACAGCAGCACATACTTGATCGGCTTGTCGGTGACGCCGCGGATGCGCTCGATCAGCTCGCGCGCGAGCACCGGAGTGGCACGGGCGTCAACCACCATGACGCCGTCGTCGCCGACGATCACGCCGGAGTTGGGATCGCCCTCGGCGGTGAGGCAATAGAGCCCGTCGCCGAGCCTGGCGAAGATCGTCTTCTTGTCGGCGAGGTCGGCTTGCGAGGCGAAGGCTTTGGCCATGGCTCCTCCTCAGGCGTAGACCCGCTTGTAGAGCTCGATGATCTCGTCCTGCGTCGGCACCCGCGGATTGTTGCCGGGCGAGCCTGAGGCGAGCGCCTGGGTCGCCATGGTCGGCATGAGCTCGGCGTAACGCCGAGCGTCGATGCCGTAGTCGCGCGGGCTCGGCACCTTGAGGTCGGTGTTGAGGGCGCGGAGCTCGTCGATGAGCCGCGCCACCGCCGACTGGTTGCCCTCGCCTTCCGCCGCCACGCCCATGGCCTTCGCGCAGTCGGCATAGCGCTCGAGCGCGGCGGGCGCCGAGAAGGCGGTGATCTGCGGCAGCAGCATGGCGTTCGAGAGCCCGTGCGGCACGTGGAAGAAGGCGCCGATCGGCCGGCTCATGCCGTGGACGAGGCAGACGCTCGAGTTGGAGAACGCCATGCCGGCCTGAGTGGCACCCAGCATCATGGCCTCGCGCGCACTCGGGTTCTGCGGCTCGTGGCAGGCCGTGCGGATGTGCTTGGCGATGAGCGCCATGGCGCTCTTGGCAACGCCGTCCGTGAACGGGCTCGCGCGCTTGCTGACATAGGCCTCGATCGCATGGGTCAGGCTGTCGATGCCGGTATCGGCGGTGAGGCGCCACGGCATCGAGAAGGTGAGCTCGTAGTCGACGATGGCCGCGGCGGGGCAGCAGGCGAGACCCATGATCAGCATCTTCTCGTCGCGCTCGGTGTCGGTGATGACGGTGAAGCGCGTGACCTCCGAGCCCGTGCCGGCTGTGGTGGGGATCGCGACCACCGGCAAGCCCGGCTTCGGGATCTCGTTGGGCACCTTGTAGTCGCGCATCTTGCCGCCGTTGGCGGCCAACACCGAGATCGCCTTGGCGGTGTCGATCGGGCTGCCGCCGCCGAGCGCTACCAGGCAATCGTAAAGGCCGGCCTTCAGCACTTGGACACCCGCCTCGACCACGGTGTCGGTGGGGTCCGGCACGGTATCCGCGAAGACCCGCCAGGCGAGCCCGGCGCGATCGAGCCGATCCGTCACCTTGGCAAGGGCGCCGGAACTCGCCATGAACCCATCGGTCACGATGAGCGGAGACTTCGCACCGAGCCGCCCGAGCACGGTCGCAACCTCGGCCACCGCGCCGGCGCCGATGTAGAGCAGCCTCGGCATGGTGACCGTCGCGACCATGGGAGCCTCCGGGCTGTTGTTATGGTCCTTTTAATACGGGCCGGCGCGAACCGCGAGTCCGAGCTCCCCGGTCTCTAGATCGCGCGGCGAAGCCGGCTCCGTCGGGGCTCCGCAGCGGTCTCATAGACCGAGTCATCGAGCCGCTCGAGAAAACCGAAGGGAGCCGGCGGCGCGTCGAAGCCCAGCTTTTGATAGAGGCCATGAGCATCCCGAGTGCCCAGCAACCAGCGGCGCAAGCCCTGCAGAGCCGGATGGGCGAGGATGCCCGCGACCAGCCAGCGGCCGAGCCCTTGGCCTCGCTCGTCCTCGAGCACGAAGACATCGGCGAGATAGGCGAAGGTCGCATGGTCCGTCACCACGCGGGCAAATCCGATCTGCCGGTTGTCCTTGTAGAGGCCGAAAGGCAACGAGCGCCGGACGGCGCGCTGGAGCACCGCCATTGGAATGCCGCGCGCCCAGTGGGACGTCGCGAGGAAGCCGTGAACGGCGCGCATGTCGAGCCGGGCGCGGTCGGTGTCGATCTCGTAGCGGACACCGTCCAGGGTTTTGACAAGATGAAAGGATTGATCGGCCATGACCGTCCACTCAGGGGTTGCAAGTTCACCAGGATTTCGGAGGAATGACGCGGGCGCCGTAACGCGGCCGCGCTTCGCAGCCCGACGGGGCTGCTAGCGAATTCGTCGTCGTGAGATCAGGATCCTGGCGGTCATGCTCCACGCAACTCCACGAGCGCGTCAAAGAACGGCCGCAAACATAGTGTCAGATCTCCGCCTGTCAACATTTACAAGAGAAAAAAGTCGTTGGGGCCCGTGCTCGCGAGAAAAAATCCTCTCATAGGGTATTCGAGCGCGGGAATTGAGGATAGGATCGAGCCGTTCTCCGAACGAAGGAGGCGTCGTCATCCATGACGCCGATGCGCGCGAGGGGTAGCGCGTCGCGAAGCAGCGATGCTTCGCGCACGGGGAAGCTCGCGCGCCGATCGCTGCTGGCGAGCCTCCTCGGTCTCCCTCTCCTCGCAGGCGCCCGCGCTCGAGCCGCAACGGACGAGATCCGCTTCTTCCGCATCGGCACCGCCGCCACCACCGGCACCTATTTTCAGGTCGGCGGCATGCTCGCCAATGCGATCTCCAAGCCGCCGGGCTCCCGGGATTGCGACCGCGGCGGCAGCTGCGGCGTGTCGGGCCTAGTCGCGGTGGCACAGGCAACCCAGGGCTCGGTTGAGAATGTGGAGGCCGTGGGCGCCGGCCGGTTCGAGTCCGCGCTCGCCCAATCGGACGTGGCGTTCGGCGCCTACTCGGGCAGCGGCCTCTTCAAGGGCAGGCCGCCCATCAAATCGCTGCGCGCGATCGCCTCGCTGTTCCCCGAGGCCGTTCATCTGGTGGTGCGCGCCGACGGACCGATCGAGGACATCAAGGACCTCAAGGGAAAGCGTGTCGGACTCGGCGAGAAGGAGTCGGGCACGCTGGTCGATGCCCGGCTGATCCTGGAGGCTGCCGGCCTCGCCGAGCACGACCTCAAGGGAGACTACCGCAGCCTGTCGCTCAACGCCGCCGCGCTCGGACACGACGAGATCGACGCCTTCTTCCTGTTCGGCGGCTATCCGGTGCCGGCGATCACCGAGCTCTCGGCGTCCGCGCCCACGCGGCTCGTCCCGCTCGGCAGCGAGATCGCCGATCGGCTGACGCGCAAATATTCGTTCTTCTCGCCGGAGACGATCCCGGCCGGTACCTACACGGGCATTGCCGAGCCCACGCCGACCATCGGCACCCGCGCGCTCTGGATCGTGAACGCGGACCTCCCCGACGACCTCGTCTACAGCATCACCCGGGCGCTCTGGCACGAGGGTAATCGCCGGATCCTCGACCAAGGTCATCCCATGGGACAGAAGATCCGGCTGGAGACTGCGCTCCAGGGCGTGGCCCTGCCGCTTCATCCCGGTGCTGAGCGCTTCTATCGCGAGGCCGGCCAACAAATTCCCGATGAAGCCAGCAAAAGCAATTAACTAGACACTCTTCTCAATGTCGAAAGTGAGCACATCACCTGCCCTGCTCGTGCCGACCAGCCGATAACCTGTCGTCTTACAAAAAGCCTCGAAGTCCTTGATCGCGCCAGGATCGGTGGCCAGCACACGCAGCGTGGCGCCGACCGGGAGTTGCTTCATCGCCTTGCGCGCCTTCAGCACCGGTAGCGGGCAGCGCAGACGCTTGGCATCGAGTAGAGTGGGTTCCGCCATGGTCTAACTGAACCGATTGTTCTGCGGGAATCCGCGCGGGACGATGCGGCCGGACTGGGCGCGCGCCCCGATCCAGGCGCGCAGATCGGTCTCGGTGCGGGTCTGATCGCCGCGCCGCCAGCTCAGGCCCTCGCTCAGCGTGATCACCTTCAGGTCCGAGAGGCCGCCCTCCTTGTAGCGCTGCAGGATGACGCCGCGGCCGCGCGCCATCTCCGGCACCTCCGCGAGCGGGAACAGCAGCAGCTTTCGATTCTCGCCGACCGCCGCCACGGTATCGCCGGCGACCGGCACCGCGGCGCGCGCCACCGCGCCCTCGCCCAGGTTCAGGATCTGCTTGCCGGCACGGGTCTGCGCCACGGCCTCGTCCGCGGCGACCACGAAGCCCCGACCGTCGCTGGCGGCGACCAGAAGCTTGAGACCGGCCCGATGCGGCAGGAGCGCCACCGCGTCGTGCTCGTTGCCGAGATCGATCATCAGCCGGAACGGCTCGCCGTGGCCGCGCCCGCCCGGAAGCTTGTCGACGGAGAGCGTATAGAAGCGGCCGTTGGTCGCGAGCAGCAGGAGCTTGTCGGTGGTCTCGGCATCGACCGCGAACCGCGGTCCGTCGCCTTCCTTATATTTGAGCTCGCCGAGGGCGACATTCCGGCCGCGCACCACGCGAATCCAGCCCTTCTCCGAGCAGATGACCGTGCAAGGCTCGCGCTCCACCAACGCCTCGACGGGCACCTGCAGCTCCGGCGGCGGCGCGCCGACCTCGGTGCGGCGGCGCCCGAGCGGGGTTCCCGGACCGAATTGCTTGCCGACCTCGGCGATGTCGGCCGCGACCGTCTTCCATTGCCGCTTCTCGTCGGAGAGCAGCCCCTTCAGGTCCTTGGTCTCGCCCTCGAGTGTGTCGATCTCCTTGCGGATCGCGATCTCCTCGAGCTTGCGCAGTGCGCGCAGCCGCATGTTCAGGATCGCCTCGGCCTGGACATCACTGAGCTTCCAGCGCTTCATCAGCCCGGCCTTGGGATCCTCGCTCTCGCGGATCAGCTTGATGACCTTGTCCAGGTTGAGATAGACGACCATCTGCCCGCGCAGGATCTCGCTCCGCCGGGCGATCTCCTCGAGCCGGAAGCGGGTCCGGCGCTGAAGCACGACGCGGCGATGGTCGAGGAAGGCTTGCAGCGCTTCCTTGAGGTTCATCACCCGCGGCACGCCCTGCGCATCGAGCACGTTGAGGTTGAGCGCGACGCGAACCTCGAGCTCGGTCGCGCGGAAGAGCGACTCCATCAGGACGGCGGGATCGACATTCCGGCTCTTGGGCTCGAGCACGAGGCGGACCAGGTCCGTCGACTCGTCGCGCACATCCGCCAAGAGCGGCAGCTTCTTCTCCTCGAGCAGCGTCGCGATCCGCTCGACCAGGCGCGACTTCGGCACCTGGTAGGGCATCTCCGTCACGATCACCTGGAAGACGCCATGCGCAAGCTTCTCCACCTCCCAGCGGGCGCGCAGGCGGAAGCTGCCGCGCCCGGTCGCGTAAGCCTCGCGCACGGTCTCGGGCGCCTCGACGAGGACGCCGCCGGTCGGGAAATCCGGGCCGGGCACATGCGCAATCAGGTCCGCGATGGAGGCGCGCGGGTGCTTCACGAGATGGGCGAGCGCGGCGCATAGCTCGGCCGCGTTGTGCGGGGGGATGCTGGTCGCCATGCCGACCGCGATCCCGCTGGCGCCGTTCGCGAGCAGGTTCGGGAACCGTGCCGGCAGCACCACCGGCTCCTGCGCCTCGCCGTCGTAGGTCGGCCGGAAATCGACGGTGTTATCGTCGATGCCCTGGAGCAGCGCCTCCGCCACCTCGGTGAGGCGGCTCTCGGTGTAGCGCATCGCCGCCGCGTTATCACCGTCGATGTTGCCGAAGTTGCCGTGCCCGTCGACCAGCGGATAGCGCTGCGCG
>Ga0126376_10002482_pt1 | contig 10454 bp, 9 predicted proteins | sample PanSoiMetPlot_15_FD_92760 | JGI IMG/M metagenome (GOLD analysis project Ga0126376, IMG submission 92760) | Tropical forest soil microbial communities from Panama - MetaG Plot_15 | ecosystem: Environmental > Terrestrial > Soil > Tropical forest > Bulk soil | place: Panama | collected 2016-02-17 | reverse complement strand
CGACCAACCCGGTGCCGGATTCTTTCAATGCTGCCGATCGGGGCGATCGCTGACGGCGAGCCGGCCCCTCTTCTGGATATTCCAGCGTTCGGATTCCTGCGAACGCTGGTGGCACCAATCATCGGCGTAATCGTTATCTTGTTTGGATGGCATTGGCCGCATCAACGGACGTGATACCGCGGCGGCCGAAGCATTCTGATGCGGCCGTGACGTGTGGCCGCGAGCTTAGTTCAGCGTTTTCTGACTTCGAATCTTATCGCGCGGCGCGTGAGGGATGGTTTGGGCTGTTGCGAAACCGTTACCGATCGATCGACGCGGTGCACTCCCTGATGGGTTTCGCAACAGCGTAACCCATCCCACCGAACTCATTCTTGAAATCGATCTACTGGGTAACTTCCATGGACACGCTTCTAGTCAAGGTCTTTGCCACCGCTCTTGCATTGAGCCAGCTGACAACGTCACCGGATACGCTCAAGACCGCGTTCGACCGCACTTCGGACCAGGCGGAGGTCGCGCGGATCTTGAGCAACGGCTGCGCTCACATGATCAAGGTGTTCGAGATCGAGGACGTCAACATCGACGACCTGATCGCGACCGCTATGGACGACCCCAAGGCCGTTGGCGGCAGCACAGCGTTCCGCGGCATCAATCTTTCCGACCTGCACGCGGCTTACCGACAGTTCTGCAAGCACGAGGCAACGGCACCGCAAGTCCTCGACCTAGGCGACGTGATCGACTTCTACAACAAGGCGGTGGCCGGTCTGCCGGATCACACCAAGCTCAATGGCCTCAAGCTTCCCGGCACGACCATCGTGCTCGACCGCAACGGCAAGCGCTTCACGGAGGTTTTCGAGGAGAACCAGCGCCGCATCTGGGTGCCTCTCGCCGACATCCCTCAGCATGTGCGCGATGCCTTCATCGCCGCCGAGGACAAGCGTTTCTTCCAGCACAAGGGCATCGACGAGCACGGACTGGTCCGCGCCTTCGTCAGCAACCTCGCCGGTTCGCAGCGTCCGCAGGGCGGCTCGACCATCACCCAGCAGGTCGCCAAGAACCTGCTGGTGGGCGAGGACCTCAGCTACGAGCGCAAGATCCGCGAGATGATCGTCGCTACGCGCATTGAATCCATACTGAGCAAGGACGAAATCCTCGAACTCTACCTCAACTTCGTCTATCTCGGCCGCAGTTCCTGGGGCATTGAGATGGCGGCCCGCAGCTATTTCGGTAAGGGGGCGAAGGACCTCACCATCGAGGAAGGCGCCCTGCTCGCGGGTCTCACCAAGGGTCCGCGATATTTCAGCCCCGACACCCGTCCTGCGCGTGCGCAGGAGCGCCTCGCCTATGTGCTGGACCGGATGCGGGAGGACGGAATGCTCGGGGGGGATCGCGACGACGAGCCCGCCCGCGCTTTGCCGGCTCTGCCAACCCTCGCTCCCTTCGAGCGACCCCGCCGCGACATCGGATTCCACTTCGTCGACCAGGTCGTCCGCGAGGCCAAATCGGCCGCGGGCATCAGTATTACAGCGGAGCCCTACACGGTGCACTCCACCATCGATCTGCGTCTGCAGCGGGCAGTGGAGGAGGCGTTGCAGGAAGGGCTGTCGCGATATGAACGCGGCGCCGGCCGCGTTCAATTCGTCGCGCCGGAGGCGAACCTTGCTGCGGTGATCCGCCGGATCGAGTCCGATCGCAAACGTTTGGACCCGCAGCCGTCCTGGCAGGCGGCGCTCGCGAACGCGCGCCTCGCGCTCTACGACGTGCACTGGACGCCGGCGGTCGTGATTGACAAGCCGACCGGCAAGCGAGGCGTGGCGTGGCGCGTCGGTCTCGCCGATGGACGCGTGCTCCCGCTCGCACTCCAAGATTCGGCCGCGCAACGAAAGCTCACGCTCTACGACGTCGTGCTGGTGCGCATCGTCGAGGGCAGCGGTACGACGCAGACCCGCGCCGAGCTGCGGGCGCGCCCTTCGGTCCAGGGCGCGGTCGTAGTCCTCGAGAACAAGACCGGCCGCATCCTGGCGATGTCGGGCGGGTTTTCTTATCCGCTGAGCCAGCTCAACCGCGCGACGCAGTCCGTGCGCCAGCCAGGCTCGGCGATCAAGCCGCTGAGCTATCTCGCCGCCCTCGGCAGGGGCCTCCAGCCCAACACGCTCGTCAGCGACAGTCCGATCACCTTTCCCCCGATCGGCCGAAGCGATCACGATTACTGGTCGCCGAAGAACTACAGCGGCGACGGAGGCGGCACTATGACGCTGCGCCGGGCGCTTGAGAATTCACGCAACCTCGCCACTGCGCACCTGCTGGACGGCGGCATCGCAGACAAGCCGGAAACGAGCCTCGACCGCGTGTGCGCGCTCGCGGTGGAAGCGCAGCTATACCGTGAATGCGAGCGCTTCTATCCGTTCGTGCTCGGCGCCCAACCTGTGCGGCCGGTCGACCTCGCGGCCTTCTATGCAGCGATCGCCAACGAAGGACTGCGGCCGGCTCCCCATGTGGTCGATGCCATTGAACTCAATGACGTCAGCCTCTATCGGCACGATCCTAAGTCCGCGACCACGATCGGCTCGGTCGACCGGGCCGCATTCTATCAGCTCAAGACGATGTTGCAGGGCGTGTTGGCCCGCGGCACCGCGCGGGCGATCTCAGACCTCTCGCCCTACGTCGCCGGCAAGACCGGTACGTCGGACGACGAGAACGACGCCTGGTTCGTAGGCTTCACCAACGACGAAACCGTTGCCGTCTGGATCGGCTACGACAATTCAGACAGCAAACGCCGCACGCTGGGGAACGGATCAACCGGCGGCAGCGTCGCAGTCCCAATCTTCGAGCCGGTGATCCAGGCGGTCTGGGCCAACGTTGCACCCAAAACCGCACTCGCGCCGCCTTCGGCGGAGGCGAAGCGCTATCTTTCGTGCAAATCGATTGATCTTGAGTCAGGCCAGCCGCGGAATCGCAGTGCAGCCGCGATTGACGAGTGCTTCCGCGTCGATGTCAAGGGCAGGATCGTCGACACCCGGACTCGCCTAGCGTCGCACGAAGACGAATCGCGCGCCCGCAGCAGTGGGGCTGCGCGCATCCGCATTCGCGAGCAGGCACAGCCCCAGCCTCAGTGGGGCTGGTGGGGCGGCCAGCCGCTCTGGCAGCCATCGGGTGGCCAACCGCTCTGGCAGCCGTCGGGTGGTCAATCGCTCTGGCAGCCGTCGGGCCGCCAGCCGCTCTGGCAGCCGTGGAGTGGCTTCGGGCAATGGGGCGCGGCGGGGTCAGCGCCCGCACGTGCAAATGCGACGAGACCTGCGCTGATGCCGCGGTTCCAGACGTCGCAGTAATGCTTCGAAACGTGCTATAGGTCCTGGCGCGCCGGGAATTGAGTAGGTTCGAAAGCGCGAGAGTTGCCGGAGGAGTGATGGACAGCAATCGCAGCGAGGCAAATCTGATGAGCCGCCGGACCGTAATGGGCGCTGCCGCCGCTATGGTTTCGACCGGTGCCGCTGCGCAGCGCGCGAAAAGCCCTCGCGTCTGGCTCGATATGGACCAGAAAGAGCTGGACGACGCCTACGACCAATCGGTCTACGCACCAAATCGCGATCAGATGAACAAGCGTCGCGCCAGCGAGAGCGATCTCGTCCGCGAACGTCTCGGTGCGCCCAAGCGAGTTGCGTATGGGACCACGCCCCATGAGATGCTTGATATCTACCCGGCCCGGAATGGGAATGCGCCGGTGGCGGTGTTCGTTCACGGCGGCGCTTGGCGCGGCGGCTATGCCAAAAACTCAGCCTATGCGGCCGAGACCTTCGTGCGCGCCGGAGCGCATTTCGTGGTGCTCGATTTCATCAACGTAATCGAGAGCGGGGGCGACCTGATACCGATGATCGAGCAGGTGCGTCGCGGCGTCGCCTGGGCGGCGAAGAACGCTGCGACCTTCGGCGGCGACCCGAGCCGTATCTACGTCACGGGCCATTCCTCCGGCGCCCATCTGGGCGGCTGCGTATTGATCACCGACTGGGAAAAGGATTTCGGCCTGCCGCGCGACACCGTGAAGGGTGCGACGCTCTGCTCCGGCATGTACGATCTCAAGCCGGTGCGGCTGTCGAAGCGGTCGGATTATGTGAAGTTCACCGACGCCGTGGAAGACGCCCTCAGCACGCAGCGCCATCTCGACCGCATCAATTGCCCGGTGACGGTGCTGCACGGCACCCTGGAAACGCCGGAGTTCCAACGCCAGTCGAGGGAGTTCGCTGCCGCTCTGAAAGCCGTCGGCAAACCTGTTCGGCTCATCGTGGCCGAGGGCTATAATCACTACGAGATCGGCGAGACTTTGAACAATCCCTACGGCCCATTCGGCCGTGCCGCGCTCGAGATGATGCACCTCGATTAGGGCGTCAGGGATCGGGAATCAGGCGGACATCAAGCCCGCAGGGTCGTCTCTTGCTCGTCGCCGCTGTGCGGCCGCACAGTACGGGTGAGCGTCGTGCCGCACTGCACGCAGCTGTGAGTAATGTCCTCAAGGTCGTTCGATCCGACGCTGCCGGCGAACCGCGCGGGTGTGACGGCCGTGATCGCCATCCGATGTCCGCAGTGCGGGCAGGGAAGAAGGAAGCTTGGCAGGTGCGAGGGGGCAACGCCCTTGAAAGACACGGAGTACTCCCGGATCCGACACGATCGGTCCACTCCGCCTATTTCCGGACCGATTCGCGCGAGAGTCAAGAAAAATTTGTGCAACGCACATAAAATTGTCGCATCGCGACATGGATTAGCGAACGAATTGGTAACGGAACTTCTCGCCCTCGACCTTGATTAGTCCGGTAGTCGGATGCGGAAAATGGATCGGCAGCACGAAAGTATCGGTTCCGGCGACCTCGCCCAGGAATCGCCGGCGCGATTGCGCCGCCTGTGAACGATCCCAGTCGAAGATCGTTGACCAGTCCGGCTCGCGGCATTGCAGGGCGTGATGCATGAGGTCTCCGATGATGGTAGCGCGTTGTCCACCCGAGCGGATATTGATGCAGCAATGACATGGCGAATGGCCGGGCGTTGGCGTGAGCCGCAGCGTGTCGTCGAGTCGGTAATCGTCGTCCACCAGCAGCGCCTGGCCGGCCGCAACCACCGGCTCGCAGTTGTACCGCCATACATTGCCGGGAGGCGTATCACCGCGTTTCGTCGCTTCCTCCCATGCGGCGTATTCGCGTTTATGGAACACGTATTTCGCCTTCGGGAAGGTCGGCACCCAGCGATCGTTGCGCAGCACGGTGTTCCAACCGCAATGGTCGATGTGCAAATGTGTGCAGAACACATAATCGATATCGTCGAACGTGAGCCCGGCGTCGCGGAATCCGTCGAGCCATGGTTGCTTTGGGAAGTCCATCGGCGGCGCATAGCCCTTGTCCGCGCCGGTGCAGGTGTCCACCAGTATCGTCTGCTTCGGCGTGCGCACGACGTATGTCTGGTAGGTGATCACCAAACGCCCGGAAGCCGGGTCGAACACCCCCGGATCAAGTTCAGCCAGATGCCGCCGGCCGATGTCAGGATCATAGGCGGGAAACATGTCCTCTGGGCGCCGCCACGGCCCGTCCCGCTCGATGATGCTCGTGATGGTGACGTCGCCGATCTTAAGCGTCCGCATTTCGTTCGCTCCCCGTCCGTTGCACGCAATTCCAAGTGCACCGAGCTGTTTTCCCGGCTTTGCGAAACATCAAAGCCTTATTCCATCTTTTACCGTTATGGTATTTATAGGCAAACGGTCGCAGTCGAGGGTTCATGAGCAAGATCAATATTCCGCATGATGCAATCGTATTCGTTGGCGATGGCCGCAAGGCACTGTTTCTGCGTAACGCTGGCGATGAAAAATTCCCCAATCTGAAGGCCGAGCGGGTGTTCGTCGACCACAATCCCGCCACTCACGACCAAGGCACCGATAAGCCGGGTCGGGTTTATGCGAGCGCGGTCGCTGGCGGCCGGCACGCCGCCGTGGAGCCCACCGATTGGCACCAACTCGAAGAGCATCGCTTCGCCCACATGGTGGCCGAGGCATTCGAAAAGCTGGTGCGCGAGCGCAAAGTGAAGGCAGCCGTCATTGTGGCACCGCCGCGCACCCTGACTGAATTGCGCCAAGCGTTCCACGATGACGTGAAAACCCGCATTATTGCGGAAGTCGACAAGGACTTCACCAAGCATCCGGTCTACGAGATCGAAAGGCATTTGGTCGGATGACGGCGGGCGCCGGCGAACTTTTGGATCGGAGTTCAACGCATGCCATGCTTGCCGAGCACCTTCACGGTGCTGGCCTGAGGTCCCTTGTCGCCCATCTCCTCGAAAAAAGTGACGCGCGTGCCTGGCGCAACCTGCCGAGCGTCACCATTGAGCAAGCTGTTCTTGTGAAAATAGATCTCGCGGCCGTCCTCCGTCTCCAGGAAACCGAAACCGCTAACGTCGTCGAAGCGTTTCACGGTCGCAATCGGCAGGGCTTCATGGAACTTGACTTGACCCCGCATGCGCCGTGCGTGGTCCTGCAGCCGCCGCCGCGCTCGTTTGAACGCATCATTTAGCGCCACAATGGGGTCGGCGTGGCGATCATCGGATTTCTCGGAGCGGCCGATGTCAACTTCCCGGCCTTGCGGCAGCGAGAGCCGAATCGCGATCTCGCAGGCACCGCCGGTGCGGTGGCGATCACTCGGCGCTTTGATGACGACACGACAGGCGGTGATGCGGCCAAACCGCTGCTCCAACACGGCAATATGCTTCAATACACAGGCGCGCAATTTCTCGTTTCCTTTCATGCCTTGAAAGTCAATTTCTACCGGGGTTTGCATATTTGATCTCCGAATTCTCGTGCACCGCGGTCGTGTGAGGTAGGTTTGGAAGCGCGTCCCGTTGACATTCGTCCACCGTCATTGCCGGGCTTGACTTGGCAATCCCTCCTCGTGCGGACCCGTGGGGCAAGCCCGCGGGTGACGGGTGGATCAACTTCATCGAGACACGCTCCTAGCCGTCTTGCCAAACTTGCGCGCCGCGATGCGGTCCTGTCAACGAGACCTAGGTACGGTATGGCGATCCTACAAATCGCACAAGAAGGCTCCGCCTGTGGTGATCAAAGAAGCATTGCGGTCCATGCCCCCGGGGAGCATATGAATGAGTCGAAGCGATCGACGCAATGATGAGCGTTGCACAGGCAAATCCGCCGATTCGCATTGAGGGAGGCCGATATGGCTGAGACTCGCATTTCGACCGGCATTGAAGACGCGCGGCCTACGGCCTGTCCTGTGTGGCGAGCCGGCACGGCGGTGCTGGTCGCGACCGTGCTTTTCGCCGGTGCGGGCATCGCGCTCCGCCCGTATTTATGGTCGTACGCCAGCGCCCAGGTCCGTGCGCGGCCGGTCGGTTTTGCGGACGTGGTCGATAAAGTTAAGCCTGCTGTGATCTCGGTTCGCGTCAAGTTCGACGCCGGCAGGCGTTCCAGGGAGGGGTCGCCGTTTCCCAAGGATTCGCCGTTGGACCGCTTCTTCCGTCGCTTCAACCAGCCAGACGCGCCCGATCTCGGATCGCCCCCGCGCGGCCGCAACATCGTAACCGGCCAGGGTTCCGGCTTTTTCATCTCGGCGGATGGGTATGCGGTGACCAATTTCCACGTCGTCGAGAAGGTCGATAATGTCGAGGTGACGCTCGACGACGATCGCGTTTTTACCGCAAAGGTGATCGGCACCGATCAACGTTCCGACGTTGCCCTGGTCAAGGTGGAGGGTGCCGGCGATCTGCCGTTCGTGAAGTTCGCCGATACAAGTCCGCGGGTCGGCGATTGGGTGATTGCAGTCGGCAATCCGTTCGGCCTCGGCGGCACGGTTACCGCAGGCATCGTTTCGGCGCGCGGCCGCGACATCGGCGCCGGGCCGTATGACGACTTCATCCAGATAGATGCCGCGGTCAACCGCGGCAATTCCGGTGGCCCGACCTTCGACGTCGACGGTAACGTGATCGGCGTCAACACCGCGATCGTGTCGCCCACCGGCGGCTCGGTCGGCATTGCGTTCGCGATTCCCGCCGATACCGTGAAGGCCGTGGTGGCTCAGCTTAAGGAGAAGGGCAAGGTCACGCGCGGCTGGATCGGTGTGCAGATCCAGGAGGTGACGTCTGACCTTGTAGAAGACCTGGGGCTCAAGACGCCACGTGGTGCACTGGTCGCGGAGCCACAGCCGGGTGCTCCTGCCGCAAAGGCGGGCATCGAGTCGGGCGACGTCATCGTCTCGATCAACGGCAAGGAGGCCCACGACTCCCGCGAAGTTGCGAGAATCATTAGCGGCCTGCCGCCGGGAACCAGCGCGATGATCGGGGTGGTTCGCAAAGGCGAGGAGAAAAGTTTCAACGTCGTGCTGGGCAATCTGCCGGACCAGCGCGAGGCGAACGCCAATCCCGACATGCCCAAGCAGAAGGGAACCAGCGTGCCGCGGCTCGGCCTTTCGGTAGCGCCGGCGGCCGATGGTGTCGTTGTCACCAATGTGGAGCCCGACGGACTGGCGGCCGAGCAAGGGATAAAATCCGGAGACGTGATCCTGCAGGCGGGAGGCAAGAAAGTTGGAACCGCGGCCGAGTTTCGCAACGTGGTCGAGGCGGCCCAGAAAACCGGCAAGCACACGGTGCTGATGCGGGTCAAATCCACCGAGGGCGTCAAATTCGTCGCGGTCCCGGTCAGCCGCAGCTGATCCCGCACCGGCCGGAGGCCCTTCGCTTTGGCCTCTCGCCAGTGTATTCTCCGCCCGCGCTACACCCCTTGGGAGGACTTTACATGAACACAACGCGGATATTGACCGCCACGGCATTTGCCACGGTAATCGCGGTCACCACCGTCGCGGCGCAACAGCCACAGACGCAGCGCGTGCGCGGCACCATCGAGAAGGTCGACGGCAATACGCTGCTGATCAAAACGCCCGACGGCGCCCCGGCCAGTGTCACGCTCGCGGACAATGCGGTCGTGGTCGGCGTGCTGAAGGCAACCGTCGCCGACATCAAGGAAGGCTCATACATTGGCAGCGGCGCCTTGCCGCAACCGGACGGGACTCAGAAGGCGGTCGAGGTGCACATCTTTGCCGAGTCGCAACGCGGCACCGGCGATGGACATCGGGGGAACTGGGATGGCACCCCTTATGGTGCCGGCGTCGGCACCATGACCAATGGCGCAGTGGGCCAATCCGTCAGCAGCGTCGATGGTCCGGTGGTCACGGTGAAATATAAGGAAGGGGAAAAGAAGATTATCGTCGGGCCGAACGTTCCGATCGTTCGTTACGAAGTCGGCGACAAGAGCGAGCTCAAGCCGGGCGCCGCTGTCAGCATCGTGGCTGCAACCAAGAAGCCGGACGGAACGTTCGGGGCGGCGCGCATCAATGTCGGCCGCAACGGCGTCGTGCCGATGTGATTGTACAGGGCTACCCCTTCTCCCCGCCTGCCGGGGAGAAGGGACTAATTGCCGCGCCCGGCTATGAAACCTTGGACGCGGCGCTTTGCGGCTTGCGGATGCGGCCCGTGAGGTTGCCCCCGCGCGGCGCTGCGTCATCGCTGTTGGCGAGGCGCTCGAAACCGGTCGGACGATTGCCCGCGGTTTCTTTGAGGATCTCGGCAACCGCCGAATCGGCTTTGTCCATCGACATGTGGGCTACCTGAGAGGCAATGTCGGCGATGCGTTCGCGCAGGAGGTCGCTTTCGGTCCGCCACGTCTCGTCGGCCTGTCGCTTCTCCTCCGGCGATTTGGCAGCGGTTCGCCGCGCCGCATCCTGGGCCTCGTGCTGTAATTCGTCGATCCGCAACTTGAGCTCTTCGATCCGGGTTTTGTACAATGCGATTTCGACCCGTTGGGTATCGATCGTGCGCGTCAGCTCGTGAATCTCGAACGCAGCTTTGGCGAGCGCTGCTTCGTTGGCGGCGAGCGCCCGTGGTGTCGTTTCCCCGGCGGCCGACTTTGTGGAAACGGCCCGCCCGTATTCCTGGAGCGTGTTGAGGCGCTTGATTTTGGCATCGAACTCGTCGGCGACGGCGGTCTGCTCGGCCAGCTGGGCTTTAAGTTTGGCGATCGCCTCCGTCTTGCGCGCGAGCTCGCCGAGTTGGCTGGTGGCCTTGGCTTTGAGCTGCTCCACGGTCATCTCCAACCTGCGGGCCGACATCGCAAACTCGGCGCGCAGCTTGTCCTTGTCGGCCTGAATCTCGGCCAGAGAGACCGGAATGGCGTCTTCGAGGCGGCGCAGTGTGAGACGGACCGCACGATGATGAACAAAGGAAATCAACACGAGCGCCAAAAGACCCGCAACAAGAAATCCTGCACCGAAAAACATGATCGTCTCGATCATGACCGCAACTCCTGCCTGCCGCCGATTTAGGGTACATCATCGCACCGGGTCGGCTTGGATACTATATTAATGGTATATCAACCAAATTCCGAGGTCGATACGCGGACGGCCAGAGCTTATCGCGGGAGG
>Ga0126376_10002481_pt1 | contig 10456 bp, 8 predicted proteins | sample PanSoiMetPlot_15_FD_92760 | JGI IMG/M metagenome (GOLD analysis project Ga0126376, IMG submission 92760) | Tropical forest soil microbial communities from Panama - MetaG Plot_15 | ecosystem: Environmental > Terrestrial > Soil > Tropical forest > Bulk soil | place: Panama | collected 2016-02-17 | reverse complement strand
TTACGTGCAGAGCGGCAACGTCTTGTTTCGAAGCAGCGCGGATGATTTGCCGGGTATCGCTGCGAAGATTCAGAAAGGGATTGAAAAGCGCTTTCGTGTGACTCCAGGTGTGATGCTTCGGACGGTCGACGATATGAGACGCATTGTGAAAAGAAATCCATTCGCCAAACGCGCGGGAATCGAGCCAGCGAAACTGCACGTTCACTTTCTGAATCATCCTGTGACCCGCTCCGCCGTCGAGGAATTAAAGAAGTTGCGCCCCGACCCAGAAGAATTGATTCCCTTGGACCGTGAGCTCTTCATCTATTTTCCCAATGGCGCCGGCAGGTCCAAGCTGCCGTGGCATACCGTCGAAAAAATCTGTGCGTCAGCGGGCACCAGCCGCAATTGGAATACCGTGACGAAACTTTTGCAGATGGCAGAACAACTCGATGCGCGCAACTAGAGGCGGTCGCCGGTAAGCGACACGCCGCGCATCGGCGACCTTTGCCTTGCCCCTTCGCCAGCCGCTCAGGTACAGTTTCTTTTGGAGGTGCAAATGGTGCATGGGCCGGTTGTTTGCGTGCAGTGCGACAAAACGGAAACCTTCTGCACTTGCGAGAAATATTGCAGCATTTGCAAGGGCCAGGAAGAAGTGCACCTCTGTATAGATGGCCTGTACTACTGCCCGGATTGCCGGGAAGCCTGCGACGTGGCGCTCGCCGATTCTCGTGTCCACTGACGCCAAACGTATTGAAATCAGGCTCGACGCCGACTCGCGTTTCGCCGCGGCGGCCGCGGGCGGCGCGCGGTATCTCGGAGAGGCCGGGGGACTAAGTTCCGACTCGGCGAATAAGCTGCAGTCTGCGATTTTATTTGCGTGTGAAGAGGCGTTCTGTCATCTCGATGCCACGCGCGCAGAAGTTTCTGTCACACTGGCACAGTTTCCCGATCGCATTGAGGTGACGATCGTGCATCCCGCCGAGGCGCCGTCTGTCGGCTTACACACGCTAGTGCAAAGTGCTGCAAGCCCGATGGAGGGCGTGGATCGAGTGCAATACGAGCAGCAGGACGGGGCCAGCATGACCCGTCTCACCAAGTTCTTCGGTCCGCATGCCTGAGCATAATTGTTAAAGAGAAAGGTCGGGCGAATCTCCACCTTTCCCCAATCGTTGAGGCTGTACCCTCGCTACATCTTCAGGGCAAATGTGTTTTTCTTAATGAGCGTCGCCATCTGATCGTCGCTGAGCGCCATCCGCAGCGTGACGCGGTCGCCGCCCGGTGTGACCTCCGTTTGTCCGAGCAACTGCGCGAGGTCCGGATTCTGCTGCTTCGCCTGATACTGTTGGTAAACGAGGGCGAGCTGCAACAGTTGCGCGAGCGTGTTCGCATCGTCGGGCGTCCCGCAGACTGCTTGGAACTTTCCGTCGATGCCGCTGCTCGCTTGCACGTTGATGAGCAAATTCTGCATGCGCGTGACGAGCTTTGCCGCTTCGGGAAACTGCTGAATTTGCGGCGCAAGCTGTTTCATGGCGAGGCGGGTATAAGCGGGATTCAGCACTGCCCAAACGACGCCGCTTCCGTTCGTCTCATTGATCAGCGGGAAGAGGCTGTCATTTCGGAGCAAACCCTCTTCTCCGCCGTAGCGCACGTTTAGCATTTTCTCCAGCTCGGAACGGTGGCCGAAAGCAGCGGTGGAGGAGTCAATGAAGAGGAAAAACAAATCGTTTGGACCGGCGCCGCTGCCGAAAGCAAACATCGTGAAGCCATGCGATTTGAACGTCGGAAGTTTCTGCTGTTTGAAGAATGCTTCCGTTGAGTCCGGATTGTAGGCGCCGAGCGCGACTCCCACGATTTCTTCGCCCGTTGGCACCGCGGTTGAGCCTGCGCCTTCGGTTTTGGCGGTCACACCTTCGGGAATCAAGCCCCAAGCAACTTCCTCAACCTGCGAGTTCGGATCGACGCCCGCGGACGCAAGAAAACGCTCGAACTGACGAAATCGTTCCGGCAGCATCTGCTCTTGCAACTGCGGGAACCATTTTTGCGCGCGCGCCTGCTTCAAATTCGCGTAGGCAAACTCGCCGACATTCTTCGGGAACAACGCGATTGTGTCGTTGCCGAGATGCTGCGCTTTCAGGCCACTGGGCGCAAATAAACATGCCGCCGCTGCGGTGCACAGTCCAGTTCGCCACAGTTTCAGAACGCGGTTCATTTCAAGCTCCTCCCTTTCAGAGCACGACGAATCTATCTTCCGCCGCTTTGGGCTAGCGGCGACTCGACCAGCTGTTCCCGCAGCGCCGCGACTTTCGCACGCGTCGCCGCAACGAAATTCTTGTCTTTCAATCCATCCAGGTTGATTTCCACGTTTGCGAAGGCGCCTTGTGCTCCCGCGACGGCCATCAACCGGGCCACCAACAAGTCTGACTTCATGGATGCCGCGATGATAGCGTCCAGTTGTTTCAGACGTTCGAAGAGTGCAACTGTTCGCTCGGCCACTTGCAGAGGAACCTCCGTGGCGCCGCGCGTGGCTTTTTGGATTGCGTCTTCGCGCTGCTGCGTTTCCATAGCATCCCCTTGCGGCAGCTTGAATGCGGCCAGCACTGCGTCATAGGAAGCAGCGTCGCGGTCGATTGCCTCGGCCAGGGACTCGGCTTCTTTGCGCAACGAATCGAGATGTTCAGAAAGTTTGTCGACATGAGCCGCCTGCGACTTCTTCTTGCGGGAAAGGCCAGCGACCATTTGGCCGAGTGACGCCGCTAGTGCCGCGGCAAATGCCGAAACGCTGCCGCCGCCGGGAGTGGCAGTAGGTTCCGCGACTGCGTTCAGAAATGGCCGCGCCAGCTTTGCCAGATTGCCTTCTTGCGCACCAGGCAGAGGCGCGCCGGAAAGCGCGGCCTCCATCTTGTTTTCAAACACTTGCGCCGGTGAGAAGTTTTCCAGCTGCAGAAAATAGTCCGCGGCCATCTCAATGGCTTTCTTCGGCACCAATCCGACCACCTCGCTGCCGACCGGCAGCACTCCGTACCGCTCGGCCTCGCGCTTCACCATTTCATACACGCGATGCATCGGAGTCTGTTCGTAGTCCGTGAGATTGATGGAAACCTGGGCCAGATTGCGGGCCTTTAATTCTACGCCCATACTCTTGACATAGCGTAAGCCGCCGCTGGAAAACCGAATCGCTTTGGCAATCTTGTTCGCGATCGAGATGTCGGGAGTATTCAGGTTCACGTTGTAGGCGATTAGAAATTTTCGAGCGCCCACGACCGTGACGCCGGCTGTCGGATGCAGTTTTGGTTCGCCGATATCGGGCTGGCGGTCGTGATTTTTCTTCAGCTCTTCCCGCAATCCTTCGAATTGACCGCGGCGCACATTTTCAAGATTGACTCGATCTGGCCGCGCAGCCGCGGCTTCATAGAAGAAGATCGGAATGCGGAACCGTTTCCAGATTTCGTTGCCCACGCGTTTCGCCAAGGCCACGCAGTCCTCGATCGTCACGCCGTTCACCGGAATAAATGGCACCACATCCGTCGCGCCCACTCTCGGATGCGCACCGGTGTGCGTATTCATGTCGATTAGCTCCATCGCTTTGCCTGCGCCGAGGATCGCCGCTTCACCCACGGCGTCCGGCTCGCCGGCCAGCGTGATCACACAGCGATTGTGATCCGCATCCATTTCGCGGTCGAGGACGTAAACCCCCGGCACAGCGCTCATAACGCTGACGAGCGCTTCGACCTTGCCCGGGTCTCGTCCTTCCGAAAAGTTCGGCACGCATTCAATGAGTCGTTTCATTGTTTTGGTTTTTTATCCCTCAGCGGTGGAAAGTAGCTCGGTGGAAAAAGTTTCTTGCCGTCCGGCCCAAAAGGAACAGGCGGGCGCTTTGCCGGCCGGAGCGGCTTGATTTCCGGAGTAGGCGGCCCAAGTCGCAACTTTGCGGACGGTTCGTTCTTGAAACGTGCATATTGCCGAAGCTGCCAGATCACAGCTGTGAATGCTGCGACCAGTAGGCCGACGAGCACACCGCGCCAGAAGCCCATTCCTCCTGCACCCACCAGTAACGCGACCACGAAGAACTCCACCGACAAAACAAGGTAATAGTATTCTTCAAAGAAATTCGCCTGCCGTTTGGTGCTGGGCGGAAGTGTAGTGACTTTGATTTCCTTCTTGAAGGACGGTTTTGGTCTAAACGGCGGCATAAATCACGTTTCCGCTCTTCATAGTCAGCCAGCAAGTATTCACACCAAAATAGTAAGGAATCTCGCGATAGTCTTCCACTTCGAACACCGCCAAATCCGCTTGCTTGCCAACCTCGAGGGAACCGAGTCGTTTTTGGCGTCCAAGCGAATAAGCTGCGTTATAAGTCGCCGCGACGATTGCTTCGGCGGGTGTCATGCGCAGTTGCGTGCAAGCGAGCGATAGGATCATGGGCATGCTCGTCGTGGGGCTGGTTCCGGGATTGTAGTCCGTAGCGAGGGCCACGATCGCGCCGGCGTCGATCAGTTTGCGTGCAGGCGCGTATTGGTGGAGCCCCAGATGGAAATCGCATCCTGGAAGGAGGGAAGCGACAGTGTTTGATTTTGCCAGCGCGCGGATGTCGGAGGCGATTACTTGTTCCAGATGATCGCAACTCGCAGCTTGCAGTTCCACAGCAAGCCGTGCCGCTCCCGTGCGAGTCAGTTGTTCGGCGTGCAGCCTGGGGCGGAGCTTGTACCTGACGCCCGCGGCGAGCACTTGCTTAGCCTGGGCACGGGAAAACGCGCCGCGATCGCAAAACACATCACAGAATTCTGCGAGTCCATTCGCAGCGACTTCCGGAATCAGCCAGCCGGTCAGCAATTTCACGTATTCCTCGGGGCCGTTCGCTTTGCCGCGAAACTCCAGCGGGACGACGTGCGCGCCGAGAAATGTGGAAACAATCTCAATTGGTTGCTGAACGCCGAGCTCTTTGTGAAGCGAGAGAATTTTCAGCTCGCTAGCGACGTCCAGACCGTATCCGCTTTTTGCTTCCACGGTGGTCGTTCCGTGGGCGGCAAATACTTCCAGGGCCGCGCGCGCGCGCTGTTTTAACAGTTGACCGGTCGCCGCGCGCAGCTTCTGGACCGAGTTAAGAATCCCGCCGCCCTTGCGCGCGATTTCTTCGTAACTCGCACCCTGAATCTTAAGTTCATATTCTTCGGCGCGGCTTGTAGCGTGGATCAGATGAGTATGGGAGTCGACAAATCCCGGCAGAACGACACGGCCACCCACGTCGACCTTCTCTGCTTTTCTCGCCGCGGCGAGCTTTTCGACCTTAGCAGTTGGGCCGACGGCGGCGATCTGACCTTCGTGAATTAGCAGCGCGCCATCTTCGATGATTCCAAGTTGCGACAGCACTTTGCCGCGCCGCGGGGTATTGCCGTGCAGGGTTAGAAGCTGCGAAGCGCCAGTAATAAGCAGGGAGTTGTCCACGGCTCGTCATTATGACGAACCTGACGCATTATTTCCTAATTTCAAAAGTCGAGGCCGTTACGCGTTTGCAGCCTTCGCGTTGTAGGCCGGCGCGAAAGTTTCTTTCGCAAATACTTCGAGCGTTGTCGGCGTAGTGTTCTTTTCGGAGCGCTGCTCTTGCGGGTCGAGCAGGCCATCGTTGGCGGCTTCGTTCATTTCGCTCATCAACGCCGCTGTTTTCGCAGGCAGACCCATCTGCTTCAAGGCTTGTTCCACGAGAAACGCGGGAAACTTCTGGTACGCCAGCTTGGGCTTGCCGATTTCCGCGCCGAGAATTCGCGCCGCTTCATCGTGGGAATAATCGCGCGGGCCGAGCAGCTCTTGCGTCTGGAATCCCGTGAAATCGCAGGCCACGAGCGCATCAGCAGCACGCTGTCCAATATCCTTTGTCGCTATCATCGGCATCTTCATGTCGCCCTTGATGCCATTCCCGATAAAGCCCATGGAATGAATCAAGCCAATCGCCATCAGAAAATTCTCCATGAAGAATGCCGGCCGCAGCGCGAGTACATTCAGATTGGGAACCGTCGCCAGCTTTTTTTCTAATCGATACAATCCGACAATCGGACCGGTCTTCGCCTCATGTTGGCCACCGACGCTGCTCAAAACAACGACGTGCGAAATTCCCGACGCTTTTACGGCCTCCGTAATCGCATCGCTGATCTTGCCGCCCGCCTCCAGAAAATCCGGCGCGCTGATTTGTGGAGGAATCATCACGTACGCCGCAGTCGCGCCAGAAAGTGCCTTCGTCAACTCGCGAGCGTCGTTTACGTCTGCCGCGAACGCTTCAGCGCCATCTCCGAACATCCGCGTGATCTTCGCCGTGTCGCGACCGACCGCTCGTACCTTTTCGCGCTTCGCAACCAACGCTCGAACTGCCGCCGCGCCGGTGTTGCCCGTTGCTCCTAGAATTACGTACATCGCGACACTCTCCTAAAGGACACTTTAAGACTGTCCGGTTGGATGCACTGTCTCAGCCGGTGGGTATCTGGCGCTCCAGCCAGTGCAAGACTACAGCATTGGCACCTTCACGTTGTTTTTTCTCGCAAAGGCGATGGCCTCGGGATAACCGGCGTCCACGTGCCGCACGACGCCCATCCCTGGATCGTTTGTAAGCACGCGCTCGATGCGTGATGCCATTTCCTTCGTGCCGTCGGCAACGGTCACCTGCCCGGCGTGTTGCGAATAACCGATACCCACTCCGCCGCCGTTGTGAATCGAAACCCACGATGCTCCGCTGGCCGTATTCACCAGCGCATTCAGCAAAGGCCAATCCGCTATCGCATCGGAGCCGTCTGGCATCGCTTCCGTTTCGCGATAGGGTGATGCGACCGAACCGCAGTCCAAGTGGTCACGCCCAATCACGATCGGCGCTTTCAACTCGCCCCTCGCGACTAGGTGGTTCAACGCCAGTCCAAACTTGTCCCGCTCGCCATAACCAAGCCAACAGATGCGTGACGGCAACCCCTGAAACTTCACTCGTTTCTGCGCCAAAGTAATCCAGCGCCGCAATTGTTCGTGCTCGGGAAACATTTCGAGTACCAACTTGTCCGTGCGCGCAATGTCCGAAGGCTCGCCGGAAAGCGCCGCCCAGCGGAACGGCCCCTTGCCCTCGCAAAAGAGCGGACGGATGTACGCGGGAACAAAACCCGGAAAGCTGTATGCATCCTTCACACCCTGCTGAAACGCAAACGTTCGAATGTTGTTGCCGTAATCGAAGGTCGCTGCGCCCAGTTTCTGTAGCGCCAGCATTCCACGAACGTGCTCTGCCATCGCCGCCAGCGAATGCTTCTGGTATTCCGCGGGATCTTTTTTCCGCAGTTCCAATGCCACTTCTAGCGACATACCGTTCGGCACGTAGCCGCCGATAGGGTCATGAGCGCTGGTCTGATCGGTCAGCAGATCCGGCACTACGCCGCGCTTGGCCAATTCCGGAATGACGTCCGCGCAATTCCCGACCAGACCGACCGAGGTCGCTTCGCCTTTCCGGACGGCGTTCTTCAAAATGCGCAGCGCTTCATCGAGAGACGTGACCATCACGTCGCAGTAGCCGGTCTTCAGCCGCTTCTTGATGCGCTGAGGATCGATGTCAATGCCCAGAAACGCCGCGCCATTCATGGTTGCTGCAAGCGGCTGCGCCCCGCCCATGCCGCCCATACCGCCGGTGACGACCAGCTTTCCCGCCAGCGTTCCGGCAAAATGCTGCCGCGCCGCGGCAGCAAATGTTTCGTAAGTCCCCTGCAAAATCCCCTGAGTGCCGATGTAGATCCAGCTGCCGGCCGTCATCTGGCCGTACATCAGCAGGCCCGCACGGTCAAACTCGTGAAACTTGTCCCAATTGTTCCAATGTCCGACGAGGTTTGAATTACAGAGCAGCACGCGCGGCGCATACTCGTGCGTCCGAAACACGGCGATCGGTTTCCCGGACTGCACCAGCAACGTTTCATCGTTCGCTAGTTCGCGCAGCGACTTCACAATCGCATGAAAGCTTTCCCAATTACGCGCCGCTTTGCCGGTTCCGCCGTACACGACCAGGTCTTCCGGCTTCTCCGCAACCTCGGGATCGAGGTTGTTCAGCAGCATCCTAAGCGCGGCTTCCTGTTGCCATCCCTTGCAGGAAATCTGCGTCCCGCGCGGTGCGCGAAACGGCCCCTTCGAAAGCACCGCGCCGCTCAACATCTCTGTCGTCGCAGTCATGCAATCTCTCCGTCGCCCATCTTAGCTTACGCCCAGTCACTTTGCACGGCGGCCCAGGAACCCCTATCCTGCGGAACAATTGCGCGCGGAAAATCTCTAGGATAAAGTGGCGCCATTAGACATGAGTTCCGGCACGCTCCCCTCGAATCTCCTTCACGCCATGGACACTTGGCCCAATCCTCGGGCGCAGATGTTCCGCACCGCATCAGAATGGCAGGAGATTTCTTCGCAAGAGTTTTTGCGCCGAATTGCCGGGCTCTCGCAAGCATTCTTCGAACTCGGCGTAAAACCGGGCGACCGCGTGGGCGTTTTTGCTCCGAATAGGCCCGAATGGCATACCGCCGACTTCGCGATCACCGGAGCGGGCGCGATCACGGTGCCCGTCTATTTTCATGAATCTGCCGACCGGATGACCTACATTCTGAATCACGCCGAAGCAAAAGTCCTCTTTGTTGCAGGCACAACCCAACTTGCTAAATTGCTTCAGATTCGTCCACAACTGCAACAGATCGAGCACGTCATCGTTGCCGATGGGGGCGAGGACGTACCAGCCGAGTTCTTGCGGTACGAAACGCTCATCGCATCAGCCGGTGGCGCGGACGTTGCAGCTTATCGCCTCCGCGCTTCGCAGGTCCTGTCCAGCCAGCTCGCTTCAATCATCTACACGTCCGGCACCACCGGCGAACCCAAGGGCGTGATGCTCACGCACAACAACTTCTGCAGCAACGTGAACGACGTAGGGCGCGACTTCAACCTCGTCTCGCACCAAGATGTCGCCATCTCTTTCTTGCCCCTGGCGCACGTTTACGGCCGAACCGTGGACTACATTCATCTTTTTCGTTCTATCCCGATCGCCTACATCGAAAACGTCGAGACTCTAGCGCAAGCACTGAAGGAAATCCGCCCAACAGTGATGGCGGCAGTGCCGCGAGTGTTTGAGAAGATCTATGCCAAATTGATGGAGCAGGGAAGTCGGGAAACTGGACTGAAGCGCAAGATTTTTGATTGGGCCATTCACACTGCGGAACTCACTGCGCTCTGGCGTTGCCAAGAGGCGCAGGTCGGCCCCTTGCTGAAACTTCAGTGGTACATCGCCGACAAGCTCGTCTATAAGAAGATCCGGGAAGGCACCGGCGGTCGCCTGCGCCTTGTGCCTTCTGGTGGCGCGCCACTCTCAAAAGCTTTGGCCGAATTTTTCTGGGCCGTCGGCATTCCCATCTACCAAGGCTATGGTTTGACGGAGACTTCGCCCATCGTCTCGAGTAACTATCCGAATAACCGAGTAGGCAGCAGCGGCCGCCCCATCCCGCACGCCGAAGTCCGCATCGCCACAGACGGCGAAATTCAAGTTCGCGGACCGATGATCATGCAGGGCTATTACAAACGCCCAGACGCCACGCGCGAAGTCATCGACGAAGAAGGTTGGTTTTCAACCGGCGACATTGGGTACTTGGATAGAGACAACTACCTTTTCATCACTGACCGCAAAAAGGATTTAATCAAGACGGCAGGAGGTAAATTCGTCGCGCCGCAACCAATCGAAAATGCGCTAAAGACAAGTCCATATATCCTGAACGCCATGGTTGTCGGCGATCAGCGGAAATTTGTCGTGGCGCTCGTCGTTCCAAATCCCACTACAGTCGCTGCCAAGCTTGCCGACCAGGGAATCTCTTTCAACAACAGCAACCAAATGGCCGGCCATCCTGCCTTGCGTGAACTGCTCGCCGCAGAAATCCAGCGTCTGACGGTTCACCTAGCGCAGTATGAATCGATTAAGCGCTTCGCCATTCTTCCGAACGACTTCACGTTTGATAACGGCGCTCTTACCTTTACGATGAAGCTCAAGCGCCGCGTCGTAGAACATCAGTACCGCGATGTCATCGATGCTCTCTATGCGGACATCGTCGAGCCGCGTCCCGTCATCGAGTCCTGAAATTCAGTTCGCTAGTGGTTTGCCGTCCGGACTCAGAAGTTTCAATTCGCCGAGATTGAGCTCTTTCACTCCCGCCTCAATCTTCGCGCGGTCTCCGACGATGACCCACGTCATCTGGTCCGGATGCACGAGTAACTTCGCGGCGTCGGCGAGGTCGCTCGTTTTCAATGCGCGCACTTTGCCTGCATACGTTTCGTAGTAATCGTCCGGCAATCCGAATTGTACGATTTCAACAATCGAAGCACTGACCGCGCCCTGCGTTTCTCGCGAGCCGGGCAAGCTCAGCGTTTCGTTCGCCTGCACCTTTTCGAGTTCTTCCTGGCTCAATGGCCGGCTGCCTACCAAGTCGTGGAACTCTTTGTT
>Ga0126376_10002480_pt1 | contig 10456 bp, 9 predicted proteins | sample PanSoiMetPlot_15_FD_92760 | JGI IMG/M metagenome (GOLD analysis project Ga0126376, IMG submission 92760) | Tropical forest soil microbial communities from Panama - MetaG Plot_15 | ecosystem: Environmental > Terrestrial > Soil > Tropical forest > Bulk soil | place: Panama | collected 2016-02-17 | reverse complement strand
TTGTGAAACCACTCGCCCAAGGCCACTATTTTTTCTCTTAGCTGGGCTTGGGCAGCTTCTCGGCCATTCCTGCTTGGGCGCCCATTTCCAGTCCCAATTACCTTCCTCGTCTCCACTAACAATTGGCTGCCCTCATCTTGTTCCAACGTGGATTCTCCTCGTCTCAGCTATTTACTCGGTGCCTTGCAAATCCTTGGTTTTCGGTGGAGAACCAACAACAAGGGGTGAACAGTTAGAAGAAAGAAGCACCACTCCGGATGCCTGTGCCACAACGTCAAAGCGCGCCAGAAATTCCGTAGTTTCAGCGAGATGAGTCCGATTTAGGACGCAGTCGTTGCTAGAGGGTTCGGCGGCGGCAGGAGGGGTTGTGATCGTCTATTTTCGTACTGCCGGAGCTTCCGATAGAGAGCCGTCTTACCAATGCCTAACATACCAGCCGCTAGCAATTTGTCCCCCTGAGCTTCAGCAACTGCATTCAGTATTGCGTGACGTTCAACTTCAGCGATTGGAAGCACGCGGCCGAGACGCCGCGTTGGTTTCACTTGTGGAGATTTGAGGCAGAATCACTTGAGCGCTGAGCTGACTGGGGAAGTCAATGGGCTCCAACGTCTCACCGCTCCCCAGCGCCACCGCCCGTCGATGAAGTTTTCCAATTCGCGGACGTTTCCGGGCCAGGGATATGTCTTTAACATCCGTACTGCTTCCTTAGAGATCTCCTTTCTGGGCTGCCCAGTATTCTTTGCAATTCTGTCGAGAAAGGCGTTGGCTAGGCCCTCGACGTCATCCATGCGCTCACGCAATGGCGGGAGTTTGATTGTTACGACGTTGAGGCGGAAATACAGATCCTTACGAAACCTTCCCTCTTTTATTTCCTCTTCTAGCTTGCGATTCGTGGCGGCGATGATGCGAACATCGATCCGAATGCGCTTGGTACTTCCAACAGGGCGGATTTCTTTCTCTTGTAACGCTCGCAAGAGTTTTCCTTTAACCTCTACTGGAAGTTTGTCGATCTCGTCAAAAAAGACTGTTCCGCCTTCGGCAATTTTGAGCAATCCGTCTTTCGCCCGTTCCGCTCCTGTAAAGGATCCTCTCTCATGCCCAAAAAGCTCGCTCTCCATGAGCGTAGGAACCAACGCTCCGCAGTCCACGGGAATGAAAGGCCGATCACGTCGTATGCCGCTGAACGAATTGCTCGCGCAACAAGCTCCTTGCCCGTCCCACTCTCTCCGAGGATGAGTACAGGGTGGATATTTGCCGCGACCTTCTTAATGACCGTATACACCTTCCACATCAGAGCGTTCGTGCCGACAATGCCATAAGCGGTTTCAGCGTCTACTGGTTCCCGGACGGCCGTGCGACCCATCTCCAATCGGCGATACTCCATGGCGCGCTCGATTGTAGCCGCAAGAAGTTGGTCCTCCAAGGGTTTGGGAAAATAGTCAAATGCTCCCAATTTGATCGCTTGCACCGCAGAGGGATAGGTCGGACGGTCAGAAATGATGATGACTTGGGTTTCCGGATACCAATAATGAATGTGCCTCAGGAGTTCGAGATCTGATCCTCCTGGTAACTGCTCGCTCAGTAACAAGACATCGATCAGCCCCGACTCCAACAGATCTAGTGTCGCCTCAGAATCTTGGGTCGTGCGAACTGTGAAGCCGGCAACGGCAGCGATGTTCCGGATTAACTCGACTGTTTGAATGTCAGGATCTGCAACCAGCAGTTCCGAAAGAGGTTGGGACCCAGTTCCAGCCTTCGTCACGGACTCACTCGCGTGGGGTGGGTCCATAGGCAAAGGATGACCGGCAGAACAATGCTGGAGACGAGGAGCACCTACGCTTTAATGCAGACGTCCTTCCAAAGTCTAGGTTTAGCTTCAACTGATTACAGACACGGGTTCCGTCTTGGCAAGACTGCCTTAAAACTGCGACCCTTTTGGAACGAAGATTGCCAGAATAGTGAGCTCACCGGGTGCATCTCCTTGATTTGCTTGGTGAAAATCCGCCTTCTCTCCCTATTCCCGATTTGCCTATTATTCCTAAATAGGGAAGGTTTGCTAGTGGCGTACCTCACGCCATAGCCGAGCATTCGCAAGAATTGCAAGAATTAAGGTTCTCCGCAGCGGACGAGCCGTCGGCGGCTCGTATTCAGCTATAATCAAGGATTCCACGGCCCCTTCTGAACCTCACTGAGAGCCTTCTGAGCGGCTAGGATTTGCCAGCCTGGGATGTCAAACGAGAGCATTGTTGTTCGGGGTGCACGGGTTCACAACCTGAAAAATGTGGACTTTGAGATCCCGCACAACACCCTGACCGTAGTCACCGGAGTCTCCGGATCAGGCAAGTCTTCCTTAGCTTTCGACACCATCTACGCTGAGGGCCAGCGTCGATACGTGGAATCCCTTTCCGCATATGCTCGCCAGTTCCTGGAGAGGATCGAAAAGCCGGACGTTGACCTGATTGATGGCATATCCCCCGCCATAGCTATCCGCCAGAAGAACACGACGCGAAATCCACGCTCAACAGTCGCGACAGCGACAGAGATCTACGACTACCTACGCCTGCTTTTTGCCCGAATCGGCCGTACCTACTGCGTGAATTGCGGTACGGAAGTAAAGAAAGATACCGTCGACGAAGTTTTTGGCAGCCTGAGCGAATTGCCCGAGGGCACTCGACTTAACGTGCTGTTCCCAGTCACAGCTACTGCTCTCCAGGCGGCTCAGACGAAAAAGGCTCGGGGGAAAGCAAAGGTGTCGGCCGCCCAAAAATCGAAACTCAGCGAACAACTTAAGGAGCGACTCGGAGAGCTTCGCCGTCGGGGCTTTAACAGGCTTTATCAAGATGGAAAGATCTACGAGTTCTCTACACCTGAATCGTTACTCGAGATCAATTTCGCAAACTCTCTATTTGTTCTGGTTGATCGCATCGTCTTAGCACCAGATCAACGCGCAAGGATTGTGGACGCGCTTGAAATCGGCTATCGAGAATCCGGGGAAGCCGTTTTCGAAATCGTACCGCGCGAAGACTCTCCCCGCCGCCAACTTCGCTTTTCGCAGCGCTTCGAGTGCAAGAATTGCGGCCGTAAATACGAAGAACCGGAGCCTCGGCTTTTCTCGTTCAACAATCCCTACGGAGCCTGCCAACGCTGCCAAGGCTTCGGAAATACGATCGATTTCGACATCAATCTTGTGGTCCCCAATCCGCTGCTAAGCCTCAATGAAGGGGCCCTTGAGCCGTGGACCAAACCAAAATACAAGGCCTTTCAAGCGGAGCTGAAGCGTTTCGCGAAGGTTCACGGAATCCCGACGAATGTGCCATGGTGCGACCTCGAAAATGACCAGCGCACCCTGATTCTTCAAGGCGATGGCAAATTTCCCGGGATCACAGGCTTTTTCGCTTTGCTCGAGCGCAAAAAGTACAAGCTCCACGTTCGAGTATTCCTCAGCCGTTATCGGGGCTATGCCACGTGTCAGGATTGCCAAGGCCAAAGGCTCAGAGCGGAGGCTCGCAATGTAAAGATCCAGGGCAAAAACATTTGTGACATCACGGCGATGACGGTCGAGCAGGCGGCTCGATTCATGGCTGATGTCGAGCTTAATCCGCAGCAGGCGGCAATCGCCGACAAGATTTTGGAAGAGATTCGTGACCGGCTCGGGTTCTTGAACAGCGTGGGCCTTGAATATTTGACGCTCGATCGCACAGCCTCAACGCTTTCGGGTGGCGAATCCCAAAGGATTCAACTGGCTACGTCGCTGGGCTCACGCCTAGTAGGCGCATTGTATGTGCTCGATGAGCCATCGATAGGGCTCCATAGCCGCGATACTGACCGCCTAGTCCGGATACTGCACGAACTCCGAGACCTGGGAAATACCATCCTGGTAGTGGAACACGATTCAGAGGTTATGGCCGCCTCAGATCGGATTGTCGATCTCGGTCCCGGAGCAGGCGAGCTTGGAGGCAAGATCGTTGCGACCGGGACTTACGACGAAATCTCTCGCAATTCCCATTCGCTGACTGGCCGGTATCTCAGTCACAATCTGGCAATCCCTATCCCCCCTGCTCGACGCAAAGCTAGAGGCGAGTTGCGGCTGATTGGAGCACGAGCGAACAACCTCAAGAATGTGAATGTCACGATCCCGCTAGGTGTCCTGGCCGTGATCACAGGCGTTTCCGGATCGGGGAAATCCACGCTTGTTCATGATGTTCTCTACAAGGCAGTAGCTGCAACAACTGGCAGCACTGAGGCTGGGAGTGCCGCTGGACTATTCCAGCGGCTCGAGGGCGGTGAGCAGATCAGAGAGGTAATCCTTGTCGATCAGTCTCCGATTGGCAGGACGCCGCGCTCAAATCCTGTTACTTACATCAAAGCGTTCGACGCCATTCGCGAGCTTTTTGCCTCCTTGCCGGAGGCGCAAAAGCGCAGCTATTCTGCTGGGCACTTCTCGTTTAATGTTCCGGGAGGCCGCTGCGAGGCTTGTCAGGGGGATGGAACGGTTACGGTTGAAATGCAGTTCCTTGCCGATGTGGAACTTATATGTGAGGAATGCCGCGGCACGCGTTACAAAGCTTCCGTTCTCGATGTTCGCTACAAAGGCAAGAATATCCACGATGTCCTGAACCTGACCGTCAAAGAAGCTCTCCACTTCTTCTCCGGAGTGCCCAAAATCACGGACAAACTGCGCGTGCTCGAAGAAGTCGGGCTAGGGTACCTACGGCTCGGGCAGTCCGCGACGACGCTAAGCGGTGGCGAAGCTCAGCGCATGAAGCTCGCAGCACACCTGACTCCGCGCTCACGTGAGGAACGTATCCCTCAAGAGGACAACGGGCGCGGGACAGTACGTAAGTCATCGCCACTCCGAACGTTGTACATTTTTGACGAACCTACAACCGGCCTTCATTTCGATGATGTGAGCAAACTACTCGCGGCCTTTCGGCGATTGATCGAGGCTGGCGGTTCCCTCATTGTGATCGAGCATAATTTGGACGTCATCAAAGCTGCCGACTGGGTAATTGACCTCGGCCCAGAGGGCGGGGCTCGCGGCGGCGAAGTGGTATCCGTGGGCACACCGGAAGCGATTGCGAGAAACAAGAAGTCTTACACTGGACAATGGCTGTCGCGCATCCTGTCCAAAAACGGGAATTCACAATCCAATGAGGGCTCAGCAGTTCAATAGTTGTTTCTCTCTCGCCGTTCTCTTCATCAGCTTGAGCGGCATCGCCCTCTGCCAGGACACGCAGCGGACTGTTCGGCATCATGGCGCTGCAGAGTCCACTCCTTCCGAGACATCAAATTTGCTCGATCAAGCAGAGGCATTGCTGGCCAAGGGCAACCTCTCGGCGGCTCTCCCCTTGCTACAACAAGCGACTGTGAAAGATCCGAAGAGCTACCAAGCCTGGTATGACCTCGGCTATTGCCAACAAGCGCTTGACCATAACACTGAGGCGTTGGCGGCATACAAGAAGTCCCTGGAGATCAAACCGAAGATTTTCGAAACAAACCTAAATGTTGGCCTCCTCCTGGCAAATTCAGGAGAAAGCGATCAGGCAATCTCCTATCTTCAGGCCGCGACTCAACTTCAACCGGCGAGCCATCCTGAGCGATCAAAAGAGCACGCGTGGATTGCCTTAGGTAAACTCCAACTCGCTAGTAAACCTGCAGATGCCGAGCAGGCGTTTTCCGAAGCAGTTAAGCTTGTTCCTGCGGATCCTGAACCACACCTTCTTCTCGGCGAACTCTACGAAAACTCCGGGAAACCCGAGGCGGCTAGCATTCACTATCACAAGGCTCTCGCGGGAGCCCAAGGCGAATCTCGAACTCAAGCACTACGCGGATTGGTGAATGTTTCGCTGGCTTCAAAACAATATGGCGAAGCAGAGAAGAGTGTTCGGGAATATCTGGCTGGTAATCCTGCGGATTCTCAAGCCCGGCTTCTGCTGGGTCGATTGTTAGCAGCACAGGGAAAAAATGAAGAAGCATTGGCCCAACTTAGCGGAGCCGGTAACGAGAACGATCCTCGGGTGCTGCGAGAAAAAGCTGGATTGCTGGTGGCATTGAATCGTGACCCTGAGGCCCTGCCAATCTATAAACAGGTCGTTGAGCAGAACAGCAATGACGCTCAGCTTCGTTACCAATATGGCTTAGTGCTGATGCACCAGCACCAATGGGCAGAAGCTGAACAGCAACTGCTGGCTGCTATCAAGCTGAACCCAAATCTTGCAAATGCCTATGGCGACACGGCCATAGCCGCATCCCAAAACGAGCATTACGACTTGGTCTTGAAGGCTCTCGATGTCCGCACTAAGCTAATAGGCGATAATCCGGGTACTTACTTTCTAAGGGCCACCGCGCTGGACCACCTGCGACGCTATCCTGAGGCAACGCAGAACTATAGACAGTTTCTCGCTGCGGCTAACGGTAAGTATCCCGATGAGGAATGGAAGGCGCGACACCGTCTAATTGCGATCGAGAAGCTGAAGTGAGACGACTGTTCCTCATTCCGTTGTTATGCTCGGTTTCCTTAGGTTTCGCTCCTGACAAAAAGGACGCTCCCGAACCGCAGTCGGCAGCCAGAATCGAAGAGCTGAAGCAGAAAGTCGCCCGCGATTCAGAGCGCGACTTATGCATCAATGCTGCGGAACTTGTGCGTGAGCTGGTTGAGCAGTTCGACGCGCAAATGAGCGCCAGTAAGTTGGAGCCCGCGCAGCAGTCGCTGACAGACATCGGCACGTATGCGGACAAAGCTCGTGACGGCGCCAAGAACACACGGCACAAATTGAAGCAAGCCGAATTGACTCTCCATAAAGCGTCGCGGCGATTGGCCGATATTGCTCAATCCAGTGCAGTAGAGAATCGGCCCGCGATTATGGAGATTGTGAAACGCATCGAGGCTGCAGACGATGAGGTTCTCAATCAACTTTTCAAACACTAGGTAATTGTTATGCGCACTCGTCCTTTCATCTACTTCGCGATCACGTTGCTGGTCGCGCTCCCTCTGCGCGCACAAGTGCGAGACCGCGATCCTCTCACTGAAAAAGAGGTCGATCAACTAAGAGAGACTGCTATCGAGCCAGAAAAGCGTCTCAAGCTGATGGTGGACTTCACTAAGGCACGCATGATCGCCATCGAGCAAGTACGCTCCGATCCCAAAATGGCCAAGGAGCGCGGAGTAAAGATTCACGATCTGCTCGAGGACATTGCCAGCCTGGTAGACGAGGTTGATGACAACGTGCAGAACTACAATGAGCGCAATGCCGACTTGCGCAAACCTCTCAAGCAAGTTGTCGAGATGGACAGCGAGTTCCAAGGGAAGCTACGGGAGCTGAAGGTCGCGTCCGAAGATCCCAAGCATGTAGACGAGGCCGCCGACTACAAGTTTTCTCTCGAAGATGCGATCGACTCTGTAAACCGCAGTGCCGACGCAACAAGGAAGCTCCTCGAAGAACAAAACGCCAAATTCGCGAAAAAGAAAAAATCGTAGCCTCTGGCTACTCGGGTAGAGACGCAGCATGCTGCGTCTGTACGTTGCGCTAGCGTGCTACATTCAAATCAGGTGATCCCGAAGCTCCAGGAGATTTTTTCCAAGGCGTATCGTGAGTTGCGTCCACGTGCTCCTTTCCCGGAATTTCAAGTGCAGTTCTTCCCCTTTTCGAATATCAACAACACCATCCGGCTGCGCCAGGGAAAAGTGTTGGTACGGATCTCCGACTTGCTCTCCGGTGCACCGAAGGACGTACTGCACGCGATCGCGCACATCCTTCTAGCCAAGCTCTACCGCAAAGAAATTGAGGCGAGACATGCAACGAGATACCGGCGCTATCTCGGCCGCCGCGATGTTTCAGGCAAGGCGCACTTGGTACGACAGCAACGCGGTAGAAAGATTCTGCTCTCAGCGAGAGGCAGACACTACGATCTTGAGAAAGTCTTCGAAGATCTGAACCAGCGCTTCTTCCACGGGCTCCTTGCTCGACCGTTGATGACCTGGAGCCGCCACGCATCACGCCAAAGTCTTGGACATTACGATCCCGCCCACAACACAATTGTCATCAGCCGGATCTTCGATCGCGCAGACATGCCTAGTTATGCAGTGGAATATCTCGTTTATCACGAGATGCTGCACTTGAAGCATCCAGTCAAGCTGAATGGCAGCCGACGCTGCGTTCATCCCAAAGCTTTTCAGGACGAGGAACGACTCTTTCCCGAACTCGAAAGAGCCAAAGAATTGTTGAAACGCCTGTAAGACCGCAGTTCCCTGCGAGGACGCCGGGAGCCCGTCTAGGCAACTTAGCCAGTTATCGCTGCTATACTTAATCGTTTCACCAGAACAGTCTGCTCTGAGAGGTTGCTCAAGATGTCGTCCCCAGCTCTTGATTACGCTCGGCAGAATCAGCCGCGGTTTCTTGCAGAGCTGAAAGATCTCCTCCGCATTCCCAGCGTCAGCACTCTTCCCCAACACAAGAACGACATCGAACGTGCTGCCGATTTTCTTGCGGCGCAAATGGGCAGCATCGGCCTCGAGCATGTCGAGGTCATCAAGACTGCAGGCCATCCTCTCGTCTATGCCGACTGGCTACACGCGCCCGGAAAGCCAACGGCCCTTTGCTACGGACATTACGACGTACAGCCTCCCGATCCCCTCAACGAGTGGACAACTCCGCCGTTCGAACCAACCGAACGCAATCAAAACCTCTACGCACGAGGTGCTGTCGACGACAAGGGCCAGATGTTCATGCATCTCAAGGCGCTCGAATCATTGATGAAGAGCGGCTCCGGTATGCTCCCCATCAACGTTCGCCTGTTGCTCGAAGGTGAAGAGGAAGTTGGCGGTGAGGCGATTGCGAAGTACATAAAAGAGAATCCGCAGAAACTCAAAGCTGACTTTGCTTTGGTTTCTGACACAGAGATGTACGCACCCGATTTGCCCACACTCTGTGTAGGATTGCGCGGCATGGTTTATACCGAAGTTGAAGCTCGGGGCGCGAAGGTTGACCTTCATTCAGGAATGTACGGAGGTGCGGCTCCCAATCCATTCGTGGCGCTGGCTGAGATCATAGCGAAGTTGAAAGACGAGAATGGCCGCATTCTCATTCCCGGATTCTACGATCGCGTCACCACACCTTCAGCGGACGAATTACACAGCTGGAAATCGCTTCCCTTCGACGAGAAGGACTATCTACAGCATGAAGTTGGGAGCACCGAACTCACAGGTGAGCGCGGATATTCGGTAGCTGAGCGGACGTGGGCGCGACCAACGCTCGATGTCCACGGCATGCCCGGCGGCTTCACTGGAGCCGGGGCAAAAACCGTGATTCCTGCAAGAGCATCCGCGAAGATCTCAATGCGTCTTGTCCCGAATCAGAACCCGGACGAGATCTTCAGACTGTACTCAGAATATGTGAAATCGATCACGCCTCGAGGCATCCAGCTCGGTATTCGCCAGCTAAGCGGCGCGGATCCCATGCTCATCCGAACTGACAACCACTATGTGCAGGCGGCGAAAGATGCCATGAAGGAAGTCTTCGGCAAAGACACAGTGTTCATTCGCAGCGGTGGGTCCATTCCTGTGGTAGCCGACTTCGAAAAGCACCTCCACATTCCTTCAGTGATGATGGGATTCGGGTTGCCGGACGACAATCTGCACGCTCCTAACGAGAAGTTCCACATTCCTAATTTCTATCGCGGGATTGAATCGATAATCCGCTTTTTTCAACTTCTAAGCTCCTAACCCTAACGTCGAGACGCAGCATGCTGTGTCTCGACCACAGTTTGGCGGCCCCTTTGTGCTAACATCGCCTTCTTAGCAATCTTTGCTGGGAGGCATGCAGGTTATGGCAGACAACGACAGCAACAGCATTGGATGGTTCCTCGCCGGATTGGGCCTGGGCGCGCTCGTTGGGGTCCTCTACGCTCCGAAATCAGGAAAAGAGACACGGGACACCATTCTGCAATCGGCAAACGAAGGCCGCGAATACCTTTCCAACCGTAGCCAGGAATTCCGTGGTCAGGTGAGCCAGTACGTTCAGAAGGGCAAGGATGCCGTGAACCGCTCCAAGGATCAGATCACGTCCGCAGTGGAAGCCGGTCGTCAGGCATATCGGGACGCGGTCGAGCCAAAGGCTTAAGAACAGCTACTCCGGTCCATCGCACGAGAACGATGGACCGAGAGCATGCCCATGAACTCCAACCTACTGACCGCCTTTATTGCCATCACATCTGTGGCTGTCGTGCTGCAGATGTTGATCCTTCTCGGAATCTACCTTACGGTGCGCCGCACTACATCGCAAGTGCATGACATCGCGATGGATTTTCAACGGCGCACTACTCCCTTGATCGAAAACGCGCGCGATATCCTCGCCGATGCCACTCCTAAAGTGAAGGAGCTGACGTCGAATCTGGTTGAAACATCGGCGACATTGAAGAAGCAAACAGCCACATTGGCTGATACCGCGGTAGATCTGGC
>Ga0126376_10002479_pt1 | contig 10459 bp, 12 predicted proteins | sample PanSoiMetPlot_15_FD_92760 | JGI IMG/M metagenome (GOLD analysis project Ga0126376, IMG submission 92760) | Tropical forest soil microbial communities from Panama - MetaG Plot_15 | ecosystem: Environmental > Terrestrial > Soil > Tropical forest > Bulk soil | place: Panama | collected 2016-02-17 | reverse complement strand
CTGGTAGTCGACCACACCGTGCTGCATGTCGACGGTCAGCGAGTCGAAGCCCTGATGCGCCATCACTTCCGCCGTGAAGGCCGTGGGGATGGACAGCCAGCCATTGACGACGGTTTCGCCGCGCTTCCAGATGCTCTTGAGCCGGTTCTCTCGCACGCTGGTCTCCTCCGGGCGGAAGGCCCGGCGCCACTGTACCGCACCTCGGTGGCACTCGTCTTGCGGCGGCCCCTTTCAGGATGTCCCCAGGAGGAGGAGTCTTCATGAGAGCGCTGACCGCCATCAGTCTTGTCACCGTTGCGCTGCTCGCCGTGAGTGGTCCGGCGGCGGCTCAAATCCAGATCGTGAACACCGCGGATCGTGACTTCATCGCCAAGGCGGCCACGGGTGGCGTCGCCGAGGTCGAGTTCGGACGCATCGCCATCATGCGTGCGGCTCGTCCGTCCGTTCGCTCCTTCGGCGAGCGCATGGTGCTCGATCACGGTCGCAGCAACGCGGAGCTCGCCGCCCTCGCGCAGAGCAAGGGTCTGACACTGCGGCCCGGCCTGGAGCCCTCACAGCAGGCGATGCGCGATCGGCTGAACGCGCTCAACGGCGCCGACTTCGACCGCGCGTACATGTCGGAGATGGTGCGCGACCACAACGAGGACATTGCGCTGTTCGAGCGTGAGGCGGAAGTCTCCAGCGATCCGGACCTCAAGGCGTGGGCGGCGCGATCGCTGCCGATGCTGCGCGAGCACCTCGCCCTCGCACGCCAGGTGAACTCGGAGGTGGTGCTCGGCCCCGCGCCTGTGGTTGTCGTCGCGCCGGCGGCGTTGCCGGCGGCGGTCCTCACCCCGTGGTGTCAGGGCGAATACGCCGCGTCGGCCGGAACGAACTTCGCGACCTGCGCCGCCGCGACCAGATAGCAGTCGTCGACGTGGGGGACGATTCCGGTCCCCCACGTCTATAATCCGCTCGTGACCGCTCCCCGGCCGTTCTCGATTCGTGTGCCCGATGCGGTGCTCGATGATCTACGCGCGCGCCTGGACCGAGTGCGCTGGCCGGACGAGATCGTCGGCGAGCCGTGGCGGTACGGCACCGACCTCACCTACATGAAATCGCTCGTCGCGTATTGGCGCGACCGCTACGACTGGCGCGTGCAGGAGGCCGAGCTCAATCGCTGTCGGCAGTTCACCACGCCGCTCGGCGGTATCGACCTGCATTTCATCCACGAGCCCGGTGTCGGTCCACGTCCGATGCCGCTGCTGCTGTCGCACGGCTGGCCGGGCTCGATCGTGGAATTTCGACGGCTGATCCCGATGCTGACCGACCCGGCGCGCTTCGGCGGTGATCCGGCCGACGCCTTCACCGTCGTCGCGCCGTCGCTTCCCGGCTATACGTTCTCGTTTCGGCCGAACCAGACCCGCTTCAGCGTGCCGCAGATGGCCGACCTGTTTGCGACGCTGATGACCGACGTGCTCGGTTACGACCGCTTCGCCGCTCAGGGCGGCGACTGGGGCGCGTTCGTGACGTCGTACCTCGGTGTCGCGCATGCGGACAAGGTCACCGGCATCCACGTCAATCTGCTGGCCGTGCCGCGCGACCGCGGTGCGGCATCTGCGACGCCGGCGCCGGACGAGCGCGCATATCTGGAGGAGCTCGACCACTGGCTGCGTGAGGAGACGGGATATCAAGCCATCCAAGGAACCAAGCCGCAGACGCTCGCCTACGGGCTCACGGACTCGCCGACCGGACTCGCCGCGTGGATCGTGGAGAAGTTCCGGACCTGGAGCGATTGCGGCGGGAACGTCGAGAGCGTGATCGACCGCGACACGATTCTGACGAACGTGATGCTCTACTGGGTGACCGGCGCCATCAACTCGTCGTTCTGGCCCTACTACGCGCGCAACCATTCGGCGTGGCCGATCACGGCCCAGCGGCCGGTCACGGCGCCGACCGCCTATGCGAGCTTTCCCAAGGAAATCCTGCATCCGCCGCGCGCGTGGGTGTCGCGCGTGTACACGAACCTCAGGCGGTGGACCGAGATGAAGCGCGGCGGCCACTTCGCCGCGCTCGAGGCGCCCGAGGCGCTCGCCGAGGACGTCCGCGCGTTCTTCCGCGATCTCCGCTGACCGCTCAGGTCAGCGGAACGTAGTCGTACTCCCCGATCCCCTGCAACACCAGGAACGTCGCCGACGTCTGGCCCGCATTGGTGACGAGATGCGCCCGGCCCGGCCGCACGGCGTACGTCTGACCAGGGCGCAGCCGGACCTCTTCCTTGGGATCGCGCAGGAAGATGCGCAGCTCACCCTCGAGCACGTAGAACGTGTCCTGGATGTTGGTGTGGAAGTGCCACGGCACCTGCTGCGTCGGCGAGATCTGCAGCTCGTTGATACGGAAGCCCGGGCGCTCGGCGTGCCGCACGCGACGCTCGACTTCGTAGAGCGCGCTCGAATCCTTGACGGCCTGCATGGCGGTCCTCCTGGTGCTGCACAAGCTAGTCCTGCACGAGCGAGACGCGGACGTCCCGCCGTGCCGTCTGGTGTATCACGGTCAGCGTGACAGTGGCACCCACACCGGCCGTCTCGAACACGTCACGCACATCGTCTTCGGAGCGAACGGCCTTGCCGTCGACCGCGACGATGCGATCGCCCAGCACGACGCGACGCGAGCGCGTGAGCTGCGCGCCAGTGAGGCCGGCCTTGGCCGCTGGCCCGTCGGGCTGGACGTCGGCGATGGCGACACCCTCCTTGACGCCGATGGCGGCGTTGAAGCGTTCGGGGATGAACGTCGCGCCGATCCCGGCCTGGATCGCGCGGCCGCGCGCGATGAGCTGCGGCACGAGCCGCGTCACGGCGTCCACCGGCACCGCGAATCCAATCCCCGCCGACGCGCCGCTGGGGCTGAAGATCGCGGTGCTCACGCCGATGAGCCGACCGCCCGAGTCGAGCAGCGGGCCGCCGGAATTTCCGGGATTGATCGCGGCGTCCGTCTGGATGACGTCGCGGATGCGCCGCCCGCTCGGCGAGCGGAGCTCGCGACCGAGCGCACTCACGACGCCTGTCGTCAATGAGTGATCGAGCCCGAACGGATTTCCGACGGCGTAGACGTGTTGACCCACGAGCAGCGTGCGCGAGATGCCCGTCACGAGCGGCGTGAGGCGTTCGCGCGGCGCGCCGATCTTCAGAACCGCGAGATCTTTCTCCGGGGCGGTGCCGACCACGCGCGCATCCCATTCGGACTGGTCCGCGAGCGTCACCGAGAATGCATCACCTTGCTGGATCACGTGAAAGTTCGTCACGACGTGGCCCTCACGGTCCCAGACGAAGCCGCTGCCCGTCCCCGATGGAATCTGTTGCACATCGAGCGTGAAGAGGTCACGCCGTAGCGCAACGCTGGTGATGAACACCACGGACGGCCGCGCGCGGCGAAAAATCTCGATCGTCCGCCGCTCTTCGGGACTGAGATCCTGAGACGACGCGGGCTTGCCAAACGCGATGTGCAGGAAGACAACCACCAGCAGCGCGATCGAGACACGTCGGGCCGGCGGAAACACCATCTTGCTGGTGGGATTATTGCATGCTGTTCATCCCAATGACGGAAGACTTCGAGGACTTCGTTCGTGAGCGCAGGGAGCAGTCCGAGCAAACGCGGCGGATGTTGATCGGCGTGCTGGCGGGGACGTGCATCGCGCTCGCCGTTTCCAATGTCGCGCTGGCGCTGTGGATTACGGCGGGGCGGGCGCGACCCACCGTTGAAGTCCCGACGCGTGAGACCCCGCCGCGTGCCGCGCCTGTCGCGGAATCGCGGCCGCCGTCGGCGTCGATCCCAACCCCCGCCGAACATGCCGACCCACCGCCTGCCGTCACGTTACCCAGAATGAGCGAGCCCTCAGCGGCAACGGCAGCGTCACGCGTGCCGAGCACTCAGGCGGACCGGGCCGCGCGCGCTGACGCGCCACGCGCAGAGGCGGCGCGCACGGATGCCGCGGCCCGCGCCCAGACGCGCACCGAACCGCCGCCACCGACCCAGGCGCCATCGTCCGCCCTCGATCTACCGACGCGAGCCACGACGCCCGCAGCCACACCGAGAGCCGCGGCGGGCGCCTCACCGCGGGCGCCATCCACCCCCGCACCGCGCATGTCCGCGAACGCCGCGCCGTCGCCGGGGCGGGCAATGCCCACCACGCCTGCAGGGATGGGGTTCGCCGCGCCGGAAGAAGCGACGGCCGCGTGGATGCTGAGCACGTACGGGCGCGCCGACGCCGAGGCACGTGCCCGAGCCGCGCACCACTTCTACGATGCGAGGTCGGCCGAAGGCCGATACTGGAATCGCGTGCTCGTCCTGATCACTGCCGCCCGCTGAATCACGCTCGATCCCGCTGGTGCAATCGAGGACAATAGGCCGCATGGAGCAGACTGCGCGCAGTGCTGAGACTGTTCAGGGATTGCTCGAGCGCGGCGATCGCCGTCGCCTCGTCGATCTGCTGACGGCCGCGCATCCCGCCGACATCGCGGCGCTGCTCCGCGAGCTGCCGCTCGAGGCGCAGGTGACGGTGTTCCGGCTGCTGTCGGCGCAGCGTGCGGGCGAGGTGCTGTCCGAGCTCGACGATCAGACGCTGTTGCAGCTCGTGCAGGCGCTGGATCAGCTCGAGGTCTCTCGCATCCTCGACGAAATGCCGCCCGACCACGCGGCGGAGGTCGTCGAGGAGCTGCCGCCCGCGCAGGCCGAGAGCCTCCTCGAGATGATGAAGGAGGAGCAGTCCGAGGACGTCCAGGAGCTGCTCGAGTATCCCGAAGACACGGCCGGCCGGCTCATGTCGCCGAACGCCGTGGCCGTTCCCGAATCCGCAACGGTCGCCGAGGCGATCGAGCAGATCCGCAAGTCGGCGCCCGAGGGGCGCGGCTTCGAGCTCTACGTCATGGACGACCACCGCCATCTCGTCGGCGTGGTGCCGCTGCGCCGGCTGCTCACGGCGGCACCGACCACGCCGATGTGGGCGATCCGGGATCCGAGCGTCGTCAGCGTATCGCCGGAGACGGATCAGGAAGAAGTGGCGCGGCTCGTCGCCAAGTACGACCTCGTCGCGGTGCCCGTGACCGACCGCGAGCGGCGCCTGCTCGGCACGATCAGCGTCGAGGATGTCATCGACGTCCTCGGCGAAGAGGCGTCGGAAGACATCTTCCGCCTGGCCGGCTCGGACGCCTCGGAGCTCGAGCGGCGCTCGCCGCGTGAGATCGCGTTGATGCGGCTGCCGTGGATCCTCACGACGCTGCTGATCGAGCTCTGTGCGGGCGTCGTCATCCATTACTACGACGCCACGCTGAGCCGCGTGATCCTGCTCGCCTCGTTCATGCCCGTGATCCAGGCGATTTCCGGCAACACCGGCCTGCAGTCGGTGACCATGGTGGTGCGCGGCCTCGCGACCGGGCACGTCCAGCTCGCGCGCTGGTGGGAGCCGCTGCTGCGCCAGGTCCAGACGACCTCGATCATTGGCGCCGTCTGCGGCGTGGCCGTCGGCATTCTCGGCGCCGTGTGGCATGGCACGATGTCGTTCGGCCTCGTCGTCGCCGTGTCGATGTTCATCTCGGTGAATCTCTCGGGCGCCGCCGGCACCGCCATCCCGATGCTCTCCAAGAGTCTGGGCTTCGATCCGGCGATGACGGCCGGGCCGTTCGAGACCGCGCTCCAGGACGTGCTCGGCGTCACGATCTTCCTCGGCCTCGCGACAGCGCTGCTTCGCTTCCTCGCGTGAGCGCCTGACCGATCGCGTGGCCGCGTCCATTTCCGTCGCGCGTGTCGTGCGCTCGTTCGCGCTCACCGGGATCCTCTCCATCGGCGGCGGCCGCGCGGCATTCTTCTACGATGCGCTCGTGACCCGCCGCCGGTGGATGCGCGCCGACGAGTTCCTCGCCGATTTCACGCTCGCGCAGATGCTGCCGGGCGCAACCTTCGCCAACCTGGCGATCACGCTGGGGCATCGGCTCGCGGGCCTGGGCGGCGCGTTCGGCGGCCTGGTCGCCGTCATCGTGCCCGGTGGCGTGATCCTGATCGGGCTGGCCGCGATCTATCTCGCGCGCGGTCTCACGCCCGACGTCGCCACGCTCATGCGCGGCATGAGCGCGGCGGTCGTCGGGCTGGTCGCGATCACGACGGTGCGCATGGCGCGCCCCGCGCTGGTCAGCGTGCGCGCGATGACGCTCGCGGTCGTGACGTTCGTCGCCGTCGGACCGTTGCACCTGAACACGCCGCTCGTCATCGTGGTCATGACGGCGATCGGCCTTTGGCTCCATCGCCCCGTCGCCGGTGATGCGCCCGTGGAGGAACCCGCGTGACCGACCTGCTCGTGATGACGTGGACGTTTCTGTGGCTCAGTCTGCTCTGTGTCGGCGGCGGGCTCGGGGTGATTCCGGAATTGCAGCGGCAGGTCGTGACCACGCACGCGTGGGTGACGGCGCGGGAGTTCGTCGACGGCTACACGCTGGCGCAGCTCACGCCGGGGCCGACGATGCTGGTGGTGGCCTTCATCGGATATCGCGCCCACGGTCTTCTCGGCGCCGTGCTCGCGACGGTGGCGATGTTCCTGCCGACCTCGATCATCGTCGCGGTCGCTGCCTCGCAGTGGCAGCGCCTGCGCACCCATCGCTGGGCGGCGTCGGCCGAGCGCGCGCTGCTGCCGATCGGCATCGGGCTGTCGACCGCCGGGGCATACACGCTCGCACGCTCGGCGCTCCATGACGTCACCACGCTGCTGATCGCGCTCGCCGCCGGCCTGCTGCTCTATCACGGCCGGATCTCGGCAATCCTCGTCGTCGTGCTCGGCGGCGTGGCCGGATGGGCGTTGCAATGACCGCCGCGGAGGCGCCCTCTGTCGCGATCATCGGGCTCGGCTTCGGCCGCGCTCACGTGCCGGCATTCCAGGCCGCCGGCGCGCGCGTCATCGCGGTCTGTCAACGGGACGAAGCCGCCGCCCACAAGGTCGCCACGACCTACGGCGTGCCGCACGCGTACGCGCGCTGGGAAGACCTGCTCGCGGCCCAGCATCCCGACATCGTCGTGGTCGCGACGCCGCCGCATCTGCACCGGGCCATCGTCGGGGCCGCGGTTTCGGGCGGCGCGCACATCCTCTGTGAGAAGCCTCTGGCGACATCACGCGAGGACGCCGAAGGCATCGTGGCCGACGTCGCGCGCGGCCGGCGTGTCGGCATGACGGGCTTCAACTGGCGGTTCACGGCCGCGATGCAGAAGATGCGCGCGCTCATGGCCGACGGCGCGGTCGGCCGGATCCTGCACGTTCGGGGGCAGTGGCTCGGCGCGCGCTGGGCGGATGAGGCGAGTCCGACGACGTGGCGGATGGATCGCCAGCAAGCTGGACACGGCGCGATGGGCGACATGGGCGTGCACCTGGTGGACCTCGTGCGCTGGACGTGCGGCGGCGAGTTCGCGCGCGTCGCCGCACATGCGGGCATCGCCTACCCCGCCAAGCCGGTGGCCGGCACGACGAAGCCGACTGATGCCGAGGACTTCGTGAGCCTCGTCGCCGAGCTGGCCTCGGGCGCCCAGGTCTCGCTGGTCGCAAGTCGCGCGGCGCACGGGCGGAACGACCATGCGCTCGAGATCTCCGGCACGCGCGGCGCGCTCTCCTACAGCCTGACGCGCGAGGGCTCTCGCTGGTATGGAGGTACGTTGTCGAGGGCCTCGGGCGGCGGCGGCTTCACACCAGTCCCCGTCGAGACGTCGTCCGTCGAAGGCGGCGACCCGATGGACGTGATCGGGCGCGCGACTATTGCGCCGCTCGCCGCGCGGCTGCTCACGGCGCTGCGAGGTGACGGGCCGGCCGAGCCTTCACTGCAGGATGGACTACGCGCTCAGCTGGTTCTGGAGGCGGCGCGCGACGCCGCGGCGCGCCGCGCGTGGGTCGACGTGCCGACGCTCAGCGCTTGAAGATTCCGTACAGCCACTGCCCCAGCAACCCCATCGCCGGCGGCAACAACACGCCGGGGATGAAGCGCGCGAGCGTCAGCGGCCAACCGAGCAGCGGCGCTTCGTAGGTCAGCATGCGGATCGGACTCACGAGCGTCTTCGCGGTCAGCAGCGTGATGAGCGGCGCCGGCGCGGCGCCCTGACGCAGCAGGTTGGCGGCGATCGGAAAGAAGACGTAGGGGCCGCCCGGAATGAGCAATCCCGCCATCCACCCGATCAGGATGCCCTGACTCAGATTTTCGCCCCCGAGCCAGCGGGAAAGCACCGGCCGCGGAATCAGCACCTCGAGGAGCCCGGCGAGCAGAAATCCCAGGGCCAGCTCGATCCAGACACCGCGCAGCAGCTGCGCGCTCGCCGTGAGGCCGCGCCACGGCAGCGCGGCATCGCGCGCGAAGGCCACCGCGATCGCCACGACGACCAGCGCCAGAAGAATCCAGAGGCTTGCGTCCACGCGTCTCTTCTTCACGCGCCGTCGGCGGCGTGCGCCGCTCGGTAGATGACGTGGCCGTTGGGCGTCTGCGCCTCCGCGCGCGCCGTCTCGATCAGGCCGTGGGAGGGCGCCAGCGAACAGGCCGGATCGGTGGCCGCCGCGTCGCCGGTCAGATGGTAGGCCTGACACCGGCAGCCGCCGAAGTCGACCGTGCGTCGCTCGCAGCTACGACACGGCTCGGGCATCCACGCCTCGCCGCGAAACGCGCCGAAGGCGCCGGAGTCTTGCCAGATCTCGGCGAGCGGCCGCTCGCGGGCGTTGTCGAACGTGAGGCCGGGCAGCGTGTGCGCGGCGTGACACGGCAGCACGAGGCCATCGGGAGCGACCACGAGAAATCGGCGCCCCCAACCATCCATGCACGCCTTCGGCACGTCGGCGTAGTAATCCGGCGTGACGAACAACACCTCCATCCGTCCGCGCAGGCGACGCCGCGCTTGTCGCGCTACCTCGCGCGCGGCGTCGAGCTGCGCCCGGGTCGGCAGCAGCATGCGGCGATTGGCGAGCGCCCAGCCGAGATACTGCGTGTTGGCCAGTTCCAGGCGGTCGGCATCGAGCGTCTCGGCGAGCGCGATCACGTCGGCGACATGATCGAGATTCTCGCGATGCAGCACGACGTTGATGGTCAGCGGCATGCCGAGTCCCTTCACCCAGCGCGCGACCTCGAGCTTGCGCTCGAACGAGCGGTGACCGGCGATGCGCTCCGAGCCGGCCGCCGTCACGTCCTGGATGGACACCTGCACATTATCGAGCCCGAGCGACTTCAGACGCGCGAGCCGCTCGCGCGCGAGCGGAACCCCGCTCGTGATCAGGTTGGTGTAGAGATCGAGCCCGCGGGCGCCTTCGACGAGGCGCTCGAGGTCATCGCGCAGCAGCGGCTCACCGCCGGTGAGATTGAGCTGCACGACACCGAGCGCCTCCGCCTCGCGGAAGATCCGCAGCCAATCCTCCGTGCCCAACGCGTCCGCGTGCCGCGAGAAGTCGCGCGGGTTCGAGCAATACACGCAGCGGAGCGGACACCGGTAGGTGAGCTCGGCGACGAGCGTATAGGGCCGAGGCTCTTCAGTCATCCTGCTGACGAATGAGTCCGCGGTCGGCCATGTTCGCGAGGAACGCGAGGACTTCGCGCTCCACGCTCTCGCGCGGCTGCGGCGCGTACTTGTCGGCGAGGCGATCCACGATGGCACCGACCGTGTGCTCTCCGGTGCACAACTGGAGCACGTCGGCGGCGGTGGGATTGAGGATCAGACCGCGTTCGGGATACAGCAGCAGGTGACGCGATGTGCGCGCGTCCCAGCGCAGCCTGGCTTTGGCCGCCACGACCGGCCGGCTGTCGGCCGTGATCGCGCGTGGCTCGCTCACACGCGCGCGCCGCCGGGTCCCCAGCCGGGTTCGACATACGCCACGTAGAGGCAGTCGAGCAGGTGCCAGAGGATCTCGGTCTTGCGGATGAGCGCGGCGATACATTTTTCCTGCAGCTCGTAGGTCGTCGCGTGCTTGACGACGAACTCGATGGCCTCGTGCGAGTCCTGCCGCGCACGCGGCGGACGCGTGCGGAAATAGTCCAGCATGTCCCTGGCGATCCACGGATAGTGCCGTTCCCAGGCCAGGACGCGGCGGGTCATGAGATCCGGAGAGAAGAACTCCGTCAGCGACGAGGCCACCGCTTCGAGCAGGCTTCGCTCGCTCACCAGCTGGACGTAGCCGTCGCACGCGAAGCGCACGCCGGGCAGGACGGAGCGGCACGACGCCACTTCCTTTCGATCGAGCCCCACGCCGTCGGCTAGCCGCAACCAGAGCTCGAGCCCGCCCTCACCGGCCGCGTCGCCGTCGTGATCGCGGATGCGACGGATCCACATGCGACGGAACGCCGGGTCTTCCGACTTGGACAGGATGATCGCGTCCTTGATGGGCACGCGGGTCTGGTAGTAGTAGCGATTGAGGACCCACTGCTGCAGCTGCAGTCGCGTGAGCTTTCCGTCGTGCATGAGCTGGTGATAGCGGTGATGG
>Ga0126376_10002478_pt1 | contig 10459 bp, 5 predicted proteins | sample PanSoiMetPlot_15_FD_92760 | JGI IMG/M metagenome (GOLD analysis project Ga0126376, IMG submission 92760) | Tropical forest soil microbial communities from Panama - MetaG Plot_15 | ecosystem: Environmental > Terrestrial > Soil > Tropical forest > Bulk soil | place: Panama | collected 2016-02-17 | reverse complement strand
AAGCACATGGTGCAACACCAGAGGGTCTGCCGAGCAGGTACAACTGACAAGTGTTTCAATTTGAACAGCTTGCAAAGTTGAAGGTGTCACTCTGGGAGGGCACTGTAGTCGATTTTGTAGTTGCGCAAACCTCGCAGTTCCACAGCTTTCAACAAGTGGAGAAATTTTGGTGTTGAATCTAAAAGACTTATAAAGGGGCTGCCGGCCCGACCTCCTGGTCCCGAACCAGATTCAAAACCTTGTTGAACTCTGTTGAGATTTGTGGTTCTTAAATGATTGATATTGAACTTGTTGCGCGCTGCTTGTTGAAGGCTGTTGAGCTTTGCGGTTCTTTGAGGCTCTTACCGACACAAAATCGCCTACAGTCTCGATTGAAGCCGCACCATCATCCAGCATGTCCAAGCACGGCTTCTATGCAATGTAAAAAGACACGAACGGCGATTTAGTCTTCCATTGTCCCCCATTTAAAGGCGGTCGTTGGAGAGCAATTTTCTCCTTTAAACTTGACCTCGTCTCTTCCGTTGTCTTTTCCTTTCACAAAGGGTTCCAGCACGAGAAGAAACGTTCCATCGTCTTTAACATCCGAAACACCCTGTCGGCGCTCACCAGCGGAATTGGACGTGAACTCGACGTGGTCTCCAGGTTTGAATCCTCTACCGCGAACCAAGGCGAGCTCGAATTTTGGAGAAGCTCGAATTACTTCAATGCTACATCCCTGGTGAATAGCTGTAATGGGATCAGGTATCACCATCGCGACTACATGGTGTTTTCCATCTTTGGAAATCATCATAAGGCGGTGCGGCTCTCCCCTTGCGGCCAAGAATGAGAATCGAAGAGTTGTTGCCGCGCAGGAACTGTGGTCTACACAGACTGATCCGTCTTCACCAAGCCACACCTCAGGAACCGTCACCTCCGGTTTTGTGCGGTTGATAGGCCAGTAAAACAGAGCATAGGATTGATCTTTTGGAACACCCGTCACTCTCACGCTATAAGAAACTAGGATTGCGCCATTCTTCTTCTCCCGGTTCAGTTCGCGCAATTCCATGCTGCTGCCGGGAGTATTCAGTTCGCTGTTCCAATTAGCTATGCCCTTAACCAATTGTTCAACGGTTTCGGCTTTCTGATCCTGTGCCAGAGAAATCGCAGAAAGAAAGACGCCCAAGGCGAGCACTTTGCTCATAGCCTGCCTTTCAGGTGCTCCACGGAATGGTGGAAAACCATCAAGTGGCAACAGCCGGAAACGGAATTTACCGCTCATTTTTGACAGTTATCGAACGCCCGCCTGAACCATCAGCAGTTTCTCGTAATCCTTCAGCTTTGTGTCATGCGGATATCTCTTGAGTCCTTGTCTTACGGCTTGCAGGGCACCCTCCGGATTGGAGTCGTTTAGATAGAGTAGAAAGGCTAACTCCATAAATGAGGTCGCTTTGGCCCGCCGGCTGGCGATCTGATTTTGCAGTGCCGTGATTCGCTGATCACCCTTCTCTTTTTGTTTTAGCTCGTAATCAAGGTTTCTCTTGGCATCAGCGTTGGCTGGATCGACACGCAGCGCTTCCTTGGACTCCGCAATTGCCGCTGCGAGGAGCCACTCCTCGGCAAGGAAACGGGCTAGTTCGAGGTGGACGTCACTTGCATCCGGCTTTTGGTCTATCAGGGCGCGAAGCTGCGTTGCGGCTGCTTGATTATCTCCTCCGTCGTACAGTACTTGTGCCAAACGGTTGAGGAGTTCTTTGTCGTCTGGTGCTAAACGTGCGGCTTGGAGAAATTCTTCAAGCGCGCCAGCCCGATCCTGATGAGAGAGCAATAGCTCTGCCAACTGGCTGTGAAATCCAGGACTTTCTGGTTTTCTCTTAATCTTCTCCTGCAAATCGAAAACTTGGGCTTTCCAATCATCGTCTGAAGTATTGCTGGTCTTTGCTTTCGGTTCCTGAGCAGACAAAACGGTAACCCCAAGCCCCAGCAGAATCGCGGCCAAGAATTCTTTCATGATTGTCTCCAAGGTCATGATCCCGCCACGCGGATGAATTCTGGTTGCGACACCAAAAAAACGTGCCGGGTGCCAGCTCAATCGATTCGACCTTGCGTACTGACGAGAAGTCTATCGCACTGTTGGCTAACGGGACGAGAGGCAATGCACGGCAAGATCAGCGTGTCGCATTTTGCCGTGCTCCTAGCCTTTTCACTATGTCCCAAGTTGCAAGCGAGTCGGTCACCGCGGATCGGGCCAGTGGTCGGGGTGCGGTTGCAGATACCAGCCGTCGTTGCTGTGGGGATCGACGGGATCAACGTGGTAATGGCCGAAGTACTCTTGTGCTCCGTGTCCCGATTGAAAAGTTTGAATCACATGAACCTTTTTACTACCGGCAAAGGCCTTTCTCCACTCTTTGGCGCTTTTGTGGCCAGACCCAGCGTATTTTAGCTTGTCATCGTTGTCACTGACAATGATCCAGGTCGCGGCGCTCGCCTTTACAATTTTGTTCATGGTGTCCGCGGAACCGGTATTCGGAGCAACCGCCAAAGCGCCCTTGAGAGTGTCCGCAGGGAGGCCTTTGACGGAGTCCGCTCCACCATTAACTCCATTGCTGTGGGTCATGATGTAGACTGCCAGTCCTTTAGGAACAGCAATGTCCAAAATGGCTTTTCCGGTATCAGCCTGATTGTGGTTGATCGAACCGAAGTACGCGTCTCCTTCTGCATTGTCGTTAGGCAGAATGATTGTGTTTCCAGCGTTCATTGTTCCCATTCCGAACATTCCCGAAAAATCATAGACCGCCTTCGCGGTAGGAGTGTTTTTGTAATTGATTTCCGGTCCTGAGTTTATTCCCAAATATACTAAAGTGTAAGTATCTCCGCGCTGCAGTTTATCCATCTGCGCCTTTGCTTCTGCAACTACTGCCTTGTTTGCGCCGAAGCCGCCTTGGTCAACATATGTTAGCGGATTGTTCGTTGCATAGATATACAGATTCCAACTCTGCGGGTCTTCTAAATGCTGGTCGGCAAAGGGTCGGTCGGCGCTGATAAACCGGCTATAAAAGTTGCCGTAAAAACGCGCACCGAAATAATCCAAGCCGGATTCCGTGTCACGCTCTTTGCCCGTGAACTTATAGTGGTTGGTATCAGTGTTGACGATCTGAAGCTCGCCGCCCCAGGGGTAGTAATCTGAATCACTTTTGATGATCCCCGCCGAATCAGTAATGACCGCAGTACTCCTCAAATGATCGGCGAAATAATAGAAGACGTTGTTACCAGGAAGATCTTTGCGGGCGACCCGCTCGCCGCCAAAGAAGATGTACTCGTGCTGAATATTTCCGTTGCCATCCGATTCGGCGACAATGCCGATAGAGGCATACCAGTACAGCGTGGTGCTCGACCCGGTTGTCTTGGCGACGCGTTTCCCGGCGCCATCGTAGGTGTAGGTAGACCCTGCAGCGCCAGTCAGGCGGTTCTCGGGGTTATAGGTGTAGTTCAGGCCCGTTGTAGCATCGGAGGTCATATTGCCGGCAGCGTCGTAGGCATAATCGGGTCCGGAGATGGTGTGAATCTGGTTATTAGTGTTGGCGGCTACGCTAAGATTTTCAGCTGAGCATTTTGTGACGGTCTTTGTCAGCAAATTGCCCCAGGCGTCATAGGAATAACTGTTTCCCCAGTAAACAGTGAGGTTATTGGCCGTCCTTATTGTGCAATCCGTGCCATTGTTCTGGGCTGAGGTAATGCGATTCAGAGCGTCATAGCCGAAGGTCTGACTTCGTGTCCCGTCACGGTTATTGGTAATGAACCACACATTACCGTTGTCTCCGTTGCCGAGATGAAAGTCATAGTTGATGCTAAAGACCGTTTGTAAAGGAGATCCAAAGCTAGCAGACATCGCGACTGGCTGCAGCCGTTTGTTGTAGGTGAAGCTGCTGGAGATGCCGTTAAAACTGCCGTTTTGACCGCTGACAAAGCCTGAAAGAACGCCGCTCGGACTATAAGTCGCTTGGGTCACATAATTGATGGAATTCCCGCTGTCGGTTACTTGCACAGCTCTCCCAGTCGAGTAAGGCCCGCTGGATCCCTGTGTAAATCTGTCAGGAGTGTAAGTTACTGTGGCACCGCTCGGGTATTGCACCGACTTTAGGGAACCGTCGGCGTAATAGCTGTAGTTAAGACTCTTCGTTATTCCAAGCGTGGTCCGATTCTCACCAATGACTCTTCCCATCTGGTCATAGCTGTAACTGGCTGAGCCAGCCTGGTCGGTGACGCCGCTCAGACGGCCGATGCCGTTTGTGCGCTGATCGTATGAATTTGTCAACACTGGCGAGGTCAACGGACACGCCTGCGAGGAGTATGCCTTGCCAATTAACCGGTTGAGGGCATCGTAGCAGAAGCTAATAGTCTGCATGGTCGAACCTGCCTGGTTGGGCGCTGGCGAGGTTTTTTGCAACAGGTTTCCGTCAGCATCGTAGCTGTAGCTGATGGTGCCCGATTCAGGATTCTTCGCTTGCGTTAACCTCGAAAGTGAGTCATACGTGAATGATCGCGGGCGCCACGTTAACGGAGCTGCCCCGCAGCCGGTAAACGCGCTCGTATCCCCTCCCTTCTGCACTGCGCACTTCAAATTCCCTAGCGCGTCGTAGCTATACAACGTAACGAAAGGATGCGCCAGTCCAGTCGGATCCTGACCGCCACTTAAATTTGTGCTTCCGCTGAACGAGCCGTTTGGAAACAGACCAGGGTTGCTGCTGCTTGAGGTCGCGTTCACAGCAACGTTTCCCGCAATGCCCACCGTGTTGTAGGTCAGGTAGACGCTTGCCGCAAAAGTATTAGCAGTCACAGGGGACCCAGGGCGGTTCAGGCCTGTCGGTCCGTTGCTGACCAAAGCCGAAGCGACTTGAGCCGCTGTGCTATTGCTGGTTTGCCCGTACGGAGCACTGGCTGTGAATGCACCTATTGTTACGGTGACAGTGCCGGAGTCGTAGACCGTCGTTGGGGGGATCGCGTTCTGTCCGCCGCTCAAGTTACCGCTGGACGGAGTGGCCGTATACGGTGGCGTATAACCATAGAACGAAAACTCGCTGAAGCTGAAGGAGATGTTGTTCCCGCTCGGCCCCGCCTGGATGGCTGTGAATGTAATTGTCCCATTTGACGCAACCGCGGTCACCTGAGATGAGTTCAAGTTGCTCGCCAGCGATTGGGCAACGTCATTACCGGTCATCAGATAACCGTATGAGATTGTGACTGAGGCAGAACCGACGGTAAGGGTAATTGATCCTACATCTCCGTTGACTTCCTGCCCGGTAATAGTCATCGTGGCCGTGGCCGGCCTCGCTGGTTGGCCACCCACTACTGCGCTTCGCAATGCACCGGTGATGTTTAGTTGCCCTGCGGCCTTCGTTCCCAGAAACGCGTCACTCGGCTCATCCACTTCGATTAGCCGCCCTATGCCGTCGGCACATGTCTTACGTTGGCTGCCAGTTTCGTCCGTGGTTAAAGTGCAGTCGGTGTTGGTTGAGACCGTTGTGGTCTGGTTGTACTGGTTGGTAAGCACACCTCCATCTTGCTTCGTCACTTTCGTGACACGGCCCAAGGCATCATATGCAGTTGTTGTGACACCATCTGTCGAAGAGGTTCCCGACCGGTGCAGATTGCTCATCGTCGTGAGCCGCCCCAGGGCGTCATAGCCTTTTTCAGTGAATACGTCGCCACCCGGGTCTTTGAGCTGAGATTTGATTTGGCGCCCAAGGCCGTCGAAGTAGGCAAACTGGTCTATCCAAACAGGAGTGCCAGGAGCATCTGAATTTTGCAGCTCCTTCTTTTCAACCGTCAGGGGGTCAGGATAGTTGAAGATGATCTGCCCACCATCAGGAAAAGCCGCGGATGTGACGCGCAGCATGTTGTCGTATCCATAGGTGGTAAGGTTGCCGTTCTGGTCAGTAAAGTTCGTCAGCGCGCCGGTATTGAAGTCATAAGCACCGCTGATACTATGGTGAGTGAGTGTTGGAGAGGAGGTGTCGGGGAGTTGTGTCTGCGTGAGATACGTCCCAGTGGAATCGTAAATATAAGTAGTTGTGTTGCCCAGCGCGTCAATTGCCTTACGTACCTCGCCTGTGTCATACCAGTTGGCGTGGGTTGTCACAAATCCGTTTGCCGTGTTGAGCCATTTGCTTACGGTGGTCGGGTTTCCACGCACTCCAGCCGGAGGACTCGTGTGTTGAGTGCTTATTCCAGAGGACGTAAGATAGGTCGATTCATCATAGGTGTAATCAGTCTCCGCTGCCTTGGTTCCGGCGCCGTCGTAGACGATCTGATCCGCTGGAAGGTTCAAAAAGTTTGCATTCAAATAGCTGGAGCTATTTTGAAAGACATAATCTGTGTGGGTCCGACGAAGAAGGGGACCAGGTACGCCCTGGGCATAATCGTATTCATATATATCGCTGACCTTGCCGAACGAGACGGAGACGATTGGATCCTGAGGAACTCCTTGGCTGTTGAATTGGCCGTTATAGGCCATTTCGGTCTTGGTAACCAGGCCGTTGGACAAAGTTGTGGTTCGCCTAGTGGGAAAAGCCGTGGTGGTTATGCCAAGGCCCTGATTGAGCAGCCCGTAATCGATCGTCTCAGTCTTCAACAAATGATTGGCATTGTCGTAGTATTGCGTTTTCATTTCGTAGTATGTGCAGGAGCTCTGATTACTAGTTCCCACATCACTGAAAGTATGAACGGTCACATTGCCAATGGGATCCGTAACCGTAGTTGTGCTTGGCGGCATGGGAACGGTAGGTTGCGAGGGCGGCTGATAGGAGTAGCTGTATCTCCAGGTGTGGGGTCCGGTACCGTCGTTAGCATCGAGAGTGCGAGAGGTGAGAGTACGATTCAGTCGGGTCAGGGTGTTACACTGTGGGAGTTGAACGTTATCCCACGTGTAAGAGAGGGTGCCGCCGGTTGGAAATGTGATCTTCGTCAGATCGGCGTAATTGACGGTGCTGGGGTCATTTTGGGAGCGGCTGTTGTATTCAAATGTCCATGCCGTACTGTCAGGCTGTACGATGCTTTGCAAAAGATATACGACGGCACATGGATTCGGGGTGCAATTCGCCTGGTACTCGTCAGCGCCGGCTTGGAAATTCGTCTGAATCGGGATTTGCTCATAGCAAAGCTTGAAGTTTGCATTCGTCCCAGAGTATCCCGGCAAGGGAAAGAGAATCGCCATCACGGTCGGATTTGGTCCGGTGCACCCTGTGAAATCACTAGTAAATGAGGAGCTTGCGAAAGTTCTGCCTAGAGTGTCTATGTAAGTTCGAGGCGAAGGGGAGGAATCTGGCACAATCTGGTTACCATTGGGATCGGTAGCGATTGCGGCGGTAGTCGGCGCGCAGAGACCATTCTGGCACGGTCCATTTACCTGATTACTCCCGCCCGCGCTAACCGGGTATGCGACTCCGTTTCCGTCATAAAGCACACCGGAAGTGCTCAAGAACCATCCCGTTCCGTTGGCCGCCTTTGCTCCCGCAACGGTAAGACAAGGTGCGCCGCAAAAGCCGCTATGAGGAAGATTGGCCAGTACAAAACTGGCGCCATCGGAGGTCTGCACGGTGTCAGTGACATCCCAAAGTGTCGGCTGGCCATCAACATAGCCCATTACAATGCTCTGGTAATCGAGGTTTACCGCCAGCGAGTTAGAGAGCACGACCCCGAGCGTCCGCATATTCCAAAATACCTGACAACCGTTAGTTGGATCGCAGGTTTGTTCCATCTGGAAGGTCTTACCGTTGTATAGCCAAAAATTCTCTACATCCAGTTTGTCTCCGCGCTCAGGATTACGCCACATCGTCATTTTTATGGTGACATTGCCATTCTTGAGATCCACGGTGTCAATATTGCCGCCCTGGTACGATCCATAAGGCTGAAGCCCGCGTTCCAAGTTAGGCTCCTCCTGGGCCGCGGCGCAGATACTGAGCACAAATAGAAGGCCGAGGAATAGGCGAAAGTTGATCGAAGCCGGTTTCATTGCTGTCCCCCGTTCATTTCGAAGTGATTAGAATCGATAGGTGTGTTGATCTGCGCTTCCGTCACTGCAAACTTCCTGATCTGCTGGTTAACTCCATGTCCAATCATGCTGAACGGAATTGCAATGCCAGATGCTGTTACCGTGCGAAAGTCTGAGAACTCCAGGAAAACAGGCTTGAGTTGGCTTGGTTTTTCGGAGTTGGGGAGCACATACTGAACACGCACTGGCAGTTTGGTGTTTGTACTGAAATACCAGTCCTGCACACTGACCGACGCTGTTCCGAGATTAAGCTGCCAAGAAGTTCTAACGTGGATGAGGCCGTCAGCATCGTCAACTAATTGAAAGCTGTAAGTTGGATTATTTAGTTGCCGGGTCAGCACCACTCCAGGCACATAGAACGGCGGGAGCGCAAGAGCCACCTGCACTGGAAGTTGTCTTTGCCGGCCATCCCTGTGCTGGCTTGGTGTTCCGTGACCGCTTACCAGCAGGGCCACGGAATTGCCGGATCGAATTTCCTTGCGGAACTCCGGAATCTTTCCGCTTAAGTCGTCTTCCCAGAGAAACGATGAAATCGCTTGTCCATCGACCGTTTGAATGTTGCCGCGGATCACAATCGTATGTACATGCAGATATGCAGTCTTGTTGCCGAGGGCATCCAACGCTTGCTCGACGGCAGCAATGGCTTGGGGATCACGCCTGGGTGCACCGCCTGATGAAGATGAGCCCGAACTCTGCGAAAATGCCGAAAGCGAGATGGTCAATACCAGGAGAATTATCGTGCAGCTTCGAAAACAGCGGCTAGCCAGCCACTTTGCGCTGCTACGAAAGGAAGGGACAATCTGAGAGCGCTTGTTGCTCATTTTTGATCTCCTCTTCAAAGCTGAGATTTTTCAAGGGGCCGAATTAATGCAGAGACTCGCAACGTGCCGAAGCAAGACTTAATCGGGGGCTGAACCCGTATTTGTTACTGATCTAGCATCAGTTCAAAATGAACTTGTACCGGGCTATTTCGCAGAAACCTAACGTGCCGAAGCCTTAGCAAAGCGTGAGAACTCTTCCCTGATAAGTCGGCATCGAGCAACGCCTTACCGGGGACAGCCATGGCTGTGGAAGATATTCAGACAGGTCAGCCCTGTCAATTCGAAAGTTGATTCAATTTAGACTCTTTGAAATCGATTTATAACTGCAATTGCATAAATCCTGGTGACAAGAATTCCGAAACAGCATAAGCTTAGTTGCAGTTTTATAAAATCTGAGTGCGAGACTTTAGAGTTGTATCCTTCGATAGAGCTTCGAGTGCTTCAATGTGTGGTTACGCTCGCGGAAGAGCTGAGCTTCACCCGGGCGGCGAAGAAACTCTACATCGCCCAGCCCGCGTTGAGCAGGCAAATCAATGCACTCGAGAGTTCACTGGGTGTGAAATTGTTTGATAGAAGTACGCGACAAGTGACCTTAACGCCAGCAGGTATGGCTTTCATAGAGGAGGCCCGTGCTGCACTGGCTCACAGTGAGCGGGCAGGTCGCCTAGCGAAGGCCGTGTCGCGTGGCGAGGACTCTCCCGTTTCGGTGGGCTACTCGCCCCACTACAATTTCGATTTGCTATCGCTCATCATGAAGCGAGCGGGCCGTCATTTTGGTTCTACAGGGATCATATTCACGAGTAGCTTTACGCGGGAGCAAGTCCAGAATGTATCGGATGGCACTTGGGATGCCGGGCTGTGCTTTTTCCCTGTGGAAGATCCGGCCCTTGAGACGATCGTTCTCTTGGAGGAACCCGTCTGCATCGTTGTACCTGCTAACCACAAACTGGGGATTAAACATGAAGGCCAAGTGTCTTACCGTGAACTGGAGAACGAACCGGTCATTCGTTTTGCCAGGAGAATCCATCCTGGCTTTGCTCGCGAACTCGAGCAGGTGTGGATCAATTTTGGCTACAGGCCCAGAGCTACGCATCACGTGAACACTGTTGCTGAGGCCGCAGCGCTCGTTGCTGCGGGGAGTGGTATTGCCTTTTTTAAATCCTCGCTGCGAAACATGCTACCCGCAACGGTCAAGATGCTTGATCTGCGAGATGAAGAAAGATTGATGGTGAAAATGGGGATTTTGTACAGGAAACGTGGGCGAACCGCGGGAACGGAGAAATTCCTTGGACTGCTCTCCGGGTTTATGAAGCCCCGATCTAGGTCTGCAAAAGCTTCTTCCCGTTAGCTCCTGGAGCCTGTTTTGCCGGAAGGAAGTTTCTGAAACAGGTGGCCACACGTCAGAAGTGTGCTCAGCCGGGTCGAACGTAGGATTAACGGTCGCAGATCTAATAACAAGTCTGACCGCACCCGCTACATCGCATACTCAAGCACTTGGTGCAACACCAGGAGGTCTACCGGGCAGGCGCTACAGACAAGTGTTTCAAATTGAACAAGTTGCAAAATCCAAAGTGTTGCTTCGGGCGGTTGAACCCCTTCGTTGAGACAATTT
>Ga0126376_10002477_pt1 | contig 10460 bp, 5 predicted proteins | sample PanSoiMetPlot_15_FD_92760 | JGI IMG/M metagenome (GOLD analysis project Ga0126376, IMG submission 92760) | Tropical forest soil microbial communities from Panama - MetaG Plot_15 | ecosystem: Environmental > Terrestrial > Soil > Tropical forest > Bulk soil | place: Panama | collected 2016-02-17 | reverse complement strand
TTCCGCGCAGACGATTTCCGGCCAGTCGTCGGAACCGCGCCCATAGGTGACGGTCCCGGTCCACGGTGTCGTGAACACGCCCTCATCTTCGACCGTGAACACGACCTGCAGGTGCTTGCCGGTCGACCGCGCGGGTCCCGCCGGGCGCCAATTCTCCTTTGCGTCGCGCGCCAGGCCTTCCTTGGCCTCATCGAAGTCGATCAGCCGATAGCGCTCCACCACATGCAGTTTCTCAGTGAAGGGTGTGCCGAACAGGTCGACCATCGCGTACTTACGGTTGGGCCTCGTGCCCACGGTATCGATTACCAGCGTGTCGCCCTCGTAGCGGCCGACCGAATCCCCATACCAAGACGGCGTCAACGGCACGGGATGCTGCTGATTCATGCGCACGTGTCGGACTTCATGGTCCTGCTCGTAGAGTATGGTGACTTGATGCGGCTGTTGCAGTAGCTGAATGGCGAAATTCTTGTAGATGAACGGCAGTGGCTCGGGCCAGCACTGGTTGGCCGGGCTCGGTGCGACCTGACCGCCCAACGCGACCTCTCCGTACCTCTTTACCACTTCGGCCGCATGGGGCTTTAGGATCGGATTTCTATAATTGCCGACCAGCTGGTTGTAGTCACTCTCGCCGTTATCCTTGCGCCGCACCAGGTTCGTGACCGGACCGGGCCCCGATGCGGGCGGCTCCATGCCGGGAAGCGACTGGTGCCACCAGATTCCGGAGAAATCCGGGATGCTGCTTTGCGTCGCCTTGCCGAGCGGAGCCGCGATCTGCCCTAAGGCCGGCGCTGCGGTCGCCGCCAATCCAACAACAAACGCAACTTTCCACTGTCGCACACTCATGCCGGGCCTCCCTTCCTCCTTCGTCAACCGCATCCTAGGCGCGTACGCGATGGATTTTATCCCAAAGAAACTGAACAAAGAAGCCAAACTGGCGGGCCTGCCACGGACCCGTAGATCCTCCGACCGACCAACACAGAGTTGTCTTCGATCTTAAGATCGCGAAGGCGTTGGGTCTGACTATCCGCTTCTTCTTCTCTCTACCGCCGATCGACGATGGAATAAGGCTGCACGACTTCCGGGGCAAATTCATCTATCGTGCTCATCGCCGCCGATGGCAGCTAATCCCCGATAGCTGCCATTTCTAGCCACAGCGGGCCACGCCCGGACGCGTGGCGCTACGATTGAAGCAGCGGGCGAAGCTCGCGAACGTCAGGCACGCTCGGCCACCCCGTTGAGCGCTTATTACCGGCGGAGCATCACTATCGCAGCCATGGAAGAACTGGACGGCGCGATTCTTCAGCTCATCGAGCAACTGCTGTACTCACCGCCCCCGACGTCCCAGGAAAGCGCGTGGAATTTAGGGCGGTTTCCGGTCGTTTTGAATCACGTTATAGCGTCATCGTCGGGCTTGCCTGGCGATCCATTTAGGGATGGGCCCGCGGGTGAGGGCGATAATGTATCTGTCGGCGGTCCGTGCGGCGGCGCGCACGCCAGCCGCAGCTTCGTGGAAACGGCGCATGCGAAGGCGATAAGCGGCGACGTTGAGATGGAACGTTGACTTCAACCATGTCAGCATGTGGTCATCCCGTGATAGCGATGATTGTGCCGAGGCAGAATTCTACATCGGCGAATGGCATCTACACGCCCGCCGTCGCACGGAGGCGATCGCCGCGCTGCAGGTAGCCGCGAAATCATGCCCGCGCTGGTGCATGGAGCACACCGCAGCCGTGATGGAGCTGAAGCGACAGAGAGCCGTCGATGACAAGCCACCGCGGTGGGGACGACTGCCAACGTGCACGCGTCTCTTATTTCCTACCAAGTGTGACCCAGCTCACGCTCGCGAGCGTCCAGGGCTGCTAGGATCATCAGGATTGGTCACCTCACGGTGATCTACGACATTGTCTAAACGCGGTCGCATACGAAACGATCAGCGTCTGTGTCGGAGAGGAGAAGTCGCCTAGCTTCCCGAATCCGAATAGACTTTATCGAAGCGCCGCAGGACGCGCCACAGACCACACGCAATTTAATCTTTTTGTCACGGGTCAGTGCGCCCGGGTATCTGCAGCCAAAGTCGCCAAGACCGAGTTACATCTAGGAATGGTCACAGTACGGGGCAAGCGCCGCCAGGAGACGTTTTGCCTTTTTGCTAAGCTCACGACCGTTGCTTGCTGCGAGCTCTGGTCGGGAGACCTGCCTGACACGGAGTCTTGGGAGAAGGCCGATGAGGGCGCATATCGTCGGTGGCGGGTTTGGCGGACTGGCGGCGGCCGCATATCTCATTCGAAACACAGAGGTGCCTGGCCAGGATATCACGATCTACGAGGCGGATGAGCGGATGGGTGGCTCGTTCTCGCTCGGCGGGAGTGCGCAGAGCGGCTACGTCCTGCCATGCGGTGCCGTCTTCGACGCGGAATTCCGCTGTACGTTCGACCTCCTTGAGGCAATCCCCTCTACAAGCGATCCGACTATCTCCGTCAAAGATGAGTTCTTCACCTTCAATACGCGCCACCCATTCCGTGACCGGGTGCACGTCATCGGTCGCAACGGCCCCATCTTGCACGGACCGCATTTTGGTCTGGGCGCGCGCGACGGCCTCGACCTGGCGCGGCTGGCGCTGATGCCCGAATCGATGCTGGACGGGCGGCGGATCGAGGAGTTCTTTTCCCCGAAATTTTTCTCAACCGAATTTTGGTTGCTCTGGTCGACAATCATGGGGTCGCTCCCGCAGCACAGCGCGATGGAGTTCCGGCGCTACATCAACCGCGCCCTGCTTTTATTTCCAAACCTTTCGGACATGTCGGGCATCCTGCGCACGCCACTCAACCAGTACCAAGCGTTCATAGAACCATTGGTCGCTTGGCTGCGTCCGCGCGGCGTGAACTTTCTCAACACCACCTTCGTTCGGGACATCGGTTTGGCGCCGTCACCCGACCGCCTGACCGTCAACCGGCTCGACTACGAACGGGATCGTGAGGCGACGTCGGTTGCGGTCGGGTCGGACGATCTCGTGCTGGTGACCACCGGATCGCAGGCCGCCGATCTTTCGGTGGGATCGATGACCGAGGCGCCACGACCACAGCGCGGCGGCGCGTCTTGGGAACTATGGAAGCGCCTGGCGCGGGGGCGCACGGATTTCGGCGATCCTGATGTGTTCTTCGGCACGGCCAGGGTACCCGACTCGCGCTGGGTGAGCTTCACCGTCACCACAACGGGGACTGAATTCATCGATCACCTGTCCGCCCTGACGGACAGCGAACCAGGGAGCGGCGGGCTCGTGACTTTGAAAGATTCGAGGTGGGTCCTGTCGCTGTCGATCCTCCACCAACCGGATGTCATCGGTCAGCCGCCCGGCACGAATCTCTGTTGGGGCTATGGCTTGTATCCGGAGCGCGACGGCGATTTTGTGCCGAAGCGCATGTATGAATGCACGGGCGCGGAGATCCTGCTGGAAGTACTGCGGCAGTTGCGGTTCGACAAACAATTGGACGCGATCATGGCGTCATCGATCTGCATCCCCTGCGACTTGCCCTACGTGAACAACATTTGGATGCCGCGCAAGCGCAGCGACAGGCCTCGCCCGGTTCCAGAGGGCGCGACCAATCTCGGACTCATCGGCCAGTACGTGGAGGTTCCGCGAGAGGTGGCGTTCACTATCGAATACTCCGCCCGCACGGCGTGGGAAGCGATTCACCTCCTCCTCAAGCGCGGCCCCGCGCCGCCGCCCGTTTATCAGGGCCAGTACGATCCGAAGGCGCTGTTCAACGCGCTAAAGGTATTTCTCTGGCAGTAATCTGAGGAACTCCCGGCGTCGTAGGAGGAAACCGCCATGAGGCTCATTCGCCTTCTACTCTATGTGCTCGCCGCCCTCGGGGGCTTATACCTGGTTGCTGCCGTCATTTACGCTATTCCGATGCTCAGCGGTGTGCTCGACGATACGATAGAGGTTAGATTCGACCGTCCTGATCCGTTGATTGTCGCGGACTACAGCAATGGGCTGACACCGGCGCAGAAGGAAACCTACTACCATCTCTCGCAAGGCGCGGAAATCCTGCCTTGGTTCCTGCTTACCGCACTCGACGTCGCCGATCCTGGCTCCACCAAGCCGTTTGTCGAGAACCTTAAGCGCTACGGCCTGTTGCCTGACCCGGCACGCAACGACGGACTGCCTGTGGGCCTGGCGGTGTCGTCCAACCCTTTCACGTTCGGCATGGACTTCGTCGGCATCACCTGCGCGGCGTGTCATGTGGGCGAGCTGCGCCACGACGGCAAAGCCGTGCGGGTTGACGGCGCTCCGAACATGTTCGATCTACAGCTGTTCTACTCGGACGCCATCGAGGCGGTCATGGCGGCGACGAGCGATCGGGGCAAGCTGTGGCGGGCGCTCAAGCGCCTGGGACGGCAAGATTACGAACGCTACGGAATTGCCGCGCTGTTGGTCCGTCCGGCGACTCTCGTCTACTATGGCACAAACATCCTGCTACATCGCGACAGGCTAGATGCGCGGCTCGAACTGCTCGCCGTCATCAGCGCCTCCAAGGAGCAGCGGGATCCCCAACACTTGACCTCCGGTTTCGGTCGCCTCGACGCGTTCGACGGGACCCGCAACTTCATATTCACGCGCCTACGCAAGGCAGCCGCGGGCGCACATTTCGAGGTCAACAGGGCTAACATGGTCAAGCTCGATGCGGCCGTGAAGTTCCCGCCGCTATGGTCGCGCAAAGCTCGGCCGCCGGAGCCGGTCGAGGCGTACCGCGCGCAACCCCAGCGCTTCCCGCCTGTCTGGGGCTTCAGGGATTACGACTGGGTTGAATGGACGATCGACACCAACACCGTGATGGAGCGCAATGTCACCGAGACTCTCGGCGCAGGGGCTACCGTCGTACTCGATCCCCAGGCTGCTTCTCTCTTCGAGAGCTCCATCCCGATCAAGAACATGCACGACCTCGAGTGGCTGGCCTACTACATCGATCCGCCTCGATGGCCTACGGCGATCTTCGGCGAGATCAACCCCGATCTGGCGGCTGCGGGCCAACGCATATTCCAGAACCGGTGTGCCGGCTGCCACGAGTATGATGATGATCGACGTACCCCAACCGGTCTCATCAGGCTGCGCGGAATGCGTCCGGAGGACGTCGGGACAGACGCCACGGCGGCGCTCAGGATCTCGTGCCCGGTCCCCGACGTCGGCCCGCTCGTGATCCCGCCCAGGTCTTACACCGCTGAGGACTCGCAACTCCTAAGGGACTGCGCCGGCGTCAAGGCTGGCGCGGCTTTCGCCGGCAATTCTTTTGCGAGGACCGTTCAAGCCGCGGTGGACAGCATCAAGCAAAAGGCCTACGCGGCGGCCGGAATCGATGCGGCGCAGCAGCGGGCGATGGAGGATCTCGACCGACGCGGAGGCGTCACTTGGCGCGACACCCTGCTCGATAGCCGACCTCCCTACGGTCCGTATGCTGCGAGGCCTCTGTATGGGATCTGGGCCGCGGCACCCTACCTGCACAACGGATCGGTCCCAACGTTGTACCACCTGCTGCTTCCCCCGGAGCAGCGGCCAAAGACATTTGCGCTGGGTGGGCGCGACTATGACCCGGTGATGCTCGGCTTCCACGTCGACACAGCCTGCGCCCAGCAGGACTGTGTCGTCGACACCACGCGGACGGGCGACGGAAATGGTGGTCACCTCTGGGGTACGGACCTAGCCGCGCCCGATCGCATGGCCCTTCTTGAATACCTCAAGACCCATTGACGCGGGAGACGGCGCGCAGATGTCGGCCGCGATCCTGAATGTCTCGGGAAAGTACCCTCGAATTCCGGGCGCCTGTCGGGCCAGACGCTTCAGCGCAGCAAGGGCTTGAGCTTAGTTCCCTTCTGGCCCGACTCAAATGTAGCCGATCTTTGTAGAAGATGCACACTTGCTATCAGTAAGATTTACATTTAACGAAGACAGCATAGATATTAGATAATATTGAAGAACAAATCAGGCGTCATGTCCGGTTTGATAAATACGAGCGGTACATCGCCAACGCTTACATAATACCTTTCTGTTCGGGATATTGCCGAGATAAATCAGCAGTTTCGCACCCAACTTGGGGGCGGCAATTGATTCCGTGGTGTTTGTTAAAGGGCACTCGACAGCCAAGTACCCGAAACTGACCGCGGGGAAGACCTGCGTGATATTTGCGGCGGTGCATGAGTCCCGCTCATGGCCCTGCCCGGACGGAAGGGTAGGCGCCCATCATCAGCACCTCATTGGACATCTGGGGACCTGCGGCGGCAAAAGCCGCGTGGTTTCTTTCCACTTGACGGACATGCATGTGCGGCCACCCGCGACGGTCGCAGGGTGGCTGAGGGGTGGTTATGTCAACGGGCTCGACCTGATCAACCAAGCCCCGTCGGCATCAGCCGACCGAAGATGGCGACAGCAACGCTCAGTGGGGTCGGGGATTCAATACCGCCGATTGTGCACATCTTGATCTTCTCGCGCCATTGATCCGCCTCCGCGATTCATGACGCTCCTATCTAAATGCCTCGCTCGCTCCTGGGAATCCAGCCGGATCGATTACCCGGAGTCGGTATGACTATGGCATCGACCGGAAGCGGCGCGCGCTGAGCTCGAAATGAGTAGAGGTCAGGCTTTCCACCAGCTTGATTGCCGGTTGTCTTTCCACCTTGTGGTAGATTTAGTGGTGAAGCGATCTTAAAAGTTTTGCACTGAAAGGCACTTTGATGGTGCTCAGCGTAAAAGACTATGTTCAAACCGATGCGACCGCTCTGGCGCAAATGGTGAAGGAGCATGAGGTCAGCGCTGCCGAACTGTTAGAGGTTGCCATCGCGCAGCTGGAACGCTTGAATCCCCTGCTCAACGCTGTCAACGTGCCGATGCTAGGGCAAGCTCGCGAGCGGGTCCAAAAACCGCTGAGCGGTGCACTTGCCGGCGTCCCTGTCCTGATCAAAGACGCCATCCAGGACTATGCCGGCTTGCCGACATCATATGGCAGCCGCGGCTTCCGCAAGATCATCCCAAAACAGCATTCGATCGTCGTGCAACGTCTGCTGGATGCCGGCGCAGTCATCTTCGGCAAGACCAACACGCCGGAACTCGGGCTCAAAGGCGTGACCGACCCCCTTGCGTTCGGCGTAACCAAGAACCCATGGGATCTGTCGCGTTCACCCGGTGGTTCGAGCGGCGGTTCCGCCGCGGCCGTCGCTTCGGGGATCACTCCGATCGCAGGTGCCAATGACGGTGGCGGGTCGATACGCATTCCCGCTTCCTATTGCGGACTTTTCGGCCTCCGGCCGTCGCGCGGCCGGGTTCCGCCGGGGCCAACTGCCGGCGAAATTTGGGAGGGAGCCTCCAGCGACCATGTCCTGTCGCGCAGCGTTCGAGATTCGGCCCTGTTGCTAGATGTGCTCGCCGGCCCATATCAGGGTGATCCTTTTGTGATCGCGCAGCCTGAGCGTAGCTTCGTCAGCTTGATGATACGCGATCCGGGACGCCTCAAAATCGCATTCAGCACGAGATCGCCGATCGGCACTGATGTCGCGCCCGAAGCGGTCGAGGCAGTTCAGAACACCACCAAACTGCTCGGGTCACTCGGGCATGACGTTGGTGAGGATCGACCGCAATATGATGGCGCAGCCTTGGCGCGCTGCTATCTTGAAATGTATTTCGGCCAAGTGGCGGCGACTCTTGGCGAGGTCCGCGCGGTAGGGGCGAAGAGCGCTGATTTCGAATTGACGACGCTGTTGCTGGAAGCTTTCGGGAAGTCCGCTGGCGCTGGAGACTATATTCGCAGTCACCGGCGTTGGAACGAATTCTCCCGCGCCCTGGGTCAATTTCATCAGCGCTATGATCTTTTCCTCACCCCAACCGTCGCGACGCCCCCTATCGGCCATGAGGCAACGCTAATCCCGGCTGGCCAGCGGCGGGTTCTGTCTATCCTTTTGAATACGGGCTTGCTTGCCATCATGGCGCGGCTCAACCTGATGGAGGGGGCAATTGCCAAGCTCTCCCGTCAGAACCTCGCCTATGTGCCGTTCACGCAGCTCGCAAATTTGACGGGAACACCGGCGATGAGCGTCCCTCTTCATTGGACTACGGACGGATTACCGGTAGGAGTGCAATTCATCGCCAAATTCGGGGGCGAAACACAATTGCTGCAACTCGCGAGCCAGCTCGAACAAGCTCAGCCCTGGATGCACCGCCTGCCATCCCTGGCATTTCCCAAGTGAATCTTGCCGGTATCGCGCCGCTGCCCCCGTGGTCCAGGATCTAGACTAATGGCGGGCCAAGAGCGTTCGAGGGTTGTCGCTTCAGCCAACCTGAAGGGATCGCAGCACCGTGGAAGGCGACAACAATTCCGCGCCGACGCAGGATGATGTAGGGGCGACCCTGTGCTCGCGCTGTCCTGCTCCGTTAATCCTGTCAGAGCGGCACGCAAACCCAGCGCCACAACGGCGCCCCACAACGTTGGAGGACGGCCGCTTGTGCCGCGCACACCGGCGGGGGGTTATTGGCTCGCATGTGGCGGCAGCCGCGCTGGATCGCGCGGTTGCGTGATGGCGCGATCCAAAGGCCGAGCGTCCAGCCGCGCGGCAACGTCACCAATTTGGCGGAGCCGTTTTCTGCGCGGTCATTCAAATGAATGATGCTCACGCATCAAGAGGTCGGTAAATCAATCATATCGGACCGCAATATTAGCCGGCGGCTCGGCGTTCAGAACAAATCGCGGGGGCTATAGACTTTAAGATGGGAGATGATTCACATGGGGATACGCAGGCTACTTACATTCGGCTTAATTATCCCGTTCCTTACCTCTGCAGCCTCGAATGGACTCGCCACGGACACAGGTCTGCTTTTCGTCAGCAGTGGCCGGAGCGACAGCGTAGTCATTCTCGATCCGAGGACGAACAGAATAGTCAAGTATCTCAAAACATCGCGGCGCCCCGGCGACCTACACTTCAATACGGACCATACCTACCTCTATGTTGCCTGTGCTGACGAGGACGCCATCGACGTCATCGACGTCGCCAAGCTGGAGGTCGTTGGCAGGCTCCACACCGCGTCGAACCCGAGGGCCTTCGGAATCAACGAGAAGCAGCACCGCATTTACGTACCGAATGCGGAGGGATCATCGCTGTCGGTCATCGATATGAACCAGAACGTCATCATACAGGAAGTGCCGACCGGGGCCGGTCCTACAGAGGTGTTCGTGAGCGAGGACGGCCATTTCGCCTATGTCGCTTCCGAAGTCGGCGATTTCATTCATCTTATCGATGCGGACAACGGCTACGTGCTGGAGAACGTGGTGGTGGGGAGGAGACCCAGACGGTTTGCAGCGACGCCTAACGGCAAGGAGTTGTGGGTGTCGACAGAATTGTCCGGCGAGGTCTATATTATAAACCGGGAGAAATTCACGATTGCGGACAAGATCGAGCTTTTGCCCCCCGGCGTTCAAGAGATCGACGCGACACCAATTGATCTTGTGATCACTAAGGATGGCAAGACAGCCTATATCACGTTGGATCATGCGGCTCGCATCGCGGTTGTCGATGTACAGGCCCGCAAGGTCCGGGGCTATATCCCAATCGGCCTGCGTTCTTCAGGCCTTGCGATGGCCGGCGATGAAAACACACTCTATGTGGCCGACAGCTTTGGTGGTGCGATTCACATCGTAGACTTGAAAGGCCAGAAGGTGAGCAGTTCGATACCGCTCGACTTGACACCCTCAGGCGTGGTCATCGATGACTCGCTCGGGCCCAATGGGCGAGGGACGAGTGTCGGACGAGCGTCACGTTATTTTCGACCCAACGCAGGTCCCCATTTTCGTTGGGACGAAAGACAATCGCTAGTTCCCGAGGAGTGATCCGTTTCAATCCCACGCTCGGCAGGGCTGACCGCAGCGTCGACCGGCGCGAACAAGATTTGCGGCATTCAGCCAAATGACTGCTGCGTTATCTAGCGGCGCAGCGTGTGGCGCCCGTCGGTTACCATCATGGTGGCCAATGGTTTGAGACCGCAAGGCTGTTCAACATCCTTGCGATGCAATTACTTGGTGAATATGTTGAAATAGTATCGTCGATGACTTTTTGCACTACACATTTCGCCGTAAGGCAGGCACTCAAACAGCCTCCCATTTTGATCGCGCGAATTGAGCACAGAGAGCGGCCCTTCAACGGCACGGCGGGGAGAACTTAGCCGCTAGGCGGATGAGCTCCGTCTGCCGCGACGCGCCGGTCTTGTCGAAGATGTGGGTCAAGTGTGTCCGCACCGTTGTGACAGCAATACCGAGCGTATCAGCGGCCTCTGCCAGGGTATCGCCTGCGAGCAGGCGTTCGAGCGTGCGCTCTTCGGCGGCCGAAAGGCCGAACATTGCCGCGATGGCCTCCGCGAACGAACTAGCCCCGCCATCCTTTACGGTGACGAACAAAGCCGCGGCGGCATGCGGTGCAACACG
>Ga0126376_10002475_pt1 | contig 10462 bp, 7 predicted proteins | sample PanSoiMetPlot_15_FD_92760 | JGI IMG/M metagenome (GOLD analysis project Ga0126376, IMG submission 92760) | Tropical forest soil microbial communities from Panama - MetaG Plot_15 | ecosystem: Environmental > Terrestrial > Soil > Tropical forest > Bulk soil | place: Panama | collected 2016-02-17 | reverse complement strand
AATGGTGGCTTGAAGAAGATCGGGGTTAGTGGCCGGAGAACAGGCGACCGGCGCGGTATCGGATCGGTACAAAGTAATCTGCCTAACATGACACCCGAACGTTCCGGCGCGATGGTGATTCTTTCCGTGGATATCGTTCGCTATGGCTCCGCCTACGGTCACAAACTTTGTGCCGGGAACTACTGGCAGAAACCAGCCTCGAGGGACAATCACTTCGAGAAGATCGCCGAGCGTAATGCCGGCTTCTACGCGAATACGCCCAGACTCCCAGTCAAAGTCGAGGATGCGATTGAGAGCCCTGCAATCTAACAGATCGCGATCAGCATTCAAGCAGGAGTCGCCATAGCTTCGTCCCATGCCATAGGGCAAGAGCGACTCCGGTTCGGCGTTCCGAAGAGCTTCCTCCAGTTGGTCGCGCCAGTAGATCTTTGACACCCTCCGGTGCGCCGCCTTCGGATATCTGCCCCAGGACTCATATCGTTCTGTTTTGGAACCGCCAGGAGAACTGTTAAATGTCTCCCTATTCGGAACGGTGGCTATTGTGGTCATCGGGCGTGGAATCCACCAATCGCCAGGATAGCTACAGACAGCCCGGCAAGGACCCAACTCGTGCGGTCGCGTACAGCAAACATCACAGGATCATGATCGAGTTCACCCCGCCCCGCGAGAAGCCATACGCGAGTTAGCCAATAGAGCACTAATGGACAGAGCCAGAGCAGTTCGGTTGAGCTGCCATATAAAGAATTGACCACCGGACTGCGAGCATAGAGACAAAGAATCACTACCGCTGCAAAGCTGCTCGCAACTCCAAACATGGCCAGCAGATCCCGGTCGTGTACGACGTATCCGCGTCCCGAATCTCCCTGCTCCACAAGTTTGCCGGCGCGCTGCAACTCAGAGTGACGCTTAGCCATGGCCAGGCTGAGAAAGAAGAACAGCGAAAACGCCATGAGCCAATCCGAAACGGGAATGCCAGAGATCAGACTCCCTGCCCATATCCGAATCGTGTAGAAGCTGGAGAGAACAAAAACATCGATCAGTGGCAAGCGCTTTAGCTTCCAGGAATAGGCGACTGTGAGTACGGCATAGCCAAGCAAAGTCGCAGCAAACCGCAAGTCCACAAATGCGGAGACTGCCAGTGAGCACCCCACGAGAATCGTTGACTCCAGCATTCCAACCCATAACGGGAACTCGCCGGCGGCAAATGGACGTTTACTCTTGGCCGGATGTAATCGGTCAGAGTGCAGGTCAAGCAGATCGTTCAGCACATAGAGTCCCGATGCGCATCCGCCGAACAGCACCAGTCCCCGGAGACTGTCTCGCCATGCGGTCCTTGCAGAACTGTGCGCGAACAGCACCGGCATCAGGATCAACAGATTCTTGGTCCAATGGAGGAGACGTACTGAGTGCAGCCAAGTGCCGATCGAAGGCTGAGACACTTCGAACAGCCGTGCCACTGGCGCGCTGCGTGAGACTCGCCCGGCCAGCCGCGGACTTCCGACGACGAAGGCGGTCCGTGCGACTCTCCAAACGGCCATGTCGGCATAAGAATCGCCGATGTAGTCGAAGTTGCCTTTTCCGAGCATGCCGGCCAGGAACCCGGCTTTGGCACTTCCCTTGAGGTTCACGGCTCCATCGCTTCCGTAAACTCCATCGAACAGACCGAGGTAAGCGGCAACCGAATCCGCCAAGGCTTGATCCGCGGCGGTAACTAGCAGTGTCTTCCGTCCCGATTCACGCTCGTTACGAACAAACTCCAAGACGTCTTGACGATAGGGGAGTTTGTCCACATGAACCGGCGCCTTCGCCGCAAGCTTGCGCTTCAGGAACGAATGGCCTCGAAGAATCCACCAAAGGATCAACAAAACTAACCACGGCCTTTCTTTCAGAAGCAGGAGAATCGATTCAAGAAAGATGTCGGACTTTATGAGCGTTCCGTCTAGATCGACACAAAGAACTGGCTTATTGGCCATTGGACGAGAGTCGCAATGAGGAGTGCCTTCCCTTAGCTCATCGGCGCTTTGAAGAGTGCTCATGTGACCCGTTAGGAGGCCGGAATGGAGTTTCCGCCATCGCCTAAGGTCAGCGAATCTGGGCTGTAAGGCAAGATAGCTTCAGGACAGGGCCTTTGATGTAAGGGATAACAAAGGCCCTCTAAACCGACTGCTTGGATTCATGTTTTTGTGGATTCAACAATGACCATTCCAGCGGCGTAAAGTCTACCTCCTTCGCGCGTCATTCAGGTTCCATAATGGACCGAACAATTCCTAGTGGTTTCCCTGATCGCTCTTTGCCCATTCTTGCTAATACGTGTAAGACATTGTGGAGTTAGAACTTAATTCCGACTTCCCTAATTTCGGGCCGCAAGCTTCCGTGCCCCTCTGGTCAAATCTGCGGATTTTGGGGCAAATTTCCGGATTTCGAGCTCGAATTGCAAAACTGCCCTGCTCTTTTCGCTGTTCTCATACGCAGAAAAGGAAAAGAGACCGGACTTACGCCCGGTCTCTTTCTGGCTGGTACCCTCCCCCAGGTACTTCGCCAAACTTCAACCCAGTTATTGAATCGGGTTGTCGCTGACAGTCGCAACCGCACTCGGGTTTGCACGGATCACGCCGCTCTGGTCTCCGAAGAAGTATCGGTTACCAGTCTGGCCCGGCTGAGCGGGGTTGCCTTGCACCGTGAAGCCCACGTTGACACCACCCGTCGCCACCGGTGCGTAGACGAAGAAATAGCCACTCTTTGCAGTAGCAGCCGTCGTCGCCTTCGCCAGTACGTCATCGATTAAGCAGGTCTGCGTTGAAGTAGGCGGGCCGCCAGTAGCGCAAGCCCCACCGTTGGCTCCAATATCCGCCAGAGCCACAGAGAATCCGATCGGAGCGGCGCCGTTATACCAGTTAGCCGCCTGGTAAGAAATCTCACCAGTGGTGATCGTACGCACCGAACCGACGGCCGAAGCTTCGTTGGCCGCCATACGGGCGCGCATGAGGTTAGGAATTGCGATGGCCGCGATGATCAGAATGATCGCCACGACAATCAAAAGTTCAATCAGCGAGAAACCTTTCTGTCTCTTCATTTTGCTCCTTAATGGGAATGGCCGACAGCCACCCGTACATACCCAGGCGGGCAAAACCCCGCTGGTTGACAGCCTCTATTGTCGCAACCTCAGTACCACTTTTGTGGTGGGAGTTGATAAATGCCACTAGCCCAATAGAATCATGGTATTGCAGGCTGTTTAGCCAATTCGCATCCTGAAAAATCTCGGCATCAGACCCCCTGTTCTGACAGATTCTGTCACTTCGGCGGTACGTAATTTGTCAATTAATTCTCTTGCGGAGCCAGATTCCAGCTGACTTCCTGAGCCCTTCTTTGCATGACCAATAAAAGCAGGCGCGACCCATAGCAGAGAATCTGAAGGATTTCGCTTTCGATGGCAAGTGGGCACGCTAAGACTCGGCTCTCAACCTCCTAACGATCTCCAGAGGAAACACAGAAGCAACCGTTACTTCCGTTACTCCGGATTCGGACCGCTGCTTGATACTCAACACCCCACGCAGGAAGATGAGACTTTCCGCCACCTACGATCCGAGTAAATGCCTTGAGCGCCGCCACTATCCCCACGCTCGAACCTGTCACTACACATTGGAAGACCCGTCTACAGACGTGCTGCGTACGGTTCGTGCAGCCGGAGATTCTGATTCGGGTTGTGCTTTATCTCATAACCCTCATCTATCTACGCACAGTTCTCTTCGACTACATCTACGACGACAACATCCTCATCACTCTGAACCCACAAATGGAGTCGTGGAGGCTAGTACCGTCCTTCTTTACGCACTCATTCTGGTCTTATCTCGAGATTCCGAGAGTCGTTGATTACTATCGGCCGTTAGTGATGGTAGTGCTCGCAGCTGTCTATCACCTCTTGGGACCCGCGCCAGGCTGGTTTCATCTCGTAGCTGCGAGCGTGCATATCCTGGCGACCTATCTGGTCTACCGTCTGACGACGGAAACTCTCGGAGACCACCGAGTCGCAGCAGTTGCGGCAGGTATTTTTGGCTTGCATCCCACCAAGGTTGAGACGGCGGCGTGGATTTCCGGCATTAGTGATTCGCTTTCCGCAGTGTTCCTCTTAGCTGCGATGATCGCCTACTTCACCTGGAGGCAACAGAATCGAAATAAGCAAGCGATTCTGTCGGCTTCGACATTCTTCCTGCTGCTAGCTTTATTTTCTAAGGAGGCAGCCGTCTTTGCGCCGGTGCTGATTGCCGTCTTCGAATTCACGGCAACGAAGGCCGACTTTCGCTACCGGTTCTTTGCAACTCTGCGCTCAGTATGGCCTTTTGCCCTAATAACCGGCCTCGCTCTTTCCGCACGAATTTTCCTTGTTAGGAATGCCGGGGCACGACTTTCGATACCGATAGACGCGATTCCAACTCTGCTCACGGCGCCGCAATCCATTTTGTGGTATCTCAGCAAGCAGGTATGGCCAGTTGGTTTGAGCGTGCACTATCCCATAATGGTCATCGACTATCCGTCCTTCACGCAATTTGTGCTTCCCTTCCTGGCGGTGATCGCCCTCGGCACTATTGCGTTCCTCGCTGTGCGGAAGAGCCAAACCGGAATCTTTTTTGCGAGTTGGTTCATACTCATGCTTGCCCCTCCAATCTTGTACCAGACGACCTTGCACACGCAGGATCGGTACTTTTATTTTGCTTCAGTGGCAACATCTGTCGGCTTTGCCTACGTTCTGGTCCGCCTTACACGTTTTCGTCCGGTTCTACAGAGCTCCGTTGTCATTGTTCTGTTCACGATCTTGAGCACACTCACATTTACGTACGAGTCTTACTGGGACAACGACATTGCACTCTTTACCCGTGCATGGCAGATCGCTCCAAGAAATCCTCAAGTTTCCGAGTATCTCGCAAGCCAATATGTGAGTCTTGGTCACCCGGAAAAAGCCGAAGAGATTGCCAGGACAATCATCACAGATCAGAATCAGGCGCCTGAAGGCTGGCTAATTCTTGGAAAAGTGCGTCTCTCTGAAAACAGACTCGAGGAAGCGAGCGAAGCAATGAAGAAATCACTGCAGCTCTCCCCTCACGGAAGCATTCCTGCAAGCATTGGGCTTGCTAGCGCAGATTTGAAACTCGGCAAGAACGAGGAAGCAGCTCAAATCTATCGAATCGAGATCGTAAAGCACCCAGATATTGCCTTCCTTCATGGAAGTCTCGCGGTCGCGCTCAAAAGCATGGGCAGATCCAGGGAAGCAGCCGACGAGCTGGTACTCCAAAAACAACTTCAAGGAGAGTAACGAAATTGGCTGAAAACCTTATTGCCGAGCCAGTGCCTAAAGGTGATCAGTCCAAGATCATGCAGACGCATTCATCCGTCGTCAGTAATGCACGATCGATTTCAAGCATGCTGTCAGGGAAGCGGCCAATGCTCCTTCTCCTTATGGCCAGCGCACTAGCTACTTTACCGGTGTGGCTACCGTCGTATCCTCCAATGACCGACCTTCCGCAGCATGCGGCACAGGTAACACTCTTGAGAAGCCTGCAAGACCCGGGCTTTCAGTTTTCCAATCTATTCGAAATAAACTGGTTCACACCTTACCTGGTTGGATACCTTCCGATATATGTGCTGACACCAGCAGTCGGAGTTGTTACTGCATGCAAAATCGTCGTCGCACTTTCGCTGGCTGCGCTGCCTTTGTCGACAGCGTTGCTAATGCGAGAGACCGGCGCGGATCCCTATTGGGCATTTCTATCGATTCCCGCCATGTACGGATTCTCTTACTACTGGGGATTCTTAAATTTTCTCGTCGCTGTGCCAATCGGAATGGTCGTTCTATGGCTAGTAATTCGCGGCATCGGCACAACAGGCACGGCAAATACGTGGTGGCTGGCACTCTTACTGAATCTACTTTTCTTTTGTCACGCACTTATCTGCGGATTTTTTGTCATCGTTTCTGTTTCTTACATTCTCTCTGAGGTAAACATCAGACGAGTAGCGCTTCGAACTCTCGTTCCATTCGTATCGGTTGTTCCTCTAGCGCTGATTTGGATCAACAAGACAAGTTCGCACCCAGCTGTACATAGGTCGATACGGTGGGATCTCGGGTGGGAACGATTCTCTGGATTCGTCCCCCGACTGTTAGGGGTTGAACCTCATCCAAACTACCTGTTCGTGGCTGCGGCCCTCTTTGCCATTCCAAAATTGGCTGGGGCACGGCTGAATCGAAGAGTTAGTGTCTGGATGCCACTCGCCGTCTGTACGATCGTTATTCTCTTCGCTCCAGACAACATCTACGGGACCGATTTCGTTTTTCAACGGTTCACTCTATTCATGTTGCCGTTCTTCCTTATGGGCGTGAGCCAACGAGAACCGGCCTGCACCGTATCGAGAGAGCAACGCCTATATCACCTCTTTGCGATGATACTTGTCGCTGCTCTAACAATCGCCACGTGCTTCAGAACTCTTGCGTATGACCGGGCTGCCAGCGGTTTTGATGGAGCGCTTCGGCTCATGGAACCCAACCAGCGTGTTCTGTCCATGGCGATTGACCGCGACACGAACTTCACAATTTCCCCACCGTTCCTCCAGTTTGCCGCGTGGTATTCGGCGAAAAAGGGAGGCCTTGTGGAGCCCAGCAGTGCCTTTTGGCATGTTGAACTCGTTCGTTACAAACCTGACCGTGTTCCTAAAGTGAGAGAACGGGATTTTGAATGGCACCCGCGAGAATTCTCATGGAGTAAATACGACGGACAGAATTATCGATACTTTCTCGTCAGCAATGTGTCAGACGAAGGCAGTACGCTATTTCGCAATTCTACTTGCCCGGTTCGGTTGATCTACTCCTCAAATCGTTGGTGGCTGTACGAGCAAGATCGCAAGTGTTATCAACAAAAACTCCGGGAGAATGATTCGAGCAGGTCAACTCAGAGTGGTTAAGCCCGATACTCTTGAGCGCAGCAAATGAGTGATTACGAGAAATCTCGTTCTTTCGTCGACCGTTCCAGACTGGGAAGTGAAATACAACTCCCGGATAGCGGCGGTATAGTTCCTCGCGAAAGGAAGCCTTATCTTAAGGAGCGAACTTCTCCATCGCTATTGTCGTTTGTTATTCCTCTATACAACGAGGCTGATGTAATCCAGGAGTTGCGGGGTCGACTCACCGATGTTGTGAGGACTTTACCGTGCGCAGTGGAAATAATCTTTGTAAACGACGGCAGTTCCGACCGCTCGTTAAGCCTTCTCACCGACTGGGCGGAGCAGGATTCGAGCATCGTCGTGCTGAACCTGGCACGAAACTTTGGACACCAGCTCGCCCTCACCGCAGGTCTTGATTATGCGACGGGGGATGCAGTCGTGATATTGGATGCTGACCTTCAGGATCCTCCGGAAGTGGTTCCTGACATGATCTCTGAGTATTGCCGGGGTTATGACGTCGTGTATGGCAAACGCATTGCGCGAAAAGGGGAAACGAGATTCAAACGCGCCACGGCTTGGGTCTTCTATCGCGTGATGCGAACATTAATTCATCCCAATCTGCCTGCTGATGCCGGGGACTTCCGGCTTATCTCCCGTCGATGCCTGGATGCCGTTGCATCGATGCGTGAAACCCACCGGTTTCTACGAGGCATGATCTGCTGGGTTGGTTTTCCTCAAAGTGCGGTTGAATACGTCAGAGATCCTCGGTTTGCCGGTTCTACAAAGTACTCGCTGTCAAAAATGATGAGATTTGCATGGACAGGGGCAATTTCCTTCTCTCCTTTGCCTCTTCGTATCAGCTTTGCGTTCGGCGCTGTGCTGGCCGCAATCGGAATGACGCAAGCTGTAAATGCATTGATCCGGACCGTGCTTGGCCTGTACACCGTGCCAGGATGGACATCCCTTATGGTGGTCTTATGTCTAATTGGAAGTGCCATTTTGGTCAGCATTGGTGTCTTAGGAGAATATGTGGGTCGAATTTTTGAAGAAAACAAGGCGCGACCGCTCTATGTGATTGCAGACTCTATCAATGTCTCGTCGGAGAAAGGGAAAGAGTCTGGGCGTCCGGTTGCGGACCGGTTCTCGTGAACGCTCCGAAAACTGAAATACAAAGCCGAGAGTCGGACTTTCACGATGCATGGGCATCCGGTACTGACATTAACTCTATTGACGTAGTCGCCGCCTTCGAATCTCCCACCGCTGTCGAAAATCGATTCATTTTGAGCCTGCTCCTCCCTTTGCGAGGTAAGCGCGTGCTGGATGTTGGCGCCGGGCTGGGGGAATCATCCGTGTACTTCGCACTTCAAGGCGCCTTCGTAACCTGCACTGATCTTTCCGCTGAAATGGTGCGAACTGCGATTGCGCTTGGAGAACGTCACGGAGTCAAACTCGAGGGCGTGGTCAGCGCAGCTGAAAACTTAAATGTCCAGGCAGAGACATACGATATCGCCTACGTCGCAAATACGATTCATCATGTGGGCGACAAAGCAGCACTATTTGGCCAATTGGAAAGAGCCTTAAAACCGGGAGGATTGTTCGTGTCTATCGATCCGTTGAGGTACAACCCTATCATCGAGGTGTACCGCCGGATGGCGACCGCAGTTCGCAGCGAGGACGAATCCCCTCTGTCTTTTTCCGTTTTGCAACTCGCTCGAGGATTTTTTACAGATGTGCATCATCGTGAATTCTGGCTTTCCTCGCTGGTCTTGTTTTTGAAGTATTACCTGATTGATCGTGTCCATCCGAACGAGGACCGCTATTGGAAACGGATTCTGCATGAAACTGAGAAGAGCCTCTGGTGGTGGCTTCCGTTGCGGGCGGTTGACGAGCGACTTGGCCGCATACCTCTCCTTCGTCGGATGGCCTGGAATATGGTTATGTGGGGACGAAAACCTTGAAGTACTAGACTGGCACGCGTTTGAATACACGTTCTGGAATAAGTCTCATCGCCATGCTAATCCAGCGCCAGCGTTTAGGCGCATAAAAGACTTCACCGTGCCCACCTTCCAATGCTGCATAGATGTCGTCAGCTACTGATTCAGAACTAGCCACTAGCGGCAATTTGGGAATGTTTGCCGTCATGGGAGTCTCTACCGGACCAGGCTTGATAGTTAGTACTCTCACGCCGTAGATATGCATCCGGCTGCGAAATCCCTGTAAAAAAATACTTAGCCCACCCTTTGCCGCGCCGTAGACGTAGTTAGAACGTCGTCCGCGATCTCCGGCGACGGAGGTAATCACCGCGATCGTGCCGGAACGCCGAGCTTCGAAATGCCTGGCAAACATCGTTAATAGCGCGACGGCGCTTACAAGATTTGTTTGCAGCTCGCGAACAGCGTATTCGGCATCGATCTGGCACCACGCTTGATCCAACATCGTTCCGTAAGAAAGCAATAAGGTGCCAAAGTCGCGGAAACACTGTTCTGCAAAGGAATAGACCATATCTGGAGAGGTGGCTAAGTCGGCCTCGAAAGTCAGTACATTCGCCGCGCCTCGGGCCAGCAGGTCGCCGCGGACAGCGTCCAATCGCTCCTGCGATCTCGCTATCAGCAGCAGTTCGTTGCCATCAGCTGCCATCCTGCGCAGCAATGGCTGGATCATCGTGGACGTGGCGCCGAGGATTACGATTCGCTTCATTCAGCCTACTCTGCCTACTCTGCCGTCACGCGCCGCCACAACGATGAGGAAAATTTGGGATCGATGCAGGGCACGAGCTTGGCCCATTTCGGGAATCCAGCCTTAAACATGGCGGAAGACATGCGCGCGTCTTTTGCAGGATAAAGCGCTCCTCCGTTAGCCAACACCAGCTCATCGAGTTGACCAAGCAGCGCGAACGTACGATTGCCGCGCATCGGCAGATCCAGCGCCAGAGCCAGGCCGGGTCGCGGAAAGGAGAGGAGTCCAGGTGACTGGATTTCGCCAAAAGCTTTCAGCACTGCGAGAAAACATGCCTCTCCGGACTTTGACACGGCCTCAATGATCGTTTTCACCGACCCGGCATCTCCCGTCGGCAAGACGCATTGATATTGAACCAGTCCTCGTTTTCCATAGAGAAGATTCCAATTCAGGATCGAATCGAGCGGGAAGAAGAAAGGATCGTAGTGTATGACGGCCGAACCAGGCTTGCGAACCTTGTGTCCGAAGTACGCACGATTGAAGAAGCTAACCGCCGGTCGGCTCAATACAAATTCCGGAAAGGCAAACGGAACTCTTATCTTGGTTGATCGACGACAGACCTTCGTCTTCGCATGGTTACCGCGGAAGAAGACTCCACGCGTCCCACCGCGCGACAAGGAATCAACCCAGGCAACTGTGTATTCATAGCTCTGGTCGCTTGCCGCCGCGAGATCGAGAAACTGATTCAAATCACGAAATGCGAGCGTTTCGGCTTCGATGGTGTTGCCGGTAATGCGTTTGAGTTGTATCTCTGCGGATCCGATAACGCCTGTTAAACCCAAACCTCCAATGGTGGCTT